>FTHL01000357.1_pt1 | contig 29128 bp, 27 predicted proteins | sample 1640951 | NCBI WGS metagenome assembly FTHL01 (sample SAMEA3914788, study PRJEB12502) | metagenome | biome: forest; material: soil | place: Canada | collected 2011-07-03 | depth 0.1 m
CGGCCCTGCATGCTGCACCAGATCCGGCGCTGCTCGGCGCCGTGCGTCGGGCTGATCTCGCCGGAGGATTATCAGGGGCTGGTCGCCCAGGCCCACGACTTCATGTCCGGCCGCAGCCGCGCGGTGCTGGCGACCCTGTCCGAAGACATGCAGGCGGCCTCAGAGGCGCTGGAGTTCGAGCGCGCGGCTCGGCTTCGCGACCGCATCCGGGCGCTGTCGGCGATTTCCATGGAGCAGTCGATCAATCCCGAGACGGTGACCGAGGCCGACGTCTTCGCCCTGCACGCCGAGGGGGGCCAGGCCTGCGTGCAGGTGTTCTTCTTCCGGGCCGGCCAGAACTGGGGCAACCGGGCCTATTTCCCGCGGGTCGACCGGGCTCACGAGGATCCCGAGATCCTCGATTCCTTCCTGGGCCAGTTCTACGAGGACAAGCCGATCCCGCGCCTGATCTTGGTCTCCCACGAGGTGCCTAACCGCGAGCTCTTGGCCGAGGCCTTCGGCATGCGCGCGGGCCGCAAGGTGGAGATCCTGAAGCCGCTGCGGGGAGAGAAGTGCCGGCTGGTCGAGCACGCCATGCTCAACGCCCGCGAGGCGCTCGGTCGCCGGATGGCGGAGAGCTCGGCCCAGGGCCGGCTGCTGACGGCGGTGTGCGAGGCCTTTCACCTGGAGGGTCCCCCCGAGCGGATCGAGGTCTATGACAACTCCCACGTGATGGGGACCAACGCGGTGGGGGCGATGATCGTGGCCGGGCCGGAGGGCTTCCAGAAGAACCAGTACCGCAAGTTCAACATCCGCTCGGCCGACCTCACGCCCGGCGACGACTACGGCATGATGCGCGAGGTGCTGCGCCGCCGCTTCGGCCGGCTGGTGAAGGAGGAGGAGGCGGGGGAGAGCCCGCCCCGGCCCGACCTGGTGCTGCTCGACGGCGGCGCCGGCCAGCTGGCGGCCGCCACCGAGATCATGGCCGACCTCGGGGTCGACGACATCCCCCTGGTCGGGGTGGCCAAGGGGCCGGACCGCGACGCCGGCCTGGAGCGCTTCTTCCTGCCCGGCCAGCCACCTTTCATGCTCGATCCCAAGTCGCCGCTGCTCTACTACCTGCAGCGCCTGAGAGACGAGGCGCACCGCTTCGCCATCGGCGCCCATCGCACCCGCCGCACCATGGAGATGAAGCGCAACCCGCTCGACGAGGTCGAGGGCGTCGGGGCTTCCCGCAAGCGCGCCCTGCTGCACGCCTTCGGCTCGGCACGCGGCGTCAGCCGCGCCTCCGCCGCCGACCTGGCCAAGGTGGAGGGCGTCTCCGCCGGCCTGGCCCAGCGCATCTACAACCACTTCCACAAGTCATGAGGGCCCTGCCGAACCTGCTCACCGCCGGCCGGCTGGCGCTGTCGCTGGCGGTGCTGCTCCTGCTCCTGGCCGCCGCCGGCGCCCCGCCGTTCTCCCAGGCGCAGGCGCTGCACGCCCTGGCGCTGCGGAGCTGGGCCTTCGCGGCCTTTGCGGTGGCGGCGATCACCGACTTCTTCGACGGCTGGCTGGCGCGCCGCTGGAATGTCGTGAGCCTTCTGGGGGCGGTGCTGGACCCGATCGCCGACAAGGTCCTGGTGGCGGGCGCCGTGATCGGCCTGGTCGCCGCCGGCGACGCCGCGGCCGCCTTGCCGGGCGGCCTGATCCTGTTCCGCGAGTTCGCCGTGTCGGCCCTGCGCGAGACCCTGGCCCCCAAGGGACTGCGGCTGCCGGTGACCCTCCTGGCCAAGTGGAAGACCACGGTGCAGCTCATCGCCCTGGCGGCGATGATCGAGGCGCCGGCCCTGGTCGCCGGGCTCAGCTACGCCAGCGAGCACGCCCGCACGGTCGTGTTCGAGACGGCCACGAAGCTGTCGCTGTGGCTCCTCTGGCTGGCGGCGGCGATCACCGTCTGGACCGGCGTCGAGTATGGCCTGGCCGCCCGCCGGGCCCTCGCCGCTCAGCGGCCGCGGGCGGAGGCGTAGGGCGCCGCCACGCTCGGGCGCACGAAGCCGGTGGTGGCGTCGTGCAGGCCGATGATCACGAACTGCACGGCCATGGCGCACAGGATCAGGCCCGACACCCGCACGGTGATGGTCATGCCGATGCGGCCCAGCACCCGCGAGATCAGCGGCGTCAGCATGAAGGCCGCGAGGATGCAGAGCGACAGGGCCGCGATCACCAGCAGCGAGACGGCGCTTCCGAACAGGCCGTACTGCCTGGCCTCCGCCGCATAGATGATCACCGCCGAGATGGCGCCCGGCCCGATCAGCAGGGGCATGGCGAAGGGCACCACCATCCGCTCGAACCGCCGCCGGGCGAAGCCGCGCGCGTCCACGCTCTCGTGCTCCTCGGCCGGGTTGGCCAGGGCGGCGGTCATGTCGTTGCGGGCCATGTCGAGGCCGAGCAGCAGCAGCAGGATCCCCCCGGCGATGCGGAACGCCGGCAGGGAGATGCCGAAGAACTGCAGCAGGCTGATCCCCGACAGGTAGAAGAAGGTCAGGAAGGCCATGGCGAACAGGGCCACGTAGAAGGCGATCCAACGCCGGCCGGTCGGGCTGACGCCATTGGTGGCGGCGGCGAACATCGGCACGCTGCCGATCGGGTCGATCAGTGCGAACATCGCGACGAAGAAGTTGACGCCGAACTCGACCGGGCTCATCGGGAGACCTTAGCTCAAACGAATCGGTTGGCGGCGCGGGTCCGGGCCCGCAGCTCTACGCCCGCGCGCCCCGACCCCACAAGGAGACCACGCCGATGGCCAGCCTCGCCGCCGCGGCGGACCCCGCCATGACCGCCGACCCGCGCCTGATCGTCGCCCTCGACCTGCCGACGGTGGCCGAGGCCCGCGCCCTGGTCGACCGGACGGGGGACGCGGTGTCCTTCTACAAGATCGGGCTGCAGCTCCTCGCCGGTGGCGGCATGGCCCTGGCGCGGGACCTGAAGCGGGAGGGCAGGCAGGTCTTCCTCGACTGGAAGCTCCACGACATCGGCGCGACCGTGGAGAAGGCCGCCGCAGCCCTGGCCGGCTCGGGTTGCGACCTGCTCACCGTGCACGGCGAGCCCCAGGTGATGCGGGCGGCGGTGAAGGGACGCGCGGGCGCCGGGATCCGCGTCCTTGCGGTCACGGTGCTGACCAGCCTCGATGACGCGGCGCTGGAGGAGATGGGCTACCGCATGGGCGCGGCCGAGCTGGTGGAGCTGCGAGTCCGCCAGGCTGTGGACTGCGGTTGCGACGGGGTCGTCGCCAGCCCGCACGAGGCCGCCGTGGCGCGGCGGATCGGCGGCCCTGGCTTCCTGGTGGTGACGCCGGGGGTGCGGCCCGCCGGCGCCTCGCTGGACGATCAGGCCCGCGCGGCCACGCCCGCCGCGGCCCTGCAGGCCGGCGCGAGCCACCTCGTGGTGGGTCGCCCGATCACCGCCGCGGCCGATCCGCGGGCCGCCGCCGAAGCGATCGCCGCGGAGATGGCCGGCCGCTGAGGCGGCCTATTTGCAGCCGCAGCCGCTCTTGTGTCCGCCCATGTGACCGCCCTTGTGGCCGCCGCCATGGCCGTGGAAGCCGATGCTGACGCGGGCGCTGGCCGAAGCGAAGGCCGAGGCGCTGGCCCGGCCCGAGCCCTCGACGAAGCCGAAGCCGCCCCCGCCGCCGCCGCTATCGATCCAGTCCGGACCCACCCCGCCGGTGTCGGCGAAGAAGGTGTCGGGCACGTGTACGTCCTCCTCGTACCGCACGCCGCAGCCGTCCGGCCCGTAGCCATGCATCTCGTGGCAGGGCGGCGGCGGCGGCGGCGCGCGCTCGCCGTCGCTCGTGCGCCAGCCGGAATCGTACTCGTACTTGTCGACGGTCACATGGCCGTAGCTGTGGCCGAGGTTCGGCGCGACGCCGTACCGGCCTCCCCAGCCCTGGGCGTAGTGATAGGTGTGGTCCATTCCCTCGGGATGGATGCGGCCCTCGAACATGTGATGGCCGCCGTCGCCGTCCTGCTGATGGTGGACGAAGGCGCGCCCGGCGTCATGCCAGCCGGAGTCGAAGCCGTACTCGCGCACGACCTTGTCGGTGTGGGCGCTGTAGGACTCCCCGCCGCGGCTCCAGCCGCCCGAGGCGAAGCCCTGCGCGCCGCTCCAGCGCTCGCCGCCGTCGTGATGCTCGCCGAGGTCGTGGCGCTCCCAGCGGCCATCCCCCTTGGCGTCGGCGTCGCGGTCGGCTTGCTCGTCGTGCGCCCAGCGTCCGTCGTGGCGGTCCCCCTCGTGGCGTTCTCCGTCGTGGCCGTACCCGTCGTGGCCATAGCCGTCGTGCTCGTGATGGGCGGGCGCGGGACCATAGCGGTCCTCGTGGCCGCGCCAGCCGTCGTCGGCGGCCGGGCCATCGGCGTCGACGCCGTGATGGGCCGGAGGGACGTCCTCGTACCCGCTCTCGCCCGCGGGGGCGCTGCCGCTCATCGCCAGGGAGAGCCCCAGCGACAGGGCGGTCGTCAGAAGTCCAAGCTTCAGGGAATTGGCCATAGCCTTGCTCACACCGGTTTGGCGGGAGGGTAGGGGAGCCGGCCTCGGGTCTCCACCACGTGCGCCCAGCAGGCGAAAGTTCACCATGCTGCACACGCAGCACGGCGCGGATTCAGAAGTCGACGGCCACGCCCTTGCGCTCCCAGTCGCCATAGCGGGTCGGCTCGGGGCCCTTGGGGCCGTCGATCTCCGGCGCCGCCGGGGCCCGGGCGGCGGCTGCCCGTCGCTCGGCGGCTTCCTGCAGCGCGCGCCGGGCCTCAGGCGTAAGGGGCTTGCCGGGCGAGGCGCCTTCGGGGTCGGCTGGAGAGGCCATGGCGCCGGTCTAGCGCGCACGGCGGCCAAGGCAAGCCGGTTGCGGCCGCGCGCATCGACGGCGTATGCACGCGCCTTGTCCCCGAACCCCGCCTCCGCCGCCGACGAGGGCCTGGACGCCCGCCGCGCGGCCCTGGCGCTGGTCGCAGCGGCCGGCGCGCGCCGCAACGGGCTGGACGAGGCCCTGTCCGCGCCCGGCTTTTCCCGCCTCGACACCCGCGACCGCGGCTTCGCCCGGGCCCTGGCGATGACGGTGCTGCGCCGCCGCGGCGTGCTGGACCGGGCCTTGGGCGCGCGCCTGGCCAAGCCCCCGCCCGAGGCGGTGCTCGACCTGCTGCGCCTGGGCGCGGCCCAGCTCTGGGGCATGGACACGCCGCGCCACGCCGCCGTCGCCACCACGGTCGAGCTGGCGTCCCGCAACCCCGCCACCCGGCCGTTCAAGGGCCTGGTCAACGCCGTGCTGCGCGGCCTTCTGCGCGATCCGGCCCCCGAGGCCCCGCCGGAGGCCCTGGCCCCGGACTGGCTCTACGCCCGCTGGCGGGCGGCCTATGGCGAGGCGGCCGCCCAGGCCGTAGCCGCCCTGATCGTCGAGGAGCCGGCCGCGGACCTGACGCTGCGCGACGCCGCAGAGGCGCCGATCCTGGCCGCCGAGCTGGAGGCCGAGATCCTGGAGGGCGGCTCGCTGCGCACCCGCCGCCACGGCGACGTCACCGGATGGCCGGGGTTCGCCGAGGGCCGCTGGTGGGTGCAGGACGCCTCTTCGGCGATCCCCGCGCGGTTGCTGGCGGCCGCCGCGGGCGAGCAGGTGCTCGATCTTTGCGCGGCGCCCGGCGGCAAGGCGCTGCAGCTTGCCGCGACCGGGGCTTCGGTCACCGCCGTTGACCGTTCCGGCGCGCGGCTGAAGCGGCTGGAGGAGAACCTCGCGCGCACCGGTCTGAGAGCCGAGATCGTGGTCGCCGACGCCGCCGACTGGGCCGACGACCGGCGCTTCGACGCCGTGCTGCTGGACGCGCCCTGCACCGCCACGGGCGCCTTCCGCCGCCATCCGGACGCCCTCTGGGCCACCCGGCCCGGCGACATCGGCAGGCTGGGCGAGCTGCAGGCGCGTCTGCTGGTTTCGGCGGCCGGCCGCGTGCGCCCGGGCGGGCGGCTGGTTTATTGCGTCTGCTCGCTGGAGCCCGAGGAAGGGGAGGCGCAGATCGAGGGGTTCCTGGCGGACCATCCGGAGTTCCGCCTGGATCCCTTGGCCGCCCACGAGGCCGGGGCGCCGTCCGGGGCCGTCACCGAAGCGGGCCTGCTGCGCGTCCTCCCGCACCAGCGGCCCGGCGGGACCGACGGCTTCTTCGCCGCCCGGCTGGTCCGCTTGCCGGGACTCGCCGGGGACGATAACTCCGGGTCATGAGCCGCCGCACGATCATCGCCCCCTCGATCCTGGCGGCGGACTTCGCCAGGCTCGGTGAGGAGGCCCGGGCGGTGGAGGCTGCCGGCGCCGACTGGCTGCACGTGGACGTGATGGACGGCCACTTCGTTCCCAACATCACGGTCGGTCCGCAGGTCGTGAAGGCGATCCGCCCGCACGTCTCGATCCCGCTGGACGTGCACCTGATGATCGCCCCCGCGGACCCTTTCCTCGAGGCCTTCCGCGAGGCCGGCGCCGACGTCATCAGCATCCATCCCGAGGCGGGGCCCCACCTGAACCGCTCGCTGCAGCGCATCCGCGAGCTCGGAGCGAGGGCCGGGGTGGTGCTCAACCCGGGCACGCCGATCGAGGCGGCCGAGTGGGCGCTGGAGGATGCCGACCTCGTGCTGGTGATGTCGGTCAACCCGGGCTTTGGGGGCCAGAGCTTCCTCACCTCACAGCTGAAGAAGATTGAGCGCCTGCGCGCCCTGGTCGAGGCTGGCGGCCGGGAGGTGATCATCGAGGTGGACGGCGGGGTGACCTCCGAGACCGCGCGCTTGTGCCTGCAGGCCGGGGCCGACGCCCTGGTCGCCGGCACGGCCGTGTTCAAGGGCGGTCCGGCCGCCTACGCCGGCAACATCGCGGCTTTGCGCTCGGGCTAGCGGTTCGCCATGGCGGGGGCAGGAGCGGAGTCTGCGGCGGGGCGTCAAGGCGGGCTCTGGCTCGAAGCCGCCGTGTTTGCGGCGCGCCAGCGCGTAGCCGGACTCTGGAACGGGACCCGGCCTCGGCGCGCCCTGCTTTCGCGGCCCAAGGTCGATGGCTTCGCTGCGTTTCCCCACGATCCCCGGCCCGCCAATCCCGAGCTCGGCCTGGCCATCCTCAACGGCGCCTGGAAGCTCGGCGGTGAGACGCTGACGGTCGGCCGCGGCGGCGATCCGTGGAACCGGCCCAGCCCCTCGCGCCCCTTCGCAGAGGACCTGCACGGGTTCTGCTGGCTCAAGCACCTGCTCGCCACAGGCGACGAGGGCGCGCGCGAGGGCCTGAGGCTGCTGGCCGGCTGGCGCTCGGTGTTCGGCCGGTGGAACAGCTTCAGCTGGAGCGGGGCGGTGCTGGAGCGGCGGGTGATCAACCTCGCCTGCGGCCTCGGCGCGCTCACCGAGAAGGCGTCGGAGGCCGAGATCGAAGGCTTCGCCAATCTTCTGGCGCGCCAGGCGCGGATGCTGCTGCAGACCTCCGACCCAGCCTGGCGCAAGGCCGAGCGGACCGTCGCGGCGGGGGTGGCGGCGGCGGCGCTCGCCGGCAAGCCCGGGGACCGTCTCCTGGCCCGCGTCGCCGTCCGGCTCGACAGCCTGCTGCCCGAGGTAGTGCTGCCCGATGGCGGCCACATCAGCCGCGCCCCGCAGGCCGGGCTGGAGCTCCTGCTCGACCTGCTCGCCCTGGACGACGCCTGCGTGCGCCGCGGCGTGCAGACCCCTGACGAGGCCCTGCGCGCCATCGACCGGCTGCGCGCCTCGATCCGTTTCTTCACCCTGCGCGACGGCGCCCTGGCCTGCTTCCAGGGCGGAGAGTCGGCGCCGCCGGCGCTGATCGCCGCGGCCCGCGCCGCCGCCGAGCCCGATCTGATCGGCGAGGCGCCGCCCCCGCCGAGCCAGGCGCGCCACGTGCGGTATCAGAGGATGTCGGGGCGGGTGCTGGAGGTGATGGTCGACGCCGGCCCGCCGGCCGCCCGTCCGTGGAGCGCCACGGCCACCGCCCAGCCGGCCGCCATCGAGATCGTCTGCGGCAAGGACCGCCTGGTCACCAACGCCGGCTGGAGCCCGCGCGCGCCCGGCGCCCAGCCATCGCGGCTGACCGACTCCGGGTCCACAGTCTCCCTGGGCAACCTCTCGGCAGGTGCGCCGCTGGCGGGCTGGCGGGCCAGGGCGCTGGGCCCCTTGCTGGTGGGCGGGCCGCGCACGGTCGAGGTCAAGCGCACCGCGGCCACCGGCTCGGGCGTGTGGCTGGACCTGGCCCACGACGGCTGGGTCGAGCGCTTCGGCCTCACCCACGAGCGTCGGCTCTACCTCGACCTGGAGGCCGACGAGCTGCGCGGCGAAGACCTGTTCACCGCCGTCCGCCCCGGCCGCTCCCGGGTGATCCCCTTCGTGGCCCACTTCCAGCTGGCGCCGGAGGTCACCGCCGTGCTCGCGCGCGACAAGCAGAGCGTGCTGCTGCGCGGCCGCTCGGACAAGGGCTGGTGGCTGCGCAACGACGCCAATGAGGTGCGCATCGAGCCCGCCACCCACTTCCAGGACGGCCGGCGCGCGCCCACCCTGCAGGTCAAGCTGATGGGCCATGTCCACACCGACAAGGGCGGCCGGGTGCGCTGGAAGCTGGTGGCCGTGGAGTAGGGCGCGGCCCCGGACGCCGACCCTTGATCCGGCGCCCGGTCAGGTGACTATTGGTGGTCGCGTCGGTTGGGGGGGCCCAATGTTCGCAACCGCCTTGAGCCTGCCGGACTCCTGTCCGTCGATCGACGACGACGTCACCGACGCGCCCATCTCCGCCTCGGTGGGGGCCGGCGGCTCGAACCGGCCAGGCGACGTGCGCGCGATCCAGCAGATGCTGAACTCGGTGCCCGTGGCCTCCGGGGGCCCGCCGCTGTTGCTGGCCGAAGACGGCGTCTGCGGGCCCAAGACCCTGGCCGCGATCCGCGGCTACCAGGCCAAGGTGCGCCCCAGCGTCGACGGGCGGATCGATGCGGCCGGTCCGACCATCAAGGCCCTGACCAGCTTTCTCGTCGACGCCGGCGCGGTGCCCGCCGGTCCGCTCGGTCTGGCCAGCCGGCCGGCCGCCGCGGGCGGCTCGCCGAACAAGCCGGCGGTGACCAGCCCCCTGGCCGACGACATCGTCGCCTACGGCATCTTCACCCTTCGGGTGATGGAGCCCCGGCTCAACCTGCTCCGCTTCCGCATGGCCCGGATGAACGGCGCGCTGCGGGCGCTGTTGAACAAGCACTTCAAGGCCGGCGGCAAGGAGGTCACCGACGCCGACATCCAACACATCCAGAAGATCCTGGCGCGGGTGCACTTCCATGTGGCGCGGGCCAACGCCTTCGGGGCGGTCTCGGCCGACAGCGTCATCATCTTCGACCCGAAGCCCGCCACCACCCTGATCGGCTGGACCGTCCGGGGCGGCGACAAGCTGTCCACCAAGCAGTTCCAGCTCTATCTGGACGACGACAACATCCACATGTTCAAGGCGCCGGGCTTCTCGGTCTTCCTGACCGACATCTTCCCCTACCAGCCCGGCTACACGAAGCACTGGATGGTGCTCCATGAGATGTGCCACTTCGTCGGGCCCCGCGACGGCAGCGGCGCCGAGATCAACGACTACGCCTACGCCTTCAGCCCGGCCTTCGACACCCTGACCAAGCGCGACCGGCTGCACAACGCGGAATCGCTGTCGCTGTTCTTCCTGGAGTTCTGCGTGGGCACGGACTCCATCGTCAACCTGCCGCGCCTGCACCTCTACGCCTCGAAGTACGGCGCCTTCCCCAAGGTGGTGGGCGGCGAGATCGTCACCGCCTGAGGCGCGCCCCGCCGCCGCATTGACTCCCCCCGGCCCCCGCCTATCTTCCCGCCATCCCGCGTGACTGGCGTGAAGGTGGAGAACCACCGGGGAGCGCGGGGCTGATCAGCCGCACGCCTGGGCGTCCATCCTGTCGTTAGGAGACCGCCCATGTCCGCCCCCCTGTTCCCGCCCGCTCCCGACCGCGCGCCGGTGCGCCACGCGCTGCTGTCGGTGTCCGACAAGTCCGGCCTGGTCGAGACCGCCCGGGCGCTGGACTCGCTCGGCGTCGAGCTCGTCTCCACCGGCGGCACCCGCGCCGCCATCGCCGCCGCCGGCCTTGCGGTGAAGGACGTGTCCGAGCTCACCGGCTTTCCCGAGATGATGGATGGCCGGGTCAAGACCCTGCACCCGGTGGTCCACGGGGGTCTCCTGGGCGTGCGCGACGCGCCCGAGCACGCGCGGGCCATGGCCGAGCACGGCATCGGCGGCGTCGACCTGCTCTACGTCAACCTCTATCCGTTCGAGGCGACGGTCGCCCGCGGCGCCGGCTTCGACGAGTGCGTCGAGAACATCGACATCGGCGGGCCGGCGATGATCCGCTCGGCGGCCAAAAACCACGCCTATGTGGCCGTCTGCACCGACCCTCAGGACATGGCCGAGGTGCTGGCCGCGCTCGAGGCGGAAGGGTCCACGCCCCTGGCGCTTCGCCGGGCGCTGGCGGCCCGCGCCTATGCCCGCACCGCCGCCTATGACGCCGCCATCTCCGGCTGGTTCGCCGGCCAGCTCGGCGAGGCCTTTCCGGCGCGCAAGTCGATCGCCGGCGAGCTCGTCCAGGCCATGCGCTACGGCGAGAACCCCCACCAGGCCGCCGCCTTCTACCGCACCGCCGAGCGCCGGCCGGGCGTCGCCACCGCGCGCCAGCTCCAAGGCAAGGACCTCAGCTACAACAACCTGGCCGACACCGACGCCGCCTTCGAGCTGATCGCCGAATTCGATCCCGGCGAGGCGGCGGCCGTGGCCATCATCAAGCACGCCAATCCCTGCGGCGTGGCGGTGGGCGGCGACCTGGCCGAAGCCTACGGCCGCGCCCTGCAGTGCGACCCGGTCTCGGCCTTCGGCGGCATCGTGGCGGTGAACCGGCGGCTGGATGCGGCGGCCGCCCGCGAGATCGTCAAGGTCTTCACCGAGGTGGTGATCTGCCCGGAGGCGGACGACGAGGCGGTCGCCGTCTTCGCCGCGAAGAAGAACCTGAGGCTGCTGGTCGCCGGCGGCCTCCCGGACCCGCGCGCCCGCGGCCAGACCTTCCGCTCGGTGGCCGGCGGCTTCCTCGCCCAGACCCGCGACGACGCGCACGTCACCGCAGCGGACCTCAAGGTGGTGACCCGGCGGGCGCCGACGGCGCAGGAGGCCCAGGACATGCTGTTCGCCTTCACCGTCGCCAAGCACGTGAAATCCAACGCCATCGTCTTCGCCAGGAACGGCCAGACCGCGGGCATCGGGGCCGGCCAGATGAACCGGCGCGACTCCGCCCGCATCGCCGCCCTGCGGGCCGCCGAGGCGGCGGAGGCCGCCGGCCTGCCGCAGTCGCTGGCGCAGGGCTCGGCCTGCGCCTCGGAAGCCTTTTTCCCCTTTGCGGACGGCCTGATCCAGGCGGTCGAGGCGGGCGCCACCTCGGTGATCCAGCCGGGCGGCTCGATGCGCGACGAGGAGGTGATCGCCGCCGCCGACGAGCGCGGCGTGGCCATGGCCTTCACTGGCGTGCGGGTGTTCCGCCATTGAGGCGCGCCCCGCCGACCATCGCCGAGCACTGGAGCCGGCTGAAGCCGCATGTCCATTGCCTCGGGCCGGAGGGCGTGCGGCCGACGGTCCTGCTGTTCCACAGCTGCGGGGGCGTGGCGGCGCACACCCATCAGTACGCCCAGGCGGCGGCCGCCCTGGGGTTCCGCTCGGTGGTGGTGGATTCCTATGCCCCGAGGGGCTGGAGCCGCGCCTTCGGCCTGGCCTTCGTCTGCACCGGCCTGGCCCTCTGGGGCCGCGAGCGGGCCGGCGACGTGCTGGCGGCGGCCTGGGGCGCCGTGCAGGACCTGGACGCCGATCCGCAGCGGCTGGTGCTGGCGGGCTGGAGCCATGGCGCATGGTCGATCATGGACCTGATGACCATGGCGTTGCTGGAGCCGGGCGAGGCCGGGCTGGCCGACCCGTCGCCCGCGCCCCTGGCGGGCGTGCGCGGCCTGTTCCTCGGCTATCCCTATGGCGGGGTGGGTGCGCTCAGCCGCGTGAGGCCCTGGGTGCGCAGTCCCCGGGTGCTCGGCATGCTGGCCGAGCGCGACCATGTCACCCGGCCCAAGGACGCGGAGCGCTGCTATGCCGCGGCCGCCCAGGCGGGCGTCGAGCTGGAGATCTGGCGCTGCCGCGCGAGCCACGCCTTCGACGAAACCCACTCGCTGTTGGCGCCGATGCGTTATGACTCCGTGCTAGGGTCTGAAGCCTTGGGCAGGTTCAAAGCCTTTGTCCGAGACAGCCTCGGCTCGGCTTGACCGTAAACCATCCTGAAGCGAAGTTCGGGTCATGAGTCCCGCCCACGGGCGGGGGCGGCGGAGGATTTGGTGAACTTCATCTGGGGGCGAGACAACGGGGAGCCGGCGGCGCCGGCCGCGGCCGCCAAGCCCCGCCTGGCCGAGATGCTGTGGCCGCTCGACACCGTCGCCAAGCGCTGGGACATGCTGGCGCCCTCCGTCCAGGCCTTCGGGCCGCGCGACGAGGAGCCGCGCCCGGCGGTGCTGCTGTTCCATGGCTGCGCCGGGGTGCGTCCGCACATCGACACCTACGCGCGGGCGGTGGCCGCCGCGGGCTATCGCGCCTTCATCATCGATTCCTACGAGCCGCGCGGCTGGAGCCAGGCCTACGCCACCACCTTCGTCTGCTCGGGCGCCATGTTCTGGGGGCGCGAGCGGGCCGGGGACGTGCTGGCCGCGGTCTGGGGCCTGTCGCAGGACCCGGGCGTGGACGCCTCGCGCATCTGCCTGGCGGGCTGGAGCCACGGCTCCTGGTCGATCATGGACCTGATGACCATGCCCTTGGAGCGCTCCGGCGAGGCCTCCCTGGCCGACCCGTCGCCCGACTGCCTGGCCGGCGTGAAGAGCCTGTTCCTGCTCTACCCCTACGGCGGCCCCGGCGCCCTCAGCCGCTCGCGGCCGTGGGTGCGCGCGCCGGAGACCTTTGGCGTGGTCGCCGAGAAGGACCACCTCACGGCCCAGGCTGACGCCCTTCGGATCTTCGACGCCCCGCGCCAGCACCATCCGGCGGTGGACGTGTGGATCGCCCCCGGCACCCACGCCTTCGACGCGCCGGGCCACGAGGGCTTCCCCTCGCCGATGCGCTACGACCCCGAGCTGGCGGAAGGGTGCCTGGACCGCTTCCTCGGCTTCCTGCGCCGCACGCTCGACCCGCCGGCCATGGGTTTCGCCTGGCAGCGCTCGGGCGGCGAGGCCCTCGACGCCTAGGGTCTAGGCCGCCCGCTGCAGGGTGCGCCGAAGCGTCTCGACCTGGAGCGACCGCCAGTCCACCACCCGCCGCCGGCCGCGCGCGGCGAGCTCCCGTCGCAGGCCGGCGTCTGAAAGCAAGGCGAGCACCGCGTCGGCGAAGGCCGCTGGCCGCTCGTCGTCGACCACCACAAGCCCGCCATCCAGGGCCTCAACGAGACCGCGGGCCCCCGTTCGCGTGGCGACCGTCGGGGCCCCCGCCGCCACCGATTCCAGCAACTTGATGCTCGCGCCGGTGCCCGCGCGGGCGGGGGCGAGGGACACCGCGCCCAGGCTGAAGGCGTCGGCAGGGTGGGCGACCTCGCCGGCCTTCTGCAGGCGCGGATGGTCCGCCAGCTGTTCGCAGATGCGGCCGGCGGCGATCAGCCTGAAGTCGGGCGCGCGCTCGGCGATCCGCGGCGCGACCTCGTCCAGGAAGCGCCCGACGTCGTGGACGTTGAACAGGTTCGGGCCGGCCAGATAGGCCGCCGCGCCGTTGTCCGCCGGCTCGGCGGTCCGCTCCAGGTCGACGAAGTGCCCGATGGAGACCACGCTGGCGGATAGGTTTCGCCGTCCCCGGAAGGCCGCGGCGTCGGCGTCGTGGCTGGCGATGACGACGTCCGCACGGTTGAAGCCGCGCAGCTCCTCTTCCAGGCTGGTGTGGAACCACCGCGGCCGGCGCCCGATGGCGCGGTAGAGCTCGGCCCGGTCGGCGAAGCTGTCGTGGACATTGAGGAGCCGCAACGCATCCGGGAACAGCTCCAGGGCCTTGCTGAGAAACACATACTCGGCGATCACCACGTCGAATCGATGGCGCGCCCCGAGCGCGGCCAGATGGTCGGACAGGTGCTCGCTGTACCAGTCGTCCACGCCGAAGGCCTGGCCGGTGGGCTTGCGAACATACTCCCGATAGACCTCGGTGGCCCGGAAGATCGGCGCGTGCACGCGCTCCCGGCCGAACAGGGACGCCATGCCCCGAAGGCTGACCAGGCCCTGCTCGATGGCCCAGTAGAGGAAGTGCACCTCGTGCCCCAGCCGCACCAGCTCCTGCGCCAGGCCCCGGATCCGCGCGCGATTGCCCCCCGTCGCCGGGTGGGTCGGATAGGGTGAGACCATCAGAACGTTCATCCGGTCCCTTTAGAGCCTGATCGCCGGTGGAGGTCGGCCGCGCGCAGGGCCGCCCGGCGAAGCGCGCGGCCAGCTTGGCCTGACGCGCTCTAGCGAGTCGACCCGCCCAGGGCCTTCAGCGCGGCGTTGACGATGGTGAGCTTGGCGAAGCTCCAGCCGCCCGGCGCGGCCTCGATCTCCTGAAGCGTCTGGCGGGCGGTGCGGGCCTGGTCCTTGTGCAGGGAGGACCACGATTGCACCGCGGCCTTCGCCGAGCGGGAGTCGGCGCCCGCCTCAGGGCTCGCGGCGAAGGCGATCACCTCGCCCGTCAGCACCACCTGCTCGTCCAGGAACTCCTCGATCAGCCGCCTCACGGCCTGGCGCTCGTAATGCTCGCCGTCGCCGGCCAGGGTCCCGGCCGCCGTCCGCAGCCGGTCGAAGCCGAAGGCCTGGCCGAGGGCGTGATAGATGCGGGCCACGGCGACGACGTCCCAACGGGCCTTCCGGGCCATGTCGGCGAGGTCCGCGATGGTGGTCATCGGCCGGAACGCGGCGACGCGCTGCGCCAGGTCCGGCGGCGCGCCGGCCTTGATGAACCCCTTGGCCCGGTCGTTGGCGCCGGCGCGCTCGAACGGCGCCAGCAGGTCGAGCCCCACGGCCATGAGCGCGTCCGCCGCTGGGCGATAGGTCTTGATCAGGGTCTCGACCCGGGCGCCGCCCAACGGGACCCGTCGGGCCAGCCAGTAGGTCTGCCGGCGCAGGTTCACCGTCAGCTCCTGATACAGCATCAGCTGGGCCTTGGCCGGGGTGGACGCGTCCAGCGCCGACACCGCGGCCCAGGCCTCCTCGATCCTGAGGATGCGCCGGCCCGCCTCGAAGAATCCCACCAGGCCTTCGGTGTCGGTCCCGGCGGCCTGCTTCAGCCGCATCGGGAAGGTCGGGCCGACCTGGTTGACGATGTCGTTGGCCAGCACCGTGGCGATGATCTCGCGCCGAAGCCGGTGACGCTCCATCTCCGGCTCGAACCGCTTCAGCGCCTTGGGGAAGTAGTCCTTCAGGGTCTGCAGGAAGAACGGCTCGTCGGGGGCGTCGCTCTGCACGATCTCGCTCGAAAGCTCGAGCTTGCCGTAGGCCATGATCACGGCCAGCTCCGGCCGGGTCAGGCCCTTGCCCGCGGCGATGAGCTCGGCGATGGCGGCGGGGCCCGGCAGGGTCTCGACCTTCCGGTCGAGCCGGCCCTCGGCCACCAGGCGGGCCATGAACTGGGCCTGGGCGTCGAGGTCCTGCACGGCCGTCGCCTCCTGCAGGCTCAGCGCCAGGGTCTGGTCGAAGTTGTGGGCCAGGACGTGGGCGGCCACCTCGTCGGTCATCGACTGCAGCAGCTTGTCGCGCGCCGCCCGCTTCAGCCGCCCGGCCCGCTCGGCCGCCCCGGTGAGGATCTTGATGTTCACCTCGTGGTCGGAGGTGTCGACGCCCGCCGAGTTGTCGATGGCGTCGGTGTCGATGCGGCCGCCGGCTCGGGCGTAGGCGATGCGGCCGGCCTGGGTGAAGCCGAGGTTGGCGCCTTCGCCGACCACCGTGCAGCGCAGGTCGCCCGCGTTGATCCGCACCGCGTCGTTGGTCTTGTCGCCGACGTCGGCGTCGGTTTCGGACGGGGCCTTCACGTAGGTGCCGATGCCCCCGAGGTAGAGCAGCTCGCAGGGCGCCTTGAGCACCGCCTTGACGAGGTCGTTGGGGGCGAGATGGTCGTCCCTGACGCCCAGCAGGGTCCGGATCTCGGCCGTCAGCGACACCGACTTGGCCGAGCGCGGGAACACCCCGCCGCCCTTGGAGATCAGCCTGGCGTCATAGTCGGCCCAGGAGGAGCGCGGCAGGTCGAACAGCCGCTTGCGCTCAGTCCAGGAGGCTGCGGGATCCGGGTCGGGATCGATGAACACGTGGCGGTGGTCGAAGGCGGCGACCAGCTTGGTCTGCTTGGACAGCAGCAGGCCGTTGCCGAACACGTCGCCGGACATGTCGCCGATGCCCACCACCGTGAACGGCTGGGTCTGGATGTCTTTGCCGAGCTCGCGGAAGTGACGCTTCACCGCCTCCCACGCGCCGCGGGCGGTGATGCCCATGGCCTTGTGGTCGTAGCCGGCCGAGCCGCCAGAAGCGAAGGCGTCGCCGAGCCAGAAGCCGTAGTCCTCGGCTACGCCGTTGGCGATGTCGGAAAAGCTGGCGGTGCCCTTGTCGGCGGCGACCACGAGGTAGGGGTCCTCGCCGTCGTGCACGATCACGCCGGGCGGCGGGACCACCTTGCCGTCGGCGTCGAGGTTGTCGGTGATGTCGAGGAGGCCCGACAGGAAGGTCGTGTAAGCGCGCTCCGCCTCGGCGCGCACCGCGTCCGGCGCCCCGCCGCGCGGCAGCTGCTTGGGAAAGAAGCCGCCCTTGGCGCCCACGGGCACGATCACCGCGTTCTTCACCTGCTGCGCCTTGGCCAGGCCCAGCACCTCGGTGCGGAAATCCTCGCGGCGGTCCGACCACCGGAGCCCGCCGCGCGCCACCGGCCCGAAGCGGAGGTGCACGCCCTCCACGTGCGGGGCCCAGACGAAGATCTCCCGGTAGGGCTTGGGATCGGGCAGGTCCTCCAGCTCGCGGCTGGCGACCTTGAACGAGATGTACGGCTTGGGCGCCCCCGCCGCGTCCAGCTGGTAGTAGTTGGTCCGTTGGGCCGAGCGGACCAGGAGGGCCAGGCGTCTCAGCACCCGGTCGGCGTCGAGGCTCTGCACCTGCTGCAGGGCGTCGAGGATGCGGGCGAACACCGCCTCGGCCTGCTCGCGGCGGGCCTTGATGTCCGCCTTCACCGCCGGATCGAAGCGGATGCGGAACATGTCCAGGATCAGCCGGGCGATGCCTGGGAAGTCGCGCAGGGCCTCGGTCTGCACCGCCTGGCTGGGATCCAGGCCGGACTGCTGGCGGTAGCGGGCCAGGGTGCGGACCAGAGCGGCGTCGCGCCAAGGGATGCCGAGCTCCAGCACCAGGCGGTTGAAGGCGTCGTTTTCGGTGCGGCCGGACCATGCGGCCAGGAAGGCCTCCTCGAACGGGCCGCGGATCTCGTCGAACACCAGGTTCTCGCCGCGTTCGTCCTCCAGCACGAAGTCGTGCACCCAGAGCCTGTAGCGGCTGCCGTCCGGCCGCTGCGGCTCGATCTCGAGCCCTTCCTCGATCAGGCCCTTCAGGCCCATGTTCTCAAGGATCGGCAGCACGTCCGAGAGCGGGGCGGCGGTTTCTTCGCGGTAGAGCTTGAACCGGAATTGCAGCGGGCTTTCCGCGGCGGTGCGGTAGGCGCGCACCTTGATGGAGTCCGAACCCGCAGCCTCGATCACCTCGAGGTCGGCGAGGGCCTCGCTGGGGTCGAACAGGTCCCGGTAGGCTGGGGAGAAGGCGGCGCCGTAGCGCCGGATCAGGTCCGCCGCCCGCTCGGAGTCGGGATCGGCGCGACGCAGGGCCTCGGCGAACCGGTCCTCCCAGGTGCGCGCAGCCTCGGCCACCTCGGTCTCGAGCCTGGCCATGTCCGGCTCGGGATGGTCTCCCGGCCGCACCCCGATGATGTAGTGCACCCGCGCAAGCGGCAGGTCGGTGAAGCTCGGATAGGACGCCGAGACCCGCCCGCCCCATGCCTTGGCCAGCATGTCGCCGACCGTGCGGTCCAGGGCCGAATCGTAGCGGTCGCGCGGCAGGAAGAAGAGCACCGAGACGAACCGGTCGAACGGGTCGCGCCTGGCGAACAGCTTGACGCGCGGGCGATCGTAGAGATGCACCACGCCGGTGGCGATGCGCAGCAGGTCGTCCTCGCCCATCTGGAACAGCTCGTCCCGCGGGTAGGACTCCAGGACGTTCTTCAGCCGCTTCTCGTTGTGGCCGCCGGGCGCCTTGCCGGCCCGGGCCATGACCTTGGCGGCCTTGGCCCGGATCAACGGCACCTCGCGCACCGGCTCGTCGTAGGCTTCGGCGGTGAACAGGCCGATGAAGCGCACCTCGCCTTCCGCCCGGCCGTCGGGGCCGTAGCGCTTCAGCCCGACATAATCCATGTAGGCGCGCCGGTGGACGCGCGAGCGGACGTTGGACTTGGCCACCACCAGGGGCGCATCGCCGAGGTAGCGGCGCGACGCGGGGGACAGCACCGCCGGCTCGGACTCCCGCCGCAGCACCGAGCGCGACTGGTCGCGCAGCACGCCGAGGCTCCCATTGGCGTCATAGCGCGGCTCGGCCTTGGCGTAATCGCCGCCGGATGTCCGCGGATACTCGTAGATCCGCGCGCCCAGGAAGACGAAGCGGTCCTCCAGCAGCCAGTTGAGGAAGGCGAAATCCTCGGGGATCTCGTCCCGTACCGCGTCCGGCGCGGTGGCCTCGAGGTCCGACATCGCCTCGCGCATCAGTTTGCGCATGGCGTCGAAGTCGGCGACGGCCGTGCTGACGTCGGCGAGCACGGACTGCACGCCCTGCACCAGGGCCTGCGCCCGCTGGCGGCCGACCGGCTCGACCAGCACCAGGATCATCGACTCCCGCTGGAGCCGGCCGCGGTCGGTGCGAAGGCCGGCGCGGGTGCGCGCGACCTCGACCACCGGGTGGAACATGGCGCGGACCACATAGGCCGCCTCGGTGATTTCGCCCATTACGCTGTCGACCAGGAAGGGCCGGTCGTCCTGGACGATCTGCAGGGCCATGAGGTCGAGGTCGCGCCCGCCCTCGCCCTTGGCCGCGGCCAGCCGCACCTGGGGCGCGTCGCCCTTGCGCCGCTCGGCGAAGGCCCAGAAGTCGGCCGCGAGGGCCGCCAGGTCCTTGGAGGTGAGGCCGTCCAGCTCGTCGGCGGCCCAGTCCTCCTGCATCTGCGCGGCGAAGGCGGCCTCGCCCGCGGTCAGCGCATGGCCCAGGACCCGCCTGAGCGCGGGCTCGATGGGTTCGGAGGTCGGATGCGCGGCGGGTGCGCGGCGAGGGCGGCGGGGGCTTGCGCCCCTCTCTGCGGTTCGGGCCATCGCCGGAACCTAGACGCAGAATTTGACGGTTCAAACAAACGAAACCGCCGGACGGGGTTGCCGTCCGGCGGCCGCGGGCCTGGGCCGTGGGGGGAGAGCGGCGCCAGGCTCATCTTTGACGGCGCGCTGGGGGACTGGGGGAGGGCGCGCGCCGGTCTTTGGCGAGGTTTCGCCGCCGACGCGAGGTAGATAGGCGCCCAAATCGTCGATTTGAAGGGGGGCCCGGCTCAGGCCTTCGGAGCGGGCGCGCGCCGCGGCCGACGCGCCCGTCGCGGCGGCTCGGCGGGATCGGACACGCCGCCGCCGTCCTGCTCCGGATAGCCGTCGTCGGACAGCAGCACCGCGATCCAGCGCGTGCCGGGGAACTGGACCAGGATCACCATCGCCACCACCGTCAAGGGGCTGGACAGGAAGGCGCCGGGCAGGCCCCAGAGGGCGCCCCAGAAGGCCAGGGAGAGCAGCACCACCACCGGGTCGAGGTTGAGGCTCTCGCCCTGCAGCTTGGGCAGGAGCATGTTGCCGATCACGAAGAAGATCACCTCGATGCCGCCCAGCAGCACCAGGGCCTGCCAGTAGGTCTCGAACTGGACCAGGGCGAAGATCGCCGGTGCCAGGATGGCCACCGCGGCGCCCAGCATGGGGATGTAGGCGGCCACGAAGATGAAGAAGGCCCAGAACGGCGCGTTGTCGAGGCCGACCACCGCCATCAGCGCCCAGGCCAGGGCGGCGATCACCGCCCCCGTCAGGGTCTGCACCCAGACGTAGCGCTCCACCGCGTTGCGGATGCGGGCGAAGATCCGCACCGCCGTCTCGCGCCGGTCGCGCGAGGGGAACAGGGTGACGATCTTGCGATTGAACCCGTGCCGCGAGGCCAGCAGGAAGCCGAGGTAGATCAGCACGAACACCGCCCCGGAGAGGATGTCCTGCAATCCGGCGGCGACCGGGGTGATGAAGCGCTCGGGGTTGAGCTGGGCGACCAGGGCCCCGAGGGTGGGCGGCACCGATAGCCCGAACTGGGCCGCCAGCTGCAGGATGCGGCCCTGCAGCTTCGGGCCATATCCGATCAGCTGGCCGGCGAAGCTTCGGGTGTTCACCGCGATCAGGAAGATGGTGAGGCCGAAGAGCGCCACGGCGACGATGAGGGCGACCGGCATCGCCGCCTTGTGCGGGAATCGGGGGATGCGGTGCTCCAGGATCCGCGCCAGCCCGTCGATCAGCACCATCAGGAAGAGGGCGAGCACCAGCGGCGTCAGGATGCTGCGCATCCACCAGACCGCCGCGCCGATGACGACGACGGCGATCAGCACCAGCGCGTTGCGGGCGACATGTCCTGAGGCGATCTGGGCCATGGTCTCCGCTCGATCTAATTCGGGGCTAGCACAGCAACGCGTCTCATCACGCTAGGCTGCGCTCTGATGGGAGCCGGGACGGCCGTCCCCCGACATCAGGACAGCGATCCAGCGTACGCCGTCGAACTGGTCGAGCACGACGATCGCCGCGACCGTCAGGGGCGTGGACAGGAACATGCCGATGGGCCCCCAGAGCAGGCCCCAGAAGGCCAGGGACAGCACCACCACCAGCGGGTCAAGGTTCAGGCTCGCGCCCTGCAGCCGCGGCGCCACCACATTGCCGATGATCAGGTGGATGGCCTCGGCCCCCACCGCCAGCACCACGGCCTGCCACAGGCCGTCGAACTGCAGAAGGGCGAAGATCGGCGGCAGGATCAGCCCGACCGCCCCGCCCAGGATCGGCACATAGGAGGCCAGGAAGATCAGGAAGGCCCAGAACGGCGCGTTCTGCAGGCCGACCGCCGCCATCAGGATCCAGGATGCCCCGGCCACCACCAGGGCGGTCAGGGTCTGGACCCGCAGGTAGCGCTCGATTCCGCCGGTGATGCGGGCGACCACCGCCTCGGCCCGCTCGCGCTGGCTGTCGGAGCGGAACATGGCCTTGGCCTTCCGCCGCAGGCCGGCGCGCGAGATGAACAGGAAGATCAGATAGACCAGCACCAGCACCGCGCCGAAAACCAGGGTCTGGACGCCGTAGGCCAGCTGGAGCAGCCGCCGGCCGACGCCGAAGTGTCCGATCAGGCCGTGGATGTGGGGCGGCTGGGCCATGCCGACGCGGCCCGCGAGCCTCACGAACAATGCATTGAGACGATGGCGATCCTGGGCCAGCTGGGCGATGAAGCCGCCGGCGTTGGCGGCGGCCATGTAGAGGATCCCGCCGAGCAGCACGGCGGTGAGCAGGAAGGCGAGCGGCAGCCTCGCCCTGGCCGGAATGGCCGGGAGGATGCGGCCGAGGCCGCGCGCCACCGCGTCGATCACCACCGCCAGGAACAGCGCCAGCACCAGGGGGGCGATGATCTCTCTGAGGCTGACCAGCACCGCTCCGGTGGCCACCGCGGCGATGGCGACGAGCGCCACGCGACCCGCGTCCTGTCCGTTCGCCGGGCGGCTCATGGCGCCTCGGTCCGGCAAAAGTCCAGGAACACTGGGGCGCAGTCGCCCAGGCGCTTCTGCTCGTAGCGGGTGGCGACGTGGTCGCCGGGCGCGCGCCGCCAGTCGTCGGCACGCTCGGCGATCCAGGCGAAGGCGGCCGACCGCTGCATCAGCTGCAGGGTCCAGGCGACGTAGTCGGCCCAGTCGGTGGCGAAGCGCAGGAGGGCTCCGGGCCGCATCACGCGGGCCAGCTCGGCCAGCACCTCGGGATTGATCAGCCGGCGCTTGTGGTGGCGGGTCTTGGGCCAGGGGTCGGGAAACAGCACGAACACCTTCGAGACGGAGCGGTCGGGCAGGGCGGCGATCAGCTCGCGCCCGTCGCCGGGATGCAGGCGCACATTGCGCAGTCCCGCGTCCTCGACGTGGCGCAGGGCGCTCGCCACGCCGTTCACGAAGGGCTCCGCCCCCAGCATCAGCACGTCGGGCCGCCGCCGCGCCTGGGCGGCCAGGTGCTCGCCGCCGCCGAAGCCCAGCTCCAGCCAGACCTCGCCGGCGCTGGCGGGTATCGGCCGCTCCAGGTCGACCCGAAGCGTCGGCAAGCGGCCGTCCAGCAGCGAGGCCCGCCCCGCGCGTAGGGCGCGGCCGCGGACTCGCCCATAGGTGCGCAACAGGGTGTCAGCCATGCCGTCCTATAGCAGCTTCGTGGCCGCTAGCGTCCCGCCGGTTCGATGGTCTTGTCGATGGGCTTGCCGTCCGTGCCCAGGGTGAGGGTCTGGCCGGGGGCGGTGATCGGGTTGCGGTTGTTCTCGGTGCACACGTAGTCGAAGAGGGGCCGTTCTCGGTGAGGGTCCAGGTCTGCTCGGGCCGCAGCACCAACTCGTAGCCGTCGGGGATGCTCATCAGGCGCGGGAAGGCCGAGGGCGTGCCGCAGGTGCCGACCGGATCGGGGTGGCGGTGCTTCGCCACCCTGGCGATGTTGGCCTGGTGCTTCTGCTCCCACGCCGGCGTCAGCGGCGGGTGCTCGCGCACGCCGGCCAGGCCGGCGATGCCGCCTTTGGGGTAAGGGTGGTCCCGTCCCAGCCCGATGCGTTGGCGCCGACCCAGACCCCGCTCGAGTCGGGCAGGTCGGCGAAGGCCGGGGCCGCGGACGCCGGACCGGTTCCGAGGAGGGCCGCCAGGGCGGCCAGGAGGACGGCTCGCAGCACGCCCGGTCCCCGCGCCTTCGATCCCTGTCTCTCCGTCAGTCCATGTGTCCGAGCTGCTGGCCGTCCGCGGTGACGGCGCCGACGAAGGAGCCGCCGTTGGAGCCGTCCTTCATCGGGAACACCTTCACCGTGACCTTGTCGCCGGCCTTGAAGCTGCCCGGCTTCCAGCCCTGACGGCTCAGGGTGCCGGTCGAGAGGGCCTCGATGCTCCACTCGTGCACCACGCCCTGCTCGTCGGTCACGTCGAGCTGGATCCAGGTGTGGGGGCTGGTCCACTGGAAATCCTTCACCGTGCCGACCAGGGTGACGGTGCGGTCGCGGTCGAACATGGCGAAGGAATGGTGCGCCTGGGCCGCGCCGGCCGAGAGCGCCAGCAGGGCCGCGGCGGCGAGGCTCTTGTGGATGTTCATGCGTCCCCTCCCACTGGGCGGACTCCTGCCCGATCGGCCGCGCGGAGGCTAGGTCGCATTGGCCCGCTGCAGCTTGTGGGTCCAGGCCGCCAGGGCCTCCAGGAGCTTGCGGATGAAATCGCGGGTGGGCTGGTCGGTGAGGCGGCCGGCTTGGTCGAACTTGTTCTGGGCCAAGGTGATGAACACCTCCGGCTTGTTCACCGGCAGGGCGTCGACGAACACGAAGGTCTGGCGCAGGTGATATTGCGCCCGCGCGGCGCCCAAAAGGCTCTGGCTCGCCCCGATCATCGCCACCGGCTTGCCCGCGAACGGCTGGTCGGGCAGGCGCGAAATCCAGTCGATGGCGTTCTTCAGGACGCCGGGGACCGAATAGTTGTACTCGGGCGAGCCGAACAGCAGGGCGTCGGCGGCGCGGATCCGCTCGCCCAGGGCGGTGACCGGCGCGGGGAAGCCCTCGGCCTGGACGTCCGCGTCGTAGAACGGGATGTCGGCGATCGAGGCGATGTCGATCTGCATCCCCTCGGGCGCCAGCTCCTGGGCGGCCCGGAGCGCGGCGGTGTTGTAGGAGCCTTTGCGCAGGCTTCCGGAGAGGGCGAGCACCTTGAGGGCGGGGGAGGGCATGGTCGGACCTGCTGCAGCGGCGCCCCAGCATAACCGCCGGCTGGCTGATCGTCTTGCGGCCCGCTAGGCTGGCCCCATGTCGGAGCCCTTACCCCCGGATCTCGATCCGGACTCGGCCGTCCCGCTCGGGGACCTGAAGCGGTTCACCAAGCCCAAGGCCAACCCGCGCCGGTACGTCATCCCCTTCGTGCTGGCGACTCTGCTGACCGTGGCGGTGATCGCGCTCCTGACCTTCCTGAGCTCGGTGCTGGCTAACGCCTTCCACTGACGCGGCGTCAGGCCCGCTCGACGAAGCTGTCGATCACCTTCTTGTCGCCGGCCTTGTCGAAGGCGACGCTGAGCTTGTTGCCTTCCACGGCGGTGATCCGGCCGTAGCCGAACTTGATGTGGAACACCCGCTCGCCCGCCCTGTAGGCGCTGGCGCCGGGCTCGGACACCGCCACCAGCCGGCCCTCGCCGTCGATCACCTGGGCGCGGCCGCCGCCCCCCGGCGCGGGGGAAGCGGCCATGGCCCGCTGCGCCCTCTGCCAGCCGGGCGAGGTGTAGCCTGATCCGCCGAAGCTGGCCTGGGTGTCCCAGCGGCTGGAATAGTCGCCCATGCCCGGCCCGCCGCCGTAGTAGCCGGTCTCGCTCACCGCCTCGACGTTCGCCGAGGGCAGCTCGTCGACGAAGCGGCTGGGGAGCTGGCTGGTCCAGCGGCCATAGACCTGCCGATTGGCGGCGAAGGAGATCCGCGCCTCCTCCCGGGCCCGGGTGATGCCGACGTAGGCGAGGCGCCGCTCCTCCTCCAGACCCTTCTCGCCCTTCTCGTCCATCGAGCGCTGCGAGGGGAACACGCCCTCCTCCCATCCGGGCAGGAACACCAGCGGGAACTCCAGGCCCTTGGCCGAGTGCAGGGTCATGATCTGCACCGCGTCCTCGCCCGCGCCCCGGTCGAGGTCCATCACCAGGGAGACGTGCTCCAGATAGGCCTGCAGGGTGTCGAAGGCGGCCATCGACTGGACCAGCTCCTTCAGGTTCTCCAGCCGCGACTGGCTGGTCGGGGACTTGTCGGCCCGGAGCGCGTCGGTGTAGCCGGACTCTTCGAGCACCGTCTCCATCAGCTGGGCGTGCGGCTGGCTGGCCGCCATGGCCCGCCAGCGGTCCAGGTCGCGCAGGAAGTTGGCCAGGGCGGTGCGGGTGCGGGCGGCCAGCTCGTCGGTGGCGACGATCCCCCGCGCGGCCAGCGAGGCGGACACCCCCTTCAGCCGCGCCAGCTGCAGGAGCTTGGAGACGGTGGTGTCGCCGATGCCCCGCTTGGGGGTGTTGACGATCCGCTCGAAGGCGAGGTCGTCGTCCTCGGACTGGATCAGCCGCAGATAGGCGTGGGCGTCCCGGATTTCCGCCCGCTCGAAGAACCGCGGCCCGCCCACCACCGTGTAGGGGATCTGCAGCATCACGAAGCGCTCTTCGAAGGCGCGCATCTGGAACGAGGCCCGCACCAGGATGGCGGCTTCGCGGTAGCGGCGGCCGTCGCGCTTCCAGCGCTCCAGCTCGTCGGCGATCAGCCGCGATTCCGCCTCGCCGTCCCAGACCCCGCGGACCTTGAGCTTCTCGCCGCCTTCCGCCTCGGTCCACAGGGTCTTGCCGAGCCGGCCCTTGTTGGCGGCGATCAGGCCCGACGCCGCCGCCAGGATGTGGGGCGTTGACCGGTAATTGCGCTCCAGCCGGATCACCTCGGCGCCAGGAAAGTCGCGCTCGAAGCGCAGGATGTTGTCCACTTCCGCCCCGCGCCAGCCATAGATCGACTGGTCGTCGTCGCCGACGCAGCAGATGTTCTGGCGGCCCTGGGCCAGCAGCCGCAGCCACAGGTACTGGGCCACGTTGGAGTCCTGGTACTCGTCCACCAGCACATAGCGGAACCGGGCCTGGAAGTCGGCCAGCACGTCCGGGGCGGTGGTGAAGATGGTCAGGTTGTGCAGCAGCAGGTCGCCGAAGTCGCAGGCGTTCAGCACCCGCAGCCGCTCCTGGTACATCCTGTAGAGCTGCTGGCCGCGGTTGCCGGCGAAGTGGCCGCCTTCGGAGGGCGGCAGCTTGTCCGGGGTCCAGCCGCGGTTCTTCCAGTGGTCGATCAGGCCGGCGAGGTGGCGCGGGGTCCAGCGCTTGGCGTCGATGTTCTCGGCCTCGAGCAGCTGCTTGATCAGCCGCTCCTGGTCGTCGTCGTCGAGGATGGTGTAGCTCGACTTCAGCCCGACCAGCTCGGCGTGCCGGCGCAGGATCTGTGCGGCCACGGCGTGGAAGGTGCCGAGCCAGCGCAGCCCCTCCGCGGAGGGGCCGATGATGGCGGTGATCCGCTCGCGCATCTCGCGGGCGGCCTTGTTGGTGAAGGTGACGGCCAGAAGCTCCCACGGCCGCGCCCGGCCGGTGGCCAGGATGTGCGCCAGCCGGGTGGTCAGCACCCGGGTCTTGCCGGTGCCGGCGCCGGCCAGCACCAGCACCGGCCCCTCGGTGGCCTCCACCGCCTGCCGCTGCTCGGGGTTCAGCCCGTCGAGATAGGCGGCGGCCGCGTCCACCCGCGCGAGGTCGGAGATGCGGCGCTCGGGCGCGGGCTCTGGTGCGGGCAAGGGGTCTGACAAAGGCTCGGCTCGGACTCGAAAGAACATATGTAGCACTTCGGACGGCCGGCTTAAGGCGCGCCCCGGAACAACCGCCCCCGCGGCCCGTTTTTCCGACAGGCCCAGGACGTCGCCGATGACCCCCCGCCGAGGCGTGCTCGTTCCGACCCTGCTCACCGGGGCCCTGCTGGCGCTGGTGCTCGCCGCGGCCTGGCTGGCGGTGGCGCGCCGGCCCGAGCTCGGCCGCGTCGCCCTGGCCTTCCGGGCGCCCGCCCTGCACGGCCCGCCGAGCCCGCAGCCCCTGCCGTCGCCCCTGCCCAAGCCGACCGGCTAAAGCGCGTGCCCGATCCCCCCGAGAACCCGCCGGACGACAGGCTCACCCAGGCGGACCGCCTGTCCGGCGCCCCGGCGCTGTTGTGGATCATGATGGGGCTGGTCGCGGTGGCCGCCTTCGTCGGCCTCGCCGCCTGGCTGTTCCTCTCAGGATCCTGAGCCGCCGGCCGAGCGCGTCAGGGCCCAGTCCAGCGCCGCGATGCGGCAGGCCGAGGCCAGCGGCCGAGGTCCCCGCGCCCCGTCGATGCGGCCAATCAGCGCCGGCGCGGCCAGGCCCTGCGCCGCGGCCATCGTCTCCAGCGCCGCCCAGAACTCCGGCTCCAGCGCCAGCGAGGTGGCGTGGCCCGACAGGCTCACCGACCGCTTCGTCAGCCGCCCCGCCATCGCCTCAGCGGTCGCGGCGCGAGGCGTCGAGGTCGCGCGCGGCCTTGTCGGTGCGCGCCTTGTCCAGGCTCTTCTCGGCCTTGGTCCGGCCGAACCTGGCCCGGTTCTGGGCCGCCCGGGTCTCGCCGTCCGTCTTGGCCCGCGCCTTGCGCGCCTTGTTGAGGTTGATCGGTGCGTCCATGGCTCAGGCCGCTTCCGGCGCCGCGTCCCTGGCCTGGGCGCGGGCGAACGCCGGGCGGGCCGAGAGCCGCTGCAGGTAGGCGTCGAACGCGTCGCGCTGGGGCAGCATGCCCGCCCCCCACTGCACCACGCTGCCGTAGAGGATGTCGGCGGCGCTGAAGGCCTCGCCGAGGATGAATGGCCCCTTGGCGAGCCGCCCCTCGAACCGTTCGACCATCTGCCCGTAGGCGGTCCTCTCGCGGTCGTCGCTGTCGATCCGCCCGGTGAACTTGCTGACCAGCGCCGGCTCCAGCTCGGCCGAATACCAGAACAGCCAGGAGAGGTAGGCCGCGCGGTCGGGGTCGCCGACCTGGGGCCCGAGCCCGGCGGCCGGGAAGGCGTCGGTCAGATAGAGGCAGATGGCCGGCGATTCGGTCACCAGCGTCCCGTCGTGCATGAGCGTCGGCACCTTGCCCTGCGGATTGGGGTTCTTGGGGTCCGCCTGGCCCGAGCCGTCGCCGCGCTTGATCGAGACGTAGGCGATCTCATAGGGCTGGCCGAGCTCCTCGAGCAGCCAGATGAAGCGCGAGGAGCGCGACTGCGGCGAGTGGAACAGGGTCAGCATGGCGGGTCCCTCCGAGCCTGGAACAATAGAAGAACACCCAGCGCCGTCAACCGCCGCCGGCCGCCCCGGCCGGGCTCAGCCCGCCCCGCCCGGCATGCCCAGGATCGTCGCGGTGGTCGACTTGCGGCGCACCTTGACGGTCCACTTCAGGTTCCACGGCCCCTTCGCCGGCCGCGGCGGATCGGAGAAGTTGGCCTCCTCGCCATAGGCGATCATCGACAGCATGCCGAAGGGCGAGGCCTTCACCACCTCGGACGGCACCACGCATTCGGTGGTCTGCGGCGGCATGACCACCCGCTGGGCGATCAGCCGGCGCACCTCCGACTGCGGCAGGTAGTCGGTCAGGGCCCCCATCATGTTGGCCTCGGCCCCCGAGCTCCACATCACCACCGTCTCGCCGCGGTCGGACGCCCCGAACATCCAGGCGAAGTAGCCCGTGGCTCCGGCCACCGGCGACCAGCTCACCCGCTTGCCGCCCCCCGGCGTCTCGGCCACCGGGCCCAGCCGCAGCGGCGGCAGGAAGTCCTGGCTGGGCGACAGGGTGAAGTGGATGTCCGGCGAATAGTTGCCCTGCACCGCGTGCGGCCCCGCCAGCGAGCCGTCCGGCGGCACGGTGATGCGGGTGCGGGCGTTGGGCCACTCGCCGTAGGTGGCGAAGCGGCCGGCCGAGGGCGGCCGTCCGCCGTTGGCCAGCACGAACGGCATGTGCGGCATCGGCATGCCCGGCCCGATCTTGGAGAAGTCGATGACGATGGGCGCCGCCGCCGCGTGCTCGCCGCAGCCCCAGTAGATCAGCATCCGGCCGCGCGGCCGCTGCGCCATCTGCGGCGGCTCGCCCGGCTCCGGCGGCTCGGGCGGGGCGACCTGGGGCCCGAGCCCGGCGGCCGGGAAGGCGTCGGTCAGATAGAGGCAGATGGCCGGCGATTCGGTCACCAGCGTCC
>FTHL01000267.1_pt1 | contig 28966 bp, 21 predicted proteins | sample 1640951 | NCBI WGS metagenome assembly FTHL01 (sample SAMEA3914788, study PRJEB12502) | metagenome | biome: forest; material: soil | place: Canada | collected 2011-07-03 | depth 0.1 m
CCTCGTGCCGCACGAGGACGAGCACCAGAACGAATACCTGCCCGCGGCCAACGACCGGCTGGCCTGGGCCACCGGCTTCACCGGCTCGGCCGGCGCGGCAGTGATCCTGAAGGACCGTGCGGCGATCTTCGTGGATGGCCGCTACACCCTGCAGGTGAAGGACCAGGTCGACCCAAACCTGTTCGAGGTGAATGACCTGGTCGACGGCGGCGTCTCGGCCTGGCTGGAGAGCACCGCCCGGCCCGGCCAGGTGATCGGATTCGACCCGCGCCTGCACAGCCCCGACGCCTTGCAGCGGCTGAGGACCGCGGCGGCGAAGGCAGGAGCGGAGCTGAAGCCGGTGGCGGACAACCCGCTCGACGTGGCCTGGGGCTCCGAGCGCCCGTCCCAGCCGAAGGCGCCGGTGGTCCCGCACCCGCTGGAGTACGCCGGCGAGGACTCCGGCTCCAAGCGCGCCCGGGTCGCGCAGAGCCTGGCCGAGGCCGGCGCCGACGCCGCGGTGATCACCGCCCCCGCCTCGATCGCCTGGCTGTTCAACATCCGCGGCGGCGACGTGATCCGCTCACCCCTGCCCCTCGGGCAGGCGGTGCTCGACGCCGACGGCACGGCCCGGCTGTTCCTCGACCCGGACAAGATCACCCCCGATCTTCCGGCCTGGCTCGGCAACGGCGTGAGCCTGCAGCCCACGTCCGATCTGGAGCCGGCCCTGAAGGCGCTCGGCGGCAAGCGCGTGCTGGTGGATCCGGGCCAGTCCTCGGCCTGGTACTCCGACACCCTGCAGAGCGGCGCGGCGAGCGTGGTGACCGGAGTCGATCCCTGCGCCCTGCCCCGCGCCTGCAAGAACGCCACCGAGATCGAGGGCGCGAGGCGGGCCCACCGCCGCGACGGCGCCGCCCTGACCCGCTTCCTCTTCTGGCTGGCCACCGAGGCGCAGACCTCGCTGCCTGACGAGCGCGAGGTCGTGGCCAAGCTCGAGGGCTTCCGCGAAGGCACCGGGGCGCTGAAGGACCTGTCGTTCGACACCATCGCCGGCGCGGGCCCCAACGGCGCCATCGTCCACTATCGGCCGACCACCCGCCAGATCCGCAAGACCGCGCCGGGCGAGCTGTTGCTGGTCGATTCCGGCGCCCAGTACCTGGACGGCACCACCGACGTGACCCGCACCGTCGCCATGGGCGAGCCCTCCGGCGAGATGCGCGAGCGCTACACCCTGGTCCTGAAGGGCCACCTGGCGCTGGGCCGGGTGCGGTTCCCGGCCGGGACGGCGGGGCCGATGCTGGACGTGCTGGCGCGCGCGCCGCTGTGGGCCGCGGGGCTCGACTACGACCACGGCACCGGCCACGGCGTCGGCTCCTACCTCGGCGTGCACGAGGGTCCGCAACGGATCGCCAAGGTGAACAACAACGTGGCGCTGAGACCCGGAATGATCGTGTCCAATGAGCCGGGCTACTACAAGCAGGGCGCCTACGGCATCCGCATCGAGAACCTGCAGTTCGTCACCTCGCCCGAGGCGATCGAGGGCGGCGAGCGGCCGATGCTGGGCTTCGAGACCCTGACCCTGGCCCCCTACGACCGGCGGCTGATCGACGAGTTCAGGCTGGACAACGAGGAGCGCGAGCAGGTCAACGCCTACCATGCGCGAGTGCTGGCCGAGATCGGGCCCCAGCTCGAAGGCGCGGAGGCGGCCTGGCTCGAAGCGGCCTGCGCGCCTCTCTGACGATCTACTCCTGGACGCGCGTCCAGGCCTGCGACTTGCAGAGCACCATCAGGGCGCAGCCCTTCACGATCAGGTGGTCGTTGTCCACCAGGGTCAGGCTGGCGCGATATGTGTTGCCGTCGCCCGGGTTGTAGACCCTGCCCCCGCTCCAGTGCGTCGGGCCGCCCCGGAAGCCCTCGAGGATGGTGAGCCCGATGATCTTGCGGTCGCGCTGGGCCTGGCTCTTGTTGTGGACATCCAGGAAGTTCGGATTGGACTTCGGCTTCGTGGCCGTGAGGATCCGGCCGCAGATCGCCTCGCCGCAATGGGTGAGCTCCACGTGGGCGGACCGGGTCGGCGAGAGCCAGACGCCCGTCACGTCGGCGTCGGCGGCGACGGCCGGACCGGCGAGGGCGGCGACAGCGAGGGCGAGCAGTGCGGGCTTGAGCATGATTGCGGGCCGATCTCGGTTGGCGTTGGGGCTATGCGGAAAAAGCTCGGCGAAAGTGGGGCTGATGCGTTGCGCGCGATCCAGGGTTCAGGCGAAACGGGCCTTGAGCCAGGCCGCGGCCTCCTCCAGGCACTGGCGGCCCATGGGCACGGCCATGGTGGCGAAGCCGTGGATGGCGCCGGCGTAACGGCTCAGCGTGGTCTCGACGCCGGCCGCCTTCAGCTTGGCCGCGAAGGCCTCCCCCTGGCGGCAAAGTGGATCGTACTCGGCGGTGATCACCAGGGCGGGCGGAAGGCCGGCGAGCGCCTCGGCGAACATCGGCGAGGCGTGCGGGTGCCGGGCGTGGGCGAAGTCCACCAGGTAGAGCCGGTTGAAGTAGGCGCCGTCCTCGCGGTTGAGAAAGTAGTAGCGGCCGTCCGAGGCGGGCTGGAACTCGTTGGCGTCCTCGAGGTCGGCGACGGGATAGATCAGCACCTGGCCGCGCAGCTTCGGCCCGCCCTCGTCGCGGGCCCGCAAGGCGATCACCGCGGCGAGGTTGCCGCCGGCGCTGTCGCCGATCACCGCGATCCGGCCTGCATCCGCGCCGAACTCAGCGGCGTGCGCGGCCGCCCAGCGCAGGGCCGCGAAGCAGTCCTCCGGCGCGGCCGGGAAGGGATATTCCGGGGCGAGGCGGTAATCGACGGCCACGGTCACGCAATTGGTCAGTATCGTGAGCAGCCGGGCCGCCTCGTCGTGGCTGTCGAGGTCGCCGAGGATGAAGCCGCCGCCGTGCATGAACAGAAGGAGCGGCAGGCCTTCGGCGGCGTGGGGCCGATAGATCCGAAGCTTGATGTCGCCGTCCGGGCCGGGGATCGTCCGGTCGATCACCTGGGCCACGGGGGTGGGCTCGGCCGGCCGTGCGGCGGCCTGTCCGCTGCGCAGCAGCTCCAGCGGGATCTCGTTCAGGGGCGGCATCTGGCCGGACTGCTCGAGAAACGGCTGGAACTGCGGATCGACGGGCATCAGCGGTCTCCTTGAAGGCTCCCGATCAGAACGCGAGCTCGTCGAAGGCGTTCTTGACCTCGCCGCGCCACGGACCGTGGAACAGCTCCAGCAGACGCTCGGCGGGCGTGATCCCGCTTTCGGCGATCTCGTCCAGGGGATTGAGATAGAAGGTCTCGTCGGGGAGCGCCCCCCGGCCCCGGCCGCGCCGCTTCAGCCCCTCGCGGGCGATGACCAGCATGTCCCGCGCGACGTCCTGGGCGCTGCGCCCCTGCACGGAGGCCTTCAGCCCGAGCCGGTTTACGTCGGTGCGCAGCCGGCCGCGGTCCTCGCTCGTCCAGGCCTTGCAGAGGTCCCAGGCGGCGTCCAGCGCCGCATCGTCGTAGAGCACGCCGGCCCACAGCGCCGGCAGGGCGCTCAGCCGCTCCAGCGGCCCGCAATCGGCGCCGCGCATCTCCAGGTACTGCTTGAGCCTCACCTCCGGGAACAGGGTGGTGAGGTGGTCGGACCAGTCGACCATGCCGGCCCGCTCGCCCGGCAGCTCGTCGAGCTGGCCGGCCATGAAGCGGCGGAAGGACCGCCCCGAAAGGTCGATATAGCGGCCGTCGCGCTTGGCGAAGTACATCGGCACGTCGATCGCATAGCGGGCGTAGGTCTCGAAGCCGAAACCGTCCTCGAAGACGAAATCGAGCATGCCGGTCCGGTCCGGATCGGTGTCGGTCCAGACGTTGGCGCGGGCCGACAGGAAGCCGCTGGGCCGGCCCTCGATGAACGGCGAGTTGGCGAACAGGGCGGTGGCGATGGGCTGCAGCGCCAGGCTCACCCGGAACTTGCGGACCATGTCGGCCTCTGAGGAGAAGTCGAGGTTCGCCTGCACCGTGCAGGTGCGGAACATCATGTCGAGGCCGAGACCGCCGACCTTGGGCATGTAGGCGCGCATGATCGCGTAGCGGCCCTTTGGCATGACCGGCACGGCCGCGCGGGTCCAGGTCGGGGCGTGGCCGAGGGCGAGGAAGCCGATGCCGAGGTCCTGGCCCACCAGCTTCACCTCGGCGAGGTGCTCGACGGTCTCCTCATGGATGTCGTGCACGCTCTCGAGCGGCGCGCCGGAGAGCTCGAACTGGCCGCCCGGCTCGAGGCTGATGTTGGCGCCGGCGCGGTGCAGGCCGATCAGGGTCGCGCCTTCGCGGACGTCTTCCCAGCCAAAGCCCTTCAGCGACTGCAACAGGGCGTTGATGCCGGCCTCGCCCTCGTAGGGGACGGGCTCGAAGGAGCCGACGCGGAAGGCGAACTTCTCGTGCTCGGCCCCGATGCGATACTGAACGGGAGGCTTGCAACCCTCGGCCAGGTGCGCCGCGAGGGCTTCCAAAGTCAAAGGCGCATCGTCGGTGACGGCCTGCGCCATTCGCCCTCCCACACTACGGGGCGGCCCTCCCCGGATTTGGCTGCCTCTCTAAAGGCAGTTCAGCGGGGCGCCAAGCCTCAGCGCCAGTCCCCGAGGGCCGCCTGCCAGAGCGTCAGGGCCGAGATCGCCGCCGTGTCGGCCCTGAGGATACGCGGGCCGAGCGTCACCGGCGCGACAAAATCCAGGCTCCGCAGACGCGCCCGCTCCTCCGGATCGAACCCCCCTTCCGGGCCGATCAGCACCGCCCAGGGTCCATCCGTGGCGTCCGCCAGCACCTCCTGCGCGGGCCGAGCCCGCCCCTGCGAGCCGCCCCACTGCGCCCGGGGATCGTCGCCCGCCTCGTCGCAGTACATCAGCCGCCGCCCCGGCTCCCAGCGGTCCAGCAGCGCCTCCAGCTTCTCGGGTCCGACCACGTCGGGGACGTCAAGCCGGCCGGTCTGCTCGGCCGCCTCGGCCGCGATGGCCTGCAGGCGGTCGGTGCGCGTTCGCTCGGCGTTGGTGCGGCGCGAGGTCATCAGCCGGATCCGCCGGCAACCCAGCTCCGCCCCCTTCTCGACGATGGTCTCCAGCCGCGCCCGCTTGACCAGGGCGACCACCAGTTCGAGGTCGGGCGGGGCGGTCTGGGGCCTGACCAGGACCTGCGCCTGCAGCCGGCAACGCCGCTTGTCCGCCGCCATCAGCCGGGCCAGCCACTCCCCGTCGCGGCCGTTGAACAGCAAGAGCTCCGCGCCCGGCTTCAACCGCATCACGGTCAGCAGATAGTGGGCCTGCTCAGGCGGCGGCTGCAGCTCCGCGCCCGCGGCCAGGGGGTCGTCGACGAACAGCCGGATCATCGCCAGGGTGGATAGCAGAACTCTCGCCGCAGATGACCCCGGGCCGGCTTGATCCTATGTTCAGGCCATGAGCGACATCGAGCTGGCCGACGCCCCTGAAACCCTCGACGAGATCCCGCGCGAGCCGACCCAGGACGGGCCGAAGGTCCGCCTCTACCTGGTGGACGGCTCCGGCTACATCTTCCGCGCCTACCACGCCCTGCCGCCCCTGACGCGCAAGTCCGACGGCCTGCCCGTGGGCGCGGTGGCGGGCTTCTGCAACATGCTGTGGAAGCTGCTCTGCGACATGAAGAACGAGCCGGAGGCGCCCACCCACCTGGCGGTGGTGTTCGACGCATCCGAGCGCACCTTCAGGAACGAGCTTTACGCCGACTACAAGGCCCACCGCCCGCCGCCGCCCGAGGACCTGGTCCCGCAGTTTTCCCTGGTGCGCGACGCCACCCGCGCCTTCGGCGTGCCGGCGCTCGAGCTGAACGGCTACGAGGCCGACGACATCATCGCCTCCTATGCCTGCACGGTGCGCGACCTCGGCGGCGAGGTGGTGATCGTCTCCTCCGACAAGGACCTGATGCAGCTGGTGGGCGACCGGGTGTCGATGCTCGACACCATGAAGAACGTGCGCATCGGCCGCGAGCAGGTGATGGAGAAGTTCGGCGTCCCGCCCGAGAAGGTGGTGGACGTCCAGGCCCTCTGCGGCGACAGCGTGGACAACGTGCCCGGCGCGCCGGGCATCGGCATCAAGACCGCCGCGCTGCTGATCAACGAGTACGGCGACCTCGACACGCTGCTGGCCCGCGCCGGCGAGATCAAGCAGGACAAGCGCCGCCAGACCCTGATCGACTTCTCCGACCAGATCCGCCTCTCGCGGGAGCTGGTGAAGCTGACCTGCGACGCCCCCCTGCCCTGCCCGGTGGACGAGCTGAAGGCCGAGGACCCGCAGTCGGCGACCCTGGCCGCCTTCCTCGAGGAGATGGAGTTCCGCACGCTCGCGCGCCGCATCGGCGACGGCAAGCCGACCCAGGAGGCCGGCAGCCAGATCGGCAGCGCGCCCCGGCCCGCGCCCCGCGCGCCGGAACAGTGGGTCGCACACGGGCCCAAGCCCCTCGCCGAGCGCCCCGCCGACGAGCCGCCGGTGGACGTGCAGGCCTACCAGTGCGTGCGCGACGAGGCTGCGCTGCAGAGCTGGATCGCCCGCGCCTACGACGCCGGCGTGGTCGCCTTCGACACCGAGACCGACGCCCTGTCCTCGGCCAATGCGGGCCTGTGCGGCCTGTCCCTCGCCATCGCGCCCGGGGAGGCCTGCTACATCCCGGTCGGACACTGCGAGACCGACGGCCTGGCGCTGGAGGCGGCGGCGGACCTCGTGCAGATCCCGCTGGAGCGGGCGCTCGAGCTGCTGAGGCCGCTCCTGGAGGCGCCCACGGTGCTGAAGGTGGCGCAGAACGCCAAGTACGACGTGGCGGTGCTGTCCCGCTACGGGGTCAAGGTGGCCCCGATCGAGGACACCATGCTGATCTCCTACGTGCTGGAAGCGGGGCTGCATCCGCACGGCATGGACGAGCTCGCCAAGCTGTGGCTGGGCCACGAGCCGATCTCGTTCAAGACGGTGGCGGGGTCAGGCAAGGCGGCGACGAGCTTCAAGCACGTGCCGCTCGACAAGGCGACCTGCTACGCCGCCGAGGACTCGGACGTGACCCTGAGGCTGTGGCGGCGGCTGAAGCCCCGCCTCGCCCCCGAAGGCCTGCTCACCGTCTATGAGACGCTGGAGCGGCCGATGCCCGAGATCCTGGCCGAGATGGAGTGCCACGGCATCCGCATCGACCCGGACCACCTGCGCCGGCTGTCCAACGAGTTCGGCGTGCGCATGGGCGAGCTGGAGATCAAGGCGCACCAGCTGGCGGGCCGTCCGTTCAACCTCGGCAGCCCCAAGCAGATCGGCGACGTGCTCTACGGCGAGATGGGCCTGTCCGGCGGCAAGAAGACCGCGACCGGCGCGGCGTCCACCGACGTGAAGGTGCTGGAGGAGCTGGCCGAGAAGGGCCACGAGCTGCCGCGGGTGATCCTGGACTGGCGCCAGCTCTCGAAGCTGAAGGGCACCTATACCGACGCGCTCTGCAACGCCGTGTCCGAGCGCACCGGGCGGGTGCACACCTCCTTCGCCCTCGCCTCCACCACCACCGGCCGGCTGTCGTCCAACGACCCGAACCTGCAGAACATCCCGGTGCGCACCGAGGAGGGCCGCAAGATCCGCGCGGCCTTCATCGCCGAGCCCGGCCACGTCCTGATCAGCGCCGACTACAGCCAGATCGAGCTCAGGCTGCTGGCGCACATCGGCGACATCCCGCAGCTCAAGCGCGCCTTCACCGAGGGGCTGGACATCCACGCCATGACCGCCTCGGAGATGTTCGGCGTGCCGATCGAGGGCATGCCGGCGGAGGTGCGCCGGCGGGCCAAGGCGATCAACTTCGGCATCGTCTATGGAATCTCCTCGTTCGGCCTCGCCAACCAGCTCGGCATCGACCAGGGCGAGGCGGGCGCCTACATCAAGACCTACTTCGAGCGCTTCCCCGGCATCCGCGACTACATGGACCGCATGCGCGCCGAGGTGCGCGACAAGGCCTACGTGACCACCATCTTCGGGCGGAAGGTGAACATCCCCTCGGTGCGGGCCAAGTCGGTGGGCGAGCGCCAGTTCGCCGAGCGGGCCGCCATCAACGCCCCGATCCAGGGGGCGGCGGCGGACGTGATCCGCCGCGCCATGATCCGCATGCCGGGCGCGCTGAAGGCGGCCGGGCTGAAGGCCCGCATGCTGCTGCAGGTGCACGACGAGCTGGTGTTCGAGGCCCCCGAGGCCGAGGCCGAGGCGACCTGCGCCCTGGCCCGCGAGGTGATGGAGCGCGCCCCCGAGCCGGCGGTGGCGCTGTCGGTGCCCCTGGTCGTCGACGCCCGCGCCGGGCGGACGTGGGACGAGGCGCACTAGGTCGCGTCATGTCAGGGGCCGGGCCGGCTCGCGAGCGAACGGAGGCGGAAACCTGGAGAGGGCGTGGTCAGGTGATCGAACACGTGGAGCTGATCGGCGAGGCTGATCTGCCGGCCCCGGAGGCGTTCGATCGCTTCCACCCTTTCATCAGAGGGGTTTTCAGCCAGTGGCATCGGACCCCGTTCGCCTGGGGCGGTCTGGACTTCGCCACGGCGGAGCAGTGGATGATGTTCGCCAAGGCGCAGCTGTTCGACGACGGCGAGCGGGCCGACCAGATCATGGCGACCGCCGATCCCGCCGAGCAAAAGCGGCTGGGCCAGGAGGTCCGGAACTTCGACCAGGACCTCTGGGACAGGGCCAAGATCGACATCGTGTTCCGCGGCGCCCTGGCAAAGTTCGAACAGAACCCCGGCGCCTTGCGGCAACTGAGATCGACGGCCGGCGCGATGCTCGTGGAAGCCAATCCCAGGGACTGGATCTGGGGCGTCGGCCTGTCGGTCGATGATCCCGATGTGCACCGTCCAGCGGCGTGGCGGGGCGCCAATCTCCTCGGCCGCGTGCTGACTCGGGTGCGGGCCGACCTGACCTGACCCGCGCGCCGTCGCTATTCGGCCGCCTGCAGGCCCCCCCGCCTCGAGCGCTGGTCCGCCCGTTCGGCGTCGACCATGTAGTCGCGGGTGATCGGCGCCGCGTCGATCCGCGTGGCGAGCTGCATCTGGAAGACCATCTGGTCGCCGTGGCGGAAGGCGAGCTCGGCGCCGGCGAGATAGAACTCCCACATCCGGCAGAAGCGCTCGTCGTAGAGGTCGGCGATCTCGGCGCGGGCGGCCAGGAAGCGCTCGCGCCAATTGCGCAGGGTCTCGGCGTAGTGCAGCCTCAGGACCTCGATGTCGGTCGTCCAGAAGCCGCTGTCCTCCACCGCCGCCAGGGTCTCCGACAGGGCCGGCAGATAGCCGCCGGGGAAGATGTACTTCTTGATCCAGGGGCTGGTGCTCGCCGGCGGGCCCGCGCGGCCGATGGAGTGCACCACCGCCAGGCCGTCGGGCTGCAGCAGGCGCCGGATCGCGGCGAAATAGGCCGGATAGTTGGGCACGCCCACGTGCTCGAACATGCCCACCGAGACGATCCGGTCGAACGGCCCCTCGACGTCACGGAAATCGGTCAGGCTGAAGCGGACCTGATCGGCAAGGCCGGCCGCCTCGGCCCGGCGACGGGCGACGGCGAGCTGTTCCTCCGAGAGGGTGACGCCCAGGACCCGCACGCCCCAGCGGGCGGCCAGCTCCAGGGCGAGCCCGCCCCAGCCGCAGCCGACGTCGAGCACGCTCATGCCGGGCTCGAGCCGGAGCTTGGACGCGAGGTGCGCCTTCTTGGCCGCCTGGGCCTCATCAAGGCTCATGCCCGGACGGGAGAAATAGGCGCACGAGTACTGCATGTCGGCGTCGAGGAACCGCCGATAGAGGTCATAGGACAGGTCGTAATGGTGGGCGACGTTGCGCCGGGCCGTACGCCGGTCGTTCCACTGGTCAAGCCGCCGGCCGGCGTCGCGAAGCAGGCGCCCGAACGGGCCGCGTACAGGCTCTTCCCGCTGAGCCTGGTTGCGCCCGACGATGTCCAGCAGGTCCCAGAGGGTCCCGCGCTCGACCCTGATGTCGCCGTCCATGAAGGCCTCGCCGAGGCCGAGCTGCGGGTTCAGCGCGATGCGGCGGGCGCCGCGGCCGCTGATGGCGACCTGGACAGGAGTCCCGGTCCCATCGCCGTAGCGCTCGGTGCGGCCGCCCGGCGACCGGACGGTCAAGTCCCCGACACGGATGAGCTTGCGCAACAGGCCGTGCAACACCGACGCGTCTCCATCCCCGCGAACCCGCAAAATCCCGGGGCACACGGAGATTTCAGCGCGTCAGCCGCGCCAGTTCAAGCCGCTCGTCAGCCCAGGCCCAGATCGCGCCGCGCCTTGCGGGTGAGCCTGGCTGCGATCAGCGCGTGGGCGTCGGCGAGATATCGCTTCAGGTCCGCGTCGGGCAGAGCCTCGGGGTCGTCGACATGGACCCACTTGGCGCGCGCCAGATAGGGCGCGGGGCGCGCGGCGCCGGTCTCGACCAGCATCTCGAAGGCGACGTCGTTGGCCTTGAACGAGACGCCGCCGTCCGGTCCCAGCACCGCGAACATCTTGCCGCCGACCTTGTAGAGCCGGTCGACCTCCCACGCGATATTCATGCTCGTCCCGGGAAGGGAGAGGCAGAAGGCGTCGAAGGCCTCGGGCGTCATCAGCCTCGGCCGGCCAGGGTCACGCCGCCTCGGCGCCGATCCCCACCGGGCAGACCACGCCCGTGCCGCCCAGGCCGCAGTAGCCGGCCGGGTTCTTGGCCAGGTATTGCTGGTGGTAGCCTTCGGCGAAGTAGAACTCCGGGGCGACGGCGATCTCGGTGGTGACCGGACCCAGGCCACGCTCGGCCAGCGCCTTCTCATAGGCGGCCCTGGACGCCTCGGCGGCGCGCTGCTGGGCGTCGGAATAGGTGTAGATCGCCGAGCGGTACTGGGTGCCGAAGTCGTTGCCCTGGCGCATGCCCTGGGTGGGATCGTGGTTTTCCCAGAAGGTCTTGAGCAGGGCCTCGTAGGAGATCTTCGACGGATCGAACACCACGAGCACCGCCTCGGTGTGGCCGGTGCGGCCCGAGCAGACCTCCTCGTAGGTGGGATTGGGCGTGGCGCCGCCGGCATAGCCCACCGCCGTGGTGATCACGCCCGGCAGCTTCCAGAACAGCCGCTCGGCCCCCCAGAAACAACCGAGCCCGAACTGGGCGAGCTCCGCCCCTGCGGGATAGGGACCCTTGAGCGGGGTCCCGTTCACGAAGTGGGAAAGCTCGGTTGGGATCGGCGCGGGCCGGCCCGGCAGGGCCTCTCCGGCGCGGGGCAGGCTGAGCTTGTCGGCGATGGTCGGCATGGCGGGTCCCTTCCAGCGGATGGACCGAAGATAGGAGATCATGGCGCAGACGCCAGGGCCGGCTTGCCGGCCGGGCCGCCCTCACTATATTGCGCGCCTTCTCGCGCCGGGCCGGCCAGGCTCAGGCGCCGGGGTGAGGTGGCCGAGTGGTTGAAGGCGCACGCCTGGAACGCGTGTATAGGTGAAAGCCTATCGAGGGTTCGAATCCCTCTCTCACCGCCACCTTCCAGAGCCCGCCCCGCGCCCCGAACGGGGCGTTGCCCGCGACGGCCGGGCGCGTCAGAACGTCATCCATGGCTGAGCAGAGACAATTGCGGCTGGGCGCCTTCATGCGGCCGGCGAGCATCCACACCGGCGCCTGGCGCTATCCCGGCGCGGCCGCCGACGCCAACTTCAACCTGGAGCTCATGACCCGCTGCGCCCAGCGGCTGGAGGCGGCGCGGTTCGACGCCTTCTTCATGGCCGACCACCTGGCGGTGCTGAACATGCCGATCGAGGCGCTGAAGCGGAGCCAGACCACCACCTCGTTCGAGCCCTTCACGCTTCTGGGCTACCTGGCCGGCAAGACCGACCGCATCGGCCTCGTCGCCACCGCCTCGACAACCTTCGACGCCCCCTTCCACATCGCCCGGCGGTTCGCCTCGCTGGACCACATCTCGGGCGGCCGGGCGGGCTGGAACATCGTCACCACCTCCAACCCCGACGCGGCGCTGAACTTCGGCCTCGACGAGCACATGGACCACGACGAGCGCTACCGCCGCGCGCGCGAGTTCTACGACGTGGTCACGGGCCTCTGGGACAGTTTCGCCGACGACGCCTTCCTGCGCGACCAGGCGAGCGGCCTGTTCCTGGATCCGGAGCGGATGCACCGGCTGGAGCACAGGGGCGAGTATTTGTCGGTGCGCGGGCCGCTCAACATCGCCCGGCCGGTGCAGGGCTGGCCGGTGATCGTGCAGGCTGGCGCCTCGGAGGCCGGCCGCCAGCTTGCGGCCGAGACCGCCGAGATGGTGTTCGCGCCGTCCGCCGACCTGAAGGGGGCGCAGGCGCTCTATGCCGACATCAAGGGGCGCATGCCCGGGCTCGGGCGCGACCCGGACCACCTGAAGATGCTGCCCGGCGCCTTCGTGGTGGTGGGCGACACGGTGGAGGAGGCCAGGGCCAAGCGGGCCAGGCTCGACAGCCTGGTGCATTACGACAGCGCCATCGCCTCGCTCTCCATCGGCCTCGGCGTCGACGCCTCGCGCTTCGATCCGGACGCGCCCCTGCCGCCGATCCCGGAGACCAACGCCAGCCAGAGCGGGCGCCAGCGCACCCTGGAGCTCGCCGAGCGGGAGGGGCTGACCGTGCGTCAGCTGGCGCAGCGCCTCGGCGGCTACGCCGGCCTCGCCTTCGTCGGCACGGCCAAGACCATCGCCGACGAGATGGAGGAATGGCTGCACGCGCGCGGCAGCGACGGCTTCAACGTCATGTTCCCGTACCTTCCGGGCGGGCTGGAGGACTTCTGCGACAAGGTCGTGCCCGAGCTGCAGCGGCGGGGCCTGCTGCGCACCACCTATGCCGGGAGCACCTTGCGCGAGAACCTCGGCCTGCCGCGGCCGCCGAACCGCTTCTTCCCCGCGCCAGCCCGGGCCGGGACCGTCAGCCCGGCATGAGCATCCGCGCCGCCAGCGCCAGGACCAGGGCGGGCGGAGCGACCACGGCCCCGGTCTTCAGGAACCGCCAGAAGCCGACGTCCTCGCCCTCGCGCCGGATGGCCGCCAGCCACAGGATGGTGGCGAGCGAGCCGGTCACCGACAGGTTGGGGCCCAGATCAACCCCGATCAGCAGGGCGTCGACCACCCGCGGCGGCGCCTGGGCGTGGCTGGACACGGCGCTGGCCATCAGGCCGGCCGGCAGGTTGTTCACCAGGTTGCAGAGCAGCGCGAGCAGAGCGCCGGCGACGGCCGCCGCCAGGGTCTGGCTCGCCTGCGCCGCGCGCGCCAGGGCGCCGGCGAGGGCGCCGACCAGGCCGGTGCGTCCCAGGGCCTCCACCAGCACGAACAGCCCAGCCACCAGGGGGATGATCGACCACGAGACGCCCCGGAGCAGCCGCAGCGGGGAGCGCCGTTCGGTGATCGAGACGGCGGCGGCGGTGAGCGTTCCCAGGATCGCGGTGGGCAGGCCGAGCGGCCGGTCCAGGGCCGAGACGGCCAGCAGCCCGGCCACGGTGCAGCCCAGGCCCGCAAGGGCGGTCCATCCGGCGCGGGTGATCCGGGGCTGGCTTACGGCCGCCTCGCAGGCGGCGCCGAGGCCGCGGCGCTCCGCCCACTTCAGCCCGAGGTAGGTTGCTCCGATCGCCAGGAGCGAGGGAACGGCGAAGCTCGCCAGCCAGCGACCGAGCGCCGGGGTGTGATCGCCGTAGAGCACCAGGTTGGCGGGGTTGGAGATCGGCAGCACGAAGCTCGCGGCGTTGGCGACGAGGGCGCAGGCGAACAGGTGCGGCAAGGGATCGGTCCGCGCTCGCTTGGCGGCGGCGAACACCGCGGGGGTCAGGACCACGGCGGTGGCGTCGTTGGAGAGGAACACCGTCACCCCCACCCCGGCGGCATAGACCAGCAGGAACAGCCGCCGGGGCGACCCCTTGGCGCGGTTGACCGCGAAGGCCGCGACCGCGTCGAACAGGCCCTCCCGCCGGGCCACCTCGGACAGCAGCATCATGCCGAACAGGAACAGGTAGACGTCGAGGCCCTTGCCGACCGCCGCCGCCGCGGCCGGCAGGGACACGAGCCCGAGCAGGACCGTGAGCGCGGCGCCCGCGACCGCCCAGATCGCCTCGGGCAGGCGCAGCGGCCGGATCAAGAGGCCCGCCGCCGTCGCCAGGGCGATCAGCCAGACCGCCGCCTTGGCCGCCTCGGACATCACGCCCGGCCGGTCCGGCGGCCCGCCGGCGGCTGTGCGCACGCCGGCTTCAGCAGATAGGCGAAGCCCAGCCAGAGGCCGACGGAGATCAGGGCGAAGGCCCCGAGCAGCGAGAAGGCTGCGCGATAGCCGAAGGCCTGGGCGATCCAGCCGCCCAGCGCGGGGCTCAGCGCCGCGCCCAGCCCCTGCACCGTCATCACCGCGCCCTGGGCCGCGTTGACCCGTCCCGTGCCGTCCATGATGCGGGCCACGAGCCCGGGCGCGGCCACGCTCTGCAGCCCCGCGCCCACGCCGTCCAGCGCCTGCACCGGCCAGACGCCCCAGGGCGTGATCAGCGAGGCGGCGAGCAGCCCGCGCAGCGGCAGCACCATGAAGGCGATCAGCATCACCAGCCAATAGCCGCGCCTGTCGGCCATGCGCATGGCGAGGAGGGAGGTGATCACCATCACGCCCTGGGCCACCACGATGGTCATGGCGACGAAGCCGGCGGGATCGGCCTTGCGCGAGCCCACCACGGCCAGGCCGTACAGCGGCAGCATCGCGGCGTTGCCGAGGTGGAAGGCGGCCAGGGCGGCGGCGAGGATCAAGAGCGGCTTGCACTCGATTAGGACGTTGACGCCCTGCGGCGCGCGCCCGGCGCGCCCGGCTCCGGAGAGGCCCCGCGCCGCCCGGTCATCGATGGCCGCGCGCGGGATCATCAGCACCGAGGCGATCGACAGCGCCGCGAAGACCGCAGCCAGGGCGAACACCGCGACGAAGCCGAAGCGCCAGCCGAGCAGGCCCGAAAGGCCCGCCCCGACCATGTTGCCGGCGTGGTTGAACGCTTGGTTGCGCCCGTTCTGGGCGTTGAAGCGGCGCTGGCGCACCATGCCCAGGGTCACGCCGATCACGGCCGGCCCGATAGCGGCCCCGGCGACGGCGGTGGCGACCTGCGACCCCGCCACGACCCAGAACCTCTGCGACAGCAGGATCAGCCCTGAGGCCAGCACCGTCAGCACGCCGGAGAGGATGATCCAGCTGCGCTTGCGCGAGGTGGCGTCCACCAGGGCCCCCGCCGGCGCGGTGACCAGCATTCCGGCGACCCCGCCGAGGCTCATGACCGCGCCGATCGGCCCGGTCTTCCAGCCGTGCTGCTGCAGGAACACGCCCAGGAACGGCCCGATGCCGGCCTGCATGTCGGCCATGAAGAAGTTCAGCGCCTCGAGCGCATGGCGGGCCCGCGAAGGAGGCTTCGAGTTCGCCAGGGGACGCCTCGGCAGGCTGGAGCAAACGGGGGACAAGGGCGACCCGCCCGCGGTCGCCAGACCAAAGCCGGCCGCCTGGGTCTGGTTCCCGACGCCGCCGGAATCAGCCGTTCGGCGCCCCAACGCCCGCGGTCTGCCAGCCGCCCCCGAGCGCCAGGAACAGGGTGACCTGGTCGGACGCCACCTGGGCCTGGGCCTGGGCCAGGGCGTTTTGCGCCTCCGCCAGGGTGCGCTCGGCGTCCAGCACGTCGAGCGAGCCGACGTAGCCGGCCTGGAAGCGCAGGGCCGCCGCCTTCTGGGCCTTGTCGCTCTGGTCGCGGGCGCGGGTCAGGTCGGCCACCCGGTCCAGGTCATGGGCGTACTGCGTCAGCGCCGTCTCGGTGTCGCGCAGGGCGACCAGCCAGGTCCCGTCGAAGCTGGCCAGGGCCGCGTCAGCGCGCGCCCTCGCCTCGCCCACCCGCGCCTTGGCCGCCAGGATGTTGGGGAAGGTCCAGGAGATCAGCGGCCCGAGACTCCAGCTGAACCCCGGTCTCGAGCCTAGGCCGCCGAGCGACGAGGCGGTCGAGCCGACCGCGCCGCCGAGGCTGACGCTGGGATAGAGGTCGGCCGTGGCGACGCCGATGCGGGCGGTGGCGGCGGCGAGGTTGCGCTCGGCTTCGCGCACGTCCGGGCGGCGGCGCAGGAGCTGGGCCCCGTCGCCCACCGGGATCGGCGAGGTCAGGGTCGGCGGAGTCGCACAGGCGGCGGCCTCGGGCGGGTATTCGGCGGGCGGCCGGCCGGTCAGCACCGCCAGGCGATACAGGGCGCTCTGCCTGGCCGCCTCGAGGCTCGGCACGGCGGCGCGGGTCTGCTCCAGCAGCGCGCCCACGCGGGTGGTGTCGAGGGCGGTGTCGCGGCCGGCGTTCAGCAACCGCACCGTGAGGTCGTAGCTCCTCTGCTCCAGCTCCACGCTGCGGCGGGCCACCGCCAGCTCCTGGTTGGCCGAGCAGGCGTCGGCGTAGGCCCGCGCCGTCTCGGCCGCGACGGTGATGCGGGTGAGGTCGTAGGCGGCCTTCACCGCGCCGGCGTCGGCCCTCGCCGCCTCGATGGTGCGGCGCAGCCGGCCGAACAGGTCGACCTCGTAGGCGACATTCAGCCCGACATCGATCACGTTGGTGGTGGCCGGCGGGATCAGCGGCCCCTGCTGCGGCGTGCGGACCCGCTGCGCGCCGGCGCTGACGGTGGTGGTGGGCAGCAGGCTGGCGCGCGCCTCGGCGACCGTGGCCCGCGCGGCGCGGAGGTTGGCGGCGGCGACGCGCAGGTCGGTGTTGGCCGAAAGCGCCTGGGCGACCAGACGATCCAGAGCGGGATCCTGATAGAGCCTCCACCAGTCGCCGGGGGGCGGGTCCGGCGCAAAGGCGGCGGCCGCGGCGCCCTGGAAGGCGCCCTGGGCCGGCGCGGCGGGCTCGGGCGAGCGGTAGTTCGGACCGACGGCGCAGCCGGCCGTGGCGGCGGCAAGCGACAGGGTGCAGGCGAGGGCGCGCGCGGACATCAGACCGCCCCGCCGTCTTCGCCGAGGATCGGATCGTGCGCGGTGCCGCCCGCAGTGGTCGGGAAGGCGCGCTCCTTGGGCGGGGGCTTGGGCAGCCGGGCGGCGATGCCGCGGCAGACCACGTAGAACACCGGGGTGAAGACCAGCCCGAAGAAGGTCACGCCCAGCATGCCGAAGAAGACGGTGGTGCCCAGGGCCTGGCGCATCTCGTGGCCGGCGCCCCCGGCGATCACCAGGGGGAAGACGCCGAAGATGAAGGCGAAGGAGGTCATCAGGATCGGCCGCAGGCGCACGCGGGCGGCGGCCACCGCCGCCTCCCAGCGGTCCATGCCCTGCTCCTCGTTCTGGCGCGCGAACTCGACGATCAGGATGGCGTTCTTGGCGGCGAGAGCGACCAGCACGACCAGCCCCACCTGGGTGAGGATGTTGTTGTCCATGCCCCTGAGGTTCACCCCCAGGATGGCGGCGAACAGGCACATGGGCACGATCAGGATCACCGCCAGCGGCAGGGTGAAGGCCTCGTACTGGGCGGCCAGCACCAGGAACACGAACACCACCGCCATGCCGAAAACGAGGCCGCCGGTGTTGCCGGCCAGCTTCTGCTGGAAGGCGATGTCGGTCCATTCGTAGGTCATGCCCGCGGGCAGGATCCGCGCCGCGATCTTCTCCATGGCCGTCAGCGCCTGGCCGGACGACTTGCCGGGGGAGGCCTGGCCGCGGATGTCGGCGGTGGGGAAGAGGTTGTAGCGGACCACCCGCGTGGGGCCCGCGCTCTCGCGCAGGGTGGCCACCGAGCCCAACGGCACCATGCCGCCGGAGGCGGACCGGACTTTCAGGGCGAGCACGTTGTCGCGGTCCTCGCGGAACTCCGGCTCGGCCTGGGCGGTGACCTGGTAGGTTCTGCCGAACAGGTTGAAATCGTTCACATAGATGGAGCCGAGATAGACGTTGAGGGTGTCGTAGATGTCCGACGGCTGCACCCCCAGCAGGTGGGCCTTGTCGCGGTCCACCTCGCCGATGAGCCGTGGCGCGCCGGTGTTGAACTGGCTGAAGGCCCCGGCCACGTCCGGATTCTGGCGCGCCGCGGCCACCATGGCGTTGGCGGCGTTCTCCAACCCTCGGTAGTCGGCGCCCTGCCGGTCCTCGATCATCATGTGGAAGCCGCCGCCGTTGCCCATGCCGCGCACGGTGGGCGGCGAGATCACCGTGGTCTGGGCCCCGCCGAGGGCCAGGAGCCGCTGGTTCAGCGAGCCGGTGAGGTCTGAGACGGTCTGGCGGTGGTGCTGACGAAAGTTCTCGTCGGTCAGCTTCATGAACAGGGCGCCGGAGTTGGACTCCTGCGACGAGCTGGCGGCGTTGTAGCCCGAGAAGGCCAGCGACGTCTCCACGCCGGGGGTCTTGTCGGCGATCTGCATCGACTGGCGCATCACCTCGTCGGTGCGCTGGCCCGAGGCCCCGGGCGGCAGGGACACCACGCCGATCAGGGCGCCCTGGTCCTGGTCGGGGATGAAGCCGCTTGGCGTCGCCACGAACCGCCAGGCGGTGAGCGCCAGGAGGCCGGCGTAGATCACCAGCATCAGCGCCGTGCGCCGGACGGTCTTGGAGGTGGCTCGGCCGTAGCGGTTGCTCACCCAGTCGAAGCCGCGGTTGAACCGGTCGCCGAACTGCCTCAACGGCGCCGTCCAGCGCGGGCCCGGCGCGTGCTCGCTGCGATGCGGCTTCAACAGCAGCGCCGCCAGGGCCGGCGTGAGGGTCAATGACAGGATCAGCGAGATCACCGCCGCGGCGGAGATGGTGACCGCGAACTGCTTGTAGAACTGGCCGGGGATGCCCGAGACGAAGGCCGTCGGCACGAACACCGACATCAGAACGAGGCCGATGGCGATCAGGGCGCCGGACACCTCGTCCATGGTGCGCAGCGCCGCCTCCCGCGGCGTCAGGCCCTCGCGGATGTTCCGCTCGACGTTCTCCACAACCACGATGGCGTCGTCGACGACGATGCCCACCGCCAGCACCAGGGCGAACATAGACAGCGAGTTGAGGGTGAAGCCGAACGCCGCCAGCACGGCGAAGGAGCCCACCAGAGCCACGGGAATCGCCACGATCGGGATGATCGCCGCGCGCCAGGTCTGCAGGAAGACGATGATGACGACGACCACCAGGATCATCGCCTCGACCAGGGTCTTCTGCACCTCCGCGATCGAGGCGGAGACGAATTCGGTCGGGTTGTACGGAATCGAATAGGTCACGCCGGGCGGAAACTGCGGGCGCAGGGCGTTGACCGTGTCGAGCACCCGTTTGGCGGTGGCGAGCTCGTTGGCGCCGGGCTGCGGGATCACCGCCATGCCCACCGTCGGCGCGCCGCCGGTGAAGGCGCGGGTGCCGTAGTCCTGGCGAGCGAGCTCGGCATGGCCGATGTCGCGCAGGCGGATCACGCTGCCGCCCGGATCGGTGCGGATGATCACGTCGTCGAACTGTCCGGGATCGTTGAGCCGTCCCTGCACCTGGATCGGCAGCTGGAAGGCTGGCCGGCTGGCGCCGAACGGGGGCTGGCCGAGCGATCCGGCCGCCACCTGGACATTCTGGCTGCGCAAAGCGGCGACGATGTCGTCGGCGGTCAGGTTGTGCGCCGCGGCGCGGTCCGGATCGATCCAGATCCGCATCGAATAGGCGCCGCCGCCAAAGACGTTGACGTCGCTCACGCCCTCCTGGCGCAGCATCGCGTCACGCAAGGTCGTGTAGGCCCAGTTGCCGAGGTAGTCGGTGTCGACCTGCGGGTCGTTCGACTTGAACGCCAAGAGCATCAGAAAGCCCGGCGACTGCTTGGTCACCGTGACCCCGAGGTTGCGAACCTGCTCGGGCAGGCGGGGGGTGGCGACCGCCACGCGGTTCTGGACCTGCACCTGGGCGGTATCGAGGTCGGTCCCCTGCTTGAAGGTGACCTGGATCGTCGCCGTCCCGTTCGAGACCGAGGTCGAGGTCATGTAGAGCATGTTCTCGACGCCGTTGATCTGCTGCTCCAGTGGAGCGACCACGGTCTCGGACACCACTTCCGCCGAGGCGCCCGGGAAGCTGACGCTGACGTTGATCGACGGCGGGGAGATCTCCGGGAACTGGGCGACCGGCAGCAGCGGGTAGCTGAACGCGCCCAGCAGCGCGATCACCACGGCGATCACCGCCGCGAAGATCGGCCGGTCGATGAAGAAGTGGGAAAAGCGCATCGCGACCTAGCCGACCGGAGTCGCGGCGCCCGCAGGCGGAAGCATCACCGTCGGCATCTGCTCGGCGCCGCCGGCGGGATGGCTGAGGCGGACCAGCCGCGTGCGGACCTTGCTGCCCGGCATGATCCGCTGGGAGCCGTCCACCACGACGAGGTCGCCCGGGGTCAGGCCGCTCTTGATCACGCGCAGGCCGCCGCTGATCGGGCCGAGGCTGACGGTCCGGCCGCTGACCGCTCCGTCGGCGGCGGCCACGTAGACGATGCGTAGGTCTCCCTGTGTGCCGACGGCCGAATCCGGCACCAGAACGCCCTGATAGGGGCGCGAGCCCTGCATCTGCATGTGCCCGAACATGCCGGGCGTGAGGAATCCGGCAGGGTTGGCGACCACCGCCCGCCCCCGGATCGCGCCGGAGGTCAGATCGATCGCGTTGTCCAGGAAATCGACGCGCCCGCTCCAGCGGTAGTCCGGCTCGTCGGAGAGCCGGATGCGCACCGGATCGCCCGGCATGCCGCGTCGGATCAAGCCTTCGCGCTGGTGTTTCAGGTAGAGGGCTTCGGAGCCCTGAAAGGAGAAATAGATCGGGTCGACCGAAACGATGGTGGTGAGCACGGTGGTGTCGGCCACCACGGCATTGCCGATGTCGACCCGCCGGTCGGAGATCTTGCCTGAGATCGGCGCGACGATGCTGGTGAAGCCGACGGTCAGGCCCTGGGCGCGGACGGTCGCCTGCGCGGCCTTGAGGTCCGCCTCGGCGGTGCGCACCGCGGCCTGCCGGCTTTCGAATTCCTCGCGGCTGACGGCCTGGGAGGCCACCAGGGTCTGGTCGCGGGCCATCTCGGCGCGCGCGTTGGAGAGCGTGGCCTCGGCCCGCGCAGCCTGCGCCTTGGCCTGGTCGAGCGCGGCCTGGGCCGGGCGCGGGTCGATCGTGAACAGGAGCTGACCACGCCGCACCAGCTGGCCATCGCGGAAATGAATGCCCACCAGATAGCCGGAGACGCGCGGACGAACCTGAACCGTCTGCACCCCCTGGAACTGGCCAATGTAGTCGTCCCAGTCCACGACCCGCTCGACCAGCGGGTGAGCGACCGTCACCTGCGGCGCCGGCGGCGCCGAAGACTTGGCGTGCTTTCCGCAGCCCGCCACCAGGGCGGCCGCGAGCAGGATGGCAGGCGCCCAGCTGACGCGATGCGGCATGAAGTGATCCCGGCTTGGCCGATCGACCTGCGTGTCCGCCGCGGGGGCTGTCGCAAGTCAACAACTGATGACAGCTTCAAGCGAACGGGCTACGCGGTGTCAACAGCCATGGACGATCGTTCAGTAAAACTGCCGGCGGCGTCCGGTTCGGCCGCAGACGAGTCGGTCCCGCCGCGCGCGCGCAACGCTCAGGCGACACGCCAGGCCATCCTCTGCGCCGCGCGCCGGCGGTTCGGCCAGGACAGCTACGACCAGGTCGGATGCCGCGACATCGGGGCCGAGGCGGGCGTCGATGGCTCCCTGGTCAACCGCTACTTCGGCAGCAAGGAAGACCTGTTCGCTGCGGTGCTGGACGCGGTCGGAAAGGATCCGGTCGACATCCTGTCCGGAGAGGCCTCGGACTTCGGCCGCCGGGCCGCGGAGGCCCTGCTCTTCGGCGAGGCGGACGCCCAGGGCGGGCTGGAGTTCGTAAACCTGGCGATGCGCTCGGCCGCCTCGCCGGTGGCCCAGAAGGTGGTCCGCCGCCATCTGCAGGAGCATTTTCTGGGCCCGTTCGGCGCTTGGGTGTGCGGCGAGGACGCGGAGATCCGGGCCTGCCTGGCCGCCTCGGTTCTGATCGGGGTCGCCGTCATGCGCGGCGTGCTTTGCCGCGAGCGGATGGGCGGCGACAACGCGCAGATCGCCGCCGAGCGCCTGGCGCGTCTCCTCCAGGCCCTGGCCGACGCATAGGCCGGAGCATGACCAGGATCGGAGCAATGATGGCCGCTGCGGCGGTGCTGTGCTGTGTCGCCTCATCGGATGGGCGGACCGCAGGCCAGTCCCCGCCGAATGAAGGCTGCACTTCGCTCGGCCGGATCGCCGCGGCGACTCCTGTCGAGGGCGTGCCGCCCTACGCGCACATCATCGTCATCGTCGACGAGAACAAGGGCTACCGGCGCCTGATCGAGACCGGGCAGGCCCCGCATCTCGCCGCGTTCGCCAAGTCCTATGGCCGGGCGACCCGCTTCTACGCCGAGGCCCATCCAAGCGAGCCGAACTATGTGGCGCTCATTGGCGGCGACACCTTGGGCATCCGCGACGACGATCCCTTCTACTGCGAGCCCGGCCGGCGCGGGCCCGGCTGCCGCTCGCACGAGCGGGGTTATGTGAGGCACTCCACGGCGTGCCCTCACATGGGCGACGAGCTCACCGCCATCCACAAGCGCTGGAAGGGCTATTTCCAGGATCTGCCCAGCGGCCGACACCCCGCGCGCTACGGCGCGCCGGCGTTCGCCGCGGCCTACGACACCGGTCTCTACGTCCCGCGCCATACCGGCTTTCTGAACTTCAGATCGGTGTGGGCCGGGGCGACCGCAGCGCCGCCGCAGTTCGGCGATTTCGACCAGCTCGACGCGGACCTGAAGTCGGGGACGCTGCCCGATTTCGCCCTGGTCATCCCCAACATGTGCGACGACATGCACGGCAAAGTGGGAGTCGGCATACCGGCTGATTGCCTGCGGATGAACACTTCCGGCCTGATCCGCCGCGGCGATCGGGCCCTCGCCAGGCTGGTCTCCAAGATCCAGGCCTCGAGCCTTTGGTCAGCGCCCCAGAATGCGGCCATCGTCATCACTTTCGACGAGGACGAGGGCGAAGCCATGCGCGGACCCGCCGGATTCCAGGGCGGCCGCATCCCCACCGTGGTGATCACAAACCACGGCGGCGCCAAGCCGCCGGACGACACCCTCTACAATCACTACGCCTTGCTGCGGACCATCGAGGACGCCCTCGGGGTTCCCCAGCACCTGTCTCACGCCGGCGATCCCAACATCCGCCCGATGGTTCCTCTGTTCGCGGCGGACTAGGCCTTCTGCTCAACCGCTGTTGCGCAGGCCCGCGGACACGCCGTTGATCGACATGCGGATGGCGTTGGCGATCTCCTCGTCGTCCGCCCCGGCGTGGCGACGGCGACGCAACAGGTCGACCTGCAGCAGGTTCAGGGCGTCGATGTAGGGCAACCGCAGCCTGATCGACTTCGCCAGCCGGGGGTTGCGCTCCAGCAGCGACTGCTGGCGGCTGATGGCCAGGACCGCGGCGCGGGTCGACAGCCATTCCTGCTCGATGCGGCCGAAGATGTCCTCGGCCAACGTCCGATCCTCGACCAAATCGGCGTACCGCCGGGCGATGGGGAGGCTCGACTTAGCCAGCACCATTTCCAGGTTGGACAAGGTGGTTCGGAAGAAGGGCGAGCGTCCGTAGAGCTCTGCGAGCCGCTCCATGCCGGCCTGTTCGGCGACCTTCTGAACCGCCGCGCCGACGCCGTACCAGCCCGGCAGCATCACCCGCGCCTGCGACCAGCTGAACACCCATGGAATGGCCCGCAGGTCCTCGATCCGCGGGGAGGCGCTGCGCGAGGCCGGGCGGCTGCCGATGTTCAGCTCGGCGATCTCAGGCAAGGGAGTCGACTGGCGGAAGAAGACGTCGAAATCGGGCGTCTCGTAGACCAGGGCGCGATAGGCGGCGAAGGCCTCGCGGCTGAGGGCCGCCATCAGCTCGGCCGCCTCGTCGTCCACTGGATCCGGATCGCGCTCCATCGCCGAGAGCAGGGTCGCCACGGCCATGATCTCTAGGTTCTCACGGCCCACGTCTGGGTGGCCGTACTTGCTGGCGACGACCTCGCCCTGCTCGGTGATCCTGACGCCGGCGTCGACCGCCCCCTGGGGCAGCGCCTGGATGGCCTCGAAGCTGGAGCCGCCGCCGCGGCCCACCGCGCCGCCCCGCCCGTGGAAGAAGCGCATCCGCACGCCGCGCTCGCGGCCAAGCGCCAGCAGCGCATCCATCGCTGCCCGGATTTCCCAGGTCGAGGTGAAGTAGCCCCCGTCCTTGTTACTGTCCGAGTAGCCGATCATCACTTCCTGGAGGCCGTCCTGCCCAGCCAGGACGCCGCGCACCAGCGGAAGGTCGAACCACTTGGCCATCACCACGGCGCCGGCCCTGAGGTCGTCGATGGTCTCGAACAGGGGCACGATGCGCAGGCCGCACACCGGCGGATCGCCCGGCGCGAACAGGCCCGCCTCCTTCAGGATCAGGGCGACCTCGAGCATGTCGGAAACGCTGGCGGCCTTGGAGATCACGTAATTGGCGACGGTCTCGGGGCCGAAGCGGCGCTTGAGGTCGGCCGCCGCGCGGGCGATGGCTAGCTCCCGGTCGGTCTCCTCGCTGAGGTCGCGGTAGGGGGAGCGCAGGAGGCGCGGGTCGTTCAGTTGGCCCAGCAACACCTCCACCCGCTGCGCCTCGGTCATGTCGAGGTAGCCGGACGCGGCGCCGCCCTTGTCCAGCAGCTCTGCAACCGCGCGCTCGTGCACGTCCGAGTTCTGGCGCACGTCCATGGTCGCAAGGTGGAAGCCGAACGCGGCGACGCCCTCGCGCAGGTCGAGCAGCCGCCCCTCGGCCAGCTCGCCGTCGCCGTTGCTGATGAGGGACTGGGCGATGACGTCAAGGTCGGCGCGCAGGGCCGCCGCGTCGGGATAGGGTTCGCCGGCCACCTTGCCCGGCCGCGCAGGCGGGGCGCCGATCAGCTCGCGGCGGGTCGCGGCCAGACGCGCGTAGCAGCCGGTCAGGGCCCGTCGGTAGGGCTCGTCCCCCCGGCGCGGCGAGGCGGGTCCGGCGCGCTCGGCCAGGGCAGCCAACTCTGGGCTTACCGGCGCGATCTCCTTGGACAGCGAAAGCTCTCCACCAAGAGCGTGCAGCTCGTCCAGGTGATGGTCGATGGCCACTTCGGCCTGCAGCCGCACGGCGTAGGCCAATGTCTCGGCCGAGACGAATGGATTGCCGTCGCGGTCCCCGCCGACCCACGAGCCGAGCCGCATGAAGGGCGGGAGGGGCCCGTGCAGGCCAAGCGTCTGCGCGACGCGCCGCTTGAACACCGGGGTCTGGGTGACGAAGGTCCGCGCGAAGATGGAGACGGCGTTGTCGATCTCGTCGGTCACCGCGATGCGCGCGGGCCGCAACATCCGTGTGCGCCACAGGATGTGGATCTCGCGCTTGATGCGCGCCTCGACCTCCAGCCGCTCGGCGGTGCGCAGGCCGCGCCGCTCGAACACCGCCAGCAGGTCGGCGATGGCCGATTCCCGGTCCAGGATGCTCTTGCGGCGCACCTCGGTGGGGTGGGCGGTGATCACAGGCGACAGCACGGCCGAGCCCATGAAGGCCTGGATGGCGGCCCTGGCCTCCTCGTGCCGGCCTTCCAGCAGGTCGAGCGGGGTGTGGTCGTCGAGCTGCGCTTCACGCCGCGCGATATGGTCGTCGGCGATGTTGGCCAGCTGGGAGAAGATGGAGAAGGCCCGGATCAGGATCTCCATGTCCTTGAGCGACAGCTTCGCGAGCCGCTCGCCGAGCGCGATCCCGGCTTCGCCGTCGCGGTGCTCGCCCACGGAGTGGCGGCGGATGTCCTCCACGCGCTCGAAGGCGCGCTGCCCGTGCAGCGCCTTGATCACCTCCCCGAGCAGTTGGCCGAGCAGGCGGATCGCCCCGCGGCTCGCGCTGGGATGGGACCGGACATTGAAATCCGTCGAGTGGCTCGCGGACATGGCTGTCGTTCCGGTTGGGGTCGGCGCCCGTCGCCTTCGGCTCATAGCGCTCTAATGCGCCAGCGGCCCCATCGGTTGGGCTCTTCTTCGCCGGCAACGCGCTCAGGCGCCGTCGCTTTGATCGATTCGCGCCAGCCGCGTCCAGGAATCGGGCGAACCGCGCCGCTCAGCGCTGCCGGAACGGTCCGCCGAGCGCGCCGGCAAGGCCTGGTCCGGACGCCGGCCGGACCGCCCGCAACACCAGCTCCGGTCGATCTCATCGTGCCGGAAGCGACAGACGGCCGCGCCCAGCTCCACGGGCGCGTCGAACATCGTGTCCACGCCGGCCTCGGCGGCGCCTTCGTCGTCCTGCTCGCGGGTCAGCCGCTCGCGGATCGCGTCAAGCCCGGGCAGCGCCGATCCGGAGACCGTGAGGTCATAGATCCCGTTGCTGGCGTCATGCACGACCGCCCAGGCGCTCTTTCCATCCCGATAGGCCCTCAGCCCGCTGAACATCACGTGCTCCTCGATCGCGCAGCCGATGGCGAAGGCGCCGGCCGAGGCGTCCGCGATCCGCTGCGGCGAGGCCCAGTCGAACTTGCTCGAGGACACCAGGAGCCAGCCATCCGGCAGGTCCGCGCACCAGAGCCTGGGTCTGCGGAAGGCGCCCCGGTCAGCCCAAGGCTCTCCAGGACCTCGGTCCTCCGACGACCCTGGACCGCAAGCCACGAGATCGAAAGGCCCATGTCACCGCCCCGCCCCTGTCCATCCGATCGCTGGAACAAATCACGAACCCCGATCCCCGTATTTCCGGCGTTGGACCGTCAAGCCTCGAAGTGCGAAAAGCCGCGTCGACGTGCCGACGAGGGCCTGTGATGTCCGACGAGAAGCCCCGCACCACGCGGGTGGTGCAGACCGAAGATCGCTTCCTCGCATCGGACGTGTTCGAGGGCGGGTCGCGGGCCATGCCCCGTCGGAACGGGACCGGCGTGCACCGCGAGGCGGCGCGGGACATTCCGGTCTACCATCGCTGCGACGTGCTGGTGGTGGGCGGCGGCCCGGCGGGCTGCGCGGCGGCGCTCACGGCCGCACGGGCCGGGGCGGACGTGGTCCTGCTCGAGCGCTACAACCACCTGGGCGGACTCTCGACGGGCGGGCTGGTCATCTGGATCGACCGCATGACCGATTGGAGCGGCCGGCAAGTGATCCGCGGTTTCGCCGAGGAGCTGCTCGACCGCTTCCCGAAGGAGGGCGTGGCCGGCCCGGACCCGGCCGACTGGGGCTCGCGCGACCCGGCCAAGGCGGCCTACTGGGGCCAGCGCACCTCGGCCTTCCACGGCGTCGTGTCCTGGGCGCCGACGATCGATCCCGAGCGGCTGAAGGTGCTCTCGCAAGAGATGCTGATCGAAGCCGGCGTGCGGCTGGTGTTCCACGGCTGGGCGGCCCTGCCGATCGTCGAGGACGGCGCGGTCAAGGGCGCGGTGTTCGAGAGCAAGGCCGGGCGGCAGGCCCTGATGGCCAAGGTTGTGGTCGACACCACCGGCGACGGCGACATGTTCGCCCGCGCCGGCGCCGCCTTCGACACCGACATCGAGGAGGGCGACGTCCATCACAGCATGAACACCGCTTTCATGCTGGGGGGCGTGAACATGGAGCGCTGGCTCGCCTTCCGCCGCATCGAGACCGAGCAGTTCGCCGAGCTGATGCAGCTCGGCCGCGAGACCCTGGGCTTCTTCCAGCCGCCCTACGTGTCCTGGCGCACCGACATCGCGCTCTTCCTGGGCCCGCGGCAGTCGGGCCTCTCGGCGCTCGACGTGGACGACATGACCGAGGTGGAAATCCGCTCGCACCGGCTGATGCAGAGCCATTGCGAGTTCTTCCGCGCCCACGCCCCGGGCTTCGAGACAGCGTACATGCTGGAGAGCGCCTCCCAGCTCGGCGTGCGCCACACCCGGCGCCTGGCCGGCGTCGGCCGCATCGAGCGCGGCCAATGGAGCGCCGGGGTCCCCTTGCCGGACGAAGTCGGCGTCAGCCCCTCGGTCTCGCCGAAGTTCCCGGTGATCTCGGTCCCCTATGGCGCGCTGGTCCCGCGCAGCCTGGACGGGCTCCTGGCCGCCGGCCGGCACCTGTCGTGCGATGCCAACTCACACGGCTTCATGCGCGAGATCCCTCAGTGCTGGCTGACCGGCCAGGCGGCCGGGGCCGCGGCCGCCCTGGCGGCGAGTGCAGGCGTGCAGCCCCGGGCGGTGGACATCAGAGCGCTGCAAACTGCGCTGAAGCGCCAGGGCGTGTACCTGCAGGAGCATGCGCCGGCGCAGGCCGAGACGGCCGGCGCCTGAACCGGCGAAGACATCGAACGGGGTGAACCATGGACCAGGCGGTGCAGGACGTGCTGACGGCGCTGGAAGCGCGCTCGCGGCGCGAGTGGGGCGGACAGGTCGAGGGGGCGGGACCGCTGGTGCTCGAGCGGCGCGACCAGATGCTGCTTTCCGTCGGGCCGGAAACCGGCCAATTCCTGAACCTTCTGGCCAGAAGCTCGGGCACGAAGCGCATCCTCGAGCTGGGCACCTCCTACGGCTACTCGACGGTCTGGCTGGCCGAGGCCGCCAAGGCCACCGGCGCGAAGGTGATCAGCCTCGATGTCGCCGACTACAAGCAGGCCCACGCGCGCGAGGTGCTGGACAAGGCCGGCCTCGGCGGGATCGTCGAGTTTCATACCGGGGAGGCGCTGGAGATCCTCCCCGGCCTCCAGGGACCGTTCGGGCTCGTGTTGCTCGACATCTGGAAGGACCTGTATATCCCCTGCCTGGATCTGGTGCTGCCCGAGCTGGAGCCGGGCGCCGTGGTGGTGGCCGACAACATGCTGCGTCCGCAGTCGGACCGTCCGCACGCCCTCGCCTACCGCCGGCACGTTCGGGCCAAGCCGGGCCTCTCCTCTGTGCTGTTGGCGATCGGCCAGGGCCTGGAGGTGAGCCGCCTCGCCGGTCCGGACGACCGCGGCCTTTAGCGGCCCTTCGAGGCCATGTCCGCGGCCGCGTTTCGCA
>FTHL01000366.1_pt1 | contig 28858 bp, 25 predicted proteins | sample 1640951 | NCBI WGS metagenome assembly FTHL01 (sample SAMEA3914788, study PRJEB12502) | metagenome | biome: forest; material: soil | place: Canada | collected 2011-07-03 | depth 0.1 m
ATGCCCAGCGCCGGCAGGGCGTCGGCCAGGTTCTGCAGGGCGTGCGCCGGCATCTGCGCCTCGTGGTGGTGCTTCTCCAGCTGCTTTTCCATGGCGTCCTCGACCTGGTGCGGATCCTCCAGGTTCATCGTCATCATCCGCAGGGTGTCGCAGATGAAATCGATGGCGAAGTGGTCCTTGGTCAGCCGCGGATAGCGCGTGAAGATCGAGCTCTCGCCCGGCTTCTCGATATGGCTCTCCAGGGCGATCACGCCCTTGGACTTCATGGTCTTGGTGAGCAGGAACAGCAGCGAGAGCAGGTCGCGATAGTCCGACGGCTTCCATTTGGGCCCGGCGAAGGCCTTGCCGAAGCCCGCGCCGGTCGCCTTGATCACGGTCATGGAGTTGGAGATCAGGAAGGCCGCCAGCCCGGCGCCGCCGATCGCCATCAGCTCGTGCGGCACGGCCTCGATGATCACCGCCATCTTGCCGTGCGACATCAGATAGCTGCCGAACACCATGACGAACAGCAGGATGATGCCGACGATCTGAAACATGACGCGCCCCGGATTTCGCCGGGAGCTTCGGTGTTAATGCTTAATGCGGCGTTTTCGCCGGCGGCGGCGCTAGCTCGCCAGCGCGGCCGCCTGGGCGGGCGTGAGGTGACCGTCCGGCGGGCGGTGGGTTTGCCTCTGCCAGTCGCGCAGCGCCTTGCGGGTGCGCCGGCCGAAGTCGCCGTCGATCTTTCCGTCATAGAGGCTGAGGCGCGCCAGGCCGGCCTGGGCGGCCATCCGGGTCTCCCGGCTCATCTGCGGCTCGGTCGGCCAGGGATGGCGCACCGGGTCCTCGCCCTGGGCGAATTTGGCCAGAAGGCAGACGCCGACGGCGTACGAGAGGCTCGGATTGTAGTCCTCGAAGGCGTCGTAATTGGGGAAGGCCAGGAACGCAGGCGCCTGGAGCCCCGCGGGCAGGAACAGCCGCGCAGGGGCCGCCGCGTCGGCTGCGCTCCAGGCCAGGCCGCTGGAGCGGCGCAGACCCAGGCGCCGCCACTCCGGGGGCGTCATCTCGGTCACCTCGACGTCGATGCGGGCGAGGTCGAAGTCGGCCGGCAGGTCGACCTCCTCCAGCCAGCTTTCCCCTCGCCGCCATCCGGCCGAGCCGGCCAGGTGGGCGGCGGCGCTGGCCAGGGCGTCCAGCGGCGTGCGCCAGACGTCGACCCGGCCATCGCCGTCGAAATCGACCCCGTATCGCAGGTAGTTGGTCGGCATCAGCTGGGTCTGACCGAGCGCGCCCGCATAGGAGCCGATCAGGCCGGAGCGCGGCACCACCCCGCTCTGCAGGATCTTCAGGGCGGCGATGAACTCCTGCGCCCAGTCGGCCCCGCCTGAGCCCGCCGCGCCGTGGGTGGCGGTGGCGCGCAGCACGTCGCGGTCGCCGATGTTGCCGCCGTAGTCTGACTCCATGCCCCAAAAGGCCACCAGCGGGCCGCCGGGCACGCCGAACCGCCGCTCGATCGCCGCGAGCTGGGGCAGGCCCGCGTACTTGTCCCGCGCCCGGCGCCCGCGCCCGTTCAGCAGGCTGAGCACGTAGTCGGTCAGGGTGCGGTTGGTCTCCGCGGCGGTGGCGCGGCGGGCGATGACCACCGGATCGGGGGTCAGGCCCTCCAGGGCGCGCGCCCAGGCGGCGTTGCTCACCCCCGCGTCGATCGCCCGAGGCCGCAGGCTGGCCAGCCAGCCATCGAAGTCGGCCTGGCTGAGCGGCTCGGCCTGGGCCAGCGCGAGCCGCGGCAAGGCCACGGCGGACACGGACGCGGCGAGGAACGCACGTCGAATCATCCGCGGGAGCCTACGCCCGCCGAGGCCCGGCTTGAACAGACCGCGCGTCAGGGCGCGGGCGCCTCGCGCCGCAACCGGTCGGCCAGATCGGCCGTGAGATGGCCGTCGGGGATCAACCCCCGCGCGGCCTGCCAGCTCTTGAGGGCCGCGCGGGTGCGCGTCCCCACCACCCCGTCCGGCTCGCCCACCGCAAAGCCCAGGGCGTTGAGCGCCTTCTGCGCGCCGGTGCGCTGCTCCAGCGACAGCGGCGTCTCCTTGGGCCAGGGCGTCGTCAGCGGCGGCGCGCCGGCGACGCCGTCGGCGATCAGGCCGACCGACAAAGCGTAGCTCAGGGCGTTGTTGTAGCGGCGGATCACGGCGTGGTTGGGGAACAAAAGGAAGGCCGGGCCCGTCGCTCCGGCCGGGAGGGCCAGGCTGCAGGGCGCGGCGGCGTCCAGGCTGCTCCACGCGGCCCCGTCCGCCCGCCGGACGCCGCGCTCGGCCCACCAGCCGGGCGGCTGGGTCGGCCCCTCGATCAGGGTGTAGTCGAAGCCCTGCGCCGGCAGCAGGACCTCGCGGGCCCAGTCCTCGCCCGGCCGCCAGCCGGCCTGGTGCAGAAGGTTCGCGGCCGAGGCCAGGGCGTCCGGCGCAGAGCCCCAGACGTCGATCCGGCCATCCCCGTCGACGTCCACCCCGCGCGAGACGAACACGCTGGGCTCCAGCTGGGTCTGGCCCATGGCCCCCGCCCAGGAGCCCTTCAGCTGCTCGCGGGCGGCGCTGCGGGTGGCGATGATCCTGAGCGCGGCGAACAGCTCCGCCTCGGCCCAGTCGCGGCGGCGGCCGTCGGCGGCAAGGGTGGCGACCGAGCGGATCACGTCGAAGTCGCCCATGATCTGGCCGAAATTGCTCTCCATCCCCCAGATGCCGACCAGGATGTTGCGCTCGACCTGATAGCGGGCCTCGATCAGGTCCAGCCAGGAGGCCAGGCCGTCGCGGCGGGCCCGGCCGTTGGCGGCGCGCTCGGGCGAGGCGGTGGCGGCGATGTAGTCGCCGATCGGCCGGACGAACTCGGGCTGGCCGCGATCCAGCCCCAGCACGGCGGGGTCGGGCGCAAGACCGCCCAGCTCGCGTCGCAGCAGCTCCGCCGGCCAGCCGGCCGCGGCGGCGCGCATGACAAAGTCCGAAGACCAGGCGTCGAAGGCCGCGTCGCCGGAGCTCTGCGGCGCCTCTGGCTCGACCGTCTGGGCGAGGATCTGGCCCAGCGGATCAAGCACGCCCACGGCGGAGGACAGGAGGAACAATCGGCGATGCATGCTCACAGCCAGGGTGCGTCGGTTGGTTTGACTTTAACGCCGCCGGGCCCTATATGCGCGCGCTTTCCAGCCCCCCGGCCCGGCCTTATCCGGCGCCTGAAAGACGCCGCCATGAAGGTCAGAAGTTCGCTGAAATCGCTTAAGAACCGTCACCGCGACTGCAAGCTCGTGCGGCGCAAGGGACGGATCTATGTGATCAACAAAACCGACCCGCGGTTCAAGGCCAAGCAGGGCTAAGCCCACGCCGGCGCGCGCCGGCGTGGCGTCAAGGAGAGGGCCATGGACGAGGGGCCCAGGCCAGACGCGGACGTCCTGCGCGCCCGCATCGCGGAGCTCAGGCTGGAGCACCAGGACCTCGACGCCGCGGTCAGCGCGCTCGAGGCGCGCGCCCGTCCGGACCAGATCCAGATCGCGCGCCTGAAGAAGAAGAAGCTCGCTCTGCGCGACCAGATCGTGCAGCTGGAGGACCAGCTCACCCCCGATATCATCGCCTGAGCGGCGGCGGCGGCTAGAGCTTCAGCCCGATGCGCGGGCCGATCCAGGTCATGGCGAGATAGAGCCCGATCGTCAGCACGCAGCCGCCGGCGAGCGCCGGCCAGAACGGGACGCCGCGCCGCAGCGCCGCCGGAATCGCCAGGAACATCGGCAGGGACGGCAGCACGAACCAGAAGGTGGCCTCGGCGTGGGCCGCCAGCCGCGAAGCATCATGCGTATCGCGCCACAGCCACATCATGCCCAGGATCGAGACCAGCGGCAGCGAGGCGACCAGCGCCCCGAAGCCCGGGCTGCGGCGGGCGATCTCGGAGACCGCCGCCACGATCAGGCCTGACAGCAGGGCCTTGAGGATGAAGTAGCTCATGCCGACGTCAGGCGTAGCCCCGGCTGACGAACAGGAACAGCCCGAACGCGACGAGGCCCGACGACACCACGTCGATCACCAGCGGGCGCGGCAGGGCCAGCTTCACCTTCGACAGCAGCGCCACCAGCCCGACCACCACGAACACCACCGTCAGCTGCCCGATTTCGACGCCGCAGTTGAAGCCGACGATGAGCTCCGCCAGCCGTCCCTTGGGCAGCCGCTCGTCGAGCAGGTTGGCGGCGAAGCCGAAGCCGTGGATCAGGCCGAACATCAGGGTGACCACCAGCCGGACGCGCGCCGCGTCCTTCAGATGGCCCGAGACCATCAGATAGCTCGAGGTGAACAGGGCGGCGCCCACCAGCAGCAGCGGCGGCAGCCCGCCCAGGCCGGCCAGCTTGCCCAGCGCCATCAGGCCGAGCAGTCCGATGATGCTGGCGCCGACGATGGCGGGCCGGTGGCTCTGGGTGGCGATGTTCTCCGAGCCGACCAGGGCGATGGTCAGGCCGATCAGGGCGTCGATGTATTCGGCGTGGGGACGCACGATGCCGGTCACCGCCAGGGCCAGGGTCAGGCTGTGGCCGATGGTGAAGCCGGTCACCACGAACAGCAGGTCGCGCAGCCGGCGGGCCAGGATGATGAAGCCGCAGATGAAGGCCATGTGGTCCGGCCCGGTGAAGATGTGCATCATCCCCATCGCCACGTAGGCGAAGAAGCTCGCGTTCTGCAGCTTGCTCTCGCCGGTGGTCGAGGCCGGCAGGGTGCGCTGGTCCTTGGTGATGAGCTGCTCGACGAAATCGCCGTTGTCGCCGACCACCTGGGCGAAGGTCACGTGCGAGGGCACGAGGTCGAAGAAGGCGTCCGAGTGCAGCTCCATGCCGGTGGCGGACGGGCACTGGAAGGCGAACTCGAAGCGGCGGAAGCCCGGTGAGGCGGAGGTGGCGCGGACCGGCCCGAGCTGGGGGCACGGGCGCTTCTTCAAGAGCACCGCGACGTGGCTGACCAGGTACTGGCCGACCTTGGCGTCCGACGGCGGGGCGCCGTCCTTGCCCGCCAGCCGCTTGGCCTCGACCTCCGGCACAGAGAAGGTGATGTGGACGGTGTTCCCCGCGACCCGCCAGACCGAGTGGGTCTCGCTCTTGGTGTGGGCCTGGGCCTGGCCGGCGACCGCCAGCAGCGTGAGCAGGGCGGCGAGCAGCAGCCTCACTTGCGGTACTCCGGCGCCAGCTCGACCTCGGCGCGGCTGCGCAGGTAGCGCAGGTTGGCGTGCTCGACCTTCTCGCGGGCTTGGCGCTTGTAGTCCTGCCAGACGTTGTCCTGCGCCTTGGCGAAATCGAGGCTCACCGAGGCGATCCGCTTGACCATGTAGACGATGTGGATGCCGTCGGGCTTGCGCACGGGGATGGACACCTGGCCCGGCTGCAGCTTGGCGCAGGCCTGGTAGATGTCGTCGCCGAGCTTCGCCTTGACCGCGAAGTCGAAGTTCTGGTCCCGGTCGATCAGGCCGGAATCCTTCAGGGCGTATTTGGCCAGCACGGCGTCGGTGGGCCCGGCGCGCGCGAGCTCGGCCTCGGCCAGCTTGGCCCGCGCCATGGCGGCGTCGGCGGTCAGGGTTCCGACCGGCATGACCAGGTCGCGGATCTGCATCACCCCGTCGGACGAGTATTTGTCGAGATGCTGGTCGTAGAAGGCGCGCAGTTGCGCGTCTGTGGGCTGCTCGGCCAGGACGTCGGCGTCGACCTGCAGGTTCACGCCCGAGACCAGGGCCGCCCGGACGTCGGGATCGCTGGCCGCGAGGTCGACCTCCATGCCCCGCTGCACCAGGAGCTCCTCGTCGATCATCTCGTCCACCACCTTGCGGCGCTGGGCCGGCGTGGTCTGAGCGAAGGGAATGCTGGTCTCCACCTCGGTCTGGCTGATGAAGTCGCTGCGCAGGATGTGCCGCCCGTTGACCAGCGCCACGTCCTCGGGCGGGAAGCTCTTCACCGAGGTCCCCTTGGCCGTGAACAGGGCGAAGCCGGCCAGGGCGAGCCCAAGCACGGCGCCGAGCGCGTAGAAGATCAGCGACCGGCGCGGGCCGATCTTGAGGATCGCCAGGCGCGACGCCAGCCAGTCGTCGATCGGATCGTGGGTTTCAGTCATGGACGTTCGCCTTCGCCGCCGGCGGCGTGGTGATGGTGTGCAGATAGACCGCGAGTCCGCGGATCACGGCGGGCCGCAGCTTGCCGATCCAGGCGGGGCAGACCCCGTGCCGGCCGCTGTAGATGGAGCGGTAGACGGTGTCGAAGTCGCCGCCGTAGAGCCAGTCGTTGTCGGTGAAGGCCGGCGAGCCGTAGTCGGGGTTTCCCCGCGCGTCGCTGGAATGGCAGTCGTAGCAGCTGCCCTTGCCCTGGAAGATCGCCGCGCCGCGCTGGACCGCGCCCGGATCGGTGATCGGATGGGTCAGGGACAGGACGAAAGTGGTGACGTCGCGCACCTCCGCGGCGTTGAGCTGCTCGGAGCGGCCGAGCGGCGGCATGTCGGTGATGTTGCGCGACTTGGCGTCGCCGGAGCGGATTCCATAAAGGATGGTGCGCTCGAGGTCGGCGACGTCGCCGTTGCCATAGAGCCATATCTGGTCGTTGAGACGGGGGGCGCCGCGGCGCTGGTCGCCCTGCATCTCCGCGCCGTGGCAGCTGGCGCAATGACGCGCATAGGCGGGCTTGGCGAGCGCGGTGGACAGCCGCACCAGGCGTGGATCGGCCGCCGCCTGGTCGGGGTCGATCATCACCAGCCGGGCCTCGAGCCGCCGCTGGTGCAGCCAAAGGCCGAGCGCAACCACCAGCAGCACCGCCAGGCTCGCGGCCGCGGCGTAGAGCGCCCAATTGTGAGTGACCTTCGGGGGCCCGGGCTCGCTCATGCTGCGCCCATGCCGGAAAGGCTCAGAACGGGTTCATGGTGAAGCCGATCCAGCGCCCGCAGACGATGATCACGATCCACAGGCCCAGCGAAACTCCGCCGGCCAGGCGCACGGGGCCGGGCACGTTCGGCGCCTCGTCCCACCGCTCGATGCCGCGCGACGTGACGAGGTGGAACACCAGCATGTTGAGGAAGGCCAGGATGAGCAGGGCCATCTTGGCCTCGAAGAAGGTGTTGTGGCTGTATTTGACGGCGTTGGAGGTGAACAGCAGCAGGCCGGTGATCGCGGCGAAGATGAACGCCGTCCAGGTGACCGGCAGCACGTCGGCGGTGAGGCGGCTGACGGCGCGGTTGCGCGAGGCCAGTCCCAGCAGGCGCAGGTCGACCACCCCGATGGAGCCCACCACCAGGGTGATGCAGAGCACGTGGACGGACTCGATCCAGGGGAACAGCAGCCCGTTCTCGCGGATCGCGACCCCGAGCTGAGTGTCGTACAGCCACTGAAAGAACGGTTCCAACTCAGTCCCCCCTGGGGGCGCGGCGTCGACGGTTCACCGGCCGGGCCCTATTCGTAGACGTTCATGTAGGCGATCCAGCGCCCGCAGAAGATGATCCCCACCCACAGCAGGATGGAGACGACGGCGATCAGCCGCGCGGCGACCTTGCGCCCGCTGGAGAGCTCCCAGTAGGCCGCGTCATGGCGCAGCGGCCGCTGCAGCACGAAGGTGGTGACCATGCCCAGGATCAGCAGCGACATCTTCAGCTGGAACGCGGGGTTCTCGAGCGAGCGCGAAGGCTCGCCGATGATCAGCACCGCGCCGCTGAGCGCCAGCACGATCAGGGTCCACCAGATCCAGGGCAGGTAGCGGGCGGCGTAGGCGGCGGTCGGCTGGCCGCGCCCGAGCACGTTCAAGAGCCGCAGGTCGACCATGAACACGGCCGAGATGACGATGGCGATGGCGAAGATGTGGATCGACTGGACGCTGGGGATAATCCAGGAGACGTTCTGGATCGTCAGGCTGAGGGGCGTCGCGCTGAGCCATTCGGCGAACGCATGCAGCTCTGGCGACGTCATCTGCCTGTCTCCCCGACCTCACTCAACGCCGCCGGGCTCTTTGGCCGGTCGGGTTTGATGCGCAGGTTTCCTGTCCGGCGCCGCCGCGGGAGTGTCAAGCTCCGCCGGGCAAACTGAATTGCCGGAGTCAACTAACTCGCCGGCTCCGAGCGTCGCCGCGTCCTAGGTCGCGGCGGGCCCTCCGTCCGCCCTCACCCCCAGCCGCCTTGATAGCGCCACGCGAGAGGGCCAATTTAGGCGCATGAACACGATCTCCCGCCTCTCCGCCTTCGCCGCCGCCCTGATCCTGTTGGCCGCGGCCCCCGCCGTCACCGCCGCGCAACTGCAGACCGCCGTGTTCGCGGGGGGCTGCTTCTGGTCGATGCAGCACGACATGGATCCGATCCCGGGCGTGGTGTCCTCGGTGGTCGGCTACACCGGCGGCCATCTGGCCAATCCCACCTATCAGGACGTCACCACCGAGACGACGGGCCATTACGAGTCGATCAAGGTCAGCTACGACCCGGCGAAGATCAGTTATCCGGCGCTGGTCGCCCGTTACCTCAGGACCACCGACCCGACCGATTCGGGCGGGGCCTTCTGCGATCGCGGGCCGTCCTACCGGCCGGCCATCTTCGTCGCCGACGCCGCCGAGAAGCGGGCTGCCGAGGGGGCCATCGCCGCCGCCCAGACGCATCTCAAGGCCAAGATCGTCACCCAGGTGCTGCCTCTCGGCCCGTTCTATCCGGCCGAGGGCTACCACCAGCACTACGCCCAGAAGAACCCGCTGGCCTACGGCGCCTATCGCCAGGGCTGCGGCAAGGATCGCGTCCTGAAGGCGATCTGGGGCGGCCGCTAGCGGCGGTAGCCCGAGGCCAGGGCCAGGACGAGGTCCCGCGGCCGCTTGCCGGCCACCACGGTCCAGCGTCCGATCGGACGCACGGCGGCGAAATCGGTCGGCAGAAGCGGCTGCCCGGGCTTGCCCGGCGTCTCGGCGATCAGCACCCGCCCCGCTTCGCCCCGGCGCAGGGGCGAGGCTAGCTCGGCCTCGCTGAGGGCGGCGTGCGCCGGCGGCCGCATGCGCAGCCGGATCGATCCCCGGCGGCCGAAGTCGGCGCGCCCATAGTAGGCCAGCTCGTTGAAAAGATAGCGGTCCTCGACAGCCGTCGCGGAAAGGCCGCCGCGGGCCATGACGGCCCTCGCCGCCGCCGAGGTGATCGCCGCGGTGTCTCGCCAGCCGCGCAGCCGCGCGAGCCGGCGGCCGTTGCCCGAGGCGTCCACCAGAGAGGGGGCCGCGACCACCGCCAGCACCACGGCCGCCACCGCCGCTTGCAGGCCGATCGCGAGCCAGGTCCAGGCGCCGGCGCGCCAGCGCGTCAGCCAGCCGGCGACCAGCACGACCCCCGCCAGGTAGCCCGTGGCCGCCCAGTGGGCGTGGGCGCGGGAGATGAGGGCCTGGAGGCTCACCAGGACCAGCGGCGGCAAGGCCAGGCACAGCAGCAGCCGGTCCGCCGGCTGCAGCGCCCGCCGCGCCCCAAGGACGATGGCGCCGCCGATCAGCACGGCGAAGGGGATCGGGCCCATCACGCCGAACTGGCCGAGCACGAACTCGGCGAGCTTGCCTGGGTTGATCAGCCGGCTCGCCGTCCAATGCGCATTGACCTCGGCGGTGTGGGTCACGGTGGCGAAGCGATGGCCGGCCTGCCACGCCAGGTTCGGCCCCGCGACGACGGCGAAGCCGGCCAGGGCGGCGATCCAGGCCCCGCCCGTCCAGGCGCGGCGGGCGTCGCGGTCGACCAGGGCGTGCACGCCGACGCCGATGACCAGGAAGACCGCGGCGTACTTGGCCAGGAAGGCGAGGCCAAGGAGCAGGCCGAAGGCCGCCGCCGCCCGCCGCCGCCCGGCCGGGGCGTCGGCCCGCCACAGGGCGACATAGGCGAGGAGCGCCGGCGCCAGGAAGGCCATCAGCGGCGCGTCGGTGGCGATGAACAGCGCCGAGATCTGCACCGCCGGCATCAGGCCGTAGAGCGTGGCGGCCAGCAGGCCCGCCCGCGGTCCATAGAGCCGCCGGCCGGCGCCGTAGAGCGCCAGCATCGCCGCCAGGTGCAGGACCGGGGCGGAGAGCCGCACCCAGGCCTCGCCGTCGCCGCCGAGCGCGGTGGTCAGGCGGATCAGCCAGGCGATCATCGGCGGCTTGGAGACATAGCCCCAGTGCAGGGCGCGCGACCAAAGCCAGTACTGGGCCTCGTCCGGATAAAGCTCGAGCGAGGTCGCGAACAGCGCCGTGACGCGCAGCGCCGCAAGGGCGACGCCGAGCCCCAGCGCCGCACGCCAGGTCCACGCCGGATCGTCGAGCCTGGAGGCGGGAGCGGGCGTCATCGGGCCGATCCCTCGCCCCGCCCGCCGCGGAAGTAAAGCGCGCCGCCTTGTTGCGGGCTTCGGGGCTTCCCACCTCGCGGACGCGCAGTGCTAAGGGAGCGCCATGACCCTGACCGTTCCCGCCGAATGGGCGCCGCACCGGGCCATGTGGCTGGCGTTTCCGAGCCACCCCGAGCTCTGGCAGGACGACCTGGAGCCCGCGCGCCGGGAGGTGGCGGCCCTGGCCGCCGCCCTGGCCGGGCCCGGCCGTGAGCGGGTGCGACTGCTCGTCAGCGGCGCCGACGCGCGCGCGGCCGCGGCGCGCCTGCTGGCCGGCCAGCCGGGAATCGAGCTGGTTGACGGTCGCTTCGGCGACATCTGGCTGCGCGACACCGGCCCGATCTTCCTCGAGGACGAGGACCGCCAGGTCGAATGCGCCGCCGCATTCCGCTTCAACGGCTGGGGCGGAAAGTACGTGCTGGAGCACGACGACTCGGTCGCCGGCCAGATCGCCCAGGCCGCCGGCGAACGGCTGGCGACCCACGACTTCGTGCTGGAAGGCGGCGCGATCGACCACGATGGCATGGGCGGGCTCCTGACCACGCGCCAGTGCGTGCTGAACGCCAACCGCAACCCGGGCTGGGACGAAGCCGCGGCCGAGGCCGCCCTGCGGGACTCGCTGGGAGCGCGCAAGATCCTCTGGCTCGACGAGGGGCTGCTCAACGACCACACCGATGGGCACGTCGACAATCTCGCCCGCTTCGTCGCGCCCGGCGTGGTCGCCTGCCCGGTGGCCGAGCATCCGGCCGATCCCAACGCGGAGGTCTATCGCGACGCCGCCCGCGCCTTGCGGGCCATGACCGACGTCCGCGGCCGGCCCCTGCAGGTGGTGCGCATCGCCTCGCCCGGACGGATCGAGGACGAGGACGGCGAGCCGGTCGCCGCCTCCCACATGAACTTCCTGATCGCCAACGCTGCGGTCATCGTCCCCCTCTACGAGGACGTCGCGGGACCGCGGGCGCTCGAAACCCTCGGGAGCCTATTCCCGGAGCGGCGGGTGATCGGCCTGCCCTCGCGCGCCATCCTCACCGGGGGCGGCTCGTTCCACTGCATCACCCAGCAGGAGCCGGCATGACCAGGTCGATCACGGTCGCGGCCGTCCAGGCCGCCTTTGGCGAGGACATGCAGGCGAACATCGCCAAGGTCGCGGCGCTGGTGCGCGAGGCGGCGGGCGCGGGGGCGCAGGTGGTGCTGCCGCCGGAGCTGTTCCAGGGCCCCTATTTCTGCGTCAGCCAGGAGGAGCGCTGGTTCGCCACCGCCTATCCTTGGCGCGAGCATCCCTGCGTCACCGCCCTGGCGCCCCTGGCCGCGGAGCTTGGGGTGGTGCTGCCGATCTCGATTTTCGAGCGCGAGGGCCCGCACCACTACAACAGCCTGGTGATGGTCGACGCCGATGGCCGTCCGCTCGGGGTCTACCGCAAGAGCCACATCCCGGACGGGCCGGGCTATCAGGAGAAGTACTATTTCCGCCCCGGCGACACCGGCTTTCGCGTGTGGGAGACCCGCTTCGGGCGGCTGGGCGTCGGCATCTGCTGGGACCAGTGGTACCCCGAGGCCGCCCGCGCCATGGTGCTGAAGGGCGCGGAGGCGCTGTTCTATCCCACCGCCATCGGCTCGGAGCCGCACGACCCCTCGCTGGACACCCGGGACCCATGGCGGCGCGCGATGCAGGGCCATGCGGTCTCCAACGTCATTCCCGTGGTGGCCGCCAACCGCACCGGCCTAGAGCCCGGCCCCGGCGGCGGGCAGCACTTCTATGGCTCCAGCTTCATCGCCGACCACCGTGGCGACCTCGTCGCCGAGCTCGGCCGCAAGGACGAGGGCGTGATCTCCGCCCGGTTCGACCTCGACTTCCTGCACGCCCACCGCGCCGCCTGGGGCTTCTTCCGCGACCGCCGCACCGACCTCTACGAAACGCTGGGCCCGGCCAGGGTGTTCGAGCGGTGATCGAGACCGAGCGGCTGGTGCTTCGGCCCTGGCGCGAGGCGGACAAGGCGCCCTTCGCGGCGCTCAACGCCGACCCCGAGGTGCGCCGCTACTTCCCCTCGGTGCTGACCCGGGCCGAGAGTGACGCCAGCGCCGAGTGGATCATGGGCCACTTCGAGCGCCACGGCTTCGGCTTCTGGGCCGTCGAGCGCAAGACCGACGGCGCCTTCCTCGGTTTCAACGGCCTGGGCCATCTCAGAGACGACGACGTGCTCTTCCCGGCGGTGGAGATCGGCTGGCGCTTCGCTCGCGAAGCCTGGGGCCACGGCTATGCGACCGAAGGGGCCAGGGCCGCGCTCGCCTATGGCTTCGAGACGCTCGGCCTGGACGAGGTCATCGCCTACACCGCCCGGGGCAACGCCCGCTCCGAAGCGGTGATGCGCCGCATCGGCATGACGCGCGATCCCGGCCGCGATTTCGACCATCCGCGGGTTGCGGACGGAAGCCCGCTCAAGCCTCACATCGTCTACGCGGCGCGGCGCTGAGGCTCACCAGGGCTGGCGCGCCGCGGCGGCCTCCGCCAGGCGGCACTGGGCGGGATCGGGCTGCGCGGCCGCCGCCTGGCGCACCGCGGCGAGCTCGGCGCGCGCCCTGTCCATGTCGGCGCGGAACTCGGGGCTCGAGTGCAGGGCGGCGACGAGCGCCGAGGCGTTGGTGCGGCCCGCCTCGATGTCGCTCGGATAGTGCACCCCGCAGACCACCCGGCTTTCGCCGAACACCCGGCCTCGGGTCAGGATCTCGGTGGCCCGGTCAGGCGCCAGCTCGGCCAGGATCAGGGCGACGGTCCAGCCGGTGGTGCTGTGCCCTGAGGGGTAGGAGCCGCTGGCGATCAGGCTGTCGTCGACCGGCACGCAGATCGGCAGGCGCGTCCCCACGAACGGCCGCTTGCGGCGGTAGAGGTCCTTGGGCGGGTCGACCACCGAGCGCAGGTCCTTGTTGGCCCGGTTCAGAAGGGCGAGCAGCGTGGGCGCGTTTGCAGCGTCGAGCTTCACGCCCACGGCGCAGCTGAAGTCCGCCAGCATGGCGGCCGGAGAGGACTGCACGTCGGAAGTCGCCAGGACCCACCGGTCCCCGTCCTTGAGGCGGCGCGTGGCGCGGAAGGCGGCATGGTCGAGCTTGTCGGCCGGCGACCCCAGCACCGGCGGCGGCGGCAGATAGCGGGTCGCGTCCGGACCGGAGCCCTTCGGCAGATAGCTCTGCCCCGCGGCCGGCGCGGCGGCCAGGGCCAGCAGCGCGGCGGCAAGGACGAAACCTCGGCGGACCGGCATGGATAGACCCCCCTCGCGGCATAGCTCTTCAGACCGCTACGATCGCACGCCCTTTTCGACAAGGGCGTGACGCTCCGGCGTCGGGTCGGGATCAGGCGAACAGGCTCGCCCAGCGGCGCGCCTTGCGGCCGCGCCAGCCGCCACGATGATAGGCGTCCGAGGCGATCAGCGGCGCCACCGTGGTCGCTTCGGCGAACACCATCTGCTCGAAGGTCACGTCGACCTTGCCCCAGGAGCAGGCCTCCTTGAGGGTCGAGGAGGAGCAGGCCCCGTCGCGCACGTCGGCGACGGTGATCTGGACGGCGTATTTGTGCATCTCCGCCTCGTGGCCGAGGATCTCGGCGCAGACCACGGTGTCCTGGGCGAAGTTCTTGGGCACGCCGCCGCCGACCATGAACAGGCCGGTGGTCCCGGCCTTCAGCTTCACCTCGGTGAGCTCGCGGAAATCGGCCACCGAGTCGATGCTGACGTAAGGCTGCTTCGCCTTGATCCGCTCAACCTGGTGCTTGACCAGTCCGAAGCCGGCGGAGGAATCGGTGAAGGCCGGGCAGAAGATCGGCGCGCCCTCCTCGTAGGCGGTCTGGATCAGGGAGCCCGGTTTCTTCGCCTTGCCCGAGGCCAGCCACTTGCCGATCTCCCAGATGAACTCGCGCGAGGAATAAGGCCGCGACTCCAGGCCGTCGGTGATCTCCTTGATCGCGTGGTCGCAGGCCTGCAGCTCCTCCTCGTCGATGTAGGTGTCATAGATGCGGTCGATATAGAGGCCGCGAAGGTCCCGGTCGTCCACCGAGCCCTTGGCCTGGTAGTGCTTGAAGCCAAGGGCCTCGAAGAAGTCCATGTCGATGATCGAGGCGCCGGTGGCCACCACCGCGTCGATCATGTGGAAGCGCACCATGTCGCGCCAGACGTGCATGCAGCCGCCCGCCGAGGTGGACCCGGCCAGCGTGAGCCACACCGAGCACGCCGGATCCTCGATGGCCATCGACAGGATGTCCGCCGCCCGCGCGGTGTCGCGCGAGGAGAAGCTCATCTTGCGCATGGCGTCGATCACCGGACGGGCGTCCCATTGGGTGATGTCGACATGCTCGACCACGTCCGAGAGGAGCTCCGCCTTCCGGTTGGAGGGCGTCTGGGTGTCGGCGGTCATGGCGGCGAGCCTTCGTGCGAGCGGGAGGGCGGGCCGGAGACATCATGCGGCCTGCGGCGAGGCAAGCCATATGGGGGAGCTTTGTGTCGGGTCAATGAAACCCGAGCAGGACAAGTCCCAGCGCGCCCACCGCGATCCGCCACACGCCGAACGGCCAGTAGCCGCGCTTCTGCACGAAGCCGAGCATGGCCTTGATCACCACCAGGCCGCAGAGGAACGAGACGACGAAGCCGACCGCGATCAGGCCGCCCTGGCTGAAGCTCATGTCGTGGCGGCTCTTGTACGCGTCGACGGCGAAGGCCCCCGCCATGGTCGGGATGGCCAGGAAGAACGAGAATTCCGCCGCCGAGCGCTTGTCCCCGCCCATCAGCATGCCGCCCATGATGCTGGCGCCAGAGCGGGAGACGCCCGGGACCATGGCCAGGCACTGGAACAGGCCGATGCCCAGCGACACCCAGAGCGGATAGCGCATCGCGTCGCTGTAGCGCGGGCGCGGCTGGAACCGGTCGAGCGCGATCAGGGCCACGCCGCCCACGATCAGCGACCAGCAGATCACGTTGGGACTTTCGAACAGCACCTTCTTGATGAAGTCGTGCAGGGCGAGGCCGATGACCGCCGCCGGTAGGAAGGCCACGATGATGCTGAGCGCGAACCGCCGCGACTGCTGGTTGGTCGGCAGGGTGACCACCACATGCCAGAGCCGGCTGAAGTAGAGCACCACCACCGAGAGGATGGCGCCCAGCTGGATCAGCACGATGAAGGTGTCCCAGGACGCGCCCTTCAGGCCCAGGGCGTCCTTGGCCAGGATCAGGTGGCCAGTGGACGACACCGGGATGAACTCGGTCAGGCCCTCGATCACGCCGAGAAGCACGGCCATCAGCCAGTCATGCATGGGGGAGCCTCCTTGCCCCATCGGTGAGGCCGATATGGTAAAAAGGACGTTCATCTAGTTTGTGGACTAATTCTGCACCGGTTTGGCCGTCGGCGACCAGTTTTGAGGCAGCTCGGCCAATTATTAGTCCACTGCCAGGACTATCCCCTTGCCGGGGTGCGCCGTAGATGTATGTGCGAGCTGTTCCCACAACAGGCGTAGCAAGAGGCGGCGGGCCGATGGCCGAGCGCATGCTGAAGTTCACCACGGTCGAGCGCGCCATGCCCGAAAAGCGCGCAGTGCAGTCGCGCGCCCAGGACTGGCACGAGATCTACGCCGACTTCATCGACGCCAAGGCGAGCCAGCAGGCCTCGCGCTGCTCACAATGCGGCGTGCCGTTCTGCCAGACCCATTGCCCCCTCCACAACAACATCCCCGACTGGCTGCGGATGACCGCCGAGGGCCGGCTGCGCGAGGCCTACGACCTGTCCCAGGCCACCAGCGCCATGCCCGAGGTGTGCGGCCGCATCTGCCCGCAGGACCGGCTCTGCGAGGGCAACTGCGTCATCGAGCAGTCCGGCCACGGCACCGTCACCATCGGGGCGGTCGAGCGCTACATCAACGACAAGGCCTGGGAGGAAGGCTGGGTGCAGCCGCTGCGCCCGGCCCGCGAGCTCGGCCAGTCGATCGGGGTCATCGGCGCCGGCCCCGCCGGCCTGGCCGCCGCCGACCTGCTGCGCCAGCGCGGCTACCAGGTCACGGTCTACGACCGCCACGACAGGGCCGGCGGCCTGCTGATCTATGGCATCCCCAACTTCAAGCTGGAGAAGGAGGTGGTGCAGCGCCGCACCGCCCGCCTCGCCGACGGAGGCGTCCGGTTCGAGACCGGCTTCGAGGTCGGGCGCGACGCCAGCCTGGACGAGCTGCGCCAGCGGCACGACGCCCTGCTCATCGCCACCGGCGTCTACAAGGCCCGCGAGCTGACCGCGCCCGGCGTCGGGTCCAAGGGCGTAGTCGCCGCCCTGGACTTCCTGATCGCCTCCAACCGCAAGGGGCTGGGCGACGAGGTCGAGGCGTTCGAGTCCGGCGAGCTCAGCGCGGCCGGCAAGGACGTGGTGGTGGTTGGCGGCGGCGACACCGCCATGGACTGCGTGCGCACCTCGGTCCGTCAGGGTGCAAGGTCGGTCACCTGCCTCTATCGCCGCGACCGCGCCAACATGCCCGGCTCCATGCGCGAGGTCTCGCACGCGGAGGAGGAAGGCGTGGTGTTCGAATGGCTGGCGGCGCCGCGCTCGGTGCTGGGCGACGCTTCCGGCGTGACCGGCGTGCGCGCGTCCCGCATGCGGCTGGGCGCGCCAGATCCGTCCGGACGCCAGGCGCCTGAGGAGGTTGAGGGCGCGGACTTCGAGCTGCCGGCGCAACTGGTGATCAAGGCCCTGGGCTTCGATCCGGAGGACCTGCCCGGCCTGTTCGGCGTGCGCGAGCTGAAGGTCTCCCGATGGGGCACGATCAAGGCCGACTTCCGCACGCTGATGACCAGCCTGGATGGCGTGTTCGCCGCCGGCGACATCGTCCGCGGGGCGTCCCTGGTGGTGTGGGCGCTACGCGACGGCCGCGACGCGGCGGAGGCGATCGACCTCTATCTCCAGCAGAAGGCCGAGGCCGGCGCTCCCGCGCTGGTCGCCGCGGAATGACCGCCGTCCGCCGCCTCGCGCTCGCGGCGCTGCTCGCCGGCTGCATGACGCCGGCGGCGGCCGGGGCGGCCGATCTGACGGTAGGCCAGACGCGCATCTGCAGCTCGGCCGAGGGCCGCCAGTTCGTGGTCACGGTGGGGCGGATCGAGCCGTTCGGGTCGGACCTCACCGCTGTGAGCGTCAGCCTGTTCAACCTGGCCCCGGGCGCCGTCGTCCAGGTGCTCGCGCACCTGCCGATCGAGGCGAAGGCGCTGGAGAAGTCCTGCCCCTCGCTCGCCGCCGCCCAGGCGCCGCTGGCCGCGCAGTTCGAGGAAGGCTATCGCCAGTGGCGCGAGGCGCAGGGGGGCGTCTTCAGCATCGGCATCGACCAGATCTACGACGTGATCGTCCAATCCCTGGGCGAGGAGCGCCCGCGAGGTCCCAATGTCCATGGAGCCTGAAGTCCTGCGCTACCAGCGCGAGCGCGCCCGGCTGATCGAGGCCGGCGCCTATGATCCGTCCTCGGAGCACGACGCCTGCGGCGTGGGCCTGGTCTGCGCCATCGACGGCAAGCCGCGTCGCGAGGTGGTGGAGCTGGCCATCCGCGCGCTGAAGGCGGTGTGGCACCGCGGGGCCGTGGACGCGGACGGCAAGACCGGCGACGGCGCCGGCGTGCTGGTCTCCGTGCCCCAGGACTTCTTCGCCGACCAGGTCCGGCGCACCGGCCATACCCTGCGGCCCGGCCCCATCGCCGTCGGCCAGGTGTTCCTGCCCCGCACCGATCTCGGCGCCCAGGAGACCTGCCGCACCATCGTCGAGAGCGAGGTGCTGCGCTTCGGCTTCTACATCTACGGCTGGCGGCAGGTGCCGGTGGACACCTCGGTCATTGGCGAGAAGGCCATCGCCACCCGCCCCGAGATCGAGCAGATCATGCTCGCCTGCCCGCCCGGCATGGACGGCGAGGCGCTCGAGCGTTTGCTGTTTTTGTGCCGCAAGCGCATCGAGAAGCGCGTGGTCCAGGCCGGCATCGGCGGCTTCTACATCTGCTCCTTCTCGGCCAAGTCCTTGATCTATAAGGGCATGTTCCTCGCCGAGCACATCGACGACTTCTATCCCGACCTGACCGACGAGCGCTTCGCAGCGGCCGTGGCGATCTTCCACCAGCGATACTCGACCAACACCTTCCCCGAATGGCGGCTGGCGCAGCCGTTCCGCATGCTGGCCCACAACGGCGAGATCAACACGCTGAAGGGCAATTCCAACTGGATGAAGAGCCATGAGATCCGCATGGCCGCCCAGGCGTTCGGCGAGTTCGGCGAGGACATCAAGCCGGTGATCGCCATGGGGCCCAACGGCTCCGACTCCGCGGCCTTGGACAACACCTTCGAGGTCCTGGTCCGCGCCGGCCGCGACGCGCCCATGGCCAAGTGCCTCCTGATCCCCGAGGCCTGGTCGCACCTGGAGGAGACCACCCGGCCGCAGCATCAGGCGCTCTATGCCTATTGCAATGCGGTGATGGAGCCCTGGGACGGCCCGGCGGCGATCTGCGCCACCGACGGCCGCTGGGTCGTGGCCGGCAAGGACCGCAACGGCCTGCGCCCGTTGCGCGTGGCCTACACCGACGACGGCCTTCTGGTGCTGGGCTCCGAAGGCGGCATGTTCGGCCTGGCCGAAAGCCGCGTGGTCAGGAAGGCGCACATCGGGCCGGGCCGCATGATCGCGGTCGACCTCGCCGAGGGCCGCCTCTACGACGAAGACCAGATCATCGATCACCTGTCCGAGCGCCACCCCTACACCCAGTGGATCGGCAACATGGTGACGCTGGAGGAGCGCATCGGCCCGGGGCCGGAGCCGCGCCGCTTCGGCCGGGAGGAGCTCCTGCGCCGCGAGGTCGCCGCGGGCCTGACCCTGGAGGACGTCGAGCTGGTGCTCGCGCCCATGGTCGAGGAAGGCAAGGAAGCGGTCGGCTCGATGGGCGACGACACGCCGCTGGCGGTGCTGTCGGAGCGGTACCGGCCCCTGTCGCACTACTTCCGCCAGAACTTCAGCCAGGTCACCAACCCGCCGATCGACCCGCTGCGCGAGACGCGGGTGATGTCGCTGAAAACCCGCTTCAAGAACCTCGGCAACATCCTCGCCCAGGACGAGGCGCAGACCGACGTCTACGTGCTGGAGAGCCCGGTGCTCACCACCGGCATGTACGAGCGGATTCTGGAGTTCATCGGCGACAAGTCGATCGCCGTGATCGACTGCACCATGCCCCTTCCCGCCTCCGAAGCGCGGCCCGGGGACGCCCTGCGCGCCAACCTGGACCGCATCCGGGCCGAGGTGGAGGACGCGGCGCTGCGCGGCTGCGGCCAGATCGTGCTCACCGACGAGAACTCCGGCCCCGACCGCGTCGCCCTGCCGATGATCCTGGCCACCGGCGGCGTGCACAGCCACCTCGTCGGCCGCGGCCTGAGGTCCTACGTCTCGATCATCGTGCGCTCGGCCGAATGCCTGGACACCCACTATTTCGCGGTGCTGGTCGGCGTCGGCGCGACGGCGGTGAACGCCTACCTGGCGCAGGAGATATTCCAGGACCGGCGCGAGCGCGGGCTGTTGGGCGAGATGTCGTTGCGGGACGTCTGCCTGAACTACAAGGGCGCGGTCGAGGCTGGCCTGCTCAAGATCCTCTCGAAGATGGGGATCTCGGTGATCTCCTCCTATCGGGGCGGGTACAACTTCGAAGCCGTCGGCCTGTCGCGCGCCCTGGCGGCGGAGTTCTTCCCCGGCATGCCCTCGCGCATCTCCGGCATCGGCCTGGCCGGCCTGGAGAAGAAGGCCGTCGAAATCCACCGGCGCGCCTGGGGCGAGCCGGCGGTGATGCTGCCGGTGGGCGGATTCTACAAGGCGCGCCGGGCGGGCGAGACCCACGCCTTCGAGGCGCGGCTGATCCACACCTTGCAGCAGGCCTGCGACACCGGCTCCTACGACGCCTACAAGCGCTATTCCGAAGCGCTGCGCACTACGCCCCTGGTGCAGCTTCGCGACCTGCTCGACTGGCGCCCCGCGGGAGCCGCCGCCCCCCTAGCGGAGGTCGAGAGCGTCAACGAGATCAGGAAGCGTTTCGTCACGCCGGGAATGTCGCTGGGGGCCCTGTCCCCCGAGGCGCACGGCACGGCCAACATCGCCATGAACCGCATCGGCGCCCGCTCCGTCTCCGGCGAGGGCGGCGAGGACTCCGCGCGCTATAAGCCCCTGCCCAACGGGGATAATCCCAACTCGGCGGTGAAGCAGGTGGCGTCGGGCCGCTTCGGCGTGACGGCGGAATACCTGAACCAGTGCCGCGAGCTTGAGATCAAGGTCGCCCAGGGCGCCAAGCCCGGCGAGGGCGGGCAGCTGCCCGGCTTCAAGGTCACCGAGATGATCGCCAAGCTCAGGCACTCGACGCCCGGCGTGATGCTGATCTCGCCGCCGCCGCACCACGACATCTATTCGATCGAAGACCTGGCGCAGCTCATCTACGACCTGAAGCAGATCAATCCGGACGCCCGGGTCTGCGTGAAGCTGGTCTCCATGACCGGCATCGGAGCGATCGCCGCCGGCGTGGCCAAGGCCAAGGCCGACGTTATCCTGATCGCCGGGCACGTGGGCGGGACAGGCGCTTCGCCGCAGACCTCGATCAAGTACGCCGGGGCGCCCTGGGAAATGGGCCTGTCGGAAGCGCACCAGGTGCTGAGCCTGAACGGCCTGCGCCACTTCGTGCGGCTGCGCACCGACGGCGGCATCCGCACCGGACGGGACGTGGTCATCGCCGCCATGCTGGGCGCGGAGGAATATGGCATCGGCACCGCCAGCCTGATCGCCATGGGCTGCATCATGGTGCGCCAGTGCCACTCCAACACCTGCCCCGTGGGGGTCTGCACCCAGGACGAGGCCCTGCGCGCCCGCTTCACCGGCTCGCCGGAGAAGGTGATCAACCTGTTCAGCTTCATCGCCGAGGAGGTGCGCGAGATCCTGGCCCAGCTCGGCTTCCGCTCGCTCAACGAAGTGATCGGCCGCACCGACCTGCTCGCCCAGGTCTCCCGTGGCGGCGAGCACCTGGACGACCTCGACCTCAACCCGCTTTTGGTCCGCGCGGATGCGGGGCCCAACAAGCCCTACTGCACCATCGACGGCCGCAACGAGGTGCCGGACACCCTGGACGCCCAGATGGTGCGCGACGCTTCAGCGTTCCTGGCGCGCGGCGAAAAGATGCAGCTCACCTACACGGTGGCCAACACCGCCCGGGCGATCGGCTCGCGGGTGTCCAGCCACATCGTGCGCAAGTACGGCATGACCGGCTTGCCGCACGGCCACCTGACGGTGCAGCTGAAGGGCTCGGCGGGCCAGAGCCTGGGCGCCTTCGCCGTGCAGGGCCTGCGCATCGAGCTCACCGGCGAGGCCAACGACTACGTCGGCAAGGGGCTGTCGGGGGCCACCCTGGTGATCAAGCCCTCGCCCCACCTGCACGAGCCGCAGACCAATGCGATCATCGGCAACACCGTGCTCTATGGCGCCACCGCCGGGCGGCTGTTCGCCGCCGGCCGGGCGGGGGAGCGCTTCGCCGTCCGCAACTCCGGGGCCGTGACGGTGGTCGAGGGCTGCGGCGCCAACGGCTGCGAGTACATGACCGGCGGCACCGCCGTGCTGCTCGGCAAGGTCGGCGACAACTTCGGTGCGGGCATGACCGGCGGCATGGCGTTCGTGCTCGACCAGGAAGGCCAGTTCGAGGCCGCGGTGAACCGCGACGGGGTGATCGTGACCCGCTTGGCCTCGCCCTACTGGGAAGGGGTGCTGCGGTCGCTGATCGCCGAGCACGCCGCCGAGACCGGCTCGCGCTTCGCCGCCGACATCCTGCGCGACTGGGACGTGATGCGCGGCCAGTTCTGGCAGGTCTGCCCAAAGGAGATGATCAGCAGGATCGCCCAGCCCCTGTCCGCCGAAGGCGTGGCCGAGCTGGCCTAGATCGCGTCCTGCGTTGGGGCCGGGCCGATGTACCGCGCCCGGGGCCGGATCAGGCCGCCGGTCTGCAGCTGCTCGAGGGCGTGGGCGATCCAGCCCACGGAGCGGCCCAGGGCGAACAAGGAGATCGGCGCGTCCGACGGCAGGCCGAGCGTGCGGACCAGGGCGGCCAGGGCGAAGTCGATGTTGGCGCGCTCGCCGGTCAGCGCCTCGGCGGCCTCCTTCAGCTCCAGCACCTGGGGCAAAGGTTCGAAGGCCGCCATGAGGGCGGCCGCGCGGGGGTCGCCCGCGGGATAGGGCCGCTGTCCGAACCCCGGCGGCGGCTCGCCACGGGCGATGAAGGCTTTCACCGCCGTTTCCGAGCCCATCCGTTCCGCCGCCTCGATCAGCGCGGCGACGCGCGCGCCCGCCCCGCCATGCCGCGGGCCGGTGAGCGCGCCAAGGCCGGCGATCAGGGCGGCGGCCAGCGAGGCGCCGGTCGACGCCGCCACGCGCGCGGCAAAGGTGGAGGCGTTGAGCTCGTGGTCGGCCAGCAGCACCAGGGCGCGGCGGATCAGGTCGGCCTCCCGGCCTTGCAGGCCCCAGGCCTCGGCGAGGCTCAGATGCAGCGGGGTCTGCGCAACGCCCTCTCCCAACGCCGCGGCGAGGTCCCCGACCAGGCCCGCGCCGTCGCGCCAGAGCGCCAGGTTTGACAGCCCCAGCGCCGGCGCATCCGTTCCGGCGCGCGCCGCCAGGGCGGCGAACGCCCGCGCCTGCGCCGGCCCGCGCATGCGCACGCGCGGCCGGGTCTCGCGATGGAAGATCTCGGGGTCCTCGCAGCCCCAGAGCGTAAGCGCCACCGCCTCCAGGGTCTCGGTCTCGGCCAGCCCCGCCGCGTCCCTGCCGCGATAATACAGCCGGCCGCGCGAGACGTCGGTGAGGGCCGAAGCGAGCACCGGCTCGCCCCAGGCGATCGCCTCGCGCGCCACGTCGGCCGGGGCGCGCGCGCGGGCCTTGCGCTGGAGCAGCCGCTCGATGTCCTCGATGCGATAGAGGCTCCGCCGGGAATCGGCCGGATCAGGGCGCGCCTCGATGCGGCCGCGGCTGGCGTAGGCGTACAGCGTCTGGGGCTTCCCCCCGAGCCGGGCCGCGGTCGCGGCGCCATCAAGCCAGTCCGTCATATTGATTACATTGATCAAGATTGACGATAACGCTAGCCGATTCCATGTCTGCGATCAAATCGGAGACGGTGCGTATGAGTGGTCTGGACGAGGTGATCGCCGCCGAGACGCGGCTGTCGGATGTCGATGGTCAGAACGGCCGGCTGGTGATCCGCGGCCTGGAGCTGGCGGAGGTCGCCGGGCTCCCGTTCGAGGCGGTCGTCGGGTTGATGTTCGAGGGCCTTTTGCAGCCCGAGCCGCCGGCCGGCCTCGCCGCGGCTCTAGGCGCGCAGCGTGGCGCGGTGTTCGCCGAGGTCACGGTCCTCGACGGCCGCCTGCTGGCGCTCGAGCCGCTGGACGCGGTGCGAGCCCTGATGGCGCGCCTGGCCGATGGCGACGACCTGCCCACGGCCCTGCGCCTGACGGCGGCCCTCGGGGTGTTCGTCCCGGCGGTGATCCGCGCCCGCCGTGGCCTTGAGCCGATCGCCCCGGATCCGGAAGTCGGCCATGCGGAGGACATGCTGAGGATGCTGAAGAGCCGCGCGCCCGAACCAGCTGAAACCGCGGCGCTGGGAGCCTACCTCGCGACGGTGGTGGATCACGGGCTGAACGCCTCGACCTTCGCCGCCCGCGTCGCCGCCTCCACCGGCGCTGGCCTGGTGTCGGCGGCGCTGGCCGGGATCTCGACCCTGAAGGGTCCCCTCCACGGCGGCGCGCCGGGGCCGGTGATCCGCATGCTTGACGAGATCGGGGCGCCGGAGCGCGCGGAGCCCTGGCTGGAGGCCGCCCTGGCCCGGGGAGACCGCCTGATGGGGTTCGGCCACCGCATCTATCGGGTGCGCGACCCGCGGGCGGATGTGCTCAAGGCGGCGGTGGCCGGCCTGTCCGCGCAGGGCGCGGCGGGGATCGAGCGGCTGCGCCTCGGCGAGGCGGTGGAGGCGGCGGCGCTCCGGCTTCTGCGGCGCAAGCGGCCCGAGCGGCCCCTGGACACCAATGTCGAGTTCTACACCGCGCTGCTTTTGGAGGCGCTCGGCTTCCCGGCGGAGGCCTTCACCTGCGTGTTCGCCGCCGGCCGGGTCGTGGGATGGATCGCCCACGCCCGGGAACAGGCGCTCAGCGGCCGGCTGATCCGGCCCCAGTCCCGCTATGTCGGGCCCGAGCCCCGCCGCGCAGCCTGATCGCTACTGGGCGATCCGCAGGCTGTTGATGCTCTGGGCGATCTGCTGGAACACCGGCTGCAGGTCGCTCGAGTTCTGCGGGGTGTAGTAGTCGGTCGGATCGGACGCGCAGCCCCGCAGAAGGTTGGCCGAACCGGACGCCCCCGAGCCGAAGCCGATCGTGTAGATCAGGATCCCCTGGTTCTTGGCGTTGGTGCAGGCCTGCAGGGTCTTGGCGTCGAGCAGCGTGGTCAGGGTGGTGTTGTTGCTGGTGGTCTGGCCGATCCGCCCGTCCTTGGCGAAGCCGTAGGTGAAGTAGTAGCTCATGTTGGGGTTGTTGACCCCGTTGTAGTTGTTCATGCCGTCGGTCATCAGGATGATGATCTTGCGGTTGTTGGGGGCGGTGTAGCTCTTGCCCTCGGTGAAGGGCGCGTTGGGCGACAGCGTGCGCCAGCCCCAGGTGATCCCCTCGAGGATGTTGGTGTCGCCGGCGGCCTGCAGGCCGCCGACCGCGGTGTTCAGCGTCGAGCGGGTGCTGGTCAGGGGCGTGATCGCCTGGGAGTCGCACAGGAAGTTCGGACCCAGGCCCGAGGCGGGCGAGGCGCTCTTGTACTTGCAGGTGCGCTGCTGACGCCAAAGGTCGCTCTTGCCGCTGGTGGAGCCGCTGCAGGCGCCGCCGGTGTCCGAGATGTAGTCGTTCTCATAGCCGCTCTGGCCGTAGCTCAGATTGGTGTCGGGCTCGTCCGGCGCGAACCACGGCACGAACAAGGTCGCCGGGACGGTGGTGGTCGGCGTGGCGTCCGTGACGTCGTAGGGCGATGGGCGGGTCATGACGCAACCGCCCCAGCTCTGGCTCTTCATATAGGCGAACATCTGGAAGCGCGTGCGGGTCGTGACGTCGAAGTCGTCATAGGCGTCGGGCGAGAGGCCGCCGGTGTCCATCCAGGTCGGCGGCGTGGACCCCGCCGCGGCGACGCGCACATTGGTCGCGAACGGCACTACGGCGACAGCGACCCGCTGGCTGGTGGTGTCGGTCCCGAACATGGCGTCCAGGAAGCTGCTGCTGGCCGTGCGCAGGGCGGCGATCTTGCTGCCTCCCGTGCCTGCGCTGTCGGCCATCGAGCCGGACGTGTCGAGCACCAGCGAAATTTCCAGCAGCAGGCCCTTGGCCACCGCATGGGTGGTGACCGTCATGGTCGAGATGCCCAGCAGCTGGGAGAAGGTGGTCGGGACGCTCACCGAGGCGTCCACGGTGCCGACGATGTTCTGACGGTCCACCGTGGCGTTGGTCACCGTGATCGTGGACGAATCCGTGAAGCTCTGGTGGATGGCGGTCTGCGCAGCCGGATAGATCTGGTTGTCGGCGATGGTGGTCGCCTGGCGCGCCAGGGCGATCGCGGCCTCGTCGGTGGCGTCCTGCAGCGACATACGCACGCGCGTGGCGTTGGTCATGTCGATGGCCATGCCCACCATCATCACGACGGGAAGGACGGCCAAGCCGAACATCAAGGCGACGTTGCCGCGGCGGTCGCGCCGGAACTTCTGAAGCAGCTGTAGCATGGCAGACCACATCTTCCGCGCCTGTCGCGCGTGCCCTGCTCATATCGGCTGGCGGTGAAGTCTTCGCTAAAGCAGGTGGTTTAACGAGGCTTGTCCAACAAGGCTTAACCGCCGTTAGTAAAGTCCCGTTTTCAGCCTACTGGGCGATCCTGAGCGCCTTGATGCTTTCGGCGATCTTCAGGAACACCGGCTTCAGGTCGCTGGAGTTCTGGGGCGCATAGAAATAGGTCGGGTCGCTCGCGCAGCCTTGCAGCAGCGACTTCGAGCCGGCGGCGTCAGCCCCGAAGGCGATGGTGTAGATGATCAGGCCCTGGGCCTTGGCGTTGGCGCAGGCCTTCTGCGTCCGGCCGTCCATCGCCGCGTCGAGGGCGTTATTGTCCGTCGTCGGCGGAGCGATCCGCCCGCGCACCGCGTATCCGAACGAGGAATAGCGCGACATGTCGGCGTTGTTGACGGTCCCGAAGTTGTTCTGGCCATCGGTCATCAGCACGATGACCTTGCGGTTGTTGGGCGTGTTGTAGGGCCGGCCGCCGCCGAACGGAGCGCCCGGCGACAGGCTGCGCCAGCCCCACATGAAGCCTTCCAGGATGTTGGTGTTGCCCTTGGCCTTGAGCGCGCCGACAGCGGTGGTCAGGGCGGAATGATTGCTGCTGAGGGCGGTGATCGGCTGGGAGTCGCACAGCACGTTGGGGCCAAGCCCCGCCTTCGGCGTCGCATTCATGTACTTGCAGGTGTTCGACTGCCGCAGGCCGGGGCTGGCCAGGATCTGGCTGGACTGGCTGCCGCAATTGCCGCCCGCGTCGGGAATGTAGTTGTTGGTGAAGCCGGAGCCCGTGTCGGGCTCGTCCGGCGCGAACCAGGGCACGAACAGGCTGTCGCCGTCGCTGGGGTTGGGGGCGGTGTCGGTGATGTCGTAGTCCTTGGCGCTGGGCCGGCTGATCACGCAGCCGCCCCAGGCGGTGTTCATCTCGTCAAACAGGTTGAACCGCGTCTTGCCGCCGCCGCTGAAGTCTTCCGCGGCCAGCGAGGACTTGCCGGATCCGTCGATCCAGGAAGCGTTGCGGTTGGCTGAGCCGACGTTGACGCTGGCGGCGAAGGGCGTGATCGAGACCGCCACGCGCGAGGTGGTGAGGTTGTCGCCGAACAGGGTGTCGAGGAAGCTGTCGGCGGCGTCTTTCAGGGCGGTGATCTTGGGCCCGCCCGTGCCGGCGGACTGGCTCATGGAGCCGGAGGTGTCGAGCACCAGGGCGATCTCGTCCTGCATGCCCTGGGCCACCGAGCGGCTGGTCACGGGGATGGTGGAGACGCCGAACAGCTTGGAGAAATAGACCGGCACGTCCGCGCGGGTCTCGATCTCGGCCGTGATGGTCTGGCGGTCGATGGTGGCGCTGGTGACGGTGAGCGGCGCCTTGCTGCTGAAGCTCGCCTGCACGTAGTTCTGCGCCGTCGCGGCCGCCTGGCCGCTCGGCACGGTGGAGGCCTGCCGGACCAGCGCCAGTGCGGCCGTGTCGGTGGCGTCCTGCAGGGCCAGGCGGGTGCGGGTGGCGTTGGTGATGTCGATGCCCATGCCGACCGCCATGGTCAGCGGCAAAACGGCCAGCCCGAAGGTCAGGGCCACATTGCCCCGTCGATCGGCGCGAAAACGGTCGAACAGATGCAGCACGCCGGCCCCGCCCCCTTGGGCCGGCAAGGTTAAGCTTGGGCGGTAAAGGGAACCCTAAGCTGGGGGCGGCCGGCCTACTCCGCCGGCAGGCTGTTCTGCGCCCGCTGGGTCTTGACCCGGTCGAACTCCGCCCAGACGCCGTCCGCGCCGTGCCATTGGCCCCGCGTGGCGGCCTTGGAGTACTCGGTCGCCCGCGCCTCGAAGAAGTTGGCGTGCTCGACGCCCGAGATCAGCGCCTGCAGCCACGGCAGCGGGTTCTCCCTCGCCCCATAGATCTCCGGCAGTTGCAGCTGGCGCAGCCGCCAGTCGGCCACGAAGCGGATGTAGGCCTTGATGTCCTCCGGCGTCATGCCCTTCACCGGGCCCATTTCGAAGGCGAGGTCGATGAAGCGGTCCTCCATGCCGACCACGGTCTTGCAGCAGTCGACGATGTCGTCGGCGACCGACTTGGTGACGCAGCCGGTCTCCTTGTTGAAGGCGTGGAACAGCTTGACCATGCCTTCGCAGTGCAGGCTCTCGTCGCGGATCGACCAACTAATGATCTGGCCCATCCCCTTCATCCGGTTGAAGCGCGGAAAGTTCATCAGCATGGCGAAGGAGGCGAACAGCTGCAGCCCCTCGGTGAAGCCGCCGAACATGGCCAGGGTTCGGGCGATGTCCGCGTGGGTCTCCACCCCGAAGGAATGCATGTAGTCGTGCTTGGCGCGCATCGCCTCGTAGTCGAGGAAGGCGCCGAACTCCGCCTCGGGCATGCCGATGGTCTCGAGCAGCAGCGCGTAGGCGGCGATGTGGATCGTCTCCATGTTCGAGAACGCCGAGAGCATCATCTTGACCTCGGTGGGTTTGAACACCCGCGCGTAGCGCTCCATGTAGTTGTCGTTCACCTCGACGTCGGATTGGGTGAAGAAGCGGAAGATCTGGGTCAGGAGGTTGCGCTCCGCTCCGCTCAGGTTCGCCGCCCAGTCCTTGCAGTCCTCGCCCAGGGGCACCTCCTCGGGCATCCAGTGGACCTGCTGCTGCTTCTTCCAGAAGTCGTAGGCCCACGGATAGCGGAAGGGCTTGTAGGCGTGGGAGGG
>FTHL01000139.1_pt1 | contig 27579 bp, 24 predicted proteins | sample 1640951 | NCBI WGS metagenome assembly FTHL01 (sample SAMEA3914788, study PRJEB12502) | metagenome | biome: forest; material: soil | place: Canada | collected 2011-07-03 | depth 0.1 m
AGCCCTGCTGCGTCCCGGCCGCTTCGACCGTCAGGTGGTGGTGCCCAATCCGGACCTGAACGGGCGCGAGAAAATCCTGCGCGTGCACATGCGCAACGTGCCCCTGGCCGCCGACGTCAACGTCAAGACCATCGCCCGCGGCACCCCCGGTTTCTCCGGCGCCGATCTGGCCAACCTGGTCAACGAGGCCGCCCTGATGGCCGCGCGCAAGAACCGCCGCATGGTCATGCAGCGCGACTTCGAGGAGGCCAAGGACAAGGTCATGATGGGCGCCGAGCGCAAGTCGATGGCCATGTCCGAGGAGGAAAAGCGCCTCACCGCCTATCACGAGGGCGGCCACGCCCTGATCGCCCTCTCGGTGCCGTCGGCAGACCCGGTGCATAAGGCGACCATCATCCCCCGTGGCCGCGCTCTGGGCATGGTAATGCAGCTTCCCGAGGCGGACCGCTACTCGATGAAGTTCCAGCAGATGACCTCGACCCTGGCCATCATGATGGGCGGCCGCGTCGCCGAGGAACTGATCTTCGGCAAGGAGAACGTCACCTCCGGCGCCGCCTCCGACATCGAGCAGGCCACCCGCCTCGCCCGCGCCATGGTGACCCGCTGGGGCTTCTCCGAGGAGCTCGGCGTGGTGGCCTATGGCGAGAACCAGGAAGAGGTCTTCCTCGGCCACTCGGTGGCCCGCACCCAGAACGTCTCCGCCGACACCGCCATGAAGATCGATTCCGAGATCAAACGGCTGGTGCAGTCGGGCTATGAGGAGGCGCACCGCATCCTCACCACCAAGCTCGAGGACCTGCACACGCTGGCCAAGGCGCTGCTCGAGTACGAGACCCTTTCGGGCGAGGAGATCATCAAGGTGCTGCAGGGCATCCCGCCGGTCCGCGAGGAAGGCGAGGAGCGCCGCCCCGCCGCGCCGTCGGTGGCGGTGCCCCTGACCCACGCGCCCGAGAGCCAGGGACCCGAGCCCGGCCCGCAGCCTGCGTGACCACCCCGCTGGTGATGGGGGTGGTCAACGCCACCCCCGACAGCTTCTCCGACGGCGGCCAGCACTTCGGGTTTGATCAGGCCCTGGCCCACGCCCGCCGGCTGGTCGCCGAGGGCGCCGACATCCTCGACATCGGCGGCGAATCCACCCGCCCGGGCGCTGAGCCGGTGGCGGAGTCCGAAGAGATCGACCGGGTCGCGCCCCTGATCGCCGCCATCCGAGCTGAGGGCGGCGTGCGCATTTCCTGCGACACCATGAAGCCGGCGGTGGCCCGGGCGGCCTGCGCCGCCGGCGCGGACATCTGGAACGACGTCACCGCCCTGGGTCGCGTCCCCGAGAGCGCCGCCGTCGCCGCGGAGCTCGGCTGCACTGTGGTCCTGATGCATATGCAGGGCGAGCCCGCCACCATGCAGGCCGATCCCCGCTACGAGGACGTGGTCGCCGAGGTCGAGGCGTTTCTGCTGGCCCGCGCCGAGGCCGCCGTCGGCGCCGGCGTGCGCCGAGACCGCATCTGGCTCGACCCCGGCATCGGCTTCGGCAAGACGGTTGAGCATAACCTGCAGCTCCTGCGCGCCCTGGACCGGCTGGCCGGCCACGGCTTGCCGGTGGTGCTGGGGGTGAGCCGCAAGCGTTTCATCCGCTCCATCGACGCCGCCGCCAAAGACGCCGGCGACCGGCTGGGCGGCTCCCTCGCCGCGGCCCTCTGGGGCGTGGGCAAGGGCGCGGCCGTGCTGCGCGTTCACGACGTGCGGGAGACGGTCCAGGCCGTTAAGGTATGGGCCTCGATCGCCGAGGGCGCGGCTTGAACATTCTGCATCTGGTCTGGGGCTCGGCGGAGGCTTACGGCGGGGTGGAGCACCACGTGCGCAACCTCTGCCGCTTCATGTCCGAGCGCGGGCATCCGAGCTGGGTGGCGGCCCTGCCGGCGCTGTCGGCCCACCATCCGGTCAGTCCCGCCTCCGACAGCGCCCTGCCGCTGCTGAACCTGCGCGAGGCCCTGATCGACCTGATCGACCGGCGTCGCGTCGATCTGGTGATGACGCACAATCTCCACCTGAAGATGGCCGCCGGCGTCGCGTCCGCCGTGGTCGAGCTTCTGGCCGACCGGGGCCTTCCCCACGTCGCCTCGGTCGAAGACGTGTTCGAGCAGGAGGCCGCCGCCGCCCGCGCGCTGTTCGGCCGCGCCGCGGCGGTGATCACCATCTCAGCGCCCAACGCCGAGCTGATGCGCCGGCATCTGCAGATCGACCCCCAGGCGGTGATCTGGCCGATGGTCGACGTGGCCAGCTTCGACCCGCATGCCGAGCCGGCGCCGCGCACGATCGCCTATCCCGCGCGGCTCACCCGGCCCAAGGGCGCCCGCGGGGCCGTGCGGCTGATCGGCTACCTCGCTCGCGAGCTCGGGCCGCTGACCTTGCTGCTGTCCGACGACCGGCCGCAAGCCGTGGGCGTGGACCGCGCCCTGGTGGAGGACCTGTTGCAGGACGCCGCCGCCTTCCCCGGCCTCACCCTGGCGTTCAACCGCGCCGACGGCGTGGTCGGCATGTTGCGGACCGCCGAGGTGGTCATGGCCACGCCCAACTCGAGGGAGGGCTTCGGCATGGTCCCGGCCGAGAGCCTGGCCAGCGGGCGGCCCGTGGTCGCCCTGCCCACCGGCGGCATGGCCTGGGTCCGCGAGGCGCCCGGCGTCCTGGTCCCCCGCTCCGACGCGATCGCCATGGCGGCGGCCGTCGCCCGCATTCTGGCGAACCGGGAGGAATGGCGCGCGCGCGCCCTGGAGGGCCGAGCGTGGGTGGAGCGCAGGTTCGATCCCGACCTGATCTGCGGTCGCTATGTCGAGGTCTGCGCCGCCGCTTTGGCCTCCGCCCAGCCGGCGCTCGTCCGATGAGCCGGATCGCCCCGGTCCTGCTCGGCCTTGCCCTCGCCTCGTCCGCCGCCGCGGCGCCCGGCGACGCCGGCCATCCCTTGCTGCACCAGATCTCCGGCGAGGTGCGCGAGGCGCAGTTGCGCGCGACGATCTCGACGCTGGTCGGCTTCGGCACCCGCCACACCCTGTCCGACACCCGATCGCAGACCCGCGGCATCGGCGCGGCCCGGCGCTGGGTGCAGGCCCAGTTCCAGGCCCTGGCCACGGCCTGCAGCGGATGCCTGGAGGTGGCGACGCCGTCCCAGACAGTGACCGGCGACCGGGTCCCCACCCCCACCGAGATCGTCGACGTGCTCGCCGTCCAGCGCGGGAGCGGCGATCCCGGCCGGGTGGTGGTGATCTCCGGCCACCTGGATTCACGTGTCTCCGACCCGATGAACGCCACCAGCGACGCTCCCGGCGCCAACGACGACGGTTCGGGCGTGGCGGCGGTGATGGAGGCGGCGCGGGTGCTGTCGGCGCACAAGTTCGACGCGACCATCGTCTACGCCGTGCTCTCCGGCGAGGAGCAGAACCTCTATGGCGGCCGCCTGCTCGCGGCCTATGCCAAGCAGCAGGGCTGGCGGGTCGAGGCCCAGCTCAACAACGACATCGTCGGCAACAGCCACGGCCAAAGCGGGGTGGTGGACGCTTCCCACGTCCGCGTGTTCTCCGAAGGGACGCGCGCGACCGAGACCCCCGAGGAGGCGGCGCGCCGGCGCTACAACGGCGGCGAGGTGGACAGTCCCTCGCGCAACCTCGCCCGCTTCATCGCGCCCCTGGCCGACCGGTACGTGCCCGGTCTCAGCGTCAGCATGGTTTATCGCACCGACCGCTACAGCCGCGGCGGAGACCAGGTCCCCATGCTGGAGGCGGGCTTTCCCGCCGTGCGGCTGACCGAGGCGGCCGAGAACTACAGTCGCCAGCATCAGGATGTCCGCACCGAGGGTGGGATCGCCTATGGCGATGTGATCTCCGGCGTGGACTTCGCCTACCTGACCAAGGTTGCGCGGCTGAACGCAGTGAGCCTCGCCGCCCTGGCCCTGGCCCCCGCCCCGCCGGCGGGCGTGAAGATCGAGGGGGCGGTCTCGGCCGACACCAAGGTCAGCTGGACGGCTTCGCCCGACGCCGCCGCTTACAAGGTGTGGTGGCGCTCCACCATCGACCCGCAGTGGCGGTTCAGCCGCCCCGCCGACGCCCAGACCTCCACGACCCTCAAGGGCGTGGTCATCGACGACTGGTTCTTCGGAGTCTCGGCGGTCTCGGCCGACGGCTACGAGAGCCCGATCGAGTTCCCCGGTCCCGCGGGCGCCTTCTTCTCGGCGCCGGCCGCGCATCCCTAGGGGCGCAGGTGGCTTCAGGCCTCGGACGTGTGCTGATCATCGCCGGCTCGGACTCCGGCGGCGGGGCGGGCGTGCAGGCCGACATCAAGACCGTCACCGCCCTGGGCGGCTATGCCGCCACCGCCATCACCGCCATCACCGTACAGAACACCCTTGGCGCCTCCGGCGTGCACGAGGTTCCGCCCGAGGTGGTGGAGGCGCAGGCCCGCGCGGTGCTGGAGGACATCGGCGCCGACGCGATCAAGACCGGCATGCTGGGCTCGGCGGCCGTGGTCGAGGTCGTGGCGCGGGTGCTGGACGCGGCGCCCGCTGCGCCTGCGGTGATCGACCCGGTCATGCTGGCCAAGGGCGGCGCACAGCTCCTGGCGCCAGACGCCGTGCAGGCCGTGCGCGCCCTGCTGGTCCCACGCGCGGCCCTTCTGACCCCGAACGCGCCCGAGGCCGAGGCCCTGACCGGCGCACCGGTGAGGGATCTTGGCGGCCAGAGGCGCGCCGCCCTGCTGCTGCTGGCCGCCGGCGCGCGCGCTGTGCTGATCAAGGGCGGCCACATTCCCGGCGGGGAGGTGATCGATCTCCTCCTCACGACCGCCGGCGAGCGGCTGTTCGGCGGGCCGCGCATCGAGACCCGCCACACCCACGGCACCGGCTGCACCCTGGCCTCGGCCTGCGCCGTCGGCCTCGCTCAGGGCCTGTCCGTGCCCGATGCGGTCGCCCGCGCCGTCCACTACACCGCCAAGGCCATCCGCTCCGCGCCTGGCTTCGGCGCCGGTCACGGACCGCTGGACCACGGCTGGCCCCTGCGGAGCGGCGGGGGATCTGCGGGGAGTCCGCGCGAGGGGAGGCGTCGTCGTGAAGCTGTCGGTGGTCGATCAGTCGCCCGTCTCCACCGGCATGACGCCGGCCCAGGCCCTGCGCAACACCATCGACCTCGCCCACCATTGCGACCGGCTGGGCTACCACCGCTACTGGATCGCCGAGCACCACGGCATGGAGGTGATCGCCACCTCCGCGCCGGAGGTGATGATCGCCATGGTCGCCGAGGCGACCCGGGCCATCCGCGTGGGGTCCGGCGCTGTGCTCCTGCCCCACTACGCGCCCTACAAAGTGGCCGAAACCTTCCGCACGTTGAACGCCCTGTTCCCGGGGCGCATTGACCTCGGCCTCGGCCGCGCCCCCGGCGGGGAGGCGCTGGAGGCCTTCGCCCTGCGCCGCACGCGCGACACGGCCGCCTTCGAGGTCGACGACTTCCCCAACCAGCTCCTGGAGCTCCTCGCCTTCCTGCGCGGCGATTTCCCGGAGGACCACCCCTTCGCCCGCCTGCACGTCACCCCCGCCGCGCCGGGGGAGCCGGAGGTCTGGCTGCTCGGCTCCAGCGCCTGGAGCGCCTCCGCGGCCGCCCAGCTCGCCTTGCCCTACGCCTTCGCCCATTTCATCAATCCGGGCGGGACACGCCTGTGCCTTGGCCGCTACCGGAGCCAGTTCGTCCCGAGCGCTCGGATGGTCATGCCCAAGGCCCTGGCGGCGGTGGGGGTGGTCTGCGCGGAGACCGACACCGCCGCCGAACGGATCGCTGCGACCTATCGCGCCATGGGACGGCGCGTCCGCCTCGGGATCCGCGCGCCCTTGCCGACTCCGGAGGCGGCCCTGGCCGAGCTCGCGGGTGACCCGGCCCCGCCGGAGGAGGGGCCGTGGCCGCGGGTGGTGGCCGGCGGTCCCGCCAGCGTGCGCGATCAGCTCGAGCGGATGGCCTCGGAACTCGACATCGCCGAGATCATGGCGGTCACCATCACCCACGATCATGCCGACCGGGTCCGCTCCTACGAGCTGTTGGCTGAAGCTTTCGCGCTGACGCCGCGCTAGGAAGCGTCATGCGCCAGTGGTCCGTCGATGCCTTCGCCGCCGCTCCCTTCAAGGGCAATCCCGCCTGCGTCGTGCAGCCCTTCGACGCTTGGCCCGAGGCGGCCTGGATGCAGGCCCTGGCCCAGGAGAACAACCAGGCCGAGACGGCCTATCTTCTGAAGACGCCCGATCCGGCGCGCTTCGGCCTGCGCTGGTTCACCCCGGCGGTGGAGGTGCGGCTGTGCGGCCACGCCAGCCTCGCCGCCGCCCACGTGCTGTTCTCCGAGCTCGGGCTGGACGCCCAGGAGGTCATCTTCGACAGCGCCTCCGGCCCGCTCGGTGTCCGCCGCGCCGGCGACGGCTACCGCATGGACTTTCCGGCCGACGCGCCGGGCCGGATCGAGCCCGCGCCCGACCTGACCGCGGCGATCGGGCTGCAGGCCCAGGAGGTCTGGTCGGCCAGTTATCTGGTCGCCCTATTAGCCTCCGAGGCGGAAGTTCGCGCCGTAACGCCCGATTCACGGGCCATTCTCGAGGTCTCCTTGGCGGAGAGCGGCGGGCGGGGCGACCTGATCGTCGCCGCGGTGGCCGATGAGGGGCGCCCCTACCAGGTGGTCAGCCGTTTCTTCGCGCCCGGCGCCGGCATCGCCGAGGATCCAGCCACCGGCTCGGCCCACTGCATCCTGGCGCCGCTGTTCTCGGCGCGGCTGGGGCGGCCGCGGCTGGCCTACCACCAGGCCTTTCCCGGCCGGGGCGGGGACCTCGTCTGCGAGCACCGCGGCGCGCGCGTCTTCCTGGAAGGCCGGGCCGTGACCGTGCTCGAGAGCGTGCTGAGGGTTTAGCGACGCCGCTCGCCCGTGCGGCGGTCGGCGGCCAGGCGCGCGGCGAGCTTGTCCAGCCGCCGCTCCAGGTCCCGCCGCTCCCAGATCGAGAGCCGCTCGTGCCGGCGATAGTAGCGCTCCAGCCGCTGCACCCGCCGAAGGCCCGTGCGCAGCCGCGCCGCTTCCTCGCGGGCCAGACCGCCGCCCTTGCGGGCGGCCCGTTCGATTCCCGCGGCCAGGCGGGCTTCGCGGTCGGCGATCGAACCGGGCGGCGGGGCGGGTTGCGCCAGCGCCGGCGCCGCCGCGCTCAGGCTCAGGATCGCCAGGACGGACAGGACCATACGCCGCATGTCGAGCTTCCTTCTCGGACCGGGAACTCAGCCACGCCCTACCTGAAACGCTCCTGAACCCTCCGTTTCAAGCGCCGTTCATCGCCCGGCGGGCCGCAAGCCCAGGATTTTCCCCTCGCCAATCGGCCGAAATGGTGTATCTCCGCCGCGGGCCACGCCCTCCCAACGGGGCGCTGCCCATCTGCAAGGATGGGAGACATCATGACGACGACCTCCAAGCCGGCCATGCGGCCGGCTCGCCCTAATTTTTCATCTGGACCCTGCGCCAAGCGTCCCGGGTGGGACGTGGAAAACCTGAGGGCCGCCCTCGTCGGGCGCAATCACCGCTCGGGCGCCGTGAAGGCGCGGCTCAAGGAAGCCATCGACCGCACCCGCGAGGTGCTCGAGGTTCCCGACGACTTCCTGATCGGCATCGTGCCCGCCTCCGACACCGGCGCGGTGGAGATGGCCATGTGGTCGATGCTGGGCCCCCGCCCGGTGCAGGTCGCAGCTTGGGAAAGCTTCTCCAAGGACTGGGTGACCGACATCGTCGAGCAGCTCAAGCTGCCGGACGCCGAGGCCCTGGTCGCGCCCTTCGGCGAGCTGCCGGACCTGTCGCGCATCCGCCCCGACGCCGACCTTGTGTTCGCCTGGAACGGCACCACCTCGGGCGCGCGGGTGCCCAACGCCGACTTCATCGCCCAGGACCGGGAAGGCATCGTCATCTGCGACGCCACCTCGGCGGCCTTCGCCCAGGCGCTGGAGTGGGACAAGCTCGATGTCGTCACCTTCTCCTGGCAGAAGGTGATGGGCGGCGAGGCGGCCCACGGCATGCTGATCCTGTCGCCGCGCGCGGTGCGGCGCCTGGAAAGCTACAAGCCCGCCTGGGGCCTGCCCAAGCTGTTCCGCATGACCAAGGCCGACGGCAAGCTCGACCGCTCCATCTTCGAGGGCAACACCATCAACACGCCCTCCATGCTCTGCGTGGAGGACTATATCGACACCCTGAAGTGGGGCGCCTCGATCGGCGGGCTGAAGGCGTTGCAGGCCAGGAGCGACGCCAACGCCGCGGTGCTCACCGAGTGGGTCGAGCGCACGCCCTGGATCGATTTCCTGGCTGTGGACCCCAAGACCCGGTCCAACACCGGCGTCTGCCTGAAGTTCGTCGACCCGCGGATCACCCCGCTGGGCGAGGCGGGCCAGAAGGAGTTCGCCGGCAAGATGTACGGCATGCTCGAGCGGGAAGGGGTGGCGCTGGACTGCAACGCCTACCGTGACGCGCCCGGCGGCCTGCGCATCTGGTGCGGCGCCACCGTCGAGGCCTCGGACCTGGAAGCCCTCCTGCCCTGGCTGGACTGGGCCTTCGCCGAGACCGTCGCCACTCTGCAGCAAGCGGCCTAGCCGCGCTCGGCCCCTTCGTCGGCCTTCGGCCGCCACTTCTCCCAGAGGGGGAAGATCCCGGGATTTGGATGCTCCCCTCTGAGGGGGAGCTGGCGGCCCGCAGGGCCGGCTGAGGGGGCTGCCAAGCCTTATCGGAACCCAGACCCATGCCCCGCGTCCTCATCGCCGACAAGCTCTCGCCCGCCGCCGTGCGCATCTTCGAGGAGCGCGGCCTGCAGACGGACACCAAGACCGGCCTCTCCAAACCCGAGCTGATCGCCATCATCGGCGACTACGACGGCCTGGCCGTCCGCTCCGCCACCAAGGTGGACAAGGACGTGGTCGCCGCCGCCACGAAGCTCAAGGTGGTCGGCCGCGCCGGCATCGGCGTCGACAACATCGATGTGCCGGCCGCCACATCCGCCGGCATCGTGGTGATGAACACCCCCTTCGGCAATTCCATCACCACCGCCGAGCACGCCATCGCCATGATGTTCGCCCTGGCGCGCCAGCTGCCCCAGGCGGACGTCTCCACCCAGGCCGGCAAGTGGGAGAAGAACCGCTTCATGGGGGTCGAGCTCTCCGGCAAGACCCTGGGCCTGATCGGCTGCGGCAACATCGGCTCGATCGTCGCCGACCGCGCCAACGGCCTGAAGATGAAGGTGATCGCCTATGATCCCTTCCTCTCGCCCGAGCGGGCGGTGGAGCTGGGGGTGGAGAAGGTCGAGCTGGAGGAGCTGCTGGCGCGGGCCGACGTGATCACCCTGCACACGCCGCTGACCGACAAGACCCGCAACATCCTGTCCCGGGACGCGCTGGCCCGCACCCGCAAGGGCGTGCTGATCGTCAACTGCGCCCGCGGCGGCCTCGTCGACGAGGCCGCCCTGCGCGAGCTGCTGGATTCCGGCCACATCGGGGGCGCGGCCTTCGACGTCTTCGTTGAGGAGCCGGCGAAACAGAACGTGCTGTTCGGCGCTTCCAACTTCATCGCCACCCCGCACCTCGGGGCCTCGACCCTGGAAGCGCAGGAGAACGTCGCCTTGCAGGTGGCCGAGCAGATCGCCGACTTCCTGCTCACTGGCGCGGTGACCAACGCCCTCAACAGCCCCTCGATCACCGCCGACGAGGCGCCCAAGCTGCGTCCCTACATCGGCCTCGCCGAGCGCATCGGGGCCTTCGCCGGCCAGATGGTGGACGAGGGCCTGCGCTCCGTGGAGATCCTTTACGAGGGCGACCTGGCGCGGGTGAACGTCAAGCCGCTCACCTCCGCCGCCCTGGCCGGGATCCTGCGGCCGCAGCTCTCGGAGGTGAACGTGGTCTCCGCCCCCGCCATCGCCAAGGCGCGCGGGGTGACCGTGTCGGAGGCCCGCCAGGAGCTCTCGCCCACCTATGACAGCTTGATGCGGGTGTCGGTGGCCTTCGCCGGCGGCCGCGTCGACCTCGCCGGCACGGTGATCGGCGGCGCGCCCCGCATCGTGCAGATCAAGGGCATGGACCTGGACGCGCCGTTCTGCCCGGACATGCTTTATGTGAACAACTACGACCGCCCGGGCTTCATCGGCCGGTTGGGCGCCCTGTTTGGGGACGCGGAGATCAATATTTCCACCTTCTACCTGGGCCGCATGGCCTCCGGCGACGACGCCATCGCCCTGGTCGGGGTGGATCAGCCGCCGGACGCCGAGCTCCTGGCCAAGGTCAAGACCCTGCCCAACGTCAAGGAAGTCCGATTCCTCAGGTTTTGATGCCAGGATCGATGGCGTGGGGCTCGGCCTTGGCCGGAAACGGGATCAACATCGAGACCCGTTTGCGATAGCCGATGTAAGCCTCCCCGAAGTAGGCGACGAGGTCGCGCTCCTCGAGCTGGATGGCGATCAGGATGTAGGCCGTGGTCGCCACGGCGAACAGCAGGTGGCCTGCGCTCATCAGGGGCGTCGCCCAGAAGGCCAGGATGAATCCCAGGTAGAGCGGGTGCCTTACGAAGCCGTAGAAAAGCGGCGTGCGGAACACTGCGGCCGGGAGGCTGCCGCCCGACATATGGGCCCAGACCTGTCTCAGACCGAACAGCTCGAAGTGGTTGATCAGGAAGGTGGAAAGCAGCACCACCGCCCAGCCGAGCCAGAACACCGCCTGTAGCGCGATCGCGCCGGCCGGAACGGTGACCGTCCAGATCGGCGCGTCGATGGGACGCCACTGCCAGAACAGCAGGATGAGGGCGAGGCTGGCGAACAGCACATAGGTCGAGCGCTCGATCGGCTCCGGCACCATCTTGGTCCACCAGCGCTTGAACGCCGGCCGGGCCATCAGGCTGTGCTGCACGGCGAAGATGCCGAGCAACACGACATCGATGATCAGCGCGGGCGCGAGCGCCGCAGAAGGCCCCCGGTCGAGCGTGTGCGGGACGGCAAAGCCCCCGACGAAAGCCACCGCGTAGAGGAAGGTGGCCAGGAAGATCAGGTAACAGACCAGGCCGTACGCAGCCGCCGCCGCACGCATCGCCACTCTCCGGATTGCGCCATCAGATCGTCAGCATAGCCGGCTTGGCGGCCGCGCATTAACCTTTTCCGGAGCAGGCCTCTCGGAGGCGTCACGGCGCCCCTCAGCTGGGAGATTTTGACCTAGGTGCGCCCTTCGCCGCCTGGCCTGAAGGCGCCGCCCCCGGTCTGGCCGCGGTGGCGCAGGAACGCGTCGGCGAGCACGCAGGCGGTCATCGCCTCGACCACCGGCGCGGCGCGGATAGCCACGCACGGGTCGTGGCGGCCGGTGGTCGCTACCTCGATCTCGGCTCCGGACTCGTCCACCGAGCGGCGCGGCGTCGGAATCGATGAGGTGGGCTTGAAGCTGACCCGCGCGACCAGGGTCTGGCCGGTGGAGATGCCGCCGAGCACGCCGCCGGCGTGGTTGGAGCCGAACGCGACCCCGTCGTCGCCGATGCTCATCTCGTCGGCGTTCTCCCGTCCGGTCAGCTCCGCCGCGGCCACGCCCTCGCCGATCTCCACGCCCTTGGCGGCGTTGATCGACATCAGGGCCGCCGCCAGCTCCGCGTCCAGCTTGCCATAGAGCGGCGCGCCCCACCCCGCCGGCACGCCCTCGGCGTGGACCTCGACCACCGCGCCGGCCGAGGACAGATCGCGCCTCAGCTGGTCAAGGTAGGCTTCCCAGCCCGCGGCGGTCTCGGCATCCGGGCTCCAGAAGGGATTGGCCTCGGTTTGCGCCCAGTCCCAGCGGGAGCGGTCGATGGCGTGCGGCCCGATTTGCACCAGCGCCGCGCGGATCTTGACCGTCTCGCCAAGCACCTTGCGCGCCACCGCGCCGGCGGCGACCCGCGCGGCCGTCTCGCGGGCCGAGGCGCGGCCGCCCCCGCGATAATCGCGCACGCCGTACTTGGCGAAATAGGCGTAGTCGGCGTGGCCGGGCCGGAAGGCGCGGGCGATGTCGGAATAGTCGCGCGAACGGGCGTCCAGGTTCTCGATCATCAACGAGATGGGCGTACCGGTGGTGACCTGCCCGCCGCTGCGCTCGTCGGAGAACACGCCCGACAGGATTCGCACCTGGTCGGGCTCGCGCCGCTGGGTGACGAAACGGCTGGATCCCGGCCGGCGCCGGTCCAGCCAGTGCTGGATCTCCGCCTCGGTCAGGGGGAGGCCCGGCGGGCAGCCGTCCACCACGCAGCCCAGCGCCGGCCCGTGGCTCTCGCCCCAGGTGGTGACTCGAAAGAGGTGGCCGAAGGTGTTGTGCGACATGAAGCTTTGCCGCTTCTAGAGCCGAACCGGCCCGCCCACAAACCCGCGATCAGGCCGCCCAGCGCGCGGAGAAGCTGCGCAGCTTCTCGGCGGCCCCGCCGCCCGCGGTTTCCTTGAGCATGAGGCGGAGGATCAGGTCGCCGGCGGGATGGCGGCCCCGCGCCGGCAGGCCCTCGCCCTTGAGTCGCACCAAAGAGCCGTGCCGCACTGCGAGGGGGGTCCAGAAGGCCCGTGCGCCGCGGGGCGTCTCCACCTCCACCCGGGCGCCTGGCGTCAATTGTTCCGACGCGACCGCACAGTCCTGCCAGACGTCGTGCCCGCGCAGGCAGAGCCCGCCGCCGGCCGCGACCACTACCTGCACATAGACGTTGGCGCCCTCGGCCCCTGCGTTGGCCAACCGGACGCGCTCGCCCGGGCGCATGCCCGCCGGAATCCGCACGTCGAGCGCGCGGCCTCCCACCTCCAGGCGGCGCTCGGCCCCGGCCATCGCCTCGGCGATGCTGATCTGCAGCTTGAGCCTCTCGGGAGCCGGCCTTGGCTGGGCCCGCCGCGCCGGAAGCATGTTCAGGCGCGCTTCAAACAGCGAGCTCAGGAGCTGGTGGGCCTCGATCACCCTGCGCAGGCGTTCGGCGTCGCCGCCGGGCCGGTCCGGGTGGGCGGCCTTCACCGCTGCGCGGTAGGCGCGCCCAAGCGCCTTGCCGTCCGCTTCGGCCGCCAGGCCCAGGAGCTCGCGCGCCTGGCTGGCGGTCATGGCACCGCTTCCTCGCCTCATGCCGCGAGGCTCGCAGGTTACGGTCAATGGGCGGTTAAGCGTGCGGCCCGCGCAGCGACCGGCAAGGCGCGCGGCAAATCTTAACCGCCGGCGGCTACGCCGTCGGTGGCTGTTCAAATAGGAATTTCACCGATGCATCTGCTTCGGCGGTTTGCGCGCGACGAGAGTGGCGCGACGGCGATCGAATATGGGCTGATTTCGGCGTTGATCGCCGTGGTGATCGTGACCGCGCTCACCAACATCGGGTCCAACCTGAAGACCAAGTTCACCAACCTCGGGACCACGCTGCACTGACGCGGGCCGGCTTGGCGCGTCGACACGGCGGCTTCGCCCGATCCCAGGCGGGCGCCCGGCTCGTCCTGGGTTATAAGCCCCCGCCATGGCCCGTCGGCGCAGTCCCCAAACTCTGATTCCGCCTTCGCCGAGCGAGGCGGACTACGAAGCGGTCGAGGTTGAGGCCGAAGCGCTCGCCGAGGCCGCGGCCGACCCGATTCCGCTGTTCCTGGACTGGCTTGAGCTGGCGACCCGCAAGGAGCCCAACGACGCCAACGCCATGGTCCTGGCGACCGTGGACCCCGACGGACTGCCCGACGCGCGCACGGTGCTGCTGAAGGGCGTCGATGAAGGCGGCTTCGTCTTCTTCACCAACCTGCTGAGCGCCAAGGGCCAGCAGTTGAAGGCCAATCCCAGGGCCGCCCTGGTGTTCCACTGGAAATCGCTGCGCAGGCAGGTGCGGGTGCGGGGCGCCGTCTCCCCGGTGAGCGAGGCCGAAGCGGACGCCTATTTCTCCACGCGCGCGCGTGCGAGCCAGATCGGGGCCTGGGCCTCGCAACAGTCGCGGCCGCTGGAGAGCCCGCTGGCGCTGGAAGCCGCCGCCGCCCAGTTCGGGGCGCGCTTCGGGCTGGGCGCCGTGCCCCGGCCGCCGCATTGGTCCGGCTATCGGCTGGAGCCGGCGGCCATCGAGTTCTGGCGCTCGCGCCGCTTCCGCCTGCACGAGCGGCTGCGATTCGCCCGGCCGGCGGCGGGCGCGCCGTGGTCGAGCGTGCGCCTCTATCCCTGAGGCCTGGCCGGCGTATAGGCGCTGGCGGGCCCTGGCGGCCCATCCGAGACCGCCCGCCCGTCGCGCACCAGCTGAATCAGGTGCGCCAGCACCGAATGGGCCGCAGCGGGGTGGAGGCTTGGGTCCACGTCCGCATAGATCTCCGGCACCATCTCGGAGATGTGGCGGCGGCCGGCGTCGAGCTGCGCAAGGATTTGCCGCTCGCGCTCCAGCCGGTGCGCGCGATAGGCCTCCAGGAAGGGCGCCGGATCCTCCACCGGCGGGCCGTGCGTGGGATAAAGGCGCGAGAAGCCCCGGGCGGCCACCTTATCGAGGCTGGCGTAGTAGTCGCCCATGTCGCCGTCGGGCGGGCTGACGACGGTGGTCGACCAGCCCATCACGTGGTCGCCGCTGAAGAGGGCGTTTTCTTCGAGCAGGGCGTAGCAGACGTGGTTGGAGGCGTGGCCGGGCGTGGTCACCGCCTCCAGGGTCCAGCCGGGGCCGGTGATGTGCTGGCCGTCGGCGACCAGGACGGCGGGTGCGAAGCCTCGGTCGTGGCCCTCGTCCAGGCGGATGGCGGCGTCCTCCAGCCCCGGCGGCGGCAGGCCGAACACCGCGGCGCCCGACAGCTTCGCCAGCGGACCGGCGAGGGGGGAATGGTCCAGGTGCGTGTGGGTGATGCAGATGGCGGCGATGCGCTCGCCGGCGGTGGCGGCCTGGATCGCCTGCAGGTGGGCCGGAAGGCTCGGCCCTGGGTCGATCACCGCCACCTCGCCCTGGCCGACGATGTAGGTGCCGGTGCCGGTGAAGGTGAACGGGCCGGGATTCTCGGCGATGACCCGCCGCACCAGAGGGGACACCGCGTCTGGGCGGCCGTAGGCGAAATCGAACTTTCGGACGTAGGGGATCATCGGCGCCCGGCGCCCGGACGGCGCCATCCTTGCGCAGCGCCCCGCGGACGAGGCGAAAGGGGTGACCGCATGGCGGCGCAAGCGGCGATGATCGTGCCAAACCGGCTGCGCAGGGCCGCGACGGTCCTGACCTGTCTCATGGCGCTACAGGCGCTCACCCTGCTCGCCAGCTGCCAAGCCGAGCTGACCTCGCCGATGCCTGCGCGGGTCCAGCACGGGCGCTAGACGGCCAGGGCCGGGCCTTAGCCATCCAGGGCCGCGCTCAGGTCGTACCCCGCGCCGGCCCCCAACTTGAGCAGCTGTTCGCGCGAGCGCGCGCCCACCTCGGCCTGTCCGAGCGTCCAGGCGGTGATCGACCGCGTGCCCGAGCGGCAGAAGGCCAGCACCGGCCCGTCGGCGGCCTGGACCGCCTCGCGCACGGCCGCCACTTCGCGCAGGCCCGGCCGGCCGACGAACGGGATGTGCACATAATCGAGGCCCGCGCCCCGCGCGGCCGCCTCCATTTCGGCCGAGGAGGGCTGCCCGGGCGCCTCGCCGTCGGGGCGGTTGTTGATCACCAGGCGGAAACCGCGGCTTGCAGCCTCGGCCATTTCGGACGTCTGCAGCTGGGGCGCGACCGCGAAATCCTCGGTCACCTGTCGGATGTCGGCCATGGCGTCTCCTGCGGTTCGGTGGTTTGACAACATCGGACCTGGGTGGAAGTTTCGCAACGGGCCAGGGCCGGAGCCGAGATGCTGCGATTTCTTGTCCGCCGGCTGTTGGTCATCGCGCCCACCCTGTTCCTGGTTGTGACCCTCGCCTTCTTCATGATGCGCGCGGCGCCCGGGAGCCCCTTTAGCAGCGACCGCAAGCTCTCCCCCGAGATTGAGCGCAACGTCCTCGCCAAGTACGGCATGAACCGGCCGCTCGGCGTGCAGTACGCGGCCTACCTCGCCGACGTGGTCCGCGGCGACCTCGGACCGTCGCTGAAATACAAGGACAAGACGGTCCTGCAGGTGATCCGCGAGGGATTCCCCAAGAGCATCACCATCGGCCTCTCGGCCCTGGTCCTGGCGTCCGGCATCGGCGTCACCCTGGGGGTGGTGGCCGCGCTCAGGCAGAACAAGGGCGCGGACTATTGGGTGATGACCCTGGCCATCCTCGGCGTCTGCATCCCCACCTTCGTGACGGCGCCTTTGCTGGTGCTCGTGTTCGCCTCCAAGCTGGGGTGGGTGCCCACCGCCGGCTGGCCGAGCGAAGGGCAGGGCCTCAGCGGCCTGCGCTATCTGGTGCTGCCGGTGACCGTCCTCGCCCTGCCCCAGATCGCCATCATCTCGCGGCTGACCCGCGCCGGGATGATCGAGGTGCTGCGCTCCAACTATGTGCGCACCGCCTTCGCCAAGGGCCTGCCCACGCGCACGGTGGTGTTCAAGCACGCCCTTCGCGCCGCCATCCTGCCCCTGGTCAGCTATCTCGGCCCGGCCTGCGCAGGCCTCATCACCGGCTCCCTCGTGGTCGAGCAGATCTTCCAGCTGCCCGGGCTCGGCAAGAGTTTCGTGCTTTCCGCCTTGCAGCGCGACTACACCGTGGTGATGGGCGTGGTGATCCTCTACGCCAGCCTGATCCTGCTGCTGAACTTGGTGGCCGACATCATCTACGCAGCCCTCGATCCGCGCGTGCGCCTCTCTTGACCTCGATCACCCTCACCCCGGGCTCGCGCGAGGGCGCCGAAGCCATGGAGAAGGCGGCCCTGAAGGGCCGGAGCCTGTGGGACGACGCGCGCCGGCGCCTCCTGCGCAACCGCGCCGCCGTCGGCAGCATGATCCTGCTCGCCCTGCTGGTGGTCGCGGCCGTGGTCGGGCCGTGGCTGGCGCCCTTCCAATACGACCAGATCAACAAGCAGGACGTCTGGGCGCCGCCGCTGACCAGCGGCCACCTTATGGGCGCGGATTCGCTCGGCCGAGACGTCCTCGCCCGGCTCCTGATCGGCCTGCGCGTGTCGCTGGCGATCGGCGTGGTGGCGACCTCGGTGTCCCTGATCATCGGCGTGATCTGGGGCGCGACGGCGGGCTATCTTGGCGGCCGCGTCGACGAGCTGATGATGCGGATCGTCGACGTGCTCTACTCCCTGCCGTTCATCTTCTTCGTCATCCTCCTGATGGTGGTGTTCGGGCGGAACTTCCTCCTGATCTTCCTCGCCATCGGCGCGGTGGAATGGCTGACCATGTCGCGGATCGTGCGCGGCCAGACCCTCGCCCTGAAGCACAAGGAGTTCGTGGAGGCCGCCCGCGCCTCGGGGCTGACGACGCGGGCGATCATCGCCCGGCACATCGTGCCCAACCTTCTGGGGCCGGTGGTGGTCTATGTGACCCTGACCATCCCCGCGGTGATCCTCGCCGAGAGTTTCCTGAGCTTCCTCGGGCTCGGCGTGCAGGAGCCTTTGACCTCGCTCGGGGTGCTGATCTCCAAGGGGGCCCAGGACATGGAGGTCGCCCCCTGGCTCCTGGTCGCGCCATCGGTCACCATGGTGGCCACGCTGATGTGCTTCAATTTCATCGGTGACGGACTTAGGGACGCCATAGATCCCAAGGACCGCTGAAAGGGGGAGGACCTGATGCTTGAGCTTTACCACTTCGAGCCCGCGGCCAATTCGATGAAACCGCTGATCTGCCTGTCGGAAAAGGGGATCGATTTTGTCAGCCGCCAGCTGAACCTGGAGGGCAGGCGCTGGGAGCAGTACTCGGACTGGTTCCTGAAGATCAATCCGGACGGTCAGGTGCCCGTGCTGGTGCACGACGGGCGGGTGATCATCGAGTCCACCGTGATCAACGAATATATCGAGGACGTCTTCCACGAGGTGCCGCTTCGGCCCCACGATCCGTACTGGCGCGCGCGGATGCGGATCTGGACCAAGTACGTGGACGAGTACTTCTGCCCGGCCCTGACCGTGATCGGCGCCAATTTCGCCTCACCCTTCGCCCGGCAGATCGCCAAGGCCGAGATGGACGAGATCCTGTCGCGCATCCCCCTGGACGGTCCGCGCAAGAAGTGGGCGACCATCTCCTCCACCGGCTACACCGACGAGGATCTCGACGACGCCCGCCGCAAGCTGCGCACCACCGTCGAGCGGGCCGAGCGCGATCTCGGCGAGCACGAGTGGCTGGCGGCCCCGACCTTCTCCCTGGCCGACGTGAACGCCTATTCGATGATGTCCGGGACCGAGCGGGTGATCCCCGACGCCCTCAACGAGACCGCCTCGCCGCGGGTGTTCGACTGGCTGAGGCGGATGGAAGAGCGACCCGGCGTCAAGAAGGCGCTGTCCTATCCCGGCCGCATGCGGCCGCCGCCCACCCAGGCGGCGTGACGGCAGCGTGAGGGCAGGGGCCCTCCCGGCTCTGCTCGGCCTCGTGGCGCTGGCGGCGTGCAGCCCCGGCGCGCCGTCGCGCCCGCCCTGTCCCACCCACCAGCTCTGCCTGGAGTACGGCAACAGCTCCGACCCAGTGTCCCTGGATCCGGCCAAGACCAGCCTGACCACCGAATCCACCATCCTGCGCGACGTGCTGGTCGGCCTCGTCGCGGACGGACAGGACGGCCGGCCGATCCCCGGGGTCGCCGAGCGATGGGAGACCTCGCCGGACGGTCTGGTCTGGACTTTCCACCTGCGTCGTTCGCGATGGTCGGATGGCGAACCGGTGACGGCGGACGACTTCGTCTTCGCCTATCGCCGCATGCTCGAGCCGAACACGGCCTCGCCCTACGCCTATATGCTCTACCTGCTGAAGAACGGCGAGGCGGTGAACGCAGGCAAGGCGCCGCCGTCCGCCCTCGGCGTTCAGGCGCTGGATCCGCAGACCCTGGTGCTCACCCTCGAGCATCCCGCGCCCTACCTTCCGCAGGTGCTGAAGCACACCAGCATGTACCCCGTCCCGCGCCACGCGGTGCAACGCTGGGGCGAGGCGTGGTCCGACCCGGCGCACTATGTCGCCAACGGGGCTTATCGGCCGTCCAGCTGGAAGCTGGGCGATCACGTCACGGTCGTACGCAACCCGAGCTTCTACGACGCGGACAAGCTGTGCATCGACCGGATCGACTACTATCCTACCAACGACGCCATCTCCGCCGAGCGGCGGATCGCCCGCGGCGAATTGGACCTCAACACCTCCATCCAGTCCAACCGCGTCCCCTACCTGCGCCAGCCCGGGCACATGCCGGCGTTCGTGCGCATCCACACCTACCTCGCCACCACCTACGTGATCTTCAACGGCCGCGACGTGCCGGCGCTGAAGGACCTTCGGGTGCGCCAGGCCCTGAGCATGGCGATCGACCGCGAGTTCATCACCGGCAAGCTTCTGCGGGCGGGCCAGTCGCCGGCTTATGTGTTCGTGCCCCCTGGGACCGCCGACTATCCCGGCTCGCCGCTTCCCGCCTGGGCGGGCTGGAGCCTGGCGCGGCGGCAGGCCGAGGCCCGGCGCCTTCTCGCCGCGGCGGGCTATGGCCCCCGGCGGCCGCTCCACATCGAGCTGAAGCTGTTCAACACCTCCGACCCGATGCTGATCAGCCCTGCGATCCAGGCGGACTGGAAGTCGGTGGGCGTCCAGGCGGAGCTGATCCAGAACGAGACCCAGATCGCCTACGATTCCTATCGCAATCGCGACTTCCAGGTCGCCCTCGCCGCCTGGGTCGGCGACTACAACGACGCCATGTCCTTCCTGGGGCTGTTCCAGTCCGCCACCGGCGCCCAGAACTACGGCGACTATAAGAACCCGGCCTACGATGCGGTGCTGGCCCAAGCCGACCATGAGCCCGACCTTCAGCGGCGCGGCGCCTACCTCGCCAAGGCCGAGCAGATGGTGCTGGCCGACGCCGCCATCGCCCCGCTCTACTTCACGGTGAACCGCAACCTTGTCCGGCCCGACCTCTCGGGGTGGACCGACAACCTGCTCGACATCCACCCCTCGCGCTATCTGTGCCTGCCGCGGCCCGATGGCGGCCGGTCTAGCGGTCCCGGTGCACCCGGATCGAGTGCTGGCCGTCCACCTTCATGAAGTAGCTCCCGAGGGAGGCTCGGCGGACCTCGGCCTTCGATCCCGGCCGCGGATCGCGCTCAAGCACGATGGTGTCGATCTGCCGCCAGACCGCGCCCGTATCGAGCACCATGATCCACTTCCCGTCGGTGGCCTGCGAGACCTGCTTGATGGTCGAGGTGATGCTGTCGACATCCTCGCCCTTGGCGATCTCGGCCACCCCGCCGCCGGACTTGTGGCTGAAGATGTCGAGGCTCGGCAGCTGCAGCCCGAACACTTCCTTGCGCACCTGACGGGCCTGCTCCCGGTCGACCACGACCACCTGGCCGGTCGCCTCCGCCTGGTCCAGCCTGGCGGCGGCGTCGTCGTAGCATTTCAGCCGCGCGGCCGGATCGGTCAGCGGCCGGCAATCGACCACCGCCTGCAGCACCGCCGCCCTTTGTTTGGCCGAAGGCTTGTCCGACGCGCTTGCGGCGGGGGCTATGGCTATGGCGGCGGCGCCCAGCAGGCTAAGAGGCAGGGCGGCGCGATGGCGGTTGGCGGCGGGCGACATGAACGAGACCTCGGTGGAGACGGGTGGCCATTGAAGGACCGGGGCGCGTGATCCGCAACCGCCGAGCCTGGGTTTGGGGTGCGTTGCTGCTCGCGGCGGCCTGCATCGCCGGCTGCACGCCCCGCCAGGCGCGTTCCGCCTGCCCGCCGGCGAAGCTCTGCCTGCATTACGGCAACGCTTCCGAACCCCTGACGCTCGATCCCGCCAAGGCGTCGGGCACCTGGGAGCAGGACATCATCGGCGACTTGATGATGGGGCTGACCCAGGATGGGCCGGCCGGAGAGGCGATCCCGGGCATGGCGTCGTCTTGGGAGACCTCGGCCGATGGGCTGGTCTGGACCTTCCATCTGCGCAAGGCGCTGTGGTCGGACGGCGCGCCCGTGACCGCCGACGACTTCGTGTTCGGGATCCGGCGCACCCTCGATCCCAAGACCGCCTCGCAATACGCGTCGCTGCTCTATTTCATCAAAAACGCCGAGCCCGTGAACGATGGCAAGGCGCCGCTCCAGGCGCTGGGCGTCACCGCGCTCGACCCGCGCACCCTGCAGATCCGTCTCGAGCATCCGGCGCCCTATCTGATCGAGGTGGCCAAGCACCAGACCATGTTCCCGGCCCCGCGCCATGCGGTGGAGCGCTGGGGGGACAACTGGGTGGCCCCCGGCCGCTATGTCTCCAACGGCCCCTACGTCCTGACCGACTGGAAGCTGGGCGACCACGTGCTGGCGACCAAGAACCCGCGCTTCTACGATGCGGACAAGGTCTGCATCGACCAGGTCTTCTACTATCCGACCAACGACGCGATCTCCGCCGAACGGCGGGTGCGGCGCGGCGAGCTCGACCTCAACCGGGACATCCAGTCCAACCGCATCGCCTACCTGCGCCAGCCGGACCAGATGCCGGCGTACGTGCACACCTATACCTACCTGGGCGTGGCCTACCTGGCCTTCAACATGGGTCCGAAGGGCGTGCCCGCGCTGCGCGACCGGCGTGTGCGGATGGCCCTCGACATGGCGATCGACCGCGAGTTCCTCACCCGCAAGCTGCTGCGGGGCGGACAGACGCCCGCCTACACCTTCATCCCGCCGGGCGTCGTCAACTACGTCTCGCCCAAGCCGCCGGTGTGGGCTTCGTGGTCGATCGAGCGGCGGCAGGCCGCGGCGCGGCGCCTGCTGCTGGAGGCGGGATATGGCCCCGGCCACCGGCTCCACCTGGAGATCAAGCACCGCAACACGCCCGACCCGATGCTGTTCATGCCGGCCATCCAGGCGGACTGGCGGCAGATCGGAGTGGCCGCAACCCTGGCTCAGAACGAGACCCAGATCGCCTACGACGCCTATCGCAACCGCGATTTTCAGGTGGCCGACGCGGCCTGGATCGCTGACTTCAACGACGCCATGACCTTCCTCTACCTGCAAAGGTCTTCGACCGGGGCCCAGAACTACGGCGACTACAGTAACCCGGTGTTCGACGCGCTGGTGAACCAGGCCGACCACGAGCCAGACGTGCGCCGGCGGGCCGCCGACATGGCCGCGGCGGAGCGAATTGTGCTCGACGACGCGGCTGTCGCACCGCTGTTCTTCTATGTGAACAAGAACCTGGTGAACCCGGACGTCACCGGCTTCGTCGACAATCTGATCGACTGGCACAGGGCGCGGTTCCTGTGCTTCAGGGACGCGGCCCGCAGACGGGCCAGATTGCCCTGAACAGCCTTTGCTTTAGGCGCCGCTTGGGGTCGCCAACGGCGCTGCAGCACGAATTTACCAAGATTGGTGCGATGCGGGGCGAGGTCTTGCCTGAAAAACGGCCACGCTGTGACCAAGATGTGACATGGGCGGCCTGATCACCTGAGGGGCGAGTAAGCCGCGTTGACCATTAAGACGGCCGATCCATAAACCTCGCCGTAACCGGGGCTGGGATAGTGCTTCCCGGGACATCGCTAGCTTTTCAGGGCGGCGAGGCCACGGGTTGGCCCCGCCCATTCGGAGGTTGTCAGGTGAAAATCCAGACCACGCGCACCCGCCTTTTCGCGTCCACCATGATCTGCGGACTGGCCCTTTTCGGCGGTCAGGCGTTCGCTCAGGGCGGCGGCACGCCGCAAGGCGCCGCCAATGATTGCCCGGCGGATTCCACCAAGCCCTGCGCCTCCACCCCGGCTCAGACCCAATCGGTCCAGACGACCGGTGGGGGTGCGGGTGCGGCCGCCGGCGAGGGTGAGCTGGTGGTCACCGGCTCGCACATTCCGCGGGCGCGCTTCGAGACGCTGCAGCCGGCCGAGATCCTGACCAGCCAGACCATCCAGGATCGCGGCGTCACCAACGTCGCCGACCTTCTGAACGAGCTGCCTGCCTTCGGCGTCCCTGGAAGCCAGAACCGCGGCGGCCAGAGCGCCGTCAACGTCGGCTCGAACTTCGTCGACCTCTACGGCCTCGGCTCTCAGCGCACCCTGACCCTGGTCAACGGCCGCCGCTTCGTGTCGTCCAACCCGCCGACGGCCCTCTCAGGCGCGGCGGCCGGCCTGCAGGTCGACCTCAACAACATCGCCGCCGGCCTCGTCGACCACGTCGAAGTGGTGTCCGTGGGCGGCGCCCCGACCTACGGCGCCGACGCGGTGGCGGGCGTGGTCAACATTATCCTGAAGGACAACTTCGAGGGCCTGCAGGCGGAAGCCTCCTACGGCTTCGACCAGTACAAGGGAGCAGGCAAGAGCTACCAGGCCCGCTTCCTCGCCGGGGCGAACTTCGCCGGCGACAAGGGCAACATCACCATCAGCGCCGAGTACGACCAAGAAGACCGGATCAACTTCAGCGACTCCAAGTACCTGTCGACGCACAGCTTCACGGCGGTCTCCTCCAGCCAGTGCACCGCGCAGGGCTACGACAACTGCCTGATCAACAACGTGCGGGTGCCCTCCATCAGCTACGGCGGCGTTCCCTCCAGCCCGTTCTTCCCTTTGGCCAACTATCCGTCCGGCGGCACCTATCCCTTCGCCATCCTGAACTCGAACAACCAGCCGGTGGCCTTCGCGCCTGACGGGTCGCTGCAGCCGTTCGACTTCGGCACCCAGAGCGACTCGACCGCGGTTGGCGACCACATCTTCTCCTCCGGCGGCGACGGGGTGGACCTGAACGCCCTCACCACCCTGCAGTCGCCGATCAAGCGCCGGCTGCTGAACTTCTTCGCCCACTACGACTTCACCCCGCACGTGCGGGCCTATGTCGAGGCCTACTACTCGAACTCCTCGGCAGTGCAGCCGAACAACCAGCCGACCTACCAGTCCCTGCTGTTCGCCGCGAGCGGTCCGGGCCAGTCGGACACCTCCGACGTCCTGTTCTTCAGCGTCAACAACCCCTTCCTGACGCCCCAGGCCCGCGCCATCCTGCTGGCCAATCCCGACGTTGCGGCGACCGGCACCTTCGCCCTGTCGCGCGCCAACATCGACCTGGCGCCCCAGGACGAGCGCAACGAGGTCAACGTCTACCGCTTCGTCGGCGGCCTGAAGGGCGACGTCGACGTGCTCGGCCGGAAGATCAACTGGGACGGCTCGTTCAACTACGGCCGGTCGGAAGCCTACGCCCAGCAATATGACATCTGGGACGAGGCCTTCGAGAACGCCATCGACGCGGTGGTGGACCCCGCCACCGGCAACATCGTCTGTAACGTGACCCTGAACCCGCCCCCGCCGGCGGCCGGCGGCCGCGTGGACACGGCGGTGTCGGGTTGCGTGCCGCTCAACCTCTTCGGACAGGGCAACCAGAGCCAGGCCGCCCGCGACTTCGTCACCAAGGCGATCAATCAGAGCACCCTCCTCACCCAGCGCGACATCCAGTTGAACGCCAACAGCTCGGTGTTCGACGAATGGGCGGGTCCGGTGAAGCTCGCGCTCGGCTTCGAGTACCGCCAGGAGACCGGCGACTTCCAGGTCGACGGCTTCACCGAGGCGGGCCTGGGCCGCAGCTCGGCGGTCACCCCGCTCTCGGGCGACTTCAGCTCGACGGAGTTCTACGCTGAAACCACCGTGCCCCTGGTCTCGCCGGAGATGGGCGTTCCGTTCATCCACGCGGCGCAGTTCGAAGGGTCCTACCGCCGGATCGACAACAGCATCGAGGGCGCGGCGAACGTCTTCACCCTTGGCGGGCGGTTCTCGCCGGTCGAGGACATCGAGTTCCGCGGCAACCTTACCCACTCGGTGCGGGCCCCGGCGATCGAGGAGCTGTTCCTGCCGACCTCGCAGACCTTTTCCTTCGCCAACGACCCCTGCGACGTCGCGCACATCACCGAGAAGGCGAACTACGCGGCCAACTGCGCCACGGCCTTCGCCGCCCTTCCTGGCGCCAACCTCTCGACCTTCGCGTCCAACATCGAGAACGCCTCCCAGCCCGGCTTCGTGGGCGGCAACCCGAACCTGAAGAACGAAGTGGCGGTGTCCTGGACTGCGGGCGCGGTGATGCATCCGCGCTGGGTGCCGGGCCTGACCTTCTCGGCCGACTGGATCGACATCCACCTGAAGAACCCGATCACCCAGCTCAGCCTGAGCGAGGTGCTCGACGCCTGCTACAGCTCGTCGAACTACCCGAACGCCACCTACCAGGGCTTCAACTACTGCAACGCCTTCACCCGCCTGCCCAATGGCCAGATCGGCACCTACAACACGCCGACCCTGAACATTGGCTCGCGCGGGTTCGCTGGCCTTCAGCTCGAGGGCGCCTACCGCTTCAACGTGGCCTCCCTGCCGTTCATGTCGCCGAAGATGCGCGGCGAGGACCTGGGCTCGATCACCCTCGACCTTTCGAGCCTGTTCACCAACAACGCCTACATCAACGCCCTTGGCACTTCGGACAGCCGCACCAACATCCGCGGCGACTTCGGCACGCCGAAGTGGAAGGTGAACGCCTCGGTCCGCTACACCAAGGGACCGTTCCACCTCTACGTGGATGGCCGCTACCAGTCCGGCCAGGACTTCGACGTCACCAGCGCCCGCACGGCGCTGAACATCTACGGCGTCGGCAGCTACATCGTGTTCGACGGCAACGTGTCCTACGACATCTCCGATCAGCTGACGGCCTCGGTCACGGTCAACAACCTGCTGAACAAGCAGCCGCCCTACTACGCGGCCTATTCGGCCAACGCGATCGCCCAGTACGATCCGTACGGCCGGGCCTTCGTGTTCACCCTGCGCGCGCGTTACTGATCGCGCCCCCGGCAGGCTTCGGCCTGGCTGGCTGGACGTCGACTTTGGAAGGCGGGCCTCGGCCCGCCTTCTTTCGTTTCGGGCGCCGGCGGATGCGCCCCGGCGCCACAATTTGGGCGCCTGGAGTCCGGGCGCCGCCGGAAGGCGCCGCAACTTTTTGCCGTATCAATCCCTGAATCTGGTCCGGTTTTGCCTCAAAACAGCGCCGACTGTGATCGGAATGTAACAAGGAGGCGACGATTGTCTTACAGGCCTGTAACCCGCATTGACCCGAGGGAACGCGGCTATCAGCCTGAGCTCAACCGGGGCAGACGCCATCCGGGACATCTCTTGATCGCTTGAGCGCGGGGTTACACGGCCCCGCCCAATCGGAGGTCTTCTGTGAAAATCCACACCACCCGCGCGCGCCTTCTGGCGTCGTCGATGATCTGTGGTCTGGCGCTGATGAGCGGCCAGGCCTTCGCCCAGGCGGCGGGGGGCGTCTCTCCGCCTCCTTCGGGGACACCTCAGTCCGCGCCGACCGCGGGCCCTGCGCCCGCAGGGCCCTCCGCCACCGGCGACTCCGGCAACCAGCTGGTGGTGACCGGCTCTCGCATCCCCACGACGAACGCCGAAAGCCCGAGCCCGATCTCGATCACCACCGCGCGCGACATCCAGATGACCGCCGCCTTCAGCGTCGGCGACGTCCTGACCCGGATGACGGGCCCGGACTCGACCAGCGGCATCACCTCTGCGAGCAACAACGGCGGCGACGGCCTCTCTGAAATCGGCCTGCGCAACCTCGGCCCGACGCGGACCCTGATCCTGATCGACGGCGAGCGGCTGGTGCCGATCTATTCGTTCTCCACTTCCGTTCCCGACCTGAATTCGGTGCCGGTGAACATGATCGAACGGATCGAGGTGCTTCGCGACGGCGCCTCCTCGATCTACGGCGCGGACGCGATCGGCGGCGTGATCAACATCATTACCAAGAAGAATTTCGACGGCCTCGAGCTCGACGCCAGCGGCGGCCTCGCCCAACACGGCGGCGGGGCCGAATACGGCATCGGCGGCACGATGGGCTTCAACTCCGACAAGGGAAATTTGACCATCTCGGTTCTGCACGAGAAGCAGATGCCGGTGAACCAGACCCAACGGGACTGGGCGCAGGACCCGCATATCGGGGATCCGAACAACGAAGGCGGCTCGATCTACCGCAGCCAGCTGAACATCCTTCAGGACCAGAACTCGTCCACGGTCTGGAACAACCAAGTCGAGACGACCTATCACGACCCGTCGCTAGGTACGCTCCCCTGCCTGCTCTATCTGCCGTCCCTGGGACGTGTGAAGCTCAATGCCGGTTGCCCAGACGTCCATCCGCCTCAGATCCTGACGAGCGGACTGGAACGGACTCAGTTGGCCCTGACCGGCCACTACGACATCACCGACAACGTACGATTGGTGGTGCAGGGTTTCTACACCCGCCGCAATTCCGAGCAGCGCAACCGTCCTGAGCCTCTGCTTGGCACCTCGATCGCCAGCACAAGCCCCAGCACGGGAGCCATCGTGTACAAAGGCTTCCAGGTTCCGGTGGACTGGCCGGGCTTCAGCGATCCAAACGGCACCGCCGTCGTCGTTCCCTGCGCCGACGTGAACGGTTGTATCGACGCCTACTACACGCCGAACGAATTCGGTCCGCGCGACTACAAGCAGGTGTCTCAGACCTACCGCATCCGCGCCGGACTCGAGGGCAAGATCGACCGCTTCAACTGGGAAGCGGGCTTCGTC
>FTHL01000388.1_pt1 | contig 27292 bp, 20 predicted proteins | sample 1640951 | NCBI WGS metagenome assembly FTHL01 (sample SAMEA3914788, study PRJEB12502) | metagenome | biome: forest; material: soil | place: Canada | collected 2011-07-03 | depth 0.1 m
TGATCGTCGCCGCGGATGACGTGGGTGATCCCCATGTCGTGGTCGTCCACAACCACGGCCACGTTGTAGGTGGGCGAGCCGTCCGAGCGCAGCAGGACGAGGTCGTCGAGCTCCTTGTTCTGGAAGCGGACGTCCCCCTTGATCAGGTCGTGGATCACCGTCTCGCCGTCGAGCGGCCCCCTGAACCGCACGACGAACGGCGCGTTGCTCTGCGCCGGCGGCTCGCGGTCGCGCCAGGGCGAGCGGATCGCCCGGCCTTGCGCCCGCGCCACCTCGCGCTCGGCGGCCAGCTCCTCCACGGTCATGAAGCAGCGGTAGGCGCGGCCGCTGTCCAGCAGCTGCTGCACAGCCTCCTGGTGCCGGTCGGCCCGGCGCGACTGGAACACCGGCTCGGCGTCCGGCTCCAGGCCGAGCCACCTAAGGCCGCGGAAGATGACCTCCACCGCGGCCTCGGTGGAACGCTCCTTGTCGGTGTCCTCGATCCGCAGCAGGAACTTGCCGCCGGTGTGGCGGGCGTAGAGCCAGTTGAACAGCGCCGCGCGCGCCGTGCCGATGTGCATGGAGCCGGTGGGCGAGGGGGCGATGCGGGTGACGACGGCGGGCATGGCGCGGGCGATATGGCTCGTTGCAGGGCCGCGGCTCTTAGCACGCGGCTTCCGGCCCGTCCTAGGGCGGGTCCTCTGCGCACCCTCGCCGCGGGCGCCGGCAGCCCGCGCGCGGCCGCTCGGCGGCCTCTCGGGGCCCGTGCGGCCGCTTCGCCCTTGCGGGAAGCCCCGGCATTGCGCACGGATAGGGCGATCAATCCGCGGGCGCTGAGGAGGGGGTGCGCCGGTGACGACCGGGGAGCTCGAGGCCGGCTCGGAGCACGGCGCCGGGGCGCCGGGAGCGTCCGCGGCGGCCCATGCCCGCCGCCTTCTGGCCGCCGCCTGGGCGGAGGCGCGCGCCCAGGCCGAGCGCTGGTTCCTATGGGCCCCGGTGGCGTTCGGCTGCGGCTGCGGCGCCTATTTCGCCCTGCGCGTCGAGCCGCCGCTGTGGCTCGGGGCCGCTTTGGCGGCGGCCGCGCTTGCCGGCTGGCTGGCCGCGCGCGCCCGGGCGGCGAGCGGGGCGGCGCTCCTGGGCCTTGGCCTGGCGGCGTTCGGCGCGGCGGGCTTCTTCGCCGCCGAGCTCCGGACCGCCTCGGTGGCGGCGCCCGTGGTCTGGAGCCAGGCGCCGACCATCGTCGAGGGCTGGGTGGTCGACGTGGCCAGCCCGGGCTCGGGCGGCGGACGGCTGCTGATCGCGCCCTACGCCATGGCCGATACCGCCCCCGGCCGCCTGCCGGCCAGGGTGAGGGTCACGGTCGGGCCCAACGCCCTGGTGGGTCCGGGCGAGGCGGTGCGGTTGCGGGCGATCATCGGTCCCCCGCCGGCGCCCGCCAGCCCCGGCGCCTACGATTTCTCCCGGGATTCCTTCTACCAGCGCATCGGCGGCGTCGGCTTCTCCCTGTCCGAGCCTCTGCTGGTCTCGGGCCCGCGTCCCCCGCTCGGCCTGTCGCTGGCGATGGCGGTGAACGCCGCGCGCTGGAGCCTCGCGCGGCGGATGATGGCGGACATGAGCGAGCGCGAGGGCGGCATGGCGGTGGCCATGACCACCGGCCACGAGGCCTGGCTGAGCCCCGACGACGTCGATGCCATGCGCAGCGCGGGCCTCTACCACATCGTCTCCATCTCCGGCGTGCACATGGCCATCGTCGGCGGCTTCGTGTTCGTGCTCGTGCGCATCCTCATCGCCCTCTGGCCCTGGGCGGCCCTGAGGGTCCCGGGCAAGAAGGTGGCGGCCGTGGCGGCCCTGCTCGCCATCGGCGTCTATCTGGTGGTCTCCGGCGCTCCGCCGCCGGCGGTCAGGTCCGCGGTGACCCTGTCGGTCGCCTTCGCCGCCGTGCTGGCCGACCGGCGGGCGATCACCCTGCACGCCCTGGCGGTCGCGGCCCTGATCGTGCTGGCGCTGCAGCCTGAAGCGGTGGCGCAGCCGGGCTTCCAGATGTCGTTCGCCGCCACCGCGGCCCTGGTGGCCCTGGCCGAGCTCTGGCCGCGCCCGATCCGGGAGATCAAGGCGCCGTGGCCGATCCGGCTGTTCCAGGGGGCGGCGGGATGGCTCGCCCTCGCCATCGGGGCGAGCTTCGTCGCCGGCCTGGCCACCGCGCCCTTCGCCATCCAGCACTTCAACCGCGTGGCGCTCTACGGCCTGCCCGCCAACCTGATCATGGAGCCTCTCTCGAGCTTCGTGATCATGCCGGCGCTGGCGTTGGGGGCGCTGGGCGAGGCGCTCGGCCTTGGCGGGGCGCCCCTGCAGGTGGCCGGATGGGGCATCCACGCGGTGCTGGGCCTGGCCAGGTGGGTCGCCGCCTGGCCCCGCGCCATGGTGATCGTGGCCAGCGCGCCTGCGATCTCGCTGCCGATCTCATTCCTGGGGCTGCTCTGGCTCTGTCTGTGGAACGGCCGGCTGCGCTGGCTGGGCCTGCCGGCGGCGCTGGCGGTGATGCTGTGGCCGCGGCCCGAGCCGCCGGTCGCCTGGGTCGCCTCCGACGGCGGCGGCGCGGCGGTCCGCGACGGCGGGACCGCCGTGTTCCTGCGCCCGGAAGCCAAGCAGTTCGCCGGCGAGCTGTGGGCGCGCAGGCGCGGGCTCGAGCCGGCCAAGGACGCCAAGGCGGCGCAGGCCGCCCATTTCGACTGTGACCGGCGAAGCTGCGTTCCCCTGACGGCGTCGACGCCTCGCGTGGCCGCCCTCTGGACCCGGCGCCAGCCTTCAGACGCCCAGCTCGCCCGGCTCTGCAACGGCGCCGACATCGTCATCGTCCGCGGCCGGGCCGACGCCAGCCGCTGCCCGGGAGTGCTGATGCTGCAAGGGGCCGACTTCGCCCGCGGCGGGGCGGCCGAGATCTATGCCGGGACGGCGGGCTGGCGCGTGGTCTGGGCCAGCCCGCTGCGGGGCGTGCGGCCCTGGACCCACAGGCCACGCGAGTGAGCGCCGGTCAGAGCGGGCGCTCGCCGATCACCGTGGTGCGCACCAGGTGGCGGCGCTCGTTCTCGTAGTCGTGCACGCCGCAGTGCTGGGTGAAGCGGTTGTCCCAGACGATGAAGGTGCCCGGCTTCCAGTTCACGCGGCACTGGTGCTGGAGCCGGTGCGGCAGGGTCTTCAGGTAGTCCAGCAGCCCGCGCGAATCCTCGTCGCTCCAGCCGACGAAGCGCTTGAAATAGGCCGGCGTGACATAGAGCGCCTTGCGGCCCGTGACGGGGTGGCGGCGCACCGCCGGATGGCTGTTCTCGAGCTGGGCCTCGGTGAAGGCGTGGCCCTCGCGCAGCCGAAGCTGCTTGTCCTTTTCGCGCTTGGCGTTGTCCGACCAGATCGCCTTGCCGGAATAGACCACCTGAAGCCGGTCGAGCGTTTCCTTCAGGCCGTCGGAAAGCTGCTCGTAGGCCAGGTACATGTTCGAGAAGGCGGTGTCCCCGCCGTAGCGGGGCACGTCGTGGGCGTGCATGCAGATGCACAGGGGCGGCCGCTCCAGGAACGGGCTGTCGGTGTGGAACTGGGTGAACGGCACCACGCTCACCGGCTCGTGCGCCTCGCGGCGGACCTCCTGCATGTCCGGGTGGCCGGGGAAGATGGGGGCCTGGGGCAGCTCGGTGAGCTCGCCGAAATAGCGGGAGAAGGCCGTGTGCTGCTCCGGCGTCAGCGTCTGGTCGCGGAAGACGATCACCAGGAAGTGCTGGAAGGCCAGCATCACCTCGGCCAGGACCTCCTCGTCGAGCGGGCGGGAGATGTCCACGCCGCCGATCTCGCAGCCGCAGGCGCCGGTGAGCGGCGTCACCTCGATGCGCCGGAATCGCGGCATGGGTCGGCCGGCGACGACGACGCCGTCGGCGGGAGCGGTTTGGCGCAAGGCGACTGACATGGGCGTCCTCGGGGCGTTCCTCGGCTGGGTCCGCCCTTTATCGCCCAGCGCGAGCGCCGAGCCTAGACGTGAGGCGACCGCCCAGGCGCCGCGCGCGCCCTCAGTGGTAGCGGCGGATCAGGCCGACCAGCTTGCCCTGCACCTGCACCTGGTCGGGGCCGAAGATGCGGGTCTCATAGGCCGGGTTGGCGGCCTCCAGCGCGATCGAGGCGCCCTTCTTGCGCAGGCGCTTCAGGGTGGCTTCCTCGCCGACCAGGGCGACCACGATCTCGCCGGAGTTGGCGGTGGCGGCGCGGCGGATCACCACCTGGTCGCCGTCCAGGATGCCGGCGTTGATCATGGAGTCCCCCTGCACCTCGAGCACGAAGTGCTCGCCGGCGCCGAGGAGCGTCTCGGGCACCACCACCCGGTCCCGCTCGTGCTGGATGGCGTCGATCGGGGTCCCGGCGGCGATCCGCCCCAGGATCGGCAGCTCGCGGACCTCGTGGGCCGGCGCGGCCGAGGTGGCGGCGGCGGCGTGCGACTTCTCCACCAGCTGCGGCTTGAACGGGGCGCGGCCGCGCGCGCCGGGGGTGGCTTCCTCGGGCATGCGGACCACCTCCAGGGCGCGGGCGCGGTGGGGCAGGCGGCGCAGGAAGCCCCGCTCCTCCAGGGCGGTGATCAGCCGGTGGATGCCGGACTTGGACGCCAGGTCGAGCGCGTCCTTCATCTCGTCGAAGGACGGAGAAACCCCGGTCTCCTTGATCCGCTCATGGATGAACATGAGAAGCTCGTGTTGCTTGCGCGTCAGCATGGCGACCTCGACCTCGTAAGCTCTGGCGATCCTCTGCAGGACGCCGGGAACAAATCAAAAACGTCTTGAGCTGTTCTCTATGCGTTCCCGGTTTAAGTCAAGTTAACGCGGCAAGGGGAAGCTAAGCCGTTGTGCGGGCGAGGGAATTTTCGCGGGCCGCCGGACCGGGCGGCGAGAATCGCCTAGCCGAGCAGGCGGCGCGCGGCCTCGGCGACGTCGGCCTGGCGCATCAGGCTCTCGCCCACCAGCATGGCCCGGGCGCCCGCCAGCTCCAGCCGCGCCGCGTCGGCCGGGGTGAAGATCCCGCTCTCGGTGACCAGCAGCGCGTCCGCCGGCGCCAGCCGCGCGAGCGCCTCGGTGTGGCCGAGGTCGACCTCGAAGGTGCGCAGGTCGCGGTTGTTGACGCCGACCAGCGTCGCCCCCAGGGCGTCGGCCCGGGCCATCTCCGCTTCGTCGTGGACCTCCACCAGCACGTCCATGCCAAGCCGCTCGGCTTCGGCCATCAGCTCGCTGGCGAGCCCGTCGTCGACCATCGCCAGGATCACTAGCACCGCGTCGGCGCCGAAGGCGCGCGACTCGGCCACCTGCCAGGGATCGAGCAGGAACTCCTTGCGCAGGCAGGGCAGGACGACCGCCGCACGGGCGGCGGCCAGGTGGGCCTCCGATCCGCCGAAGCTCGGCGCGTCGGTCAGGATCGAGAGGCAGGCCGCGCCGCCGGCCTGATAGGCGCGCGCCAGGGCGGGCGGATCGAAGTCGGCGCGGATCAGGCCGCGCGAGGGGCTCCGCTGCTTGATCTCGGCGATCAGGGCCAGGCGGCCGGGCGAATGGGCCGCTTCCAGCGCGCGGCGGAAGCCGCGGGGAGGGATCGCCCGGGCGGCGTCGGCCTCGACCTGGGCCTGCGGGGCGCGCGCCTTCCGCTCAGCGACCTCCTCGCGTTTGTAGGCGGCGATGCGGTCGAGGATGTCGCTCATGCGGCGTTGGTGATCTCGACCAGCCGGTCCAGGGCGGCCATGGCGCGGCCCTCGTCGATGGCGGCCTTCGCCAGCCGCGCGCCTTCGGCCAGGTCCTCCGCCTTGCCGGCGACAAGGAAGACGCTGGCGGCGGTGAGCACGACCACGTCGTGGTAGGCGCTCTTGCGGCCCTCCAGCACGGCGCGCAGGGCGCGGGCGTTGCTCGGCGCGTCGCCGCCGCGCAGCTCGCCCAGGCTGCCGCGGCCGAGGCCGGCGTCCTCGGGCGCCACCTCGAAAGTGGCGACCTTGCCGTCCTTCCATTCGGCGACCTGGGTCAGGCCCGCCACGTTCATCTCGTCCATGCCCTGGCCGTGCACGACCCAGGCGTGGACCGCGCCGAGCTCGCCCAGCACCTGCGCGAGGGGCTCCACCCAGCGCGGGTCGAACACCCCCACCACCTGCCGTCTGGCCCCGGCCGGGTTCGCCAGGGGGCCCAGCAGGTTGAAGATGGTGCGGAAGCCCAGGGCCTGGCGCACCGGCAGCACGTGCCGCATCGCCCCGTGGTGGGCGGGGGCGAACAGGAAGCAGATGTTGGCCTCGTCGAGCGCCCGGCGGGACTGTGCGTGGCTGGGCTCGATGTTCACGCCCAGCGCCTGCAGCACGTCGGCCGTGCCGGACTGGGAGGAGAGGGCGCGGTTGCCGTGCTTGGCGACCTTCACCCCGCCCCCGGCGGCGACCAGGGCGGCGGCGGTGGAGATGTTCAGGGTGCGCCGGCCGTCGCCGCCTGTGCCGCAGGTGTCGACCACGTCATAGGGCTGGTCGAGCTTGAGCACCGCCGCGCGCAGGGCCCGGGCGCCCTCGCGGATCTCCTCGACCGTCTCGCCGCGCATGCGCAGGGCGGCCAGGGCCGCGCCGATCTGCGCGAGGTCGGGCTCGCCCCTCAGGCAGGCGGCGAAGAAGCCGGCCGCCTCGTCGGCGGACAGCGGCTTGCCGTCGACAAGCTTGGCCAGCAGCGGCTTGAAGGCGTCGGACAAGAGCCGTCTCCGCCGGGTCAGGCGGCGGCGAGGCGCTTGACGCCCGCGAGGTCCAGGAAGTTGGCCAGGAGCTCGTGGCCGTATTCCGTCGCGATGGACTCGGGATGGAACTGCACGCCGTGCACCGGGCGGGTGCGGTGGCGGACGCCCATGATCTCACCGTCCTCGGCCCAGGCGGTCACTTCCAGCTCGGCCGGCAGGCTGTCGCGCGGCACCGCCAGGGAGTGGTAGCGTGTGGCGGTGAAGGGGTCGGGGATGCCCTGGAACACGCCTTGGCCGCCGTGCCGGATGGCGCTGGTCTTGCCGTGCATCAGGCTCGCGGCCCGCTCCACCTTGCCGCCATAGGCCTGGCCGATGGCCTGGTGGCCCAGGCAGACGCCCAGCACCGGCAGGCCCTCGGGCGCCGCGCGCAGCAGGGGCAGGCAGATGCCGGCCTCGTCGGGCGTGCAGGGGCCCGGGGACAGCAGCACCGCCTCCGGGGCCATGGCCAGGGCCTCCTGCACCGACAGCTTGTCGTTGCGGCGCACGACCGTCTCGGCCCCCAGCTCGTTCAGGTAGTGGACGAGGTTGTAGGTGAAGCTGTCGTAGTTATCGATCACCAGGATCATGGGCGGCATGTAGACTGGGCGGGAGGCGCCGCCAAGTGCGCGGCGCGGGCGGCGGCCCTGGCTCTCAGCCCGCGGCGCCGTCCAGCAGCGCCGCGTCGGCCTGGGCCTGCAGCGCGGCCTCCTTGCGCTTGACGAAGCGGAATCCGAACACGCCCAGCACCACCAGCAGCACCAGGCCGGCGATGCCCAGCGGCCGGCCGACCGCCTCGAACGCCGAGCCGAACAGGTAGCTGCCGAAGCCGATCACCGCCGACCAGGCGATCCCGCCGAGGGCGTCGAACACCAGGAAGCGGCCCCAGGGCATGCGGTTCAGGCCTGCCAGCACGCCGCCGAACGGGGCCAGCACCGGAATGAAGCGGATGAAGAACACGATCTTCCCGCCATGGGTCAGGAACAGGAACCGGCCGAGGCGGATGCGCGGCGGGCCGAGGCCCACGAAGCGGCCGTAGCGGGCCAGGGTCGGCGCCCCCGCCCATCGGCCGAGGCCGAAGCCGGCGACGCCCCCCGCGGTCGCGCCGATGCCGGCGGCGAGCACCAGCAGGACGACGTTCAGCCGGTGCGTGTGCGCGGCGTAGATGGCGGCGCCGACCAGCAGCTCGCCCACGGGAAGGGGCGCCCCCGCGCTCGCCAGGAACAGTCCGACGCCGACGGCGAGGTAGCCGTACTGGGTCACGAGGATCGAGAGGTGATGCACGCCGCGAGCCTAGGCGGGAAGCGCGGCCAGGGCCATGCATCCAGGCGCGATCAACTGAAGCGCCAGGCTTCCTCGGCCGCCCGGGCCAGGGCGCGGGCCTTGTGCAGGGTCTCGTCGTACTCCGCGCCGGGGTCGGAATCAGCAACCACCCCCCCGCCGGCCTGGACGTACATCATGCCGTCCTTGAACAGGGCGGTGCGCAGCAGGATGCAGGTGTCCACCGCCCCGTCCGAGCCGATGTAGCCGGCCGCGCCGGCGTAGGCGATGCCGCGCTTCTCCTGCTCCAGCTCGTCGATGATCTGCATGGCCCGCACCTTGGGCGCGCCGGAAAGGGTGCCGGCGGGGAGGGCGGCCATCAGCACGTCCACCGGATCCACGCCCTCGGGCGCGTCGCCCTCCACGTTGGAGACTATGTGCATGACGTGGCTGTAGCGCTCGATGCCGAAGCTCTCGGTCACCCGCACGGCCGGGGCCGAGGCGGCGTTGCGGCCGGCCCGGGCGCCCCCGGCGACGCGCCCCACGTCGTTGCGGCCAAGGTCCAGCAGCATCAGGTGCTCGGCGCGCTCCTTGGGGTCGGCGAGCAGTTCCTGCTCCAGCCTCAGGTCCTCCGCCGGGGTGCGGCCGCGCGGGCGGGTGCCGGCGATCGGGCGAATGGTGATCTTGCCGTCGCGCAGGCGCACCATGATCTCCGGGCTGGAGCCGGCGAGCTGGAAGTCGCCGAAGTTCAGGTAGAACATGAAGGGCGACGGGTTGAGCCGTCTCAGCGCTCGGTAAAAGGCGAAGCTGTCGAGGTCGAACCGGGTCCTCATCCGATGGCTCGGGACCACCTGGAAGATGTCGCCCGCGCGGATGTAGGCCTTGGCCTTCTCGACCACCTTGGCGTAGGCGGCCCGGTCGACCGGGGTGCTGAACGGCTCGGGCGTCCACGGCGTGGGGTCCGGCCGGGGCTGCAGCGGCCGGCGCAGGGCTTCGGACAGGGCCTGTAAGGTGGCCGCGGCGCGCTCGTAGGCCGCCTGGGCGGACAGCGGCGACGGCCGCACGGTGGCGACCAGCAGGATCTCCTGCGCCACCGAATCGAACACGGCGATCACCGAGGGCCGGGTCATCACCGAGTCCGGCAGGCCCAGGGGATCGGCGTTGGTCGCCGGCAGGGGCTCCACCAGCCGGACCATGTCGTAGCCGATGGCGCCGAATACGCCGGCGGCCATCGGCGGCAGGCCCTCGGGCAGCTGCAGCCGCGAGCGGTCGATCAGCGCCTTGAGCGAGGCCAGGGCGCCGCCGGGCTCGGGGCAGTAGCGGCCCGCGGCGATGTCGTCGCCTTCGGCTATTTCGGCCTGGTCGCCGCGGCAGCGCCAGACCAGGTCGGGCTGCAGGGTCAGGATCGAATAGCGGCCGCGCCAGGCGCCGCCCTCCACCGATTCGAACAGGAAGGCGTAGGGGCGGCCGTGGCCGATCTTGAGGTAGGCCGAGACCGGCGTCTCCAGGTCGTCGATCAGGCGGGTCCAGACCACCTGGGGGCGTCCGGCGGCGTACCCCTCGGCGAAGCCGGCGAACTCCGGCTCCAGGCTCATGGCTTCTTGGCGGCGGACTTGCCGGGCGCCGGGGCCTCGTCGACGCCGATCGCCGAGCGCGCCAGGGCCTCGCTGGTCTTCGGCTTCACCTGCTGCGTCGCCGCGCGGGCGACCAGCTGGATCAGGTCCTCCTGGCCGATCTGGCTGTTCAGCCGCGGCCGTCCCTGCTCGGCGAACTGGGCGATCTCCGCCACGCTCGCCGGCTGGATCTGGGTCACCTTGCCGACGGCGATGCCGTTGGTCATGGCCGCGCTGAAGGTCTCGCCGGGCTTGGCCGAGAACAGGGCGTTGAGGAACTCCCCGCCGAGGTCCTGCCGCTGGCTGGCGGCGGCGCGGCTGAGGTTGTCCAGATGCACGGGGGCTGCGCCGGCCGCGGCCGCGAGGCTCTGGCCCTTCTTCACCTGTTCGGCGACGGCCGCCGCCTTGGCCCGCACGCGGTCGACGGTGGCCTGCTGGATGAAGGCCCGGGTGAGCAGCGGCTTCAGCTCCGCGAACGGCGGCACCGCCGCCGGCTGCACCTTGTCGACCCGCAGCGCGTACCACTCGCCCTTGCCCAGGTCGACGAGGTCGGTCTCCCCGCCCTGGGCCAGCGAGAACGCCTCGGTCAGCATGCGGGGATTGAGGCCCTGCACCGGCTGGCCGTCGGGGCCGCGCCCCTGGGCGGTGAGCCGGCCGAGGTGGAAGATCTGCACGCCCGCGGCCTGGGCCGCCTTGTCCATCGGCGCGCCGGTGTCGTGGGAGTCCTGGTACTTGTTGGCCTGGTCGTTGGCCTTCTCGCCGGCGGCGTCGGCGCGCAGGCTCTTCTCGATGTCGGGTCGGGCCTCCTCCAGCGTCGCGGCCCTGCCGGGGGTGACGCTCGTGACCTTGACCACGGCGAGGCCGAACTGGCCCTGGATCGGGCCGGACGACTGGCCCGGCTGCAGGCCGAAGGCGGCGTCGGCGACCTTGGGGTCGGCCACCGTGCTCTTGACCGCGTCGGCATAGGTCAGCGGCTTGGCGCCATAGGCCCTCGCGACAGCGGCCGGATCCTCGCCCTTGGCAAGCCGGGCGGAGATGGCCTGGGCCTGGCCTGGATCCTTGGCCGGGATCTGGACGAAGCTTCGCTTCTCGGGCGTGGACAGCCGGCCCTTGGCGAAGTCGAAGCGCTTCTGCACCTCGGCCGGATCGGCCGTCTGGCTCGCCGCGAGGGCGGCGGCGCTGATGCGCACCAGGCTGAGCTGGCGCACTTCGGGGCGGCGCAGGGCCGCTTCGTTAGCCTTCATGAAGGTCAGCAGCTGGGCGTCGGTGGGGGCCGGCGGCGCGCCCACCATGGCCGGGGTGATCACCACATAGTCAGCCGACCGGCCCTGCAGGGTGAAGGCGGCGATGGCGGCGGTGTAGGTGCGCGGCACGCGCAGGCCGGCGAACAGGCCCGAGAGGAAATGGTCCTGGGCGACGTCGTCGCGCAGGCTGCCCATGAAGTCCGCCTCGTTCATCTGGTTGTTCGAGAGCACGGTCAGGAAGTTCTTGCGGTCGAACGCGCCGGTGATCGGGTTGAAGAACACCGGGAACTTGCGCAGCTGCGAAGCCAGCACCGTGTCGGAGGGCTTGACCCCGTCACGCCGGATCAGCTCCAGCACCGCTTCACGCTCGGCCAGCTGTTGCAGCACGGTGCGGTCGAAGCCCTCGGCCGCCGCTTCCTGGGCCGTCACCGACTGGCCGCCATTGGCCTGCTCGACCTGCCGCAGCTGGCGGGTGAACAACGCCTTGAACATGGCCTCCGAGACCCGCCTGGAGCCCGCAGTGACCACGTCGGTGGTCGCGTGGGTGCGGAACATGTCGTTCACGCCCCAGATGCCGAACGCCAGGATCAGAAGGCCCATCAGCACCATGGCCGCCCATGACTTCGCGAAGGCTCGGAATGCGGCCATCATGGCGGGGGAAGGCTCCTGGGCGTGCGGCGCGGCGGCGCTCGCGGAGCGGCCGGTATAGTTGAGCCGCCGGACAGACGGCAAGGGACCGCGGCCCCGGCCCCCGGCTTGGCGAGGTTCCGGGGGCGCCCTATCAACGGCCGATGGACGCTGGATCGCGACGGCTGATCGCCGGGAACTGGAAGATGCACGGACTGGAGCCGGCGCTCGCCGAGGCGCGGGCCCTGGCCGACGCCTTGCGCCGCGAGCCCCCCGCCGCGCGGGTGGCGCTCTGTCCGCCGGCCACCCTGCTGACGCGGATGGCCGAGGCGTTGCAGGGCTCGGCCGTGCTGGTCGGCGGCCAGGATTGCCACGCCGAGCCGACGGGGGCCTTCACCGGCGACATTTCCGCCGAGATGCTGGCGGACGCGGGCGCGGCGCTGGTCATCGTCGCCCATTCCGAGCGGCGGGCCTATTACGGCGAGACCGACCAGACCGCCGCCATCAAGACCACGGCGGCGCTGCGCGCGGGGCTGGAGCCGATCATCTGCGTCGGCGAGACCCTGGAGGAGCGCCGCGCGGGCCAGGCCCTGGAGGTGGTCGAGCGCCAGGTGAAGGGCTCCGTCCCGGACGGCCTGCGGCAGGCCTTCAACCTCGCCTACGAGCCGGTGTGGGCGATCGGCACCGGCCTCACGCCCACCGTCGCCGAGATCGAGGAGGTCCACCTCGCCATTCGCAGGGTGCTGGCCGAGACCCTGGGCGAGGCCGGGAAGGCGGCGCCGATCCTGTACGGCGGCTCGGTGAAGCCCTCCAACGCCGCCGAGATCCTGGCCGCGCGCGAGGTCGGCGGCGCCCTGGTCGGCGGGGCCTCGCTGAAGGCCGAGGATTTCCTCGCGATCATCCGCGCCGGCGGCTGAGCGGCCTTGATGCCGCCGAATTGACGACCTAACTCGGATCGTCGCCCTGACGGGTGGCGCCGGGCGTCCACAGGACATCGCCCTCGCCCTTCGCGTTCGCCCACCGGGCGGCCGTGAACAAGAGGTCGGACAGCCGGTTCAGATAGCTCAGCGCGTCCAGGGAAACCGTCTCGGCAGGACGGTCCATCAGCGCGACCACCAGCCGCTCGGCGCGGCGGCACACCGTACGGGCCTGATGCAAGGCCGCCGCGGCCGCGCTCCCGCCGGGCAAGACGAAGGAGGCGAGGGGCGAAAGCTCCCCGTTCAGACGATCGATCTCCTGCTCCAGCCGCTTGACCTGAGGCCCGGTGATCCTGAGCGCCGTCACGCCCGGCTTGACGCCGCTTTCGGGGGTGGAGAGGTCGGCCCCGAGGTCGAACAGCTCGTTCTGGACGCGCGCGAGCATGGGATCCAGCAACGGGTCGCCGGCCGTGTGCAGTCGCGCGAGCCCGATGCAGGCGTTGGTCTCGTCCACCGAGCCGTAGGCCTCGACCCGCAGATCAGACTTGCGCGTACGGGCGCCTGTCGCGAGCGAGGTGTCTCCCCGGTCGCCGGTGCGGGTGTAGATGCGGGTCAGCCTGACCATGGCTGTTGGAACGATTCAGCGCCGGTGGGCGTAAAAGGCCGCCACCAGAATGAGAATCGCCACGAACTGCAGTACGACCCTCAGCCGCATCAGCTTGTTGGAATAGGTCCGCCCGAAATCGCCGCCCCGGAACAGGGCGTAGATGCCGACGCCCAAGGTGACCAGCACCGCCAGCAACGCCACCAGGATCAAGACGTCGAAAATATCCATCGCCCGACCCTAAGACCCCGGCGCCCCGCGCGCCACCTTCTCGTCCCCCAGCTCAACGGTTTCAGTTCATGACTCACTCGCACGAGGTCTCCGCTCCGCCGTCCGAACGGTCACTCCGCGCGCCCGAGGGCAAGCAGCGCCCCGGGGTCCGCGCCGCCGGCAAGGCCCGCTCGCGCAAACGCCTGCTCGAGGCGGCCAAGCGGCTGTTCATGGAGCACGGCTACGAGGGCGCGACGGTGCGCGAGATCGCCGCCGCCGCAGGCCTTTCCACCGGCGCGGTGTTCGCCAGCTTCTCGGACAAGGCGGACCTGTTCGGCGCCGTGCTGGCGGCGGACGGGGCCGATCAGCTGCAGGCGATGAAGGCGGCGGCCGCCGAGCCGGGAACGGCGGGCCAGCGGCTGCTCGAAGTGATGCGGGTCGCTTACGGCTTCCACCTGAAGCAGCTCCAGCTGGTGCGGGCCGGCCTGTCGGTCTCCTGGTCGCAGGGGCTGCAAGGCCCGCTCGGCGACCGGCCGGTGCGCCAGGAAGTGACCGGCATGTTGACCGAGATCGTCGAGGGCGCCGTCGCCGGCGGCGAGCTCAAGCCGGTCGGCGACCCGCGGCTGATCGTGGAGATGCTGTGGGACTGCTACGTCGGCGGCTACCGCTACGCGATCTACTCCGGCTGGAACCTGGAGCAGCTGAGCGCCCGGTTGAAGGCGCAGATCGAGCTGTTGCTGGCCGGCCAGGGCGGCGCCTGACGCCATTGGCCCCGCGCGCCGGGAGGGCTACATGGCCGGCATGCGAACCGACACCCCTCAGCCGATCCGGCTTTCCGAATACCGCCCCCCCGCCTTCCTGATCGACGAGGTCGCCCTCGACTTCGACCTCGAGCCGTCCGCGACCCGGGTCAAGGCGCGCCTGAAGGTTCGCCGCAACGGCGAGGGCGACGAGCCCCTGGTCCTGGACGGCGTGCGGCTGAAGCTGCAGTCCGTCGCCATCGACGGCCGGGCCCTCTCCGACGCCGACTACGCCCTGAGCGCCGAGCAGCTTTCGATCCCGTCCCTGCCGGACGCCTTCGTGCTCGAGACCGAGGTGGAGATCGACCCTAAGGGCAACACGGCCCTGGAGGGCCTGTACATGTCCGGCGGGCGCTTCTGCAGCCAGTGCGAGGCGGAGGGCTTCCGTAAGATCACCTACTGGCCAGACCGCCCGGACGTGCTCTCGCGCTTCACCGTGCGGATGCAGGCGGACAAGGCGGCGTATCCCCGACTGCTCTCCAACGGCAACCTGCTGGAGGCCGGGGAGCTTGACGGCGGGCGCCACTACGCCCTCTGGAACGATCCCTTCCCCAAGCCCTGCTACCTGTTCGCCCTGGTCGCGGGCGAGCTGGACGTGCTGGAGGACAGCTTCCTAACCATGTCCGGCCGCAAGGTCGACCTGCGCATCTATGTCGACCCCGGCCAGGCCGGCCGCGCCGCCTACGCCATGGACGCCCTGAAGCGCTCCATGCGCTGGGACGAGGAAGCCTTCGGCCGTGAATACGACCTCGACCTGTTCATGATCGTCGCCGTGCGGGACTTCAACTTCGGCGCGATGGAGAACAAGGGGCTGAACATCTTCAACTCCAGCCTTCTCCTGGCGGATTCCGACACGGCCACCGACGGCAACTACGAGCGCATCGAGGGCGTCATCGCCCACGAGTACTTCCACAACTGGACGGGCGACCGGATCACCTGCCGGGACTGGTTCCAGCTCTGCCTCAAGGAAGGGCTCACGGTCTTCCGCGACCAAAGCTTCTCCGCCGACCAGCGCAGCGCCGCGGTGCAGCGCATCAAGGACGTGCGGGCCCTACGCGCGCGCCAGTTCGCCGAGGACGCCGGCCCCCTGGCGCACCCGGTGCGGCCGTCGAGCTATCTGAAGATCGACAACTTCTACACCGCCACCATCTACGAGAAGGGCTCCGAGCTGATCCGCATGCTGCGGACCCTGCTGGGCGCCGAAGAGTTCCGGCGCGGCATGGACCTGTATTTCGCCCGCTGGGACGGGACCGCGGCCACCGTCGAGCAGTTTGTCGAATGCTTCGCCGAGGTGTCGGGCCGGGACCTGTCGGATTTCTTCGGCTGGTACGGCCAAGCCGGCACGCCGGAGCTCTCCATCGCCACCCGCTATGACGCCGCCGCCCAGGCGCTTGAGCTGGAGCTGAGCCAGCGCACCGCGCCCACGCCCGGCCAGCCGGACAAGCGACCGCTGCCCATCCCCGTGCGGGTCGGGCTGCTCGACGAGGACGGCAAGCCGCAGGCCTTCCGGGCCCCCGGCGCATCGGTGGCCGCCGAGGACGCGGTGCTGGTGCTGGAAGGCGAACGATCCGTCTTCCGTCTCGAGGGCGTCGCCGCCCGGCCGGTGCTCTCCGCCCTGCGCGGCTTCTCCGCGCCGGTGAAGCTGAGAGCCGACACGCCGCCCCAGGACCGCTACGTTCTGCTCGCGGCCGACCCGGACCTGTTCAACCGCTGGGAGGCGGGGCAGGGCCTGGCGCGGGAGCTGATCATGGCGCGCGCGCGCGGCGGCGCCGATGAGGCGGGCGAGGCGCGCTTTGCCGCCGCCCTCGGCCGCGCGATCACCGACCAGTCCGCCGAGCCCGCGTTCACCGCCCTGATGCTGGAGCTGCCGGAGGAGGGCGACCTCGCGCTCGCCATGGCCCCCGGCGCCGATCCCCAGGCCATCCATGCGGCGCGCGAGCACCTGCGGGCGCGCCTCGCCGCCACCCTGAGGAGCGAGCTCGAGCGCCTGCACGAGACCTTCGCCGTCTCCGGACCGTTTTCCCCGGACGCCGAGAGCGCCGGCCGGCGCGCGGTGGCCAACGCCGCCTTGGAACTGCTGGCCGCCGATCCGGTCCCGCAGACCGTGCAGCGGGCGCAGCGCCATTTCGAAGACGCCGCCAACATGACCGACGCCATGGGGGCCCTGGAAGCGCTCAAGCAAGTCGGGGGCGCGCCCTTCGACAATGCCCTGGAGGCCTTCTATGCGCGCTGGAAGCACGAGCCCCTGGTCGTCGACAAGTGGTTCGGCGTGCAGGCCCGCGCGCCCGGAAGCCACGCGCTCGAGCGCGTGGCCGCCCTGACCCGGCATCCGGCCTTCGACGCCAAGACCCCGAACCGGCTGCGCGCGGTGGTCTCCAACTTCAGCCAGGCCAATCCGTCCGCCTTCCACGATCCGAGCGGCGCCGGCTACCGCTTCCTGGCCGACCAGATCCTGGAGGTCGACCGCTTCAATCCCATGGTGGCGGCGCGGCTGATCGAGCCGCTCGGCAATTTCCGTCGATACGCCCCCGCGCTGGGCGCACTGATGCGCGCCGAGCTGGAGCGAATCGCCGCCGCCGAAGGCCTTTCCAAGAACGTCTACGAGCTCGCCACCCGCGCCCTGGCCTGAGGCCGCCGCGGCCAAAGCGCGCGTCTTGACGGTCCGGCCCGCCCCGGCAAGCTGAGTCTTGGGCGTTTCGACCGCAATCCGCTTTGGGGAGGACCGGCCGCCGCGTAGTCTCCGCAAGGGTGAATCGGTCGAGGCGTTCGGCGGCGAACGCGCCGCTGCTGCGCGGACCGAGCCCTCGGGGAGCTGTTGAGCTTGGCGGACGGCGAGCGAGACGGCAGGCGCGCAGCCGAACCGGAGCCGGACTTCACCGGCACGACGGGGGCAAGCCTGAGCCGCACGCCCATGAGCGTGCGCTTCGCCGTGGTGGTGGCCCTGGCCCTGATGGCCATCTATGCGGTGTTCGCCGCACGGCAGATGTTCCAGCCCCCCGCGCCCAGCGACGTTCTGGGCGCCCAGATCTCCGGCGCCGCGGACACCTCGGCGGCGCGCATCGACGGCGAGCTGGCCGCCGCCAAAGCCGCCCTGCAGGCCCGCCTGCAGGCCTCCGGGCGCACCGGCAACGCCGTGCTCGCCGCCCAGACAGCCGCGAACAACGCCGGACGCTCGATCGCCTCGGTCGCCGTGGTGGGCGAAGACGTCTCGGCCCGCGCCGGGGTGGCCAAGAACGCGCCCTGGACCAAGGTCGCCCAGGCCGCGCGGGCCTCGGGGCAGGACGTCTGGATCGGCGGCGACGGCGGCTGGCTGTTCGTGGCCAGGCCCTTTCCCGGCGGCGACCCCGGCGCCGAGCTGATCGCCGCCCTGGATCCGGCGCGGCTGATGGGCGACGCCGGCGCCCCGCCCATCGGCGCGATCGCCATGGCCGACGGCCGGCTCGTCGCCGCGCGCGGGCCAGACGGCGTCCCGGACGTCTCGACCTTGTCCCAGGCGGTAGGCGTCTCTCCGGCGGACGCCTCCGCAAGCGAGGTCAGGGGCAAGACCCCGGCGGGCAAGTCCCTGCGCCTGGCCGTGCGGACGGCGGCCGACGGGGCCCTGGTCGTGGTCGCCGGCCAGAAGGGCGGGGCGCCCCTGGCGCGGCCGACGGCCCGCCTGTCGCAGCTGATCACCACCCTGGGGCCGCTGGTCATCGTGGTGCTGCTCACCCTGCTGCTGCTGGTGCAGAGCCGGCAGGCCCAGGCCGCTCGCAAGGCCTTCAGCGACACCGAGCAGCGCTTCCGCCTCGCGGTGGAGGCGGCGCGCTGCGGCATCTGGGAATGGGACCTCAACGCCGACCGGGTGTTCATGTCCGACGTCACCGGCGCCATCCTCGGCTGGGGCGGCGGCGGGGTGGCCGAAGGCGCCCAGGTGCTGAACCGGATCGCGCCGGACCACCGCCAGCGGGTGCTTCAGGCGCTGGAATCGGCGCGCATGTACGGCGCTTTCGACGTGTCGTTCCGGGTGCCGGACCGCGCCGGCCGCACCGCCTGGATCGACGCACGGGGCCAGGGACTGGATCCGTCGGAAGGCGGCTATGGCCGCATCATCGGCGTGGCGCTGGACGTCACCGAGGAGCGCATCACCCAGGCCCGCGCCCAGGCCGCGGAGAACCGGCTGCGCGACGCCATCGAGAGCGTGTCGGAAGCCTTCGTCCTTTGGGACCGGCACGGACGGCTGCTGCTCTGCAACAACAACTTCCGCGCCTTCTTCTCGCTGGAGCCCAAGGTGCTGAAGCCTGGGGCCGCGCGCGACCACGTCAGCCGCTTCGTGCAGCTGGCGATCCGCCAGGAGCATCCCTCGCCGCTCGGCAAGGGTGTGCGCGAGGCCGAGCTCACCGACGGGCGCTGGCTGCAGATTTCCGAGCGCCACACCGCCGAGGGGGGCCTCGTGGTCACCGCCGTCGACATCTCGTCGATCAAGCAGCAGGAAGAGGCGCGCCGGCGCAACGAGGAGGCGCTGCAGAGGGCCGTGCACGGGCTGCAGCAGAGCCAGGACCAGCTGGCCGAACTGGCCCGCAAGTACGAGGCCGAGAAGATCCGCGCCGAAAGCGCCAACAAGGCCAAGAGCGAGTTCCTGGCCAACATGAGCCACGAGCTGCGCACGCCGCTGAACGCCATCAACGGCTTCTCGGAAATCATGTGCAACGAGCTGTTCGGCCCGCTCGGCGACAAGCGCTACACCGAGTACGCCACCGACATCCTGAACTCGGGCCAGCATCTTCTGGCCCTGATCAACGACATCCTCGACATGGCCAAGATCGAGGCCGGCAAGGTGAACCTGAAGTTCGAGCCGGTGCACGTCGACGAGCTGGTCCAGGACGCCACCCGCCTGATGCGCAACCGCGCCGAGTCCGCCGGCCTGATCCTGGGGATCGAGCTGCCCGACCTGCCGGAGGTGGAGGGCGACTATCGCGCGCTGAAGCAGGTGCTGCTGAACCTTCTCTCCAACGCGGTGAAGTTCACGCCGCGAGGCGGCAAGGTGACGGTGATCGGCCGGCTGGAGTCTGCGCCGCAGGGCCGGCGGCTGCGCCTGGGCGTCAAGGACACCGGCATCGGCATCTCCCAGAAGGACCTGGAGCGGCTCGCCCAGCCGTTCGAGCAGATCGAGAGCCAGCTTTCCAAGACCCAGCAGGGTTCCGGCCTCGGCCTGGCCCTGACCAAGTCGCTGGTGGAGATGCACGGCGGCGTGCTGGAAATGCAGAGCGAGCCGGGCCAGGGCACCACCGTCAGCTTCACCCTGCCGATCCAGCAGGCCCAGGTCGCCGGCGTGGACAGCTCGGCCGCGGCGTGACGTCCTGCCTGGCGGCGACGCCCCGCCAGCTTGACAACCCCGGGGCGGCATGCGCCCTTCGCCGCCCTTCGAAACCTAGGACTCGCCGGCGCTTTCCATGCACGCCTACCGCACCCATACCTGCGGCGCGCTGCGCCTCGCCGACGCCGGCCAGAGCGTGCGCCTGTCGGGCTGGATCCACCGCAAGCGCGACCACGGCGGCCTGCTGTTCATCGACCTGCGCGACCACTATGGCCTGACCCAGCTGGTGCTGAGCCCGCAGAGCCCGGCCTTCGGCGCGGCCGAGCGGCTGAGGGCCGAGAGCGTCATCCGCATCGACGGCGAAGTGGTCGCGAGATCGGACGACACCGTCAACCCGAACCTGCCTACCGGCGAGATCGAGGTGCGGGTGCGCGAGCTGCAGGTGCTCTCGGAGGCGGCCGAGCTGCCGCTGCCGGTGTTCGGCGAGCCGGACTACCCGGAGGAGATCCGGCTGAAGCACCGCTACCTCGATCTGCGCCGCGACAAGCTGCACAGGAACATCGTGCTCCGCTCGCAGGTGATCGCCTCGATCCGGCGGCGGATGATCGAGCAGGGCTTCATCGAGTTCCAGACCCCGATCCTGACGGCCTCGAGCCCCGAGGGCGCGCGCGACTTTCTGGTGCCCTCGCGGCTGCATGCGGGGAAGTTCTATGCGCTTCCCCAGGCTCCCCAGCAGTTCAAGCAGCTGCTGATGGTCTCCGGCTTCGACCGGTACTTCCAGATCGCGCCTTGCTTCCGTGACGAGGACCTGCGCGCGGACCGGTCGCTGGAGTTCTACCAGCTCGACGTGGAGATGAGCTTCGTCACCCAGGCGGACGTGTTCGCCGCCATCGAGCCGGTGCTGCACGGGGTGTTCGAGGAATTCGCCGAGGGCAAGCCGGTGTCGCCGCGCCCCTTCGTGCACGTCCCTTACCGCGAGGCCATCGCCAAGTATGGCACCGACAAGCCGGACCTGCGCAACCCCCTGGTGATGCAGGACGTATCCGGCCACTTCCGCGGCGGCGGCTTTGGCCTGTTCGCTCGGATGCTGGAGGAGCCCAAGAACGCGGTATGGGCGATTCCCGCGCCGGGCGGCGGCGCGCGCGCCTTCTGCGACCGCATGAACGGCTGGGCCCAGGGCGAAGGCCAGCCGGGCCTCGGCTATGTGTTCTGGCGGGACGGCGAGGAGGGGGGCGCCGGCCCCATCGCCCGCAACCTGGGCCCCGAGCGGACCGAGGCGATCCGCCAGCAGCTCGGCCTGAAGGTGGGCGACGCGGCCTTCTTCGTCGGCGGCGATCCCAAGGCCTTCTACAAGTTCGCCGGTGCGGCGCGGACCAAGGTCGGGACCGATCTCAACCTGGTCGATGAGAACCGCTTCGAGTTCTGCTGGATCGTCGACTTCCCGATGTACGAGTTCAACGAGGAGTCCAACCACGTGGACTTCTCGCACAACCCTTTCTCCATGCCGCAGGGCGAGCTGGAGGCGCTGAACAGCGCCGATCCGCTGGAGATCCTGGCCTACCAGTACGACATCGTCTGCAACGGCCACGAGCTCTGCTCGGGCGCGATCCGGAACCATCGGCCCGACGTGATGCTCAGGGCCTTCGAGATCGCCGGCTACGACGCGGCGCAGGTGGAGCGCGAGTTCGGCGGCATGCTGAACGCCTTCCGCTACGGGGCCCCGCCGCACGGCGGCCTGGCGCCGGGGATCGACCGCATCGTCATGCTGCTGGCGGGCGAGCAGGCCATCCGCGAGGTGATCGCCTTCCCGCTGAACCAGCAGGGGCAGGACCTGTTGATGAACGCCCCATCCGAGGTCGAGGACCGGCAGCTGAAGGAGCTGCACATCCGCCTGCAGGCCCCGCCCAAGGGCTGAGCGCGGCTACTCGCTGACCAGGTGGCGGATCGCCGCCACCGCGGGCAGCGGGGGCGTGGGCGGCTTGGGCGGCCGCCCGGGCGAGGGCGGCGTCAGGATCTTGAACGAAAAGCCGTGCGAGCGGCACGGGCGGTTCACCAGGCCGGCGGGAAGGCGGGTGGAGGCGTCGCCGCAGGCCTCGTCGAGCTGGTCCTGGTCCAGCCCCTTGGCGGCCGAGAAGTCGGCGCCGAAGATGCGGGTGTTCTCCAGGCTCGCGCCATGGAAGTCGGCGCGGGCGAAGTCGCCGCCCGAAAGGTCGGCCGAATCCAGCGTCGCACCCTTGAACGAGGCGTCCTGAAAGCGGCCCTTCATCATCTTGGCGGCGGTGAGGTCGGCGCCCTGGAAGTCCGCCCGGACCGCCTCGACCTGGATCAGGTTGGACGCCACCAGCTCGGCCCCCTGTAACTGGGCGTCGGTCAGGGCCGCATGCCAGAAGTTGGCGCCGACCAGCTCGGCGGAGGTCAGGCGGGCGCGCTTCAGGTCGGCGTTGGAGAAGTTGGGGCCCGCCCCTTCCAGCCCGTCCATGCGGGCCCCGGCGAATACCGCGTCCGAGAAGTTGACGCCGAGCAGGCTGGCGCTGCGCAGGTCCGCCCGGGTGAAGTCGGCGCCCCTGAAGGAGGTGGCGGTGAAGGTGGCGCCCCTGAGGTCGGACTCGGCCAGCACTGACTTGTCGAAGTTGCCGCCGGTGAAGGCCGCGCCGGTCAGCTTGCGCTTGCCCAGGGCGCAGCCGGGGCAGGAGCCGCCGAACGCCACCACCCTGGGCACGCCCCGGTCCGCATCGGCCGCAAGCGCCTGCGCCGTGAGGAGCGGGGCCAGCATGCCGAGGACGGCCAAGTGTCCGAAGACGCGCAACATCCGATCAACCTGCAGCGCCCGAGACTGGGCAAAGCCGCAACATCGTGTGGGCCATGGGCCCCATCCTCGCCACTTAATTCGCGGTAATGCCTATGTTTTCGCCGCTGGATGGTCGGGCCGGGCTGACAGGCGCCCACCCCCCGGCGCCCTTTAGTTGTCCTGCGCGGACCGGAGGGTCCTTGTATTCGGCGTCCGCGGGGCCATCTCCAAATCGACGCTGGCACTCTTGGCAATCGAGTGCCAGCCGCCGCGCCTTCGCGAGCCCGACCACCGGAGAAACCAGCCCATGTCCCTTCGCCCTCTTGGCGACCGCGTCCTCGTTCGACGCGTTGAAGAAGAAGCGAAGTCCAAGGGCGGGATCCTGATCCCCGACACCGCCAGAGAAAAGCCGCAGGAGGGCGAGGTCGTCGCCGTCGGCGCCGGGGCCCGCGACGAGCATGGCAAGCGCGTGCCGATGGACCTCAGCGCCGGCGACCGAATCCTGTTCGGCAAGTGGTCCGGCAGTGAAGTGAAGATCGACGGCGAAGACTTTATGATCATGAAGGAATCCGACGTGCTGGGCGTGGTCGAACAGACCGCCCAGGCCAAGGCCGCCTAGGCGGCTCCACCCCTCCGTTTCATCCCTCGCACCTGAAAGACAAGGCACATGGCCGCCAAGCACGTTCACTTCTCCTCCGACGCCCGCGACCGCATGGTCCGCGGCGTCAACACCCTCGCCAACGCGGTGAAGGTCACCCTCGGTCCCAAGGGCCGCAACGTCATCATCGAGAAATCCTACGGCGCCCCGCGCTCCACCAAGGACGGCGTCACCGTCGCGAAGGAGATCGAGCTTGAAGACAAGTTCGAGAACCTCGGCGCCCAGATGATCCGCGAGGTCGCCTCCAAGACCAGCGACAAGGCCGGCGACGGCACCACCACCGCCACCGTCCTGGCCCAGGCGATCGTCGTCGAGGGCCTGAAGTCGGTCGCGGCCGGCATGAACCCGATGGACCTGAAGCGCGGCGTCGAAAAGGCCGTGGTCGCCGTGGTCGAGGCCGTCAAGGCGTCCTCGCGCAAGGTCACCACCAACGACGAGATCGCCCAGGTCGGCACCATCTCAGCCAACGGCGACACCGAGATCGGCGGCATGATCGCCAAGGCGATGGAGCGGGTCGGCAACGAGGGCGTGATCACCGTCGAGGAAGCCAAGTCGCTCGACACCGAGCTCGAGGTCGTCGAGGGCATGCAGTTCGACCGCGGCTACCTGTCGCCCTACTTCATCACCGACGCCGAGAAGATGGAGGTCTCCCTCGAAGAGCCCCTGATCCTGCTGTCGGAGAAGAAGCTCTCCTCCCTGCAGCCGCTGCTCCCCCTGCTGGAAGCGGTGGTCCAGTCGGCCCGTCCGCTGCTGATCGTCGCCGAGGACATCGACGGCGAGGCCCTGGCCACGCTGGTGGTCAACAAGCTCCGCGGCGGCCTTCGCGTCGCCGCGGTCAAGGCGCCGGGCTTCGGTGATCGCCGCAAGGCGATGCTGGAGGATCTGGCCATCGTCACCGGCGGCCAGGTCATCAGCGAGGATCTGGGCATCAAGCTCGAGAACGTCACGCTCGACATGCTGGGCAAGGCCAAGAAGGCCACCATCACCAAGGATGACACCACCATCGTCGATGGCGGCGGCGACAAGGCGGCGATCACCAGCCGCATCGCCCAGCTCAAGGTCCAGATCGAGGACACCACCTCGGACTACGACAAGGAGAAGCTGCAGGAACGCCTGGCCAAGCTGGCCGGCGGGGTCGCCGTGATCAAGGTCGGCGGCTCGACCGAGGTCGAAGTGAAGGAACGCAAGGACCGCGTCGACGATGCGCTGAACGCCACGCGGGCGGCGATCGAGGAAGGCATCGTGCCGGGCGGCGGGGTCGCCCTGCTCAAGGCCTCGCTGGTGCTCGAGAGCCTGAAGGGCCTCAACCCCGATCAGGACGCCGGGATCGCCATCGTCCGCCGCGCGATCCAGGCGCCGATCCGGCAAATCGCCCAGAACGCGGGCGTGGAAGGCTCGATCGTGGTGGGCAAGGTGCTCGAGAACGCCTCGGCCACCTTCGGCTTCAACGCCCAGACCGAGGAGTACGTGGACATGGTCCAGGCCGGGGTGATCGACCCCACCAAGGTCGTGCGCACCGCCCTGCAGGACGCCGCGTCCGTGGCGGGTCTTCTGATCACCACCGAAGCGGCGGTCGCCGATGCGCCCAGCAAGAGCTCGGGCGCGCCGCAGATGCCCGGCGGCGGCATGGGCGGCATGGACTTCTAACCAGGCTCAGTCCGAAAACAGGAAAGGCGGAGCCCGTCCGGGCTCCGCCTTTTTGCTGTCTGGTCCCCAGCCCCCCGGGGCAGGCGTCACGCGCAGGGCCGCAGGTGCAGTCCGGCGGGAAGGGTGGTGGCGACGTCGCCGCAGGCAGCGTCGAGCTGGCGCTGGGTGAGGCCGCGGGCGTGGTCCATGTCGGCGCCCGAGAAGTTGGCGCCGATCAGCCGCGCGCCGGAGAAGTTGGCGTTCTGTAGCCAGGTCCCGACGAAGCTGGCGTGGGTCAGGTCCGCCCCCGCGAAGCTGGCGCTGGAGAACACCGCGCCATAGGCGTTGACGTCGCGCAGGTCCGCGCCAGCGAAGTTGGAATGGTTCATCACCGCGGCGCTGAAGTCGGCCTGGCGCAGCCGGGCCCCGGCGAAATTGCGGCCTTTGATCTCGGCGTTGGCGAAGCTCGCCTGGAACAGGTTGCAGTGAGGGCAGTCGGCCCCGCTCGTCGCGCGGTCAATCTGGACGGCGTTCTGGGCGAGGGCCGGGCCGGCCAGCGTCAGGACGGCGGCGGCGGCGAGGATCAGCTTCAGGGGTTTCATTTTGGGACAGCCCACCATGTGAAAGGGTTCGTGAGCGTCCAGGGAGCAAGGCTGGGGCCAACTTCGCCCAGCAAGCGAATTCTACTGCCGTTCCACACCTCCTGCGCGTCCTCCGGCAGGCGCGCCGCACGCGCGGCAGGCGAGCTCGGACCCCGACAGGCTCACCGCCAGCTCGCCGCATTCGGCGCAGACGTCGGGCTGGGACTGTGGCAGGGGCGGCGGGACCGGCCGTCCGCGCCCGGCCACCGGCAGGACGATCAGGTTGTCGCCCGCGGCCCCTCGCGAGAACCCCTTGGAGATGAAGCGGGAGGCGGGGACCGCCTCGGGCTCCTGCGGCGTCGGGTGCAGGCTGACGCCGTCCTCCAGGCCCTTGCCGAGCCCGTCGGCATGCAGCTCGGCGGGGTCGGCGTTGGCAAGGTCCTGCCGGTCCAGATAGGACACCGCCAGCTCGCGGAAGATGTAGTCCAGGATAGAGGTGGCCGAGCGGATGGAGTCGTTGCCCGTGACCGGTCCGGCCGGTTCGAAGCGGGTGTAGACGAAGGCGTCCACGAACTCCTCCAGGGGCACGCCGTATTGCAGGCCGATGGAGATCGAGATGGCGAAGTTGTTCATCAGCGAGCGGAAGGCGGCGCCTTCCTTGTGCATGTCGATGAAGATCTCACCGAGCTCGCCATCGTCGTACTCGCCGGTGTGCAGGTACACCTTGTGCCCTCCCACCGCGGCCTTCTGGATGTAGCCTTTGCGCCGGTCGGGGAGCTTGCGGCGGGCCCGCTCGCGCTCGACGATCTTCTCGACCACGCGCTCGGCCACCACCGGTCCGGGCTCGAGCCGGCGGCGGGGCGCGTCTTCCTCGATCGGAGGCAGGTCGAAGGCGGGCAGGGCGGCGGGCGGCGGGGCGCCGAGGCGAACCGCCCGCGCCCCCGACGCCGCGGCTTCCGCGTGCAGCTCCGCGGCGGCCTCCGCGTTGGTCCCCTCCGGCAGAGGCAAGGGCGTCGTGGACGGCGCGCAGGCGAACGCGTCCAGGGCCGCGTTCATGGCCAGCCGGTCCGCCGGCCCGATCTCCCCGGCCGCGGCGATCACCGGCCCGGCGGCTGCGGGCAGGCCCGGCCAGGCGGCGAGGCTTCCGGCGACGGCCGCGTGCCGCTCGGCCTCGGCGATGTCCTCGGCCGAGAAGCCCGCGAGGGCCAGCACGTCGAACGCCGGATCGGCGAGGTCCGAGGCGGAGGCGCCCAGGACGTCGCGCACGAAGCCGTCGCCCAGGATCCGCGCGGAGAAGGCCTGGCGCAGGCTCTCGCCGGCCGCGAGGGCCGCCTCCGCGGCGCCGATCTCGTGCGCGGTGAAGCCCCGCGCCTCGAGCGCGCGGCGGCTCACCCCCGGCGCCCCGTCCAGGGCCCCGCGGCCCTGCAGCCAGGCCTCGGCCTCGCCGGGCTCCGCGCCCAGCCGCTGCAACGCCTCCGCCGCGTCGGAGTCCAGCAGTCTCAGCACGGTCCCATCCTCCAGTTCGGCCAGGGTCGCCGGTCCGCCCCAGGGGGCGCCGGCCATGGACACGCCGCCAAGGCGCAGGGCGGTCTCGCCATCCTCGACGAGCGCCGTGCGCTGCAGGTTGCGCAGGCCGGTCTCGGCCGCGGCCTTCAACGCCGCCGCTGCATGACGGCGGGCGACTCCGCGCACGGCGCCTTCCTCCAGCCGCTCGCACAGCCGCATCCGGCGGCGCAGGGCCGCCAGGGCGGACTCAGGGTTGGCGGCATAGGCCGGGCAGGGCCCGAGCGCAGCCGCGAGCTCCGCAGACGCCGCGGCGGCGGCCGCCGCCGCCAGGGCCTGGATCTCCGCGGCCGCGGCGCGGCCATCCTCGGAGCCGTAGGCGAGCCCGCGCCGCACCAGGACCTCGTGCAGGCCCGCGACGCCCAGGGCCAGCGCCCGGCCGGGATCCGGCTCCGGCCCATGCTCGAGATCGAGGGCGAAGGTCCAAAGCCGGACCGCGCTGGCGAAGCTTTCGGCCTCGAACCAGTCGCCGGTCCAGAAGGGCGCGGCGCACACCACCGCGCTCGGGGCCAACAGAGCGCGCCGGGCGGCGGCGGCGTCCTCGGCATTGAAGGCGAGCAGCAGCTGGCCCGTTTGCACGGCGCCCCGCGCCGCGGCGGCGGCGGCCGCGGACTTGCGCTTGATCGCCGAGCGGTCGGCGACGGCCAGGAGCAGCGGCCGGCGCGGCGCCTCCGGGGCCAGCACGGGCCAAGCGGCCGCGCCCGCGCGGGCCAGGGCGATGGCCTCCAGCAGCAGCGAATCGGGTGCTCCCGCCAGGCGGGCGGCGTGGGCCGCCCGCGCCA
>FTHL01000102.1_pt1 | contig 27246 bp, 26 predicted proteins | sample 1640951 | NCBI WGS metagenome assembly FTHL01 (sample SAMEA3914788, study PRJEB12502) | metagenome | biome: forest; material: soil | place: Canada | collected 2011-07-03 | depth 0.1 m
CCAGTGGAGCGCACCGCCCTGGCCGACGCAGAGGTGGAGTACCACGACCACGTCAGCCCGACGATCTGGGTCAAGTTCCCGGTGGTGGGCTATCAGACGCCCGAGGACCCGGACACGACGGACCCTTTGGAGAACCCGCAAGCCGAGGCGGCCGCCCTGGCCCGCACCTATCCGAGCCTGCTCGACGCCAGCATCGTCATCTGGACCACCACGCCTTGGACCATCCCGGGCAACCGCGCGATCGCCTACAATCCCGAGATCGCCTACGGCCTCTACCGGGTCGAGGCGATGGAGCCGGACCTGCCGTTCGCGCCCTGGGCGGCGGCCGGGGACAAGCTGGTGGTGGCCGACAACCTCGCCGAGGACGTGCGCACGGCGGCCAAGATCCTGGCCTGGGACCGGCTCTACGGCGTCGATCCGAAAGGCTTGGTCTGCGCCCACCCGTTGCGCGGCCATGGCTATGACTTCGACGTGCCGCTCCTGGCCGGCGACCACGTCACCGACGACGCGGGCACCGGCTTCGTGCACACCGCCCCCAGCCACGGGGCGGAGGACTTCCAGGTCTGGATCGCCCACGGCCGACGGGACATCCCGGACATGGTGGATCCCGACGGGGCCTACTATCCGCACGTGCCGCTGTTCGGCGGGCTGAAGGTGCTGGAGACTGAAGGCAAGAAGGCGGGCCGGTTCGGTCCCGCCAACACCGTGGTGATGGACCGGCTGGTGGAGGCCGGCGCCTTGCTGGCGCGCGGCAGGCTGGAGCACGCCTATCCGCATTCGTGGCGCTCGAAGGCGCCGGTGATCTTCCGCAACACGCCGCAATGGTTCATCCGCATGGACGAGCCGCTCGACGACGGATCGACCCTACGCCAGCGGGCGTTGAAGGCGATCGACGCCACCGCCTTCCATCCGGCCGCGGGCCGCAACCGCATCCGGGGGATGGTGGAGACCCGCCCTGACTGGCTGATCTCGCGTCAGCGAGCCTGGGGCACGCCGCTCGCCATGTTCGTGGACAAGGCCACCGGGGAACCTCTTCGCGACCCGGAGGTCAATGCGCGCATCGCTCGGGCCATCGCCGAGGAAGGCGCCGACGCCTGGTTCGCGCGCGACCCGGCCGAGTTCCTCGGGCCTGGCAGAGACTCCAGGGCGTTCGAGAAGATCGACGACATCCTGGACGTTTGGTTCGATTCCGGATCGACTCACGCCTTCGCCCTCGAGGGCCGCGCGGACTCGCGCTGGCCGGCCGACCTCTACCTCGAAGGCTCCGACCAGCACCGCGGCTGGTTCCAGTCCTCGCTCCTGGAGTCCTGCGGCACCCGCGGCCGCGCGCCCTACGACGCGGTGCTGACGCACGGCTTCACCCTGTCCGAGCAGGGCGAGAAGATGTCCAAGTCCGCGGGCAACGCCGTGGAGCCGGACACGGTGATTCGCGAGAGCGGGGCGGAGATCCTTCGGCTTTGGGTCGCGATCGTCGACTATGCCGAGGACCAGCGGATCGGCCGGACTATCCTGCAGACTACCGTCGACGCCTATCGCAAGCTGCGCAACACCATCCGCTACCTGCTGGGCGGCCTTTCCGGCTTCCAGGCGGCTGAGGGCGTCGGCTACGCGGACCTGCCCCCCCTTGAGCGTTTCATCCTGCATCGATTGTGGGAGCTCGACGGCCAGGTTCGCGCCGCCTACGAAACCTACCGCTTCCAGGACGTCTGGCGGCCCGTGGCCGACTTCTGCTCGGTCGAGTTGTCCGCGCTCTACGTTGATGTCCGCAAGGACGTGCTCTATTGCGACGCGCCCGCCTCGCTGCGGCGCCGGGCGGTCCGCACGGTGATGGCCCTGGTGTTCGAGCGTCTGACGGCCTGGCTCTCGCCGATCCTGCCTTTCACCATGGAGGAGGCCTGGACCACCCGCTTCCCCGAGGCCGAATCCAACTCCCTGAGGACCCTGCCGACCGTCCCGCGCGAATGGTGCAACCCGGCCGAGGCCGAGCGCTGGGCCAAGGTGGAGCTCGTGCTGGCCGCGGTGACCGGGGCATTGGAAATCGAGCGGCGTGAAAAACGCATCGGCGGGGCGTTGGAAGCGGCGCCCCGGGTCTGGCTCGCCGATCCCGCTCTTGCCCGTGCATTCGAGGGAATCGATCCCGCGGAGGTGTTCCGCACCAGCGCCGCCGAGCTCACGGTGGGGGAGGGGCCGCCTGCCGCGTTTCGCGATGCGGAGGAGCCGGGCGTGGCTGTCGAGCCGTTGCCGGCCCAAGGCTGCAAATGCGCTCGCTGCTGGCGGATCCTGCCGGAGGTGCCCCGGGACGGCGGCCACTGCCTGCGCTGCCGGGCCGTCCTGGAGCCCGTCGGTGGCTGAACCTCGGAACGAACCCCGCGTCCCCCGGCGTCCGGCGGTGAGCCGCTACGGGGTTCTGGCCTATGGCCTCGCCGCAGCGGTGATCGTGCTCGACCAGCTGTCCAAGGCCTGGGTGCTGAAGGCGCTCGACTTCGGCAGTCGTCCTCCGCTGGAGATCCTCCCGTTCTTCCACCTGAACCTGACCCATAACGCAGGCATCAGCTTCGGTCTGTTCCGCGCCGAGACCGACCTGGTGCGCTGGCTCCTGGTGGGCTTCGCCCTGGCGGTGGTGGCGGCGTTGGCGCTGTGGGCTCGCCGGATCGGCCGGACCCTGACCGCCTTCGCCGTGGGCCTGATCCTCGGCGGCGCGATCGGCAACAACCTGATCGATCGCGTGCGCACCGGCTCGGTGACCGACTTTCTGGATTTCCATCCGCTGTTTCCCTGGGTGTTCAACGTCGCGGACAGCGCCATCACGGTGGGCGTCGCCCTGCTTTTGCTCGAAAGCTTCCTTAAGCCGGAGGTGGCGGCCAGCGACCGCACCGCGGCCTGACGCCGCGCGGTCCTTGGCGAGGAGCAGGCGGATGGGGTATCTGGAGCGCCGGGCCGGGGCGGGCTCATGTCGGAGTCTGAACATATGAGCGTCAACCGCGCGGCCCTCGCCGTCGTCTTCCTGGCCGGAGCTGGTCTGTGCGGCTGCGGCCACGCTTCCCGCTCGCTCGGCATGACTCATCCGGGTCCGGACGAATTCCGCGTGGTCGCCTCCGCCCCCCTGGTGGTCCCGCCCGATTATTCGCTGCGCCCGCCCCGGGCGGGTGAGCCGCGGCCGCAGGAGCTGCAGCCCGAAAGCGCCGCCCGCACCGCCTTGCTCGGCCAGCGCCTGTCCGAGAGCCGCTCCGAGGGCGAGAAGATGCTGGTGGCCAAGGCCGGCGCGGACCGCGCCGATCCGCTGGTTCGCTATGTGGTCGACGATGAGTTCGGCGATATCGCCCACAAGGACCGCAGCTTCGCCGACAAAGTGCTGTTCTGGCGGAAGGGGCAGCCCTCCAACCAAGGGGCCGCGGACGTCGTGCAGGCGTCCACCGAAGCAGCGCCGGTCGATCCCGACGCGGCCGCCGCCAACCTCAAGCCGCTGACCGGCGGCCAGCAGGTGGTCATCCAACGCGACAAGCGCGGCTCCTTCATCAAGCTGCCCGGCCTCTAGTCCCAGACGACTGGCCTGCGGAGGCCGCGCGGCGGAGCCGCTTGCTCGTCCAGGGAACAGCTTCATGGGGGCGAATCGCCGGACTATGCTGCGCGATCTCCCATGACCATCCGCCGCCTTCCCGCCCACACCGTGAACCGCATCGCCGCGGGCGAGGTGGTCGAGCGCCCGGCCAGCGCCGTGAAGGAGCTGGTGGAGAACGCCATCGACGCCGGCGCCTCGCGCATCGAAGTGCAGGCCGAGCAGGGCGGGCTCGCGCGAATCCTGGTGGTCGACGATGGCTGCGGTCTCGGTCCGGACGAGCTCGCGTTGGCGGTGGAGCGGCACGCGACCTCCAAGCTCGAGCCCGACGCTGGCGGCGAGTGGGACCTTCTGCACATCTCCACCCTTGGGTTCCGGGGCGAGGCGCTGCCGTCCATCGGCTCGGTGGCGCGGTTGAATCTGACGTCGCGGCTGCGCGGCGCGGCGGACGCCTATGCGGTTAACGTGCAGGGCGGCGACGCCGGGCCGGCTCAGCCGGCGCCCTTCGCGGGGGAGCATGGCCTCCGGGCCGAGGTGCGCGACCTCTTCTATGCAACGCCCGCGCGGCTGAAGTTCATGAAGTCCGAGCGCAGCGAGGCGCTGGCCATCGCCGAGGAGGTCAAGCGCCAGGCCATGGCCCACGAGGCGGTGGGCTTTGTGCTTGAGATCGACGGCAAGCGAGCCTTGCGCCTGCCTCCCGAAGAGGCGGGTCCGGGCGGGCGGCTCAGCCGGCTGGCGGCCGTGCTCGGGCGCGAGTTCGAGGACAACGCGTTGCGCCTGGAGCATGAGCGGGACGGGGTGCGGCTGTCCGGCTTCGCAGGCCTGCCGACCTATTCCCGGGGCAATGCGGCGCACCAGTACCTGTTCGTCAACGGCCGCCCGGTGCGCGATCGACTGCTCCATGGCGCCCTGCGCGCAGCCTATGCCGACTTCCTCGCCCGCGACCGGCACCCAACCGCAGCCCTGTTCATCGAGCTCGATCCGAAGGAGGTGGACGTCAACGTGCATCCGGCCAAGGCCGAGGTGCGTTTCCGCGACCCCGGCGTGGTTCGCGGCCTGATCATCGGCGGTTTGCGGCACGCCCTCGCCGGCGCGGGGCATCGGGCGTCGACCACCGTGGCGACGGCGGCGCTCGGAGGCTTTCGGCCGGAGGCGGCCTGGCGTCCGCCGGGACCGTCCTGGCGTCCCGGCTCAGCGTCCCCGGCGTGGGCGGGAGAGACGCCTTTTGCGGCGGAGCTGCCGGGCGTGGCCGAGCCTGCCGCACGGTTCGAACCGCCGCCGCAGGGAGCCGAGCAGGGCGGGGCCGATCCCCTCGACCAACCCCTGGGGGCGGCGCGCGCCCAGGTGCACGAAACCTATATCCTCGCCCAGACCCGCGACGGGGTGGTGATCGTCGACCAGCACGCCGCCCACGAACGCCTCGTGTACGAGCGGATGAAGTTGCAGATGCAGGACGGCGCGGTCGCCCGCCAGGCCCTGTTGATCCCTGAAGTCGTGGAGCTGGATCCGGCGGAGGCCGAAAGGATCGTGGCGCGGGCGGGGGAGCTGGCCGAGCTGGGCCTCGTCCTGGAGGGGTTCGGGTCGGGCGCCGTGCTGGTGCGCGAGACGCCCGCGTTGCTTGGGGACTGCGACGTCCAGGGCTTGGTCCGCGACATCGCCGACGACCTCACCGAGAACGGGGCGCCCTTGGCCCTCAAGGAACGGATGGGTGAGATCTGCGGCACCATGGCCTGCCACGGCTCGGTGCGCGCCGGCCGCCGGCTGACGGCCGTGGAGATGAACGCCCTGCTGCGGCAGATGGAGGTCACTCCCCATTCCGGACAGTGCAACCACGGCCGCCCGACCTACGTCGAGCTGAAGCTGGCGGACATCGAGCGCCTGTTCGGTCGGCGCTAGGGCTCAGCTGAGCTCGAGTTCGACGCGCGAGGCTTGGGCGGCGACCTCGGCGGCGGGCGTCGGCTTGGCGGGGACGCTGGTCTGAGGCCACAAGGCGACGAACCTGCGCATGTCAGCGGCGGCCTTGGCTGCCTTGGACCGATCCGCGCGGCCTAGGACCTGCTCCGCGGCGAGCGCCGCGCCGAGCGAGTGCTGATAATCGATCGGATCCAGCGCTCCCGGCTTCACGGCGCCCTGATAGAGCCCGGACGCGATGTCGACCAGGCCTTTGGACACGGCGATGGGATCCCCGCCGGCCTTGCGCTCGGCCGCCTCGATGTTGGCGAGCGCCGCCTGCAGGTCGACGGTCGCGCCGGTCTTAGCCGCCTTGCGCAGGACGCTCTCGTCGATTCCGGGATAGGCATCGGGCCGCTTGTCGTAGGTTTCCAGCAGCCCCTGGCCCAGCAGAACACCCCCGGCCTCCGGCCCTTCGGTCTGTTTCAGGGCGATGAGCACGAAGCCTTCCAGCTGCGCCAACCTCAGCGCCGTCTTGCTGGCGTCAGGAATATTGGCGAAGGCCGCCTGAGCGCCTTCCTCGCCGCCGCCCTCAGGCCCCCCTTCGCCGCGCTCCCCCTTTTCGAAACCACTCTCGCCCACCTCGCCGTTGGCCTTCAGGTCCGCCTTGGCCGGCGCCGAGGCGGCGACCGGACCCTGTTGAGGATTCGAACAGGCCTCCAGGCCAGCGCCAAGCAGCACGGCCACGCCGACGCCGGTCCACAGTTTCGGCCGAAAGCTTCGCATGCGACTCTCCGAAGGGGCGGCGAGCTTAACCACGGGCCAGTTGCGGTTGCAAGTCGTTCGCAAGAATGCGAGCAGAAGCCATGCTGATCATCACCGACATCCTGGACGAGTCGGATCTGGAGCGGGTCCGACACGGCCTCGACGACACGGCCTTTGCGGATGGGCGGCGCACGGCCAGCGGAGCCGCTAGGCGGGTGAAGGCCAACCGACAGGCCTTGGCGACCGATCCCAAGGCCGAGGCGCTCGGGCGTTTCGTGCGCCAGGCGCTGGAGCGCAATGCGTTGTTTCAACTCTACGCTCGCCCGGCGCGGTGGGCGAAGGTCCTGTTCAACCGGTACGGGCCGGGCGAGGCCTATGGCCTGCATCTCGACGACGCCTTGATGGGTGGGGAGGCGGCGCGGCTGCGCACCGACCTCTCCTTCACGCTCTTCCTCTCGGATCCCCAGGACTATGAGGGCGGCGAACTGGTGATCGACGAGGCCGGAGGCGAACAGGCGGTCAAGCCCCCCGCCGGGGCGGTCGTGGTCTATCCCACCGGGGCCCTGCACCGGGTGCAGGCCGTAACCGCGGGCGAGCGGCTGGCGGCGGTGGGCTGGATGCAGAGCCTTGTGCGGCGCGCCGACGAGCGGGAGGTGCTGTTCGATCTCGGCCGGGCCCGCGCGGCGCTCGCGCAGGGCGAGCCGGCGCTCCTGATCGACAAGGCGATCTCCAACCTCGTCCGCTTCTGGTGCGAGCCCTAGCGGGTCGGGACGGGCGTCTCTCCGGAATAGTCGTAGAACCCGCGGCCTTTCTTGCGGCCAAGCCAGCCGGCTTCGACATATTTCACCAGGAGCGGGCAAGGCCGGTATTTGGAGTCCGCCAGACCCTCGTGCAGCACGTTCATGATCGAGAGCACGGTGTCGAGGCCGATGAAGTCGGCGAGCTCGAGCGGCCCCATCGGGTGGTTGGCGCCCAGCTTCATGGCCGTATCGATGGCCTCTACCGTGCCGACCCCCTCGTAGAGGGTGTAGATCGCCTCGTTGATCATCGGCACCAGGATCCGGTTGACGATGAAGGCGGGGAAGTCCTCGGCGTTGGCGGTGGTCTTGCCGAGCGAGCGGGCGAAATCGACCGCGGTCTGATAGGTTTCCTTGCTGGTGGCGATGCCGCTGATGATCTCCACCAGCTTCATGATCGGCACCGGGTTCATGAAGTGCAGGCCGATAAAGCGGTCGGGCTGGTTGGTCACCGACGCCAGGCGGGTGATCGAGATCGACGAGGTGTTCGAGGCCATCATGGCGCCCGGCTTCATCAGGGGCGCGAGGTCGCGGAAGATCGACTTCTTGACCTCCTCGTTCTCGGTGGCCGCTTCGATGGCGAGGTCGGTCTGGCCGATGTCGGCGAGCTTCTCGGAAGTGCGGATGTGGCCCTTGGCCTTGTCCATCGTCGCCTGGTCGATGACCTCGCGCTGGACCTGGCGGCTGAGGTTCTTGTGGATCGTGTCCATCACCTGGGTGAGGCGGTCGGGCGAAATGTCGTGGATGACCACGTCATAACCGTGCAAGGCGACCACATGGGCGATGCCAGCCCCCATCTGTCCCGCGCCGACTATGCCGACCGTCTTGATATCCATTCGATCACCGTCGTTCGCCGGCGTCCGCCGGGCCCGAGACGTTCAATAGCATGACCGCAGGGCGCGTCCGCAAGCACTTTGCTGCATCGCAGCGAACCGGCTATTTCCCCAGCTTGTCGAGCTCTGCCATAAGTTGTGGAACGGCGGTCTTGTAATCCGCGACGAGCCCGTAGTCGGCGACCTGGAAGATCGGGGCGTCGCCGTCCTTGTTGATCGCCACGATCACCTTGGAATCCTTCATTCCGGCCAGATGCTGGATCGCGCCGGAGATGCCGATGGCGATATACAGGTCCGGGGCCACCACCTTGCCGGTCTGGCCGACCTGGTAGTCGTTCGGGGCGTAGCCCGCGTCCACGGCCGCGCGTGAGGCGCCCACGGCCGCGCCGAGTTTGTCGGCCAAAGGCTCGATGACCGCGTGGAACTCCTCCGCCGAGCCCAGGGCCCGCCCGCCGGAAACCACGATCTTTGCCGCCCCGAGCTCGGGGCGGGCGGACTTCACGACCTCCTCGGAGACAAAGCGCGAGCGGCCGTCGTCGGCGGGGGAGGGGGCGTCCTCGATGGGCGCGGAGCCGCGCTCAGGCTGGGGCTTGAAGGCGGTCGGGCGGACGGTGATCACCTTCTTGGCGTCGGCGCTCTGCACCGTTTCGAGGGCGTTGCCGGCGTAGATCGGGCGCACGAAAGTCGATGCGTCCACCACTTCGATCACGTCCGATATCACGGCCACATCCAGCGCCGCGGCGATCCGGGGCGCGAAGTTCTTGCCCGCGGAGTTCGACGGGGTCAGCACGGCCTCGTACCCCGCCATCAGCGGGATGACGGCGGCCTGCACCGCCTCGGCCATCATCTGGGCCAGCGCCGGGCTCTGCGCGAGCAGCACCTTGCGCACGCCCGAGATCCTGGCCGCCGCCTCGGCGGGGGCGCGGGCGGCGTCCCCCAGCACCAGCACATCGATCTCGCCGCCGATCTGGGCGGCGGCGGCCACGGTTTTCGCCGTGGTGTCGCGTAGGGCTTGACCGTCGTGGTCGGCGATCACCAGTACGGCCATCACAGCACCCCCGCTTCAGTCTTAAGCTTCGCCACCAGCTCCTGCACGCTCTCGACCTTGACGCCGGCCTGGCGCTTCGGGGGCTCGGTCACCTTCAGCACCTTCAGATGCGAGTGAAGGTCCAGGCCGAAGTCGCTGAGTTGTTTGGTTTCCAAAGGCTTGGTGCGGGCCTTCATGATGTTGGGCAGGGAGGCGTAGCGCGGCTCGTTCAGGCGCAGGTCGGTGGTGACCACCGCCGGCAGCTGCACCTCGATGGTTTGCAGCCCGCCGTCGACCTCGCGGGTCACCTGGGCCTTTGCGCCGTCCAGCTCGAGCTTGGAGGCGAACGTGGCCTGCGGCCAGCCCAGCAGCGCGGCCAGCATCTGCCCCGTGGCGTTGTTGTCGCCGTCGATGGCCTGCTTGCCCATCAGCACGAGATCCGGCTTCTGTTCCTCGACGATGGCCGTCAGCACCTTGGCCGCGTTCAGGGGCTCCAGGTCCCGGTCCGTGATCACCAGGATGGCGCGGTCAGCGCCCATGGCCAGGGCGGTGCGCAGCGTCTCTTGGCACTGCTGCACGCCGATGGAGACGGCGACGATCTCGCTGGCGACCCCCTTCTCCTTCAGCCGCACCGCCTCCTCGACGGCGATCTCGTCGAAGGGGTTCATCGACATCTTCACATTGGCCAGGTCGACCCCGCTCTGGTCGGACTTGACCCGCGCCTTGACGTTGTAGTCGAGCACCCGCTTCACGGGCGTCAGGATCTTCATGGGCTCAATGGCTCGCCGGTTTCGGAACGGGCGCGGACCCTACATCGGCGCCCCCCGCTGTCAACGCGGGCCGGCTTGCCCGCCGCCGCCGACCGCCGCATAGACGGGCGATGTTCGGCCAGGGACGCACCTCGCTGTGGATCAAGATCGGCGCGATCTTCGTGCTGTTGCTGATCTATGCGGGCCTGTGGTGGCGGCAGACGGTGGTCGATCGGCCGCAGCGCGAGTGCCTCGCCCTCCCGGGAGCCGTCTGGCAGCCCAAGACCCACAGCTGCCAGCTGTCGCCTCAGGCCCTGTGCGAGAAGGGCGGAGGCTGGTGGGAGCCGCAGGGCCGCAGCTGCGCCAAGGTCGTCAGCATCCCCGAGCTTACGGGCCGGCCCCGGCGCTAGCCGGCCGAGCTATCGACAGGCGCGTTCGCGGGGACTAGGGCAAATGGCGTGCGGGGGAGGGGAAGCCCATGTTGCTCCGGTTCTTTCTGCGTGCGCTGATCGCCGCATTCGGCCTTTGGCTCGCAGCCAGGCTTGTGCCGGGGATCGAGGTCCGCGGCGTCGCGAGCCTGGTGGCGGCCGCGGTCCTGCTTGGCCTGGTCAACGCCTTCGTCCGCCCGATCATCTTCGTCCTCCCCCTGCCGCTCACGATCCTGACGCTCGGCCTGTTCCTGCTGGTGATCAACGCGCTCATGCTCGAGCTCGTGGCGATGTTCCTTCACGGCTTCAGCGTGCACGGCTTCGTGGCCGCACTGCTGGGCTCGATCGTGGTCTCGATCGTCAGCTGGATCGGCTCCTGGTTCATCCATCGTCCGAGCCGGTGAGGGGCGCGACCCCCGGTTCGTCAGGCGATGCAACCGCTTCAGGGCGCAGGGGCTTCAGCGCCCCATGAGCGATGCGCCTTCGACCCGTCGGAACCTGGTCTTCGCCTGCCTGATGGTGGCGATGTTCATGGTCGCCATCGAGGCGACCGTCGTGGCGACGGCCATGCCGCAGATCGTCGCCCGTCTGGGCGGCTTTTCCTATTACGCCTGGGTCTTCTCCGGCTTCCTGCTGGCGCAGTCGGCCACCACGGTGCTGTTCGGCAAACTGGCGGACCTCTACGGCCGCAAGCCGGTGCTGATCGCCGGTCTGGCGGTGTTCCTGGCCGGATTGGCGCTGGCGGGCTTCGCCTGGTCGATGACCTCGCTGATCGCCTTCCGCATCCTGCAAGGCCTGGGGGCAGGGGCGATCCAACCGGTCACCATGACCCTGATCAGCGACCTCTTCACGCTGGACGAGCGGCGCCGCACACAAAGCTACATGGCCAGCGTCTGGGGGATTTCCGCGATCGTGGGCCCGCTGGCCGGCGCCTTCATCGTGCAGCGCCTGTCCTGGGCCTGGGTGTTCTGGATCAATGTTCCGCTTGGCGTTGTCGCCATCGCCGGGCTGTCGCTGTTCCTGCATGAACGGATCGAGCACCACGACAGGCCGGTGGACTACCTGGGCGCTGGGCTGTTCAGCGTTACGGTGACGGCGCTGCTCCTGGCGATCGGCGCGCCGGCGGGCGGCTCGATCCTGTCGCACCCCTGGCTCTACGCCGCCGTGTTCGCCCTGGTCGGCCCGGCCTTCGTGGTCTGGGAGCGCTACACGCGCGAGCCGATGGTCGACTTCAAGCTCTGGACCGAGCCGGTCATCGCCGCCGCCAACGGCGCCACGCTCGGGGCGGGCCTGGCGATGATCGGCCTGACCGCCTGCCTGCCCGTCTACATCCAGGCGGTGCTCGGCCGCTCGCCGGTCGTGTCCGGCCTCACCCTGACGGCCATGGCGGTGGGATGGCCGATCGCCGCGACGGTCTCGGGTCGGCTGTTCCTGCCATGGATCGGCATGCGCTGGACCTTGCGCGCCGGCGCCGCCACCACCCTGGTCGGGGCGCTGGCCTTCCCGTTCCTGGACCGCGGCGACGGGCTTTGGCTGTCCTCGGCCGGGGCCTTCCTGATGGGCGCGGGCATGGGGATGATGAGTTACACGGCGGTGCTGTTGCTGCAGGCCTCGGTGGACTGGTCGCGGCGCGGGGCGGCCACCGCCTCCAACGTGTTCGCCCGGCTGCTTGGCAACACCCTGGGGGCCGCGGTGATGGGCGCGATCCTGAATTTCGGCCTGCGCCGTGCGGGGGCCGTGCTCACCTCGGAACAGGTGCGCGCGCTCATGGATCACAGGCGCGGGCAGGTGGACGCGGCGTTGAAGGGAGCGCTGGAGGGCGCGCTGCACTGGGTGTTCCTGGCCATGGCCGGGCTTGCGGTGCTGACCCTGATGGCCGCCTGGGCCATGCCGCAGCCCCAGGTCGACGAACCGTTCCGGCGCACAGCCGCCAAGCCGCGACCGGCGGCCTGACGGTCGCGGGCCCCGACGCGACCTCGCTTGCACGGGGCGGGCTGTCCGGGTGATCTTCGCCGGGCGGCGCATCCGCGCCGGGCCCGATCAGGTGCAAATTTGGCGCGGTTCCGTTTCCACCGCCTGTTCCACGATCCCTACGTGGCCGTGGTCCAGAACGGAGACATCCCGCTCGTGCCCGGAATCCGTCTCGCGGCGCACGAGGCGCAGGGTCGTCAGGCGCACCTGATCGTCCGGCTGGCGTGGGAGAGCACAGCGGAGTCCATCGACCGTCTGCGCCAGACAGTCAGCCATTTCACCGCGCTGAGACCAAACCTCAGCTTTGTGGTGATGGCCGAGTCCGATGAAGCCGAAACGGGCTACAGGGCGGCGGGCCTGGACGCGTTCGTCTGCAACGCCAATGCCTTCACCGACGAGCGGCTGTTCTACCCGACCCCCCGGCCGCGCAAAGCCTTCGACGCCGTTTACAACGCCCGGCTCGTCCCCTTCAAACAGCACTGGCTGGCGGCCCGGACGCGCCGGCTCGCCCTGGTCACCGCCGATTTCGGCGTCGAGCCTGAGTTCGCGCGCAAGACCCTGACGGAGCTCAAGGACGCCGTCGCCTACTGCAACTTCGACAGCGAGGCGGGCCGGGTCCGCTGGCTGAGCGAGGACAAGGTCCGCATCGTGCTGGATCGGTCGTGGTGCGGGCTCGCCCTGTCGGCGGTCGAGGGGGCCATGGCGGCGACCAGCGAATATCTGCTGGCCGGGTTGCCGGTCGTCACCATCCCCTCGCGCGGCGGCCGGGCCGAGTTCTTTTCGCCCGACTACGTGGCCACGGTCGCGCCGGACCCTCAGGCCGTCGCCGAGGCGGTGGAGCGCTTCAAGACCGCCCCGCCGGACCCCGTGATGATCCGGTCCCGGACTCTGGAGCGGATGGCGACCCACCGCGCGCGGCTGCTGGAGCGGCTTTCGCCCATGATCGGCCAGGACGCGCTGGCCATGGCCGGTCCTTCGCTCTGGCTGCCCCAGTTCATCAACAAGCTGATCAAGGCCGTCGTCGTGCCTGACGAGATGGTCGCCGGGCCTTGAGGGATCTCACGCCGAAGCGGCGAGCCCCTGCGCCGCAGCGGCGGCCAGGGCCTGCAGGTTGGCTTCGAATTCCGGCCAGCGCCGCAGCTCGCGCACGGGAAGCCCCGTGAGCTCCACGGCATAGGTCACCGCCCTGGGCAGGGCGGTCTTCTGTTGCTGCTGGACCAGCTCGCAAGCCCGTCTGCGCCAGCGCAGATAGGAGGGATTGTCCGCGCTGAGCTTGACCGGAAGCTGGCTGGCCTTGGCCGAGGGAGCCGCAGGCCGGGACAGCGCGGAGGCAATTGTCCGCACCACCTCCGCGCCGTCCTCGTCCAGCTGTTCGTAGGAGAAGGTTGCGGCCGGGGCCGGCAGGATCCGCTCGGCCATCACGTCCTGGGCGACCCGGGCGTAGATGAAGGCGATCAGGTCGGCGTCGTCCGGGGCGGCGTCCTGCTGCGCCTTGCGGGCCTCCTCGGCGCTGGCCGAGCCGACGTGCCAGAAGCGTGTGGCTATGGCGAGACCCCAGGACACCGCGCAGTCGATCGGATTGCGGGTGAGGCGGAAGTGGGCATAGCCCCTTCGCTGCAAGGCTTCGGACGCCTGCATCAGCTGGTCCGCGCGGCCTCCGCAGGCCTTGGCGAACATGCCCAGGGGCAGCTTGGTGCCGAACACGCCGTTGCGGGCGGCATAGGGCTCCATGGCGTCCAGGAACCGTTCCACCGGCATTCCGGCCTGCAGGGCCGGCAGCGTCGCCGTCCGCACATGCTCGGCCGGAAGCCCCAGCCCGGCTTCCTTGAGCAGGCCGCACAGATAGCCGCTTCCCACGCGGGCGGTGCTCAGCAGCGCGTATCGCCGCTCGACCGCTTCGCGTCGGGTCGGCCCCTCGACGTCGCCGGTTGAAAGGGTGCCGGCCGCCCGGCGCGCGGCGGCTGCGGGCACGATCGAGCTGAACAGGCCCACCGTCGGCTCGCCGCGCGCCTGGTAAAGGCGGCGGATCTCCTCTTCCTCCACGAAGCTGCCCGCCAGGATGAACGTGGGGCCGGGGCGCGCAGCGGGCTCAGCGGCCTGCGACCAGCTCAGCGCGCCCTCCAGAGCGCCCGGATCCAGCAGCCCCCTGACCTCGGGAGGGCCGACGACGTGGCCCTGGCGGAGGCCGCAGAGCAGGCGCGACAGGTCCGGACCGAGGTCGGAGTCCAGCAGCGCCTGGATGTGGGGTGCGACGGTCTTCAGAGCGGGGGGCGTGGGGTGGTGCGGGCTCACCTGGCGAGCATGCTAGGGACGAGGCCGCCGCGTCAAAGCCCGGACCCTAGGCCACCTTCACCCGCGCGGCGCTTTCGGGCAAATCGGAGCCGAAGGCGCGCTGGTAGAATTCCGCCACGGTGGCCCGCTCCAGCTCGTCGCACTTGTTGACGAAGGTCATGCGGAAGGCGAGGCCGACGTCGCCGCCGAAGATCTCGGCGTTCTGCGCCCAGGTGATCACCGTCCGCGGGCTCATCACCGTGGAGATGTCGCCGTTCATGAAGGCGTTGCGGGTCATGTCGGCGACGCGGACCATGGCGGCGATGGTGCGCCGGCCCTCGGGGGTCTTGGCGTAGGCGGGGGCCTTGGCGACCACGATCTCCTGCTCCACGTCGTGGGAGAGGTAGTTGAGCGTAGCCACCACGCTCCAGCGGTCCATCTGGCCTTGGTTGATCTGCTGGGTGCCGTGATACAGGCCCGTGGTGTCGCCGAGGCCGATGGTGTTGGTGGTCGAGAACAGCCGGAAATAGGGATGCGGCCGGATCACCCGGTTCTGGTCGAGCAGGGTCAGCCGGCCCTGCGCCTCCAGCACCCGCTGGATCACGAACATCACGTCCGGGCGGCCGGCGTCGTACTCGTCGAACACCAGGGCGATCGGCCGCTGGATCGCCCAGGGCAGCATGCCCTCGCGGAACTCGGTGACCTGCTTGCCTTCCTTCAGGACGATCGCGTCCTTGCCGACCAGGTCGATCCGCGAGACGTGGGAGTCCAGGTTCACCCGCACCAGCGGCCAGTTGAGCCGCGCAGCCACCTGCTCGATGTGGGTCGATTTGCCAGTGCCGTGATAGCCCTGGATCATCACCCGGCGGTCGTAGGCGAAGCCGGCGCAGATCGCGAGGGTGGTCTGCGGATCGAAGCGGTAGGCAGGGTCCACGTCCGGCACGTGCTCGTCGCGCTCGCTGAAGGCGGGCACCTGCATGTCGAGATCCACACCGAAGGTCTCCTGAAGCGAGACCTTCTTGTCCGGCATCAGGGTCAGCAGGGGATCTTGGGTTTCTGTGTCGAGCGGCATGATGGGCTCTCTTTAGGCATGCTCAGGCCGGCGGTCCAGGGCGCGCGCGCCGCCGCGGCGATCAACCGCCGAACCGCCGGATTCCCGGCCGCCGTCGCCTCTTTGCGCGACTCGTGCGCTCGGGGGATCATGGGGCCACGGAGGACACATGGCCGACACGCACCCTACCGACGATCTCGCCCAGGAGTTGCTGGGCAAGCCTTACGACGACCTGACGCCGATTCAGAAGAGCGTCATCGACTTGATCTGCGCCGAGGCGCCGGCCGACGTGGGCCAGCACCTGAAGCTGGACGACCGCACCTTCTGGCAGCGCCTGGCCGACAGGGTGGCCGAGGTGGGCGGCTCCTGGGGCTTCATCATGGGCTTCGGGATCTTCCTCGTGGTGTGGATCGGCATCAATGTGCTCCTGCTCGGGCGCTTCGTCGGCAAGGCGTTCGACCCCTATCCCTTCATCTTCCTGAACCTGATGCTGTCGATGCTGGCCGCCATCCAGGCGCCGGTCATCATGATGAGCCAGAACCGCGCCGCGGCGAAGGATCGCCAGCAGGCCGAGCACGACTACATGGTCAACCTGCGCGCCGAGCTCGAGATCATGCGGCTGCATGACAAGGTGGACGAGCTGCGCACCAAGGAAGTGGAAGCGCTCATGGCCCAGCAGACCGAGGCTCTGAAGCTGCTGCGGCGGGAGGTCAACGACCTGGCCAAGGGGCGGACCGGTCCGGTCAAGCCGGCCCCGCCGGCTCGGGCCGAGTCCAAGCCGCCCGAAGCGGCCAGCGTTCCCGCGGCGTCGGCCAGGGCGGCCCCTCGCAACACCGAGCCTGCCAAGCCCGCGCCAGCCAAGCCTGCGCCAGCCAAGCCCGCACCTGCCAAGACGATCCCCGGCAAGCCTGCGCGAGCCGCGAAGCCGGCGCCGGCGGGACGCAAGCCGTCGGCCAAGTGAGCTTCGCTGGCCGTCCGGGCGGCTAGGCCAGCTCCACGGTCATCGCCACGCCCTCGCCGCCGCCGATGCACAGGGCGGCCACGCCGCGCTTGCCGCCACGCGCCTGCAGGGCCGACAGCAGGGTGGCCATGATCCGGGCGCCGGAGGCGCCGATCGGATGGCCGAGGGCGCAGGCGCCGCCGTTCACGTTCAGCACGTCGCGGGGGATCGACAGGTCGTGCATGGCCGCCATGGCCACCACGGCGAAGGCCTCGTTGACCTCGAACAGGTCGACGTCGGCGGTGGTCCAGCCGGCCTTGTCCAGCGCCTTGCGGATCGCCGGAATGGGAGCGGTGGTGAATTGCGCCGGCTCGTGCGCGTGGGCGGCATGGGAGACGATCCTCGCCACCACCGGCAGCCCCAGCCGCTCGGCCACCGATTGGCGGGTCAAAACCAGGGCCGCCGCGCCGTCCGAGATCGACGAGGCGTTGGCCGCCGTGATCGTGCCGTCCGGCGCGAACGCCGGGCGCAGGGTGGGGATCTTGGCCGGATCGGCTTTCTGCGGCTGCTCGTCGAGCGCGACGGTCTCCACGCCCTTGCGGCCCTTCACCTCCACCGGCGCGATCTCCTGGTCGAAGGCGCCCGACGACTGGGCGGCCTTGGCCCGGTTCAGGCTCTCGACGGCGAACTCGTCCTGCATCTCGCGGGTGAACTGGTAGGCGCGGGCGGTCTCCTCGGCGAAGGAGCCCATGGCCCGCCCGGCGTCATAGGCGTCCTCGAGCCCGTCGAGCATCATGGAGTCGTAGACGCTGTCGTGGCCGATGCGCGCGCCGGCGCGGTGCTTGGCCAAAAGGTAGGGCGAGTTGGTCATGCTCTCCATGCCGCCGGCGACGATCACGTCGGCCGAGCCGGCCTTCAGCATGTCGTGGCCGAAGATCGCCGACTGCAGCCCCGAGCCGCAGACCTTGTTCACCGTCACCGCCTCGGCCGAGGTGGGCAGGCCCGCGCCCAGCGCGGCCTGGCGCGCCGGCGCCTGGCCGAGCCCCGCCGGCAGCACGCAGCCCATGAACACCTTGTCGACCTGCTCGCCCTTGACCCCGGCCCGCTCCAGCGCCGAGCGGATGGCGACCGATCCCAGCTGGGTCGCCTTCACCGGCGAGAACGCCCCCTGAAAGCCGCCCATCGGGGTGCGGGCATAGGCGGCGATGACGATCGGGTCGGAGGTGTCGGGCATCTGAGCATCCAGGCTTGTTGCGCCGCGGTAGATGCGCACTGGCGGGCCTCGACGCAAGCGCCATGGGGTCGCGGCGGCTGGATCGGCGGGGCCGCAGGGCGTTATGGAGTGGCGATCCGCCGGGGGGGCGAGCTTGAATCCTGTCTTCGCCAGACTGCCGACCACCATCTTCACGGTGATGTCCGGGCTTGCCGCCGAGCACGGCGCGATCAACCTCGGCCAGGGCTTCCCCGACTGGGAGGGGCCTGAGGACGTGCGGGCCAGGGCCGCCGAGGCGGTGTTGCACGGCTCCAACCAGTATCCCCCCATGCCGGGAACGCCCGAGCTTCGCCAGGCGGTCGCCGCTCACTATCGCCGCTTCGGCGGGCTCGAGCTCGACTGGAGCTCGCAGGTGCTGGTGACCTCCGGCGCCACCGAGGCCCTGGCCGCCTCGCTGCTGGCCCTGGTCGCGCCCGGCGACGAGGTGGTGCTGCTGGAGCCGGCCTACGACTGCTACGCGCCCCAGGTGCGGGCCGCCGGCGGCGTCCCCCGCTTCGTGCGGCTCGAGCCCCCGGACTGGCGCATCAGCCGCGAGGCCCTCGACGCCGCGGCGAGCGAGCGCACCCGCGTCCTGGTGCTCAACAATCCGCTCAACCCGGCCGCCCGGGTCTATGGCGCGCAGGAGCTGCAGGTGCTGGCCGACTGGTGCGCCAGCCGCGACGTCGTCGCCGTCTGCGACGAGGTGTGGGAGCATCTGGTGTTCGACGGCCGCACGCACACGGCGCTCTTAAGCCTGCCGGGCATGGCCGAGCGGTGCGTCAAGATCGGCTCGGCGGGCAAGATCTTCTCACTGACCGGTTGGAAGGTCGGCTTCGTCTGCGCCGCGCCCCCGCTGGTCTCGGTCATCGCCAAGGCGCACCAGTTCCTGACCTTCACGACCCCGCCCAGCTTGCAGGCCGCGGTGGCCTACGGCCTCGGCAAGGCGGATCCCTATTTCGACGAGATGCGCGCCCATTACGCCGGGCAGCGGGACCGGCTGGCCAGGGGGCTGGAGCAGGAGGGCTTCGCCGTCATCCCCAGCCAGGGGACCTATTTCCTGAACATCGACCTCGGCGCCTCGGGCCTCAACATCGACGACGAGAGCTTCTGCCGCCGGGCAGTGGCCGAGGCCGGCGTCGCCGCCATCCCGGTCTCGGCCTTCTACGAGCAGGATCCGGTGCGCTCAGTGGTGCGGCTGTGCTTCGCCAAGCGGGACGAGACCCTCGACTCCGGGATCGAGCGACTGTCGCGGGCGCGCCGGCTGTTCGGCGGGCGCTAGGCGGGCGGGCGGCCCTCGGGCGCGCCACGCTCGAGCTTGTCGGGCAGGCTTTCGCCGTTGGCGGTGAACTCCAGCGAGACGGAGTTGATGCAGAACCTGAGCCGCGTGGGGGCCGGACCGTCGGGGAAGACGTGGCCCTGGTGGCTGTCGCAGCGGGCGCAGCGGGTCTCGGTGCGGACCATGCCGTAGGAGCTGTCGCGCACCAGCTTCAGGTGCGCCTCGTCGAACGGCTCGAAGAAGCTCGGCCAGCCGGTGCCGGACTCGAACTTGGCGTCGGAGCGGAACAGCGGCAGCCCGCAGAGCCGGCAGCCATAGACCCCGGCCTCCTTGTTGCCGAGCAGGCCGCCGCAGAACGGCGCCTCGGTGCCGTGGTGAAGCAGCACCTCCTTCTCCTCCCGGCTGAGGCCCGCTTCGAGCTGTCGCAACTGCTCGGGGGAGGGCGGCGATAAATCAAACCCAGAATTCGAAAGAAGAGGAACCTTCAGTTCGGTCGGCATGGGGGCCTCCGGGAAAAAGCAGGTTGGCCTGAAGCCAAGCAGTGATAGCGTCCGACTTGGGGATGAACGTCTAGGGGGACAACATGTCCATCACTGAAAAGCTGTTCGGATTTCAGGGCCGCATCCGGCGCAAGGATTGGTGGCTTTGGCAGGTCGTCATCGCCATCGTCGGCTGGGTGCTCGCGAGCGTCGTCTTCGGCACGAGCATGGGCCGTCCGGGGTTCAGCCCGGGCATGGCGGTGGTGATGGGGCCGGCCGTGATCGTTCCGGTCGTCATCCGCCTGCTGCTGCTGTGGCCGAGCCTGGCGCTCAGCATCAAGCGCATGCACGACCGCGGCAAGTCCGCCAAGCTGCTGCTCATTCCCTACATCCTGTTCGCCTTCACCACGGTCAGCGCCGTCCTGACGGTCGCGAGCGCCGCGGGCGGGGTGAGCGGCGGACTGTTCGCGGGCTTCGGCCTGACCATGATCCTGGGCCTGCTGTCCCTGATCGCCGGCGTCTGGCTGCTGATCGAGCTGGGCTTCCTGGACGGCACGCCGGGACCCAATGAGTATGGCCCTTCGCCCAAGGGCCTTGGCGACGCCGCCACGGCGGGCGTCATCTAGCGGACCGGCGCCGGGCCGCCTCCGCCTCGCGCGCGGCCCGGGCGTCTAGATCAAGGGTCGGGCGTCGTCGACCGGGCCGAACACGCCCCGGAAGCTGGCTTTCAGGGCGGCGTCCGCATCGTCCATCCGGGCTGGCAGGCCGAGGTCCGCCAGGCTGGTCACGCCGTGATCGGAGATGCCGCAGGGCACGATGCCCCGGTAGCGGCCGAGCTCCGGCGTCACGTTCAGGCTGACGCCGTGGAAGGAGACCCAGCGGCTGACGCGCACGCCGATCGCGGCGATCTTGTCCTCGCGCGGCGCACCGCCGGCGGGCGCGCGGGCCACCCAGACCCCGACCCGGCCCTGACGCACCACGCCCTCGACGTCCAGGGCCTTCAGCGCGCCGATGATCCAGGCCTCCAGGCCCCGCACGAAGGCGCGCACGTCGCGGCCACGCCGGCCGAGGTCGAGCATGACATAGGCCACCCGCTGGCCCGGCCCGTGATAGGTGTACTGGCCGCCGCGGCCGGTCGCGATCACCGGCAGCCCCCCGGGGTCGAGAAGGTCCTGGGGCTTGGCCGAGACGCCGGCGGTGTAGAGCGGCGGATGCTCCAGGAGCCAGACCAGCTCTCCGGCCTCGCCGGCCGCGATCTCGCGGGCCCGCGCCTGCATGGCCTCGACCGCGTCGCCATAGGGGACAAGGCCCGTCGAAACGCCCCAGCCGGCCGCGGCGGCGTCATCCCGCCACAGCCGAGGTCCAGTCGCATTTAACCCGCGGTCAAGCATGTCGGGCCAATGTGGCCCGGCCTCCGAAGGGCGCAAGGCCCGGGAGGCAGGGGATGGTCGGCTTGAATCAGGTCAGTGCGGTCAACGTCGAGGTCTCGGTGGTCCTCGGCCGCAGCCAGCTGCCCATGCAGCAGCTCTTGCGCATGGGCCGCGGCGCGGTGATCCCGCTGGACGCCAAGGCCAATGACGAGGTCTGGATCCTGGTCAACAACCACCCGGTCGCCCGCGGCGAGATCCAGATCAATGAGGACAAGATCTGCATCAACGTCACCGGGCCCGCCAATGTGTTCGACTACATGGCCGGAAGCTGAACCCGTCCGCGCGGGACGGCTGGACGAGCGCGGGCTGCGCCCTTCACAATGAAACGGCGGTTTGCTACTCCCGCCCGCTCGCCGGTCGCGGTCGTGGCGGAATTGGTAGACGCGCAGCGTTGAGGTCGCTGTGGGGCAACCCGTGGAAGTTCGAGTCTTCTCGACCGCACCAGTGAGCGATCTCGCAACCAAACGCCGGAGCTGAGCCGTTCGGGCATGGCGGAAGGGGAGGGCGGCATGACCCCCGACACCGATCTGCAGACCGCGCCCGTCGCTGAGCCGGAAGACCTGGAAGACCTCGCCCTCCGCGACGACTACACCCTGGACTCCCGCTACACGCGCCGGGTGGTCGACGCCATCGAGCGGGGCGACACCGCCCGGCTCAAGGAGCTGCTGCAGGCGCTCCATCCGGCCGACGTCGCCGACCTGATGGGCTTCCTCTCCGCCGAGCAGCGCCGGGCCGTGATTCCGTGGCTCGATCCCGATCCGGAGGCGCGCGGCGAGATCCTGTCCGAGCTCGAGGACAACATCCGCGAGGAGGTGCTCGAGCTGATGCCGCCCGCGGCGGTGGCCGAGGCCCTGGGCGGGCTCGATTCCGACGACGCCGCCGATGTCATCGACGACCTGGAGGACGACAAGCGCGACGCCGTGCTGGCGGCCATGTCCGACGTCGACCGGGCCGCCATCGAGAGCTCCCTGGCCTACGAGGAGGAGACCGCCGGGCGGCTGATGCAGCGCGAGGTGCTCGCCGCGCCCCAGTTCTGGACCGTCGGCCAGACCATCGATCATGTGCAGAAGACCGCCGACGACCTGCCGGAGGTGTTCTTCGACGTCTACGTCGTCGATCCCGCCTTCAAGCCGGTGGGGGCCTGCCCGGTCAGCCATCTGCTCAAGGCGCCCCGCGACACCCCGCTGGCCAGCATCATGGAGCCGGTGACGGAGATCTCGGTCGATGTCGACCAGGAGGAAGTCGCCTACATCTTCGACAAGTACCACCTGGTGTCCGCTCCGGTGGTCGATACCGGCGGGCGGCTGGTCGGGCAGATCACCGTCGACGACATCGTCGGCGTCATCCAGGAAGAGGCCGAGGAGGACATCCTGGCCCTGGCGCAGGTCGCCGACGCCGGCCGCGACGCCAGCGTGGGCGACGTGGTGCGCACGCGCCTGCCCTGGCTGATCGCCAACCTCGCCACCGAGGCGCTGGCGGTGGTCAGCATCGGCATCTTCTCCGCCGAGGTGGCCAAGGTGGTGGCCCTGGCGGTCCTGATGCCCATCGTCTCCTCGGTCGGCGGCAACGCCGGCACCCAGACCCTGGCGGTGGCGGTGCGCGCCCTCGCCAGCAAGGAGCTCAACGCCTCCAACGCCGCGCGCATCATCCGGCGCGAGCTCGCCGTGGCGGTGATGAACGGGCTTTGCCTCGCGGTGGTGATGGGGCTGGCGACCTTCCTGGTCTACCACAGCCCCCGGCTGGCCCTGACCGTCGCCCTGGCCCTCGTCGCCAACATCTTCACCGCCGGCCTGGCGGGCATCCTGGCGCCCCTGCTGCTGGAGCGGTTGGGCCGCGACCCGGCGGTGTCCTCGCCCATCCTGGTCACCTTCCTCACCGACTTCATGGGCTTCTTCGCCGTCCTCTCCATCGCCGCCCTGATCCTGTTGTAATTCGGCTCCGAACTTGCTCCTGACTGCTGGGACGACCCGCGTCTGTGCCAATTCGGACCACCAGCCCACGATGACTTCGCGTAGACAGCTTGCCTCCCGGGCGGCCATCGAGCTGATCAAGCAGTTCGAGGGCTATCGCCGCACGGCCGCCAAGCTGGACGACGGGCGCTGGACCATCGGCTACGGCCACCTGCGCACCGCGCGCGAGGGCGCCGAGGTCACCGAGGCCGACGCCGAGGCGCTCCTGATCTACGACCTCATGGAGATCGCCGACGCCGTCCACGGCTGGATCTTCACGCCGCTCACCCAGAACCAGTTCGACGCCCTGGTCGCCTTCGTCTTCAACATCGGCCTGGACAACTTCCGGCGCTCGAGCGTGCTGCGCCGGCTGAACGAGGGCGACCTGCTGCAGGCCGCCTGCGCCATGGAGCTGTGGCGGCGGGCCGACATCGAGGGCGAGCGCATCGTCGTCGACGCCCTGGTGCGCCGCCGCGCCGCCGAAAAGGCCCTGTTCCTGACCCCGCCGGAAGGCTTCGTGGCCACGCCGTCGGCCGTGCTGAAGCCCAAGGTCGATCACGACACGGTTGGCTCGGTGCCGACCGAGCGGCCGGTGGATATCCGCGCTTCGCTGGAGGGCCCGCTGGCCCGGGCCGAGCGCCGCGAGCCCTTGGCCGAGGCGGAGCCCGTCGCGGCGCCGGCGCTGTCCCTCGAAGAGCAGGCTCAGGCCGTCGAGGAGCTCGCCCAGGCCCTGGCCGAGGAGCCGTCCGAGGCGTTGCTCGACGAGATCCCGGAGGCCGCGCCGGCCGAGCCCGGCCCGTCCACGCAGGACCTGGCCGAGCCCGCCGAATCGGACGCCGCCGCGCCCGAGACGGGCGAGTTCGCCCTGACCTCGCCGCCGGCGGTGCTGCCCTGCAAGGGCCCTTGTCCCGGAACCGAGGAGCCGCAGGCCACGCCGGTGGACCCGGCCCAACAGGCCCTGTTCGAGACCGAGCCCGCCTATCACATTCCCGAGCCCGCAGGCGTCAAGGAAGCCCCCGTCGAGAGCCCGCGCGAGCGGCGTGTGCGCCGGGCCCCCGGAGCCCGGGCCTCGAACGCCGTGCCGGGCCTGCTGATCCTCGCCCTGGCCGGCATCGCCCTGTTCATCGCCGGCATCGTCTGGGTGTTCAACGCCAAGGCGGTCTCGGCGTCGGGGGGCATGGCGTCCAGCCCGATCGGCTGGGTGCTCGGCGTGGCGGGCATCGCCTGCGTCGCCACCGCCGTCTATTTCCTCTCCGAGCGGCTGGGCGGACGCGAGGAGCCCTAGCGGCTGTCAGCCCGCTCCTCCGGTTCGCGCGGCCGTGCTAAGCGGGGACATGGATGCTCCCATGGACTTCGGCCTGGGCGAGACCGCCCTGGCGATCCGCGAGGCCACCCAGCGCTTCGCCGCCGACCGCATCGCGCCGCTGGCGGCGGAGGTCGACGCCTCCAACCGGTTCCCCCGCCAGCTCTGGCCGCAGATGGGCGAGCTCGGCCTGCACGGGATCACCGTCGAGGAGGAATGGGGCGGCCTCGGCCTCGGCTACCTCGAGCACGTGCTGGCGATGGAGGAGGTGTCCCGCGCCTCCGCGTCGGTGGGCCTGTCCTACGGCGCCCACTCCAACCTGTGCGTCAACCAGATCCGGCGCTGGGGCTCGCCCGAGCAGAAGCGGCGCTACCTCCCCAGGCTGATCTCCGGCGAGCACCTGGGCGCCCTGGCCATGTCTGAGGCCGGGTCAGGCTCGGACGTCATCTCCATGCGCCTGCGCGCCGACCTCAGGGGCGACCGCTATGTGCTCAACGGGACCAAGTTCTGGATCACCAACGGACCGGAGGCCGACACCCTGGTGGTCTACGCCAAGACCGATCCTGAGGCGGGGCCCAAGGGCGTCACCGCCTTCCTGGTCGAGAAGGGATTCGCGGGCTTCAGCTGCGCCCAGAAGCTGGACAAGCTCGGCATGCGGGGCTCCGACACCGGCGAGCTGGTGTTCGAGGACTGCGAGGTTCCCGCCGACAACGTGCTGGGCAAGGTGGGGGAGGGGGCAAAGGTCCTGATGTCCGGCCTCGACTACGAGCGGACGGTGCTGGCCGGCGGTCCGCTGGGCATCCTGCAGGCGTGCCTGGACGTGGTGCTGCCCTACGTCCGGGAGCGGCGGCAGTTCGGCCGGCCGATCGGCTCGTTCCAGCTGATGCAAGCCAAGGTCGCCGACCTCTACGTCGCCCTTAACGCCGCCCGCGCCTACGTCTACTCCGTCGCGCGCGCCTGCGACGCGGGCCGCACGACCCGCCAGGACGCCGCCGGTGCGATCCTGTTCGCTTCCGAGGCCGCGGTGAAGGGATCGCTGGAGGCCATCCAGGCTCTGGGCGGGGCTGGCTACACCAAGGATTACCCGGTCGAGCGGCTGCTGCGTGACGCCAAGCTCTACGACATCGGCGCGGGCACCAACGAGATCCGCCGCTTCCTCATCGGCCGGGAGCTGATCGGGGTCTGAGCCGGGAACCTGAGCCGGGTGTTTCCGTTCTCCGGCCGCAGACCCAGGAGACTGTGATGCCAGCCAAGTCCGCCGCTCAACAAAAGGCCGCCGGCGCGGCGCTCTCCGCCAAGCGGGGAGACACTCCCAAGAGCAAGCTCAAGGGCGCGTCCAAGCAGATGGCCGGCTCCATGAGCGAGAAGGAACTCGAGAAGATGGCGTCGACCAAGCGCAAGGGCAAACCCGAGCACGCCGCCAAGTCCTAGCTCGGGTTCGCGGCTTTGGCCGGCGGCGCGGTCGACTCCCGCGGCAACACCCGGAAGTCCAGCAGCTGGCTCGTCGCCGGCGCGCCGTTCAGCGCGCGCCTCGCGGCTCCGGTGATGATCAGGTCGGCCGCGGCGGCGCCCATGTCGAAGATCGGCTGGCGCACGGTCGAGATCTGCGGCCACACCACGCTCGCCGCCGGCGTGTCGTCGAAGCCGGCTATGGATAGGTCGTCCGGTACGTTCAGGCCGCGTCGATGCGCCATGGCCAGGACCCCGAGGGCCATGTCGTCGTTGCTGGCGAAAATCGCGGAGGGCCGGGCGTCGTCCGCGAGCAGCGCCTCGGCGCACTCGAACCCGGACTTGAACGAGAAGTAGCCTTGCTTGACCCGGTCCGGCCGCACCTCCAGGCCCGCGTCAGCCATGGCTTGCCGGAACCCCTCATGGCGCAGGCGCGCGGCGCCGTGCTGCGGGTGGCCCATGATGAAGGCGATGTCGCTGTGGCCGAGCTCGATCAGGTGGCGGGTCATCTCGTAGGCGGCGCGGGCGTCGTCCATGTGGACCTCAGGGGCCCGTTGCGGCTCGCTTTCCGGCGCGATCCGGACGAAGGGGGTACCGGTTTGCTTCAGCACCTGCATCACCACCGCGTCGTCCGACACCGGCGGCGTCAGGATCACCCCGTCCACGCGCAGGTTGGTGATCATCGGCCGGACGACCTCCTCCAGCTTCTCGGCCCCAGACTCGATCGGCTCGACGGTCAGGTGGAAGCCAGCCTCGCGGCAGCGGGCGATCGCGCCGAGCTGGAACTCAGTGACGTAGGCGGTGCTCGGATTGTCGATGAACAGGGCGATCAGCAGCGAGCGGGCGGTGGCCAGGCTCCGCGCCGATGGATTGGGCCGATAGTGCAGGGCGTTGACGGCGGTCATCACCCGGTCGCGGGTCTTGGTCCGCACGTTGGGCTCGTGGTTGAGAACCCGCGACACCGTCTTGATCGAGACGCCCGCAGCGGCGGCCACGTCATTGATGGTCACAGGCATTAAGGGTGTTCTCGACTGGCCGGCCCCGGCGGCTGGACCCTAGAGCAGCCGTCAGGACAAATAAACACGGCCGCGCCCAAGCCTCGCCGCTGCCCTCGACGGTGAGCGGTGAGCCGTTGACAGCGCTATCAGGTCGGCCTTGATATCGACTGCGGGAACGGATCGGGCAGGGCGGGGAGATGCCGGTGCGGTTGGAGAAGAACCTGTGGGTTGCGGCGGTCTCCGCGTCGATGCTCTGTGGCGCCGGCGCCCAGGCCCAATCCCAGGGCCAACCGCAGGCCGGCTCGGCCCGGCCCTGGATGGACGCCAGGCTCGCGCCGGACGAGCGGGCGCGGCTGATCCAGCAGCAGATGACGCTCGACGAGAAGATCAGCATCCTGCACGGCCCCATGGCCCTGCCGTATTTCGGTCCGCGGCCCCTGCCGTCGGGCGCGGTGGGCTCGGCCGGCTTCATCCCGGGGGTGGAGCGCCTGGGCATGCCCCCCCTGCAGGAAAGCGACGCCAGCCTGGGGGTGACCGATCCGGCCAATGTCCGGCCCAATGACGGCGGCACGCCCTTGCCCTCGGGCCAGGCCATGGCCTCGACCTTCAATCCCGATCTGGCCTACCGGGCCGGCGCCATGGTCGGCCACGAGGCCTGGAGCAAGGGCCTCAACGTGCTGCTGGGCGGCGGCGTCAACATCGCGCGCGACCCCCGCAACGGCCGCAATTTCGAATATCTCGGAGAGGACCCGCTCCTGGCCGGGACCCTCGCCGGCGAGGCCATCCGCGGGACCCAGTCCCAGCACGTGATCTCCACCTCCAAGCATTTCGC
>FTHL01000147.1_pt1 | contig 26971 bp, 23 predicted proteins | sample 1640951 | NCBI WGS metagenome assembly FTHL01 (sample SAMEA3914788, study PRJEB12502) | metagenome | biome: forest; material: soil | place: Canada | collected 2011-07-03 | depth 0.1 m
CAGAACGACATCAAGCGGGTGATCGCCTATTCGACCTGCTCGCAGCTCGGCTACATGTTCTTCGCCGCCGGGGCGGGGGCCTACCAGGCCTCGATGTTCCACCTGTTCACCCACGCCTTCTTCAAGGCGCTGCTGTTCCTGGGCGCGGGCAGCGTGATCGTGGCCATGCACCACGAGCAGGACATGCGTAGCATGGGCGGCCTCTGGAAGAAGATCCCGGTCACCTATGCGGTGATGCTGATCGGCACCCTGGCCATCACCGGGGTCGGCATCCCCGGGCTCGATCTCGGCTTCGCCGGCTTCTATTCCAAGGACACCATCATCGAGGCCGCCTTCGCCGCCGGCCGCACCAGCCCGGTCGCCGAGTTCGCCTTCGTGGTGGGCGTGCTCGCCGCGGGCCTGACCTCGTTTTACTCCTGGCGGCTGGTGTTCATGACCTTCCACGGCCATCCCAAGTGGGGCCAGGGGGCCCACGCCCACGCGGGACACGGCGTGCAGGCCGAAGATCCGCATCCCACGCCGGACGACCACGCCAGCGCCGCCCAGATCGAGACCCATTCCGAGCCGGACGTCTCGCACCACGACGGCGACCACGCCCCGCACGAGAGCCTCTGGGTGATGCTGACGCCGCTGCTGGTGCTGTCCCTGGGCGCCATCGCCTCGGGCTTCCTGTTCGCCGACCGCTTCGTCGGCGAGGGACGCGACGCCTTCTGGAAGGGGGCGATCTACGTCGGGGCCAACAACCACGTGCTGGAATCGCTGAACAAGACGCCCGAATGGCTGCACTGGGCCCCGCTTGTGGTGACCGCCATCGGCTTCCTGGTCGCCTTCTGGGTCTATGTGCTGAGAGAGGGCCTGGGCGCGCGCATCGCCGCCCGCGGCGGCCCGCTGCACGCCTTCCTCTACAACAAGTGGTACTTCGACGAGCTCTACGACATCGTTTTCGTCAGAGGGGCGAAGGCGCTGGGCGACCTGTTCTGGAAGGGCGGCGACCAGAAGATCATCGACGGCCTGGGGCCGGACGGGGTCTCGGCCGTGTCCTATCTCACCGGCAAGGGCGTCGGCCGGATCCAGACGGGCTACGTCTACCACTACGCCTTCGTCATGCTGCTCGGGGTCGCCGGGCTGTTGAGCTGGGCCCTCTGGGCCTGGGCGAGGTGACCCAGCCATGACCGGCATCCTCAGCCTCATCACCTTCACGCCCCTGATCGGCGTCGCGGCGATCCTGCTGCTGCGCGTGGCGGGCCCGGAAAGCCCGCGCCGCGACGACGCCGCCAAGTGGATCGCCCTGGCCACCACCCTGGCCACCCTGGCGCTCTCGGTGGTCATGCTCGCCCAGTTCCAGGGCTACCTCGTCGGCTTCCAGTTCGAGGAGGACGTCGCCTGGTTCGCCGGCCTGCACTACCGCATGGGCGTCGACGGGGTGTCGGTGCTGTTCGTGGTGCTGACCGCGTTTCTGATGCCGCTGTGCATCCTCGCCAGCTGGCGCTCGATCCAGACGCGGCTGCTCGAGTACATGGTCTGCTTCCTGGTGCTCGAGACCCTGATGATCGGGGTTTTCTGCGCGCTCGACCTGATCGAGTTCTACCTGTTCTTCGAAGGCGGCCTGATCCCGATGTTCCTGATCATCGGGGTGTGGGGCGGCAAGCGGCGGGTGTACGCGGCCTACAAGTTCTTCCTCTACACCCTGCTGGGCTCGGTGCTGATGCTGGCGGCGATCCTCTACATGTGGGGCGTCACCGGCACGACCTCGATCCCCACCCTGATGGAGCACAAGTTCCCGTTCGCGGTGCAGATCCCGCTCTGGCTCGCCTTCTTCGCCTCCTTCGCGGTGAAGATGCCGATGTGGCCGGTGCACACCTGGCTGCCGGACGCCCACGTCGAGGCGCCGACCGCGGGCTCGGTGATCCTGGCCGGGGTGCTGCTGAAGATGGGCGGGTACGGCTTCCTGCGCTTCTCGCTGCCGATGTTCCCGGACGCCTCGCGCTACTTCACGCCGCTGATCCTGACCCTGTCGGTGATCGCCATCATCTACACCTCGCTGGTCGCCTTCCGGCAGACCGACGTGAAGAAGCTGATCGCCTATTCGTCGGTGGCGCACATGGGCTTCGTCACCATGGGCATCTTCTCCGGCAACCCGCAGGGGGTGCAGGGCGCAATCTTCCAGATGCTGTCCCACGGGGTCATCTCGGGGGCGCTGTTCCTCTGCGTCGGGGTGATCTACGACCGCATGCACACCCGCGAGATCAGCTTCTACGGCGGGCTGGTGAACCGAATGCCGTGGTACGCGGCGGTGTTCATGATGTTCACCCTCGGCAACGTCGGCCTGCCGGGCACCTCCGGCTTCGTCGGCGAGATCCTGACCCTGACCGGGACCTATGGCGTTTCCACCTGGGCGGCCCTGTTCGCCACCACCGGCGTGATCCTGTCGGCGGTCTACGCCCTCACGCTCTATCGCAACGTGGTGTTCGGCGAGATCCGCAATCCGCAGCTCAACGCCATCGCCGACCTAAACTGGCGCGAGGTGGTGATCTTCGCGCCCCTGATGATCTCCACCCTGGCGCTCGGGCTGTATCCGAAGCTGGTGTTCGCCTTCACCGGCATCTCGGGCGACACCCTGGCCCACGTCTATCGCGCCGCGTCGGGCGGGTGAGGAGCAGGGCGCGATGAGCTTTCAAGGCGTGTTCGGCCTGGCCGCTCCGGAGATCCTGCTCTGCGTGCTGGCGCTCGCCCTGTTGCTGGGCGGCGCGGTTGGCGGCCAGAAGAGCTCGGGCATGGTCTCGCTCATCGCGGGGATCGGCCTTCTTTTGGCGGCGGTGATCGCCTTCGGGGCGCCGCGGGGACCGGTCTTCAACGGCGCCTTCGTGTCCGACGCGGCCTCTGCCTTCTCGCGCGCGGCCATCTACGCCATGAGCGCGGTCGGCGTGCTTCTGGGCGACCGCTGGCTCGCCAGGCGCCAGGACTCCAAGTTCGAGTTCCCCATCCTGATCATGCTGGCGGCCGTCGGCATGGGCGTGATGTGCACGGCGGGCGACCTGATCGCCCTCTATGTCGGCATCGAGCTGATGTCGCTGCCGCAGTACGTGCTGGCCGCCCTGCGCCGCAACGACGCCAAGGCCTCCGAGGCCGGCCTGAAGTACTTCGTCCTGGGCGCGCTCTCGTCGGGACTGCTGCTCTATGGCGCGTCGCTGATCTATGGCTTCGCCGGCTCGACCCACTTCGCCGACATCGCGGCGGCCGTGAAGACCGGGGCCTCGAGCCCGGTCCTGTTCGGCCTGGTGTTCCTGATCTGCGGGCTGGCTTTCAAGGTGTCGGCCGCGCCCTTCCACATGTGGACGCCCGACGTCTATGAGGGCGCCCCGACCCCCATCGTCGCCTTCTTCACCGCCGCGCCCAAGCTCGCCGGCATGGTGCTGTTCGCCCGCGCCCTGCTGGACGCCTTCCCCGGGGCCATCGAGCAGTGGCGGCAGGTGGTGCTGGCGATCGCGGTCATCTCCATGCTCTGGGGGGCCTTCGCCGGCCTGGCCCAGCGCAACCTCAAGCGCCTGTGGGCCTACTCCTCCATCGCCAACGTCGGCTACGCCCTGGTCGGCCTGTCGGCCGGCGGCGCGATCGGCGCGCAGGCCATGCTGGTGTTCATGGTCCTCTACATGATCGACGTGACCGGCTTCTTCGCCTGTCTGTCGGCCCTCTCGCGCGGCGGGGTCGCCATGGAGACGATGGACGACATGGCCGGCCTGATCCGGCAGCGGCCGGGGATCGCCCTGGCCATGACCGCCTTCTCGCTTTCGGCCCTGGGGCTGCCGCCGTTCGCCGGCTTCTGGGCCAAGGTCTATGTGTTCAAGGCCGCCATCGGCGCCGGCCAGTGGCCCATCGCGGTGCTCGGCCTGCTGTCGAGCGTGGTCGCCGCCTTCTACTACCTGCGCCTGATCAAGGTGATGTGGTTCGACCCCGCGCCGGACCAGCCGGCGGACGCCGCGCCGCTCTACGCCCGGGGCGTGGCCTATGCGGCGGCGCTGTTCTCCTTCCCGGTGGTGATGCTGGCCCTGGTGGTGCTGGATCCGGCGGCCCGCGCCGCCGCGGCCGCCTTCGGCCAGGGCTGACCCGGGGCCTTGCCGCAGCCCCACGCCGGCTTCGCTCCGGTCCGGTGGGACGGGGAGCTGGATTCCACCAACGCAGAGGCCCGCCGCCTCGCCGAGGCCGGCGCCTTCGGCCCGCTCTGGATCGCCGCCCGCCGGCAGACCGCGGGCCGCGGCCGGCAGGGCCGCGTCTGGGCAGGCGGCGAAGGCAACCTCGCCGCCACCTTGCTGACCCCACTGGACCAGCCGCCGGCCATCGCCGCGCAGCTTTCTTTCGTCGCCGCCCTGGCGGTGGGCCAGATGCTCGGCGACTGGGCGCCGGCCGGGGACGTCCGCTTCAAGTGGCCCAACGACCTGCTGCTCGGGGGCCGCAAGGTCAGCGGAATCCTGATCGAATCCGGTCGGCGAGACCCCCCCGGCCTTTTGCTGGCCATCGGCGTCGGGGTCAACCTGGCCTCGGCGCCCGAAGGGCTGGAGCCGCCGGCCGCGAGCCTGGCCGCGCACCTGCCGCCCGGCCGGCCGGTCCCGCGGCCGGAGGAGGCGCTGGCCTCGCTGGACCGGAGCTTCGGTCATTGGTTCGGCGTCTGGCGCGGGGAGGGCGGCTTTGCCGCGGTGCGCGCGGCGTGGCTCGAGCGGGCCGCCGGCCTTGGCCAGCCCTGCACCGCGCGGGTGGGAACGCGGAGCCTTTCGGGGGTGGCGGAGGGACTCGGCGCCGACGGCGCCCTGCTTCTGCGCTTGGCCTCGGGCGCTCTGGAGCGCATCACCGCCGGCGAAGTCTTCTTCGGAGCCCCCGCCTGATGCTGCTCGCCATCGACCAGGGCAACACCAACACCCGCTTCGCTGTCCATGATGGCCAGGCGTGGCTGGCGCAATGGCGCACCGCCACCGAGGCTTCGCGCACCGCCGACGAGTATGCGGTGTGGCTGAGCCAGCTCCTGTCGCTGCAGGGGCTCAAGCTCTCGGACCTGGACGCCTGCATCGTCTCCAGCGTCGTCCCCCAGTCGGTGTTCAACCTGCGCAACCTCTCGCGCCGCTACCTTGGCGGTGAGCCTCTGGTGGTGGGCGAGAACGTCGACCTCGGCATGGAAGTGCGCATCGCCCGCCCGGCGGAAGCGGGGGCGGACCGGCTGGTCAGCGCCATCGGCGCTCATGTCGCCTATCCCGGCGCGCTTTTGGTGGTGGGCTCGGGCACCGCCACCACCTTCGACGTGGTGGCCGAGGACGGCGGGCTGGAAGGCTGCGCCATCGCGCCGGGCATCAACCTCTCCATGGAGGCGCTGCACCAGGCGGCCGCCAAGCTCCCGCGGGTGGCGATCCAGAGGCCCGCCCACGTGATCGGCAAGGACACCGTCGAGGCCATGCAGGCCGGCGTCTACTGGGGCTACATCGCCCTCATCGAGGGCCTGGTGGATCGCATCAAGGCCGAGTTCGGCCGGCCCATGACGGTGGTCGCCACTGGCGGCGTGGCCTCGCTGTTCCAGGGCGCCACCGACCGCATCGACCTCTACGACCAGGACATCACCATCCGCGGCCTGCTCGAGGTCTGGCGGCGCAACACCGGGCCGCAGTCATGACCGTCACCGCCGCCGACGAGCTCGTCTTCCTGCCGCTGGGCGGGTCGGGCGAGATCGGCATGAACTTCAATCTCTACGGCTTCGGCCCGCCCGACGCCCGCAAGTGGATCGTGGTCGACCTCGGCGTGACCTTCGGCGACCAGACCACGCCGGGGGTGGAGATCATTCTTCCCGACCCGAGCTACATCGAGGACTTCGCCGACGACATCCTGGGCATCGTCCTGACCCACGCCCACGAGGACCACATCGGCGCGGTGCCCTGGCTCTGGCCGCGCCTGCGCGCGCCGGTCTTCGCCACGCCCTTCACCGCCTTTCTGGTGCGCGAGAAGCTGCGCGACGCGGGCCTCCTGGAAGAGGTGCCGATCACCGAGGTGCCGCTGGACGGAACGATCCGCCTGGGCCCCTTCGAGCTCACCCTGATCACCATCACCCACTCCATCCCCGAGCCCAACGGCCTCGCCATCCGCACGCCGCTGGGGACGGTGCTGCACACCGGCGACTGGAAGATCGACGCCGATCCGCTGGTGGGTCGCAAGACCGACATCCAGGCGATCCGCAGGCTGGGCGACGAAGGCGTCCTGGCCATGGTCTGCGACTCCACCAACGTCTTCGTGGACGGGGTGGCGGGGTCCGAGGCCGAGGTGCGGGTGGCGCTGAACGCCCTGATCGGCCAGCTCACGGGCAAGGTGGCGGTGGCCTGCTTCGCCTCCAACGTGGCGCGGCTGGATTCGGCTGTGCGCGCCGGCCAGGCCAACGACCGGCGGGTGTGCCTGGTCGGCCGCTCGATGCACCGGATGGTGGCGGCGGCCCAGTCGGTGGGGATCCTGAAGGACGTCGAGCCCTTCATCTCCGAATCCGACGCAGGCCATTTCCCCGACGACAAGATTCTCTACGTCTGCACCGGCAGCCAGGGCGAGCCGAGGGCGGCGCTGTCGCGCATCGCCGACGGCAGCCATCCGCACGTGCGGCTGGGGCAAGGGGATTCCTGCATCTTCTCATCGCGGGTGATCCCCGGAAACGAGATCCCCATCCGCAACCTGCAGAACCGCCTCGCGGACCGCGGCGTGCGCCTCTACACCGAGCGCGACCACCCGCACATCCACGTCTCCGGCCACCCGTGCCGCGACGAGCTGAAGCAGATGTACCAGTGGGCGCGACCGCAGATCGCGGTGCCGACCCACGGCGAGCGCCGCCACCTTCTGGAGCACGCCGCCCTGGCGCGCGACCTGCAGGTTCCCCAGGGCTTCGCTCCCCGCAACGGCGACATGATCCGCCTGGCGCCGGGCCGGGTCGACATCATCGACGAGGTGCCGGCGGGCCGGCTCTATGTCGACGCGGGCATGGTGACGCCCGAGAACGGCGAGGCCCTGCGCGAGCGCCGCCACGCGGCCCAGAACGGGGTGCTGCACATCTCCCTGGTGCTGGACCGCAAGGGCCGGCTCCTCGCCGGGCCCCAGTTAAAGGCCGTGGGCCTGCCGGGCGACGAGGACTATCCCCTGGCCACGGCGCTGGAGGATCTCGCCGAGGAGGCGCGCGAGGCCCTGGGATCGATGGACGGCGGCAGCGTGCAGGAGGACGAGGCGGTGCGCAGCCTGGTCTCGCGCAAGGTGAAGAAGGCCTGTCAGCGCATCTGGGACCGTCGGCCGATCGTCGAGACGGTGGTGCTGCGCCTCTGACGGCCCGGGGATGGTCGAACCCGGGACTCGCCCCAAAATGGTCGGCGACACGGTCCACCGCAGCAGTTCGGGCGTCACCCGCAGCCGGAGGAGCAATGGTGTTTGGCAGGACGATGTTGGCTGCGTGCCTCCTCTGCGCGGCGATGTCAGGCGGAGCCCAGGCGGCGGCCACCCCCAAGGAGCTGGTGCGGGGCCTGTATTCGGAGCGAAACCTCAGCCTCAGCCCGAGCCAGTCGAGCCGCTATTTCGCCCGCGACCTCGACGCGGCGCTACGCCATGACGCCAGCAATCCGGAGGAGGTCGGGGCGGTGGACTTCGACTACCGTTATGGCGCGCAGGACCTGAAGATCGGCGGCCTGCACCTCTTGGAACAGGTCGACGCCGACAACGCGCGGGTGGTGGCGGTGTTCAAGAACTTCGGCAAGGCCAATGGCGTGGACTGGACCCTTTGCCGGCGGCCCAATGGGGACTGGCGCATCGCCGACGCCACGTCCAATACCGGCGCGGCCGACTGGGACCTGCGCCAGCTGCTCAAGCTGCCCGCAGGTCCGGTCGCCTGCTGAAGGAGTCCGCCGTGATCGGGAAGCTCAACCACGTGGGCGTGGCCACCCCGTCCATCGCCCGCTCCGTGGCCCTTTACCGAGACGTGCTCGGCGCCACCTCGTTCAGCGCGCCAAAAGCCCTGCCGGAGCAGGGCGTGACGGTCTGTTTCGTCAACCTGCCCAACGCCCAGGTCGAGTTGCTCGAGCCGCTGGGCGAGGCGTCGCCGATCCACGGCTTTCTGGCCCGCAACCCCGACGGGGGCCAGCACCACGTCTGCTTCGAGGTGCCGGACATCCTGGCCGCGCGCGACGAGATGCGGGCCAAGGGGGCCCGGGTGCTGGGCGCGGGCGAGCCGCGCATCGGCGCCCACGGCGTGCCGGTGATTTTCGTCCATCCCAAGGACATGGGCGGCGTGCTAGTGGAGCTCATGCAAGAGCCTGCACGGGCCCTTCAGGGCGCACCCTCATGAACTGGTTCACCGGCGTCTGCATCTACCTCACCATCTGGTGGACCGTGCTGTTCGCGGTCCTTCCGCTGGGCGTGACCAGCCATGCCGAAGCCGGGATCGACCTGGGCGATGGCGGCGACCCCGGCGCACCGGTGGATCCCAAGCTGAAGCGCAAGTTCATCACCACCAGCTGGATCTCGGCGGTCCTGTTTCTCGCTGTATGGCTGACCATTGAGTTCCACTGGGTCACGCTGCCGCCTTTGCCGTCGAGCTGAGCTCGATGCGGATCACGGCCGCCGTCTGCCGGGAGGGCTCGGCGGTTCCGGTGCTCGAAAGCCTGGAGCTCGAAGATCCCCGCGCCGGCGAGGTGAGGGTGCGGATCCACGCCGTCGGCGTCTGCCACACTGACATCCGCATCGCAGCCCGGCCGGGCCCGCGGCCGTTCGTCCTCGGCCATGAAGGGGCGGGCGTCGTCGAGGCGGTAGGCGAAGGTGTCGCCGCGCTGGAGCCGGGCGACCGGGTCTTGCTGAGCTTCAGCTTCTGCGGCGTCTGCGGCCCCTGCCGCCATCACGCCAAGGCCTATTGCGTCGACACCATGGCCCGCAACTTCGGCGGGTTGAGGCCTGACGGCACCTCGCCCTTGAGCCAGGACGGCGCGCCGGTGTTCGCCAGCTTCTTCGGCCAGTCCTCCTTCGCCACTCATGCGATCTGCGAGGCCCGGGCCGCGGTGAAGGCGCCGGACGACCTTCCGCTCGAGCTCCTGGCCCCGCTCGGGTGCGGCGTACAGACGGGCGCCGGCGCCGTGCTGAACTCGCTGAAGGTCCTAAGCGGCCAGTCCATCGCCGTCTTCGGCGCGGGCTCGGTGGGCCTGAGCGCCATCATGGCCGCCAAGGTGGCGGGCGCGTCTGCGATCATCGCCGTGGATCCGAATCCCGCGCGGCTCGAGCTCGCGCTGGAGCTGGGCGCCGACCAGGCGATCGATCCGCGCGCCGCCGACCCGGTCGCGAGGATCCTCGAGCTCACCGGCCTCGGCGTCGATTTCGTCCTCAACACCACCGACATCCCCGAGGTCTACGAGCAGGGGATCGCCGCCCTGGCTCCGCTGGGAACCTTCGGCTTCGTCACCTCGCCCCGAAGCGGGCTCCAGCTCGGCCTGAGTTCGGTGCTGCTCGGCGGGCGCAAGCTGCGCGGCATCGTCCAGGGGGACTCCGAGCCGCAGGCGTTCATCCCGCGACTGATCGCGCTCTACCGCGAGGGCCGCTTTCCGCTCGATCGGCTGATCACCCTCTATCCCTTCGCCGAAATCGCCCAGGCCATGCACGACTCCGAGGCCGGCGCGGCCGTGAAGCCGGTGCTCAGGATGGGTTAGGGGTGGGGTGGCCGACAAATCCCGAACGTCGGCCATTTCGCTGATCGACCCTCTGGCCGACGCCTGGCGCACGATGGAGGCGCTGATCGCGAAAATGGCGCTCTGAGGCGCGGCGGAGCTTTTGGCGCGGGGTCCGGCTTACTCTATACGGAGCGCTTCGCGTCGTCGGAGAGCCGAATGCAACGGGCGTTGAGCGTCACGCGCGCCGACAATTTCCCTGAGTGGTACCAGGCGGTGGTGCGTGAGGCCGACATGGCCGAGAACAGCGCCGTGCGCGGCTGCATGGTGATCAAGCCGTGGGGCTATGGCGTCTGGGAGCTGATCCAGGCCGAGCTCGACCGCCGCATCAAGGCCACCGGCCACGACAACTGCTACTTCCCGCTGTTCGTCCCCCTGAGCTTCATCGCCAAGGAGGCCGAGCACGCCGAAGGCTTCGCCAAGGAGATGGCGGTGGTCACCCACCACCGCCTGAAGCTGATCGACGGCAGGCTCCAGGTCGATCCGGGCGCCGAGCTGGAGGAGCCGCTGATCGTGCGGCCGACCTCCGAAACCATCATCGGCGACGCCTTCCAGCGCTGGATCAAGAGCTATCGGGACCTTCCCCTCCTGATCAACCAGTGGGCCAATGTGGTGCGCTGGGAGATGCGCACGCGCCTGTTCTTACGCACGGCGGAATTCCTCTGGCAGGAGGGCCACACCGCCCACGCCGACGAAGCCGACGCCATGGCCGAGACCCTGCGCATGCTGGAGGTCTATCGCAGCTTCGCCGAGGACGTGCTGGCGATGCCGGTGATCACCGGCGAGAAGCCCGAGAACGAGCGCTTCGCCGGCGCCGAGCGGACCTATTCCATCGAGGCCATGATGCAGGACGGCAAGGCCCTGCAGTCGGGCACCTCCCACTACCTTGGGACCCACTTCGCCGAGGCCCAGAACATCCGCTTCCAGAACGACAAGGGTGAGATGACGCTCTGTCACACCACCAGCTGGGGCGTCTCGACCCGGCTGATCGGCGGGGGGATCATGACCCACGGCGACGACGACGGGCTGCGCCTTCCGCCGACCGTCGCGCCGCGCCAGATCGTGGTCGTGCCCATGCTGCGCGACAAGCCCGAGGACGCCGAGGTGCTGGCCTACTGCGAGGCCCTGGTGCGCGACCTCTGCCGCAGCTCCGCGTTCGGCGGTCCGATCCGGGCGCTGCTCGACAAGAAGCCCGTCCGTTCGGCGGAGAAGCGCTGGGATTGGGTGCGCCGGGGCGCGCCGGTGATCGTCGAGATCGGCCCGCGCGATGCGGCGGGCGGCCAGGTGACCTACATGCGGCGCGACCAGCTTCGCGACGGCGACCGCGTGCGCTCGCAGAGCGCGCCGCTCGGCGAGTTTGTCGGGGCGGCGCCGCGGGTCCTGGAGGAGATCCAGGCGAGCCTGCATGCCGAAGCCCGCAGGCGGCTCGATGAGAACATTAAGACCAGTGTTCAAAGCTTTGAAGAGCTTGTGGATTACTTTGGTGCCGCTAACGAGGATGAGGACGCGCCGTCAGGCTTCAGGGGCTGGCTGCAGGTTCCCTGGTCAAGGCCGACGGGCGCCGAGCTCGACAAGGTCGACCAGCGCCTCAAGGCGCTCAAGCTCACGGTCCGCAACGCGCCGCTGGACCAGGGCCCCGCGTCCGGGACCTGCATCTTCACCGGCGCGCCCGCGGTCGAGCACGTCCTGATCGCGCGGGCCTACTGATGGCCGGCCAGGACCAGGGCGCCGCCCCGTCCCGGCCCGCGGGCGCCTTCGCGGCGTGGGAGCGGTCGATCGCCTTCCGCTACCTGCGCGCCCGCCGCAAGGAGGGCGGCGTCGCCCTGGTCTCTCTGATCTCCTTTGTGGGGGTGATGCTGGCGGTCGCCGTGCTGGTCATCGTCATGTCGGTGATGAATGGCTTCAGGGCGGAGCTGCTCGGCCGCATCCTGGGCTTCAACGGCCATGCCTTCATCGCCGGGCCGCCCCTGGCGGACCCCGCGCGGCGGGACGCCCTGGCTGCGCGGCTTCGCGCCACGCCGGGCGTGATCCAGGCCGCGCCCATGGTCGAGGCGCAAGGCCTCGCCAGCGCCCAGGGCGTGGTCGCGCCTGTGCTGGTGCGCGGCGTGAGCCGGGCCGACCTGGAGCGCATGCCGCTCATCGCCCACAACATCAGGCAGGGCTCCATGGCCGGGTTCGGCGAGGGCGAGTACGGCGGCGACCAGGTGCTGCTGGGCAGCCGGCTGGCGGCCCAGCTCGGCGTGCAGCCTGGCGACGAGGTGAGCCTGCTGTCGCCCTCTGGGGGAGCCACGCCCTTCGGCTCGGCCCCGATCACCAAGGCTTATGTGGTGGGGGGCCTCTTCACCGTCGACATGAGCCAGTACGACGAGACCTACGTCTACATGCCGCTGGAGCAGGCCCAGCTGTTCTTCGGCCGCGGCCAGGGCGTGGACGTGATCGAGCTCAAGGTCACGGATCCGGACCACATCAAGGCGTTGAGGCCGACGCTCGCCCGGGCCGCCGGACCGGACGCGGTGATTAGCGATTGGCAGGACAGGAACCAAGGCTTTTACAATGCCTTGCAGGTCGAACGTAATGTGATGCGTCTGATCCTGATGCTGATCATCTTCGTGGCCGCGATGAACATCATCTCGGGCTTGGTGATGCTGGTGAAGAACAAGGGCCGCGACATCGCCATCCTGCGCAGCATGGGGGCCCGGCAAGGGTCGATCTTGCGCATCTTCTTCATGTCGGGGGCCGCGATCGGCTTGCTCGGCACGGTGGTCGGCTTGCTGCTGGGCGTCCTGTTCTGCACCTTCATCCACCAGATCGAGACCTTCGTCCGCTGGGTGACTGGCTCGGACGTGTTCAACGCAGACGTCTATTTCCTCACCCACATCCCGGCGAAGATCGACTGGGTCGAGGTGGGAATCGTCACGGCGTGGTCCCTGGGCATGTCGTTCCTGGCGACCTTCCTGCCGGCCTTGCGGGCCTCGCGCATCGATCCGGTCGAGGCGCTGCGCTATGAGTAGCCCGGTGCTCCAGCTGCGCGGCGTACGGCGGGAGTATGTCTCGGGCCCAAGGACGCTGGAGGTGCTGAGGGGCGTCGACCTCGACGTCTATCCCGGCCAGATGGTCGGGCTGATCGGCCCGTCGGGCTCGGGCAAGTCGTCCCTGTTGCACGCCGCGGGGCTTCTGGAGCGTCCGAGCGCGGGCCAGGTGCTGCTCGCCGGTCACGACTGCTCGGCCCTCAACGACGCCGCTCGCAGCCGCATCCGCCTGTCCGCATTGGGCTTCGTCTATCAATTCCACCACTTGCTGGCTGAACTTACGGCTCTGGACAATGTAGGCTTGCCGCTGAGGATCGCCGGCGCCTCCAAGGCGGCCGCCGACAAGCGGGCGGAGGCGCTGTTGGCGGAGTTCGGCTTGTCCGACCGGGCCCACCATCAGCCCGGACAGCTGTCCGGCGGAGAGCAGCAACGCGTGGCCATCGCGCGGGCCATGGCCAACCACCCGCGCGTGATCCTGGCGGATGAGCCGACCGGCAACCTCGACCCCACGACCTCGCTGTCGGTGTTCAACAGCTTCCAGGCCGTCGCCCGCGAAGAGAAGGTCGCCGCCCTGATCGCCACCCACAACATCGAGCTCGCCCGTCACATGGACCGAGTGCTGGCGCTGAGGGACGGGCATCTGGAAGAGCAGCGCGCGGCTTGAGCCGCGGTTCGATCCGCGCGCGTCGGCCGATCGCCGGTCAGCGCTGGATGACGAGCCCGCGGGCCTCGCGGCGGGCTTGCGCGGGCGCGGCGGCGGCGGGGTCGGAGACGACAGTCAGATCGGCTTGGCTCTGGCTGTCGTGCGCATGGCGCCGGTCCGGCCAGACCCCCGGCAGCGGCCCCCGATTGAGGGCCAGATACACCACCATGGCGCCGGCCACAGCCGATCCGGCCATCAACAACATCGGCATGGCGGGGCTGCGCCGGACGCCGCGCTGCTCGCGACGGCCTCGTTCATAGGCGCCCCTCAGCTCTGCGTCGATTGACTGATGGTCGTAGGCAGTCCGGTGATCGCCGACACGCTTCATCACACGCTCCCAAGGGAAAAACAGATCAGGGTCAATTTGTCGCAGCCGGGAGTGTTTTCATCCTTAGATTAACAACCCATGCGGGTCCTATTTCATCGGCCCGGGATTGTTCGGCCTGCGATCATTGTTCGCCCGAGTATGTCTGGAAGTCCTCCAGTCACCTAATTTGAAGCTTGGCGATTCTGGTCGTTTTACTGTGAGGCCTGTTCCCGTCCTCGCAAGACACTCTCAGCTGGTTGATCGATGAGAGGTCTCGCCTGCCGACTTCCTGGGATCGGAGCTGTCGGTTCGTCCGCGCGGGCCGATCCGGACCGGCGCTCGCTAGGGCCGGGCTGCACTTGACAGCGAGAACAAAACGGGAATAAGAACAAAACAGCAACAGGAGCGACCGGCATGCCGAATTTTGTGCGCGACACGATGGCCCTTGCGTCGATCACGGCCTTCGTTTGGATGGTCTGTCAGGTGGCCCACCTCGTCGCCTGAGTCGGCGGCCGACGGGCCTCGGGAGTTGTGCATGGCCGGGCTGCAAGACGCCTTCATCCATCTGCGGGTCCGATCGGCCTATTCGTTGTTGGAAGGCGCGATCAAGGCTGATGCCATCGGCAAGCTGGCCGCTTCCGAGCACATGCCGGCCGTCGGGGTGGCGGACCGGGCGAACCTGTGCGGCGGCCTCGAGTTCTCCGTCACCGCCAAGGACGCGGGCGTGCAGCCGATCGTGGGTTGCGCTCTGCCGGTGTCGGGGATCGGAGAGGGGCCGTCCGAGCGGTGGGCGCGGACGGCGACCGTGACCCTGCTGGCGCAGAACGAGGCGGGCTGGCGCAACCTCTGTATCCTGTCGTCGGCGGCCTATCTCGACTCCCAGGACGCCGACGAGCCCCATGTGCCGTGGGACAAGGTCGCCGCCCACGCCGAAGGGCTGATCCTGCTCTCAGGAGGCCCCGACGGCCCGATCGACCCCCTGTTCGCCGCGGGCAAGGCGAAGGACGGGGAGGCGGCTCTCGCCCGGATGGCGGCGGCATTCGGCGACCGGTTCTATGTGGAGCTGCAGCGTCACGGCCTCGCCGCCGAGGCCGCGGCGGAGCCGGGGCTGGTGGCATGGGCCTACGCCAACGACGCGCCGCTGGTGGCGACCAACGACGTCTATTTCGCCCGACGCGAGATGCATCGGGCGCACGAGGCGCTGCTCTGCATCGCCGATGGGGCGTTCCTCGGGCAGGATGAGCGCCGAAGGGTCACGCCGGAGCATTGGTTCAAGCCCGCCAGGGACATGCGCGCCCTGTTCTCGGACCTGCCGGAGGCCTGCGACAACACCATCGACATCGCCCGCCGTTGCGCCTTCATGGTCGCCAAGCGCGATCCGATCCTTCCCCGGTTCGAGACCGGCGCCGGCCGGAGCGAGGGCGAGGAGCTGGCCCACCAGGCGCGTGAGGGGCTGAAGGCGCGCCTGGCGGCGCATCCCCCGGCGGCGCCCGAGGCGGATTACTGGGCGCGGCTCGAACGGGAGATCGGCGTCATTTCGCAGATGGGCTTCGCCGGCTACTTCCTGATCGTCTCGGATTTCATCAAGCACGCCAAGGCCAGGGGGGTCCCGGTGGGGCCCGGGCGGGGCTCGGGCGCAGGCTCGCTGGTGGCCTGGTCGCTCACCATCACCGATCTCGATCCGCTCCGCTTCAAGCTGCTCTTCGAGCGCTTCCTCAATCCCGAGCGGGTGTCGATGCCGGACTTCGACATCGACTTCTGCCAGGAGGGCCGCGAGCAGGTCATCGCCTACGTCCAGGAGAAGTACGGCCGCGACAGGGTGGCCCAGATCATCACCTTCGGCACCCTGCAGGCGCGGGCGGTGCTGCGCGACGTCGGACGGGTCATGCAGCTGCCGCTCGGGCTGGTGGACCGTCTCGCCAAGATGGTGCCGAACAACCCGGCGAGCCCCGTGACCCTGGCCCAGGCCGTGAAGCTCGAGCCGCGGTTGCAGGCCGCCCGTCGCGACGAGGATTCGGTGGGCGAGCTGCTCGACATCGCCATGGAGCTGGAAGGCCTCTACCGGAACGCCTCCACCCACGCCGCCGGGATCGTCATCGCCGACCGGCCGCTGACGGAACTGGTTCCGCTCTACCAGGATCCACGTTCGGAGCTGCCCGCCACCCAGTTCAACATGAAGTGGGTAGAGAGCGCCGGCCTGGTGAAGTTCGACTTCCTCGGGTTGAAGACCCTGACGGTGATCGACCGCGCCATGAAGCATCTGGAGGGGCGAGGGGCGGGCGTGTCTCTGGCGGACCTGCCGCTGGACGACGCGGCCAGCTACGCCCTGATGGCCTCTGGTCAGACGGTGGGAGTGTTCCAGCTGGAAGGCCAGGGCATGCGCGACACCCTGCGCAAGCTCAGGCCCTCGTCGCTGGAGGAGGTCACCGCGCTGATCTCGCTCTATCGGCCGGGGCCGATGGACTCCATCGACTCCTATGTCGACTGCAAGATGGGCCGCCAACCCATCGATGTGCTGCACCCCTCGCTGGAGGGCGTGCTCACCGATACCTACGGGGTGATCGTCTACCAGGAACAGGTCATGCAGATCGCTCAGATCCTGGCGGGCTATTCCCTCGGCGAGGCGGACCTGCTCCGGCGGGCCATGGGCAAGAAGAAGAAGGAGGAGATGGACCAGCAGAAGGCGAGGTTCACCTCCGGCGCCCTGGAACGCGGCTGCAGCCCCGAGCAGGCGGGGGTGATTTTCGAGCTGATGGCCAAGTTCGCGGGTTATGGCTTCAACAAGTGTCACGCCGCGCCCTACGCCCTGATCGCCTACCAGACGGCCTGGCTGAAGGCGAACCATCCGGTGGAGTTCTTCGCGGGCTCCATGAGCCTGGACATCTCCAACACCGACAAGCTGGCGGTGTTCTACCAGGACGCCAAGCGCATGGGGGTGAAGGTTCGCCCGCCGGACGTGAACCGGTCCGGGGCCGACTTCGACGTGCAGGACGGCGAGGTGCTCTATGCCCTTGGCGCCGTGCGCAACGTCGGCGTTGAAGCCATGCGCCACCTGGTGGCCGTCCGCGAGGACGGCGGTCCTTTCAAGGACCTGTTCGACTTCGCCGAGCGGGTCGACCCCAAGCTGGTCAACAAGCGGTCATTGGAGAATCTGGTGCGGGCCGGCGCGTTCGATTCCATCCAAAAGAATCGGGCCCAAATCCTTGCGGCGGCAGACCTTCTCATCGCTCACGGCCAGAGCGCCGCGGCCGAGCGGGCGTCCGCGCAGAACAATCTGTTCGGCGGCGAGCAGGCCGACGCGGCCCGGCCGCGCCTGGCCAAGGTCGCCGCGTGGCCCCTGCCGGAGCAGCTGGACGAAGAGCTGCAGGCGGTCGGCTTCTACCTGTCGGGCCATCCGCTGGAGGACATGACCGAGCTCCTGCGCCGGCGCCGGAACACCCTCTACGCCGACGCCCTGGTGCAGGCGGCGGACGGAGTCGAGGCCTTCCGTATGGCCGGCGTCGTTCGCCGCCGCCAGGAGCGATCCTCGTCGCGGAGCGGTGAGCGGTTCGCCTTCGTCAACCTGTCGGACCCGACGGGCGAGTACGAGGTGCTGTTCCCGCCCGAATCCCTGCGCAAGTGCCGCGACCTCCTGGAGCCCGGCCGCGCCATCAGCATCAAGGTGCGAGCCAAGGCCCAGGATGGCGAGGTCCGGTTCTACGGCGACGACGCCGAGCCGATCGAACGCGCGATCGAAGGCGCTGCGGCCGGGCTGCGCATCCATCTGTCGCCGCACTCCGCGGAGATCGACGCCTTGAAGTCCCGCCTGCAGGGCGCGGCGGCCCAACGCGGGGGCGGGGAGGTCGTGCTGATCGCCGGCCTCGGCGAAGGCCGCGAGGTGGAGCTGAAGCTGCCGGGCCGGTTCACCCTGGACTCCGCCCTGCGGGGGGCGATCAAGACCGCGCCAGGGGTCATGTACCTCGAGGACGTGTAAGCTCAGCGGCGCCGACTGTCGGTGGCGGACCTGATCGACGCGAACTCCGAGTCTGCCTTCCATCGGGGCCACGCCCCGCTGGAGGCGATGTCCCTGCCCATGACGTAGAGCAGATCCACGTCCTGAGCCGCCCCTTCAAGGTTCCAGTCCGCGCGCCAGACGTCGCACGGCTGATGATAGCAATGGGCGGTGTAGTCGGTGATCCAGCGCTCTCCGGCCGCCCGGCCGCCCGACACCAGGTCCGGCCCGCCGCCCAGGCTCATCAGCAGCAGGGTGGGGACGCCGCGCTTGGCCAGCGAGAAGTGGTCGGCGCGGTAGAACAGCCCGCGCTCTGGATGGGTGTCGGCGGTGACGACCCGATCCTGGGCCGCGGCGGCCACGGTGAGCCGGTCCTCCAGGTCGTTCTGGCCCGCCCCGACCAGGACCACGTCGCGTGACGGACCGACCGGCTCCAGCGTGTCCATGGTGAAGTCCGCCGCGGTCAGGGCGGGGTCGTACAGGGGATGCACGGCATACCACTCCGAGCCCAGAAGCCCGCGCTCCTCGGCGGTCCAGATGGCGAAGACGGTGGTCCGCGCCGTTCGGGGACCCCGTGCGAAGGCCCGGGCCAGCTCCAGCACCCCGGCGACGCCGGTCCCGTCGTCGGCGGCGCCGTGGCGGATGCGAACGCCCTGGGCGTCGGGAGCGCCGACGCCGAAGGCGTCCCAATGCGCGCCGAAGATCACCGTCTCCGCCGGCCGGCGGCTCCCCGTGCGCCTCGCAAGCACGTTGTGGCTCTCCACGCGGTGGAAGCTGACGTCGTAATCCGCCGAGAGGGTTGCGCCCCCGACCGGCGCGGGGCGGAAGTCGCTTCGCCTCGCCTGGGCCTCCAATTGGTCAAGCTCCAGCCCCGCGCGGCGGAACAGCGCCGCGGCCGTGTCGCGCTGGATCCATCCCTGGATCAGCGGATGCGCCCGCTCCGGATCTGCGCGCACGATGTCGTAGCTCTCGGCGTTGGAGCTCTGGACCGTGGCCCAGCCATAGCCGGCGGCGGCGGGCTCGTGGATGATCAGGGCGCCCAGCGCGCCCCTCCGCGCGGCTTCCTCGAACTTGTAGGTCCAGCGGCCATAGTAGGTCATCGCCCGGCCGCCGAACCGGCCGAAGGCGTCTTCCCCCTTTGTGGCGGCGAAATCTGGGTCGTTGACCAGGAACACCGCGATCTTGCCGTGCAGGTCGACGCCCTTGAAGTCGTCCCATCCGCGCTCGGGAGCGGCGACCCCGTAGCCGACGAACACCAGGGGCGCCTTGTCGACGTGGACGTGGGCCCGCGGCTGCTGGCTCTCGATCACGACCTCCTGGCTCTGACGGAGCGGCTGCGACCAGCCGCCAAGCTCCAGGCGCAGCTTCGGATCGGGCGCCACCTCGATGCGCACCAGCGGAACGGTCTGGAGGAAGCCGCCGTGGTCGCCGCCCGGCTCCAGCCCGAGCGCCTTGAGGCGGCGGACAAGGTAAGCGACGGTCCTGGTCTCTGCGGCCGTCCCCGGCGAGCGTCCCCCGTAGGCGTCCGAGGAGATCTCGCGGACGATATCGCTCATCCGCCCCGCGCTGATGGGTCCGGAGCCCTGGCCCCTCGCCATGCTGGCCGCGGCCAGGAGCGCCAGCGAGAGCGCGGCCACGGGCAGGTGCGAGCGCATGGTGATCTCCTCGTCCTATGGGGGCATAGCAAGGGACGAGGCCGGCGCAACGCGGCTTCCTTGCTTTTCCGGCGCTTTGCCCCTATCTGCACCGCCCATCTCGCACGTAGGCGTACGGCGGGTCCGGGGAGACATCCCGAGCCCGACCGTTCCGGTCTCCTCAGCCGAGGGGAAGGCCTGCGGACGTTCAACCGGAAGAAGGACCTGTAAAAGCCTATGGCGCTTCCTGAATTTTCCATGCGGCAGCTGCTCGAAGCTGGCGCCCACTTCGGCCACCAGACGCACCGCTGGAATCCGAAGATGGAGCGCTACATCTTCGGCTCGCGCGCCAATATCCACATCATCGACCTGTCCCAGACCATCCCGCTGCTCCATCAGGCTCTCCTGAAGGTGCGCGAGGTCGCCGCGAGCGGCGGCCGGGTGCTGTTCGTCGGCACCAAGCGGCAGGCGTCCGACCCGGTGGCCAGCGCCGCCAAGCGTTGCGCCCAGTACTACGTGAACCACCGCTGGCTGGGCGGCACCCTGACCAATTGGCGGACCATCTCGCAGTCGATCTCCCGCCTGCGCGAGCAGGAAGCGGTGCTCGAGGGCGAATCGGGCGGCCGCACCAAGAAGGAGCTGCTGCAGATCACGCGCGAGCGCGACAAGCTCGAGCTATCCCTTGGCGGGATCAAGGACATGGGCGGGATTCCCGACCTGATGTTCGTGGTCGACACCAACAAGGAAGACATCGCCATCCTCGAGGCGCGCAAGCTGAACATCCCCGTGGTGGCGATCCTCGACACCAACTCCAACCCGGACGGGATCAGCTTCCCGGTTCCGGGGAACGACGACGCGGCGCGGGCGATCCAGCTCTATTGCGATCTCGTGGCGGACGCCGTGATCGACGGCCTCGCCGCCGGCCAGGCGGCCGCGGGAGTCGACCTGGGCGCGGCCGAGGCCCCGGCCGAACCGGCGCTGCGCAAGCGCGGCGCGGGCAAGCCCGCGTCTGCGCCTGCTGAGGCCCAGCCGGCCGTCGAAGCTCAGTCCGACGCTCAAGGCCAGTCTGGCGCTCAGGCCCCGTCCGACGCCCAGGCCGAGTCCTCGGCTGCGACCCTCGACCCGGAGGCCGCGCCCGAAGCCGAGGCCGACGGGGAGGCCGATACCGGGGCCGCCGCCTCACAGTCCGAAACGACAGAGGCGACGGCCGAAGCCTGAGCCCCCGGCGGGCCCGTCCCGCCATCCCAAGTCCCAAATTGCGTCCGGCCGCCCCGGCGGCCGGCGCGAGCTGCATCGGAGGATAACACCATGGCGGAGATCACCGCCGGCCTGGTCAAGGAACTTCGCGAGAAGTCCGGCGCAGGCATGATGGATTGCAAGAAGGCCCTTCAGGAAACCGGCGGCGACATCGAGGCCGCCATGGATTGGCTGCGCACCAAGGGGCTGTCGAAGGCCGCCAAGAAGTCCGACCGCGTCGCCGCCGAAGGCCTCGTGGCCACGGCTTTGCGCACGGACGGCGCCGGCATGACCGGCGCGGTGGTCGAGCTCAACGCCGAGACCGACTTCGTGGCCCGCAACGAGCTGTTCCAGGGCGTTGCGCGCAAGTCGGCCCTTGCGGCCCTGGACGTCGACGGCGCCGAGGCGGTCTCCGCCGCGAAGACCTCCGACGGCGAAACCGTCTCGGAGATGATCACCGGCCTGATCGCCACCATCGGCGAGAACATGGTGCTGCGCCGCTCGGCCCGCTTCCAGGTGGGCCGCGGGGCCGTGGCCGCCTACGTCCACAACGCCGTGGCGCCCGAGCTCGGACGCATGGGCGTGCTGGTGGCGATCGAAGGCGAGGGCGACCAGGCCAAGCTGCAGGACCTCGGCCGCAAGATCGCCATGCACGTGGCGGCGACCGCTCCCCTGTCGCTGTCCACGGATGACCTGGACCCGTCCGCGGTCGAGCGGGAGCGGGCGATCTTCACCGAGCAGGCCGAGGCGTCCGGCAAGCCGCCGCAGGTCGTCGAGAAGATGGTCGAGGGCCGGCTGCGCAAGTTCTACGAGGAGGTCGTGCTGCTGAAGCAGGCCTTCGTCATGAACCCGGACCAGACGATCGAGCAGCTTGTGGCCGAGCAGGCCAAGGCGCTCGGCTCGCCGGTGGCGGTGAAGGGCTTCGTGCGTTTCGCCCTTGGCGAGGGCGTCGACAAGGGTCAGGGCCCCGACTTCGCGTCCGAGGTCGCGTCTCTCAGCAATCGCTGAGGGATCGCGTGATGATGGAGGGCCGTCCGGGCGACCGGGCGGCCCTTCTTCTCGTCCGGCGCGAACGACGATAGGGTGCGCCCGCCGATTTTCCAGGAGCCTCCCGCGCGCATGTCCGCCGAATCGACAAGCCCGATCCTGAGCGAACCTCCGCTGCGCTTCCGCCGCATCCTGCTCAAGGTCTCCGGCGAGATCCTGATGGGCGATTCCGGCTTCGGCATCGACATGTCGACGGTCGACGCCGTGGCCCAGGACATCGCCGAGATCGCCGGCCGGGGCGTGGAGCTGTGCCTGGTGATCGGCGGCGGCAACATCTTCCGCGGCCTGTCCACCGCCGCCCGCGGGATGGAGCGGGCCAGCGCGGACTACATGGGCATGCTGGCCACAGTGATGAACGCCCTGGCCATGCAGAACGCCCTGGACAAGCTGGGCGTCGACACCCGCGTGCAGTCCGCCATCCCCATGGCCACGGTCTGCGAGCCCTACATCCGCCGGCGCGCCCTGCGCCACCTGGAGAAGGGGCGGGTGGTGATCTTCGCGGCCGGCACCGGAAACCCGTTCTTCACCACGGACACCGCCGCGGCGCTCCGGGCGGCAGAGATGGGCTGCGACGCCCTGCTCAAGGGCACCAGCGTGGACGGGGTTTACACGGCCGACCCCAAGAAAGACCCGGCGGCCCGCCGTTACGACAAGCTCAGCTACATGGACATGCTGAGCCAAGACCTGAAGGTGATGGACGCGTCGGCCATCAGCCTGATGCGCGACAACGCCATTCCCATCGTGGTCTTCTGCATCCGCGAGCGCGGCGCCCTGCTCGACGTCCTGACCGGGGCCGGGGTCCACACCGTCATCGAAGACAGCCGCCAACGCGCTTAGGGAGGAGCCATGGCCACCGAGAAGCCCGTCCTGTCCAATTATCGCGACCGCATGGACAAGGCCGTCGCCGCCCTGAAGGAGGAGTTCACCAGCCTGCGCACCGGGCGGGCCTCCTCCGCCCTGCTCGATCAGGTGCAGGTGGAGGCCTATGGCTCCTCGATGCCGCTGAGCCAGGTTGCGGGCGTCAGCGTTCCTGACCCGCGCTCCCTGATGGTCAATGTCTGGGACAAGGGCGTGGTGGTGTCGGTCGAGAAGGCCATCCGCAGCGCGGGCCTAGGGCTCAATCCGGTGATGGAGGGCCAGAACCTGCGCATCCCGATCCCGCCGCTCACCGAGGAGCGCCGCAAGGACATCGCCAAGCTCGCGGGCAAGTACGCGGAGCAGCAGCGGATCGCCGTGCGCAACGTGCGGCACCACGCCATGGACGACCTGAAGAAGGCGGAGAAGGACTCCGTCATCACGCAGGACGAGCATCGCCGCATGCAGGACGAGGTGCAGAAGTTCACGGACGAGGCGATCCGACGCGTGGACGACGCCTTGAAAACCAAAGAGCAGGAGATCATGCAGGTCTGACGGCCGGTCCTGGCCGCGCCTCTGATTCCCAAGGACCGCCATGTCGCCCAAGGCAAGCCCGCCGCAGCGGTCCTCACCGGACAACCCGGGCCTTCACGTCGCCATCATCATGGACGGCAACGGCCGGTGGGCGAAGGCGAGGGGGCTGCCCCGCTCCTTCGGCCACCGCGCCGGCGTGCAGGCGTTGAAGCGCACCGTGGAGGCGGCGCCGGGATTCGGCATCGAACGGCTTACCGTGTTCGGATTCTCGACCGAGAACTGGAGCCGTCCCGCCCAGGAGGTCTCCGAGCTCATGGGGCTGCTCAAGACCTATGTGAACTCCGACCTCGACCGCTTGGCGCGCGAGGGGGTCAATGTGCGGATCTTGGGACGCCGGACCGGGCTGTCGTCCGACATCCTGGAGGTGATCGAACGCGCCGAGCGGCGCACGGCCGCCAACCAGCGCTTCCGGCTGCAGGTCGCCTTCAACTATGGCGGCCGCGCCGATATCATCGACGCCGCCCAGGCGTTCGCCGAAGAGGTCAGGGCAGGGCGGGCTGAGCCGCAGGACCTCACCGAGGAAGGCTTCGGCCAGCGTCTTTCCACCCGCGAGGGCCCCCCGCCGGACCTGATCGTGCGAACGTCAGGGGAGCGGCGCATCTCCAATTTCCTTTTGTGGGAAGCCGCCTACGCGGAATTCGTCTTCCAGGACGTGTTCTGGCCCGACTACGGCCCCGCCGAGCTTAGTGCGGCCGTCGAGGAGTACCGCCGCCGCAACCGGCGCTATGGCGGAGCCGACGTCGATGACGTCCTTGCGACCGGCTAGGCGCTTCGACTGGAACAACCTCAGGCAAAGGGCGATGTCGGCGACGGTGCTGGCGCCGCTCGCGATCCTGGCCGTCTGGTTCGGCGGTTGGCTGCTGCTGATCGTCCTGGCGGCGGCGGCGGCTCTGCTGGCCGTCGAATGGAGCGTGATGAGCGCCCCCCATGCGCCCACGCGCATGTCGGTGGTGATCACCGTGACCTTGCTGCTCGCCCTCTTTACCGCCGAGCTGAAGGGCTATGCGCCCGCGTGGGTGGTCCTCGCCCTGGCGCCGCTGGTCTGCGCCCTGGTGGCCCGGGGCGTGGCCGAGCGGCCGACAGACGCGGCCTTTGGTGCGGTCTATATCGGCTTGCCTTGCCTGGCGCTGAGCTGGATCAGGAACTCCGACGTCCCCGGCCATCCGTACGCCGGGCGCGACTGGACGATCCTGCTCCTCGCGGTCACCTGGGCCGCCGACATCGGGGCATTCGCCGTCGGCAACCTGCTGAAGGGACCCAAGCTCTGGCCGCGCTTCTCGCCCAACAAGACCTGGTCCGGCTTCGGCGGAGGACTGGCGGCCGCGATCGCGGCCTCGGTCACCGTCGGCCTGATCACGCACATGATGCTGTCGGTCGCCGCCGCGGCGCTGATGGGCCTGATCGGCGGCCTGGCGACCATGGGCGGTGACCTCCTGGAGTCGATGCTCAAGCGGCGGTTCGGGGTGAAGGATTCCGGCGACCTCATCCCCGGCCATGGCGGGCTGCTGGACCGGGTCGACGGTCTGCTCTTCGCGATCCTGGCCGTGGCGCTCGCCCGGCTGATCCACCTGGAAGGCTGGCGAACGTGAACGGGGCGCGCCGCATCAGCGTGCTCGGCTCGACCGGTTCGGTCGGGGTCTCCACGCTCGACCTGCTGGGACAGGCGGTCGGGCAGGGGGGCGCGGAGGTCGAGGTCGTGGCCCTGACCGCGGGCCGCAACGTGCGGCTGCTGGCGGAGCAGGCGTTGGCCTGGCGCCCGGCGCTGGCGGTGATCGGCGACGAGACCCTGCTCCCCGAACTGCGTGACAGACTGAAAGATTCGGGCGTGCGGACCGGCGGCGGCCGCGCCGCGGTGATCGAGGCGGCCAGCCTTCAGGCCGACTGGGTGATGGCCGCGATCGTCGGCGTCGCGGGTCTGGAGCCCACCCTGGCGGCCGCCCGCACGGGCGCGGTGATCGCTCTGGCGAACAAGGAGAGCCTGGTCTGCGCCGGTCCCGCCCTGCTCAGGATCGCGGGGGCGGCGGGAGGGTCGGTGATCCCGGTCGATTCCGAGCACGCGGCGATCTTCCAGGTGTTGCAGCCCGCGGCCGCGGGGCGGGTTGCGCGGTTGATCCTGACCGCGTCGGGCGGGCCGTTCAGGACGTGGTCGATCGAGGCGATGGCGGCGGCCACCCCCGAGCAGGCGGTGGCCCACCCGAACTGGTCCATGGGCGCCAAGATTTCGATCGATTCCGCTTCGATGATGAACAAGGGGCTCGAGCTGATCGAGGCGTCCTACCTGTTCTCGACCCCGCCGGAGCGCATCGACGTCTTGATCCACCCGCAGTCCATCATCCACAGCATGGTCGAGTACCAGGACGGCTCGACCCTGGCGCAGCTTGGCCCGCCCGACATGCGCGCGCCGATCGCCTGCGCCTACGCCTGGCCGGACCGCCTGCCATGGCCGGCGCCCCGCCTCGATTTGGCCGCGGTCGGAGCGCTTACGTTCGAAGCCCCCGATCTGCAACGCTTCCCGGCGCTGAAGGTCGCCCGGGCGGCGCTGGAGCGCGGGTGCGGCGCGCCCGCAGCGCTGAATGCGGCTAATGAGACCGCCGTGGAGGCCTTCCTTGACCGTAAGATCGGCTTTCTCGATATTGCGGCCGCGGTGGCGGAGACCCTCGATCGGATGGATCGGACGGGGGACCTTGTCGCGGGCCCGGACGGCGACGCAGTGGAGACTGCCTTGACGCTGGACCGGTCCGGCCGCCGGGTGGCGGCGGACGTGCTCAAGGACGTCGTGTGCTCCCACTAAAACGAAACCAGGAGAGCGCTCCGCCGCATGTTGCTTCAGTACGCGCAAAACGTGTTGTTCTATACGCTGCCGTTTTTGGTTGTGATCAGCTTCGTGGTGACGTTCCACGAGCTCGGCCACTTCGCGGTGGCGCGCTGGTGCGGCGTGGCGGTGGACCGGTTCTCGATCGGCTTCGGCCGCGCCGTCGCCTCATGGACCGACAAGTCGGGCGTGGAATGGCGCATCGGCTGGATGCCGATCGGCGGCTACGTGCGCTTCGCCGGTGACGAGAGCGCCGCCAGCGTTCCCGACAGCGAGGATCTGCAGGACCTTCGCCGCCAAGTGCTGGCGCGCGAGGGCCCGCAGGGCCTCAAGCGCTATTTCCATTTCAAGCCCTTGTGGCAGAGGACGCTCGTGGTGGCGGCCGGCCCGGCGGCCAACTTCATCCTTTCCACCCTGCTGTTCGCGGCCCTGGCCATGACCGTGGGCGATATCATGGTGAAGGCGCGGGTGGGCGGCGTGGAAGCCAACAGCCCCGCCGCGAGGGCCGGGTTCCAGGCTGGCGACCTGATCACCCAGGCGAATGGCCGCCCGATCGCCACCTTCGACGAAGTCACCCGGCTGGTGGCGCTGAGCACAGGCGAGCCGATCCGGTTCGAGGTCCAGCGCGGCGGCCGCCCGGTCGACCTTGTCGCCACGCCCGCCCGCTCGACCGCCACCGACAAGCTGCACATCGACCGCCTGGGTCTCGGCTACCTCGGCCTCATGTCGAGCAACAAGGTGAAGGGGGACATCACGATCAAGCGCTTCGCGCCTCTGGCGGCGCTGGAGCGCGGCGCCGGCAAGACCGTGGACGTGGTCGGCTCCAGCCTGACCTATATCAGGCGTATGGCCCTCGGCCGCGAGAACGGCCAGCAGCTCGGCGGCATCGTCGGCATGGCCGGCCGGACAGGCCAGATGACCTCGGAGTCGGTCAAGCTGTCTTCTGACATCGGTTCGGCCGCCGAGAACATCGCCCTGAACCTAATTCAGATGGCCGCCTTCATCTCGGCCGCGGTCGGCTTCGCCAACCTGCTGCCGATCCCCGTGCTGGACGGC
>FTHL01000356.1_pt1 | contig 26665 bp, 29 predicted proteins | sample 1640951 | NCBI WGS metagenome assembly FTHL01 (sample SAMEA3914788, study PRJEB12502) | metagenome | biome: forest; material: soil | place: Canada | collected 2011-07-03 | depth 0.1 m
GAGCCCTTGAACCGCCGCGCCACGATCGGCATCAACTTCTGATCACGATCTGAGCACCGCAAAGTCAGGGGGCCCGGCTCACGCCGGGCCCCTTTTCTTGTGGGCAAAAGGGTGGGACGGGGGCGGTCCTTGCCGCCGCGCCCCGGCGTGCGGCATGATCGCGGCCAACCCGGCGCCCGCCATGTCCTCAAGGCCCGTCCTCCCGGCCGACGCCGTTCGGCCGCTCGAGCTGAAGCGCTGCAGTCGCTGTGGCGCGCAGTTCGGCTGCGGCGCGGCGTCCGGCGCCTGCTGGTGCGCCGGTCTTCCGCCCTTGCCCCTGGCGTCGCTCTCGTCCGAGGACTGCCTTTGCCCCACCTGCATGGCGCAGGTGACGGCGCTCGCGCCCGAGGATGCGGCCTAAATCTGGCTTAACCGTTCTCGGCTAGGCTGCCGGGCCATGAGCCTCCACGCCCACCTTCCCGATCCCGCGGATCGCCGTTCGCTGCAGCGGACGCCGACCACCCTTCGGGGCAAGATCCTGCCCGAACTGCTCGACTGCGTGATTAGCGACTTCAACGACCGGGGCGCGCGGCTGACCCTTCCCGCCGGCGCCGAGGTCGGCGACAGCGTCATGCTGGTGGTGTGGTCGACGGGGATGGGGTTCCAGGGCCAGGTGCGCTGGCGCTCGGCGATGGACGTGGGCGTCCGTTTTCTGAGCCGCTGTGACTTTCGCTGCCGCACGCCCCCGCATTTCGCCGAGGCCAAGGCGCTGTGGCTGGAGAGCCGGCCCCGGCACGGCCGCCGCGAGCTGCGCAAGGCCAAGGTGATGCTGCCGGCGCCCCGCCGCTACGCCCGGCTTTCACGCTTCCTCTAGCGACGCGCGCGAGCGCCGCGCCGCGCCGCGGGTCAGGCGCCCTCTTCGGGCACGGCGCGGTGAAGGGCGGCCATGACGGCGGCCAGGACGCATCCCGCGACGATGCCCCACGTCAGGTCCTTGACCAGGGTCAGGCCGAAGGTGGCCAGGAGCACGGCCGCGGTCCGCCAGGCGCGCAGCAGGCGCACGAACTCGCCCCGTTCGGCCATGTTCCACGCGACCGCCACCAGCACCCCGGCGAGCGCCGCGAGGGGCACGAAGCTCGCCAGCTGGGCCGCGACGAGCATGAACAGCAGCAGGAACGCCGAGTGCAGCATGCCCGCCATGGGCGTGCGGGCGCCGGCGCGGATGTTGGTCGCGGTCCGGGCGATCGTGCCGGTGACGCAGATGCCGCCGAACAGGGCGGAGGCGACGTTGGCGAGGCCCTGGGCCACCAGCTCCATGTTGGAGCGGTGCTTGCGGCCGGTCATGCCGTCGGCCACCTTGGCGGACAGCAGGCTCTCGACGCCGCCCAGCAGGGTGAAGGAGAGGGCCGACGGCAGCACCTGCCAGACCTTCTCGAAGGTGATCGGCGGAAGCGCGGGCGGCGCAAGGCCGTGCGGGATGCCGCCGAAGCGCCCGCCGATGGTGTCGACCGGAAGCCGCAGCACGGCCGCCGCAACGGAGGCGGCGACGACGGCGACGAGCATGCCCGGCCAGGTCGGCCGCAACCGCTGCTGGACGAAGATCACGGCCGCGACCCCGACGCCCAGGGTGACGGACGCGGGGTTGAGGCCGCCGATGGCGTGGGCGAGGGCGGCGAGCTTGGGCAAGAGCGGGCCGGGCTCGACCCCCGACAGCTTCAGGCCCCCGAGATCCTTCAGCTGGCTGGCCACGATGGTCACCGCGATGGCGCAGGTGAAGCCGACCGTCACAGCGTGGGGAATGTGGCGGATGAGCGAGCCGAGCCGCGAGGCCCCGATGGCGGCGAGCATCAGGCCGGACAACAGCACCGCCAGCAGCAGGCCCGAGACCCCGAACCTGGCGGCCGTGGCCGACACGAGCACGATGAAGGCGCCGGCGGGACCCCCGATCTGGAACCGGCTGCCGCCCAGGGCAGAGACGAGAAAGCCCCCGACGATCGCCGTATAGAGCCCCCGATCGGGCGAGACGCCCGACGCCACCGCGATCGCCATGGAGAGCGGCAGGGCCACGATCGCCACGGTCAGTCCAGCAAGCGCGTCCTTGCGCAGGTCCGAAAGCCGATAGCCTTCGCGGATCACCGTCGCGAGCTTGGGCAGGTAGAGATGCGCCGTGGCCGTCCCGTCCGGCATGTGCGGTGGCCTCTTCGAATGGCTGAGGCGCGTTAAAGCCCAGGTCCAGATAGCACAACAGCCCAGCCTAGCCCGCGGCAAGCGTCGCGCCCGCGCGGCCGGGGCTAGCCGCCGATGCGGCGCCCGTCCAGGGCCGCCAGCTCCGCGGCGTCGGGCGGCTCCCACAGGCGCTCAACGAAGTCGAACATCTCACGCGTGATGTCGAAGGTCAGCTGGCGGGTCTCCAGCCGGTCCCGGTCGCGGGCCTGGACGCGCCGCCATCGCTCCTCGGCGCCGACCTCGACGACGTGCAGCCGTACGCCGAGGCCCGCCGCCTGGGCCAGGGCGGCGATCCTGGCCCGTTGCTCACGGGTGCTGAAGCCGAGGTCCAGCACGCAGGCGAGGCCGCGGCCGGCGACCTGCGCCGCGGTCGCCCAGATCCGCTCGGTGCACCGGCTGACCCGCTCCATCGCCCAGGCGGGATCGGGGGGCTGCGGGCTGTCCATCCAGAACAGCCCGGCCATCCATTCGTCGATGGAGAAGCGCACCCCGCCCAGGGTCTGCGCCAGGCCGTCGGCGTAGGTGGTCTTGCCCGCTCCAGTGGAGCCGCACACCAGATGGATGATCGGAGCCGGCATCGGCGGCGGCCCGGACCGGTCAGCCGCCGAACGGCGGCAGCTCCAGCCCCCGGACGCCGGGGCTGAAAGCGAACAGGCCGCCGGCGAGCGGCTGAGCCTCGCGGGCCGCGGGCGACAGGCCGTCCCAGGCGCTGGTGATGTAGAGGGTGGCGAGGTCCGGCCCGCCGAAGGTGCAGCTGGACGGCTGCGCCACAGGCACCTGGACCACCCGGTCCAGCCGGCCGTCCGGCGCGTAGCGGGCCACCCGCCAGGCCCCCCACTGCGCCGCCCAGACGAAGCCCTCCGCATCGACGGCCGCACCGTCCGGAGCGCCGGCCTCGCCGCGCGTGTCGGCGAACTCACGCCGCCGCGACAGGGTTCCGGCGACCGGATCGTGATCGAAGGCGAAGATAGTCTTGGCGGCGGAATCGGCCTGGTAGAGCGTCCGCCCGTCCGGGCTGGCGCACAGGGCGTTGGCGATGTGCACGCCTTCGATCATCGAGACGGTGCGCCAGTCGGCCGTGGTGCGGAACACCACGCCTGGCCGCTTTCCGCCGTTGTCGTCCATGATGCTCCACCAGAAGGCGCCGGACACGTCCATGCTGCCGTCGTTGCTGCGGAAGCCGGGCGGCCAGGCCTGCGGCTGGCGGATCTCCACCCCGCGGGTGTCCGGGTCGGCCACGGCCAGGCCGGCCTCGGTGGCCAGGAGCAGCCCGCCGGCGGCGCGCCAGGCGCCGGCGCTGGCCCGGAAGGGCAGGTCCCAGAGCCCGAAGCTCCCATCCCCGGGGCTGTGCCAGCGCAGCCGCCGGCCCTTGATGTCGAACCAGTAGAGGCGCCCCGCGGACGGGTCCCAGCAGGGGCCTTCGCCCAGGCGGTCGCGCCCCTCGAGGACGCAGATCGGCTCCGCCATCAACCCTCCGCCCCTCGCCGCCGCCGCTGCGTCAAACTGTCCACCCGGCGCCGCGGCTTGTTTGGGTTCCGTTCAGCCTTGGGGCGGATACTGTCAAATTCAAAGCCGAATCGGGAGGGGTCCCAAAGTGGCGCAAGTTAGTTATTCCGACGTCTTCTCCATCAGTCACGATCGTGACTACGCGGAAGACATCCGGGCCGGCGACCTCGTTCGCACCGGCCCCAATCTTCACCCGCACTTCACGGTGGTCGCGATCAGCGGCGAGACGGCTTGGGTGCGCAACACCGAGACCGGGGCCGACGGCCTCACCGCGGTGTCGCGCTGCCGGAAGATCAATGGCGCGCCGGCGTTCTGACGGGCGCCGGCCCCGGCCATAGCCTTTTCCAAGGGCGCGCCGGCCCGCTTCGCCCGGCCTGGCCATTTTTCTGAACTCCCTGCACGCGATTCCGTTTACGAGTGATCGCGGCTCGCCGGAGGACAGGTCATCTCCGCATTCATGTTCGCGACGGGGATCGAGAACAGCATCCCCAAGGTTGATGGCGGCCGCGTGCGCGTGGACCAGATGGAGTCCTGCGGCCACTACCGGCTGTGGCGCACCGACTTCGACCTCTGCGAAGAGCTCGGCATCCGCTACCTGCGCTACGGGCCGCCGCTGCACACCAGCCTGCTGGGACCGGAGAAATACGACTGGGAGTTCTCCGACCTGACGTTCGGCGACCTCTATCGCCGCGACATGGTGCCGATCGTCGACCTCTGCCACTTCGGACTGCCCGACTGGATCGGCGACTTCCAGAACCCGGACTTCCCGACGCATTTCGCGCGCTACTGCGGCGCCTTCGCCCGCCGCTTCCCCTGGGTGCAGCTCTACACCCCGGTCAACGAGATGTTCATCTGCGCCGCCTTCTCGGCCAAGTACGGCTGGTGGAACGAGCAGGGGACCACCGACCGCACCTTCGTGCGGGCGCTGAACAACATCGTGAAGGCCAATGTGCTGGGGATGCAGGCCATCATAGAGGTGCGGCCGGACGCCATCTTCATCCAGAGCGAGTCCTCCGAATACTTCCACGCGGAGAACCCCAAGGCGATCAAGATCGCCGAGATCGAGAACTCCAAGCGCTTCCTGTCGCTGGACCTGAACTACGGGCACCGGGTCGACTCGGAGATGTACGAGTACCTGCTCGACAACGGCATGACCCACGAGGATTACCATTTCTTCCTCGGCAACAGCATGCGGCACCACTGCATCCTGGGAAACGACTACTACTGGACCAACGAGCACCGGGTGGGATCGGACGGCGTGGTGCGGGCCTCGGGCGAGATCTTCGGCTACAGCGAGATCACCCGGCAGTACTACGACCGCTATCGCCTGCCGGTGATGCACACCGAGACCAACATCGTCGAGGGCCCGAGCGGGGACGAGGCGGTCAACTGGCTCTGGAAGGAGTGGGCGAACGTCCTGCGGGTGCGCAACGACGGGGTGCCGACGGTGGGCTTCACCTGGTACTCGCTGACCGACCAGATGGACTGGGACACCGCCCTTCGCGAGAAGAACCATCGCGTGCACCCGGTGGGCCTTTACGACCTGAACCGGCAGATCCGGCCGGTCGGGACCTCCTACAAGCAGCTGATCCAGGACTGGGGCGACGTGCTGCCCACGCAGAGCATCTGCCTCAGCGTGCCGGTGGTGCTGCCCTCGGAGTACAAGGGGCGACTGCCGGAGCGCCAGCGCGCGGACGCCGAGCGCCTGCGCGAGAGCGAGCGGGAGATGGGCGCCGTCATCTGACGCCCGCGTCGGCCGGCTGGCCATCGGGCGTCGCCCAGGAGCGCAGAGATGTCCACGACGGACCCGCCCTCGATCAACGGCTGGCCGGTCCACACCCTGACGCGCGCGGCGCCGGCCGATCCGGTCCGCCCTACGTTCGTGAGCGCCGAGGTCCTGCCGGGACGGGCGATGATGCTGCTGCAGGCGCGGTTGCGGCTGCCGGGCGGGCGCGAGATCGAGCTCCTGGCCTCGCCGCCGCCGGCGCAGGCCGCCCAGGCGCTGGACGGCGGGGCGGAGGACTTCGCCGGCGACGCCGCCTTCAGCTTCGGCTGCGCGGTGCTGGCGCCCTACGCCAACCGCATCCGCGGCAAGCCCGTCGGGCCGGGACGGGCGCTGGAGACCCAGGTGCTCGGCCGCACGGTGCGCCTGCCGCGCAACTGGGGCGGCAAGGCCCCCGGCGCGGAGCAGTATGCCATGCACGGCCTGATCCTGGACCGGGCGGTGGACCGGCTGGAGCCGCGTTCGGACGCGGGGGCGGAGACGGTCACGGGGTTCATCGACGCGGGGGATTTCGGCGGCCGCTGGCTGTCGCGGACCGATCTCGAGATCGCCGTGGCGCTGCACGCCGACGCGCTGGAGCTCAGGGTGACCGCCCGCAACGCCGGCGAGGAGACGCTGCCGATGGGGATCGGCTGCCACCCCTATTTCGCCCTGCCGAGCGGCCGGCGCGAGCAGGCCCGCGTGCACGTTCCGGCGCGGCGCAGGCTCGAGGTGAACAATTACGACGAGGTGCTGCCCACCGGACGGCTGCTGGATGTGCAGGGCGGACCCTACGACCTCTCGCCGCCCGAGGGCGCGGCGCTGGGCGGGCTCTATCTGGATGACTGCTTCGTCGACCTTCAGAAGGATCGCGAGGGCCGCACGGCGGCGCAGATCACCGATCCGGCGGGCGGCTATGGCCTCAGGATCGTCGCCCACTCGCCCGAGGTCAGCGCAGTCCAGGTCTACGCCCCGCCGGACAAGCCCTTCGTGGTGCTTGAGCCGCAGTTCAACTGGGCCGATCCGTTTGGGCCGGAATGGCCGGCCGGCGCGGCCACCGGCATGGCCTTGCTGCAACCCGGCGAGGCGGTGACCTACCGGTTGCGGTTCGAGCCCTTCGTCCCTGAGGCGCCGGCGCGGGCCTAGCCCCCCGGCTCGTGCGCCTCGAGCCGCGGCAGGTTGGCCGCCAGCTTTCCGAGCAGGGTGAACAGGGCGTCGCGCTCCTCGCCGGAGAGGCCGTCCAACAGCAGGCCTTCGCGCTCGAGCGAGGCCAGGATCATGCGATCGTGCAAGGCCTGCCCCTCGGGCGTCAGGGTCAGGCGTACGCGCCGGCTGTCGGCCTGATCGGTCCGGGCGAGCACGCGGCCGCGCCGGACCAGGGCGTGCACCGAGCGGCTGACGGCCGCCTTGTCCACGCCGGAGATCTGGCTGATCTCGTTGGCCGAGACGCCGGGCCGCAGCGCCAGCAGCGCCAGCACCCGCCATTCCATCACCCCGACGCCATAGCTCCTGAGGTAGGCCCGCGAGGCGCTGGACGAGATGCGGTTGGCGAGGGCCACGATCTGGAAGGCGGCGTGGACCTCGGTCTGGATGCGCGGCGGCCCGGCCATCAAGCGGCGGTGAGCGAGCAGCCGCCGTCCACCCTCAGGATGGCGCCGGTGATGTAGCTGGCCTCGTCGGACAGCAGGAAGGCGATGGCGGCGGCGATGTCCTGCTCGGACCCGAGCCGGCCGAGCGGGGTCTTGCGCCGGCGCAGCTCATAGCCGGCCTCGTCGACGACGGCCCGCGCTCCGGGCGTCGGCACCGGCCCGGGGATCACCGCATTGACCCGCACCCGCCGTGGCCCGAGCTCCACCGCCAGCGACCGGGTGACGGTGGCGACCGCGCCCTTCACGGCGGCGTAGACGGCGGTGTTGGGATAGGCCTGCTCGGACGCGGGCGAGCTGAAGTTGATCACGCCGCCGCCGCGGTCCGGGCGCATGTGCCGCAGCAGCGCCTGCACGCCCCAGACCGGCGCCTTCAGCCCGATGGCCAGCATTCGGTCGAAGACCTCCTCGGACACCTGCTCGACCGGATCGTAACGGATCCACATGGCGGCGTTGACCACCCCGTCGATCCGCCCGGCCGCCGCGGCGAAGCGGGCGGCGGTCGCCTCGAAGCCCGCGCGGGACGACAGGTCCCCCGCCAGCGCCTCGGCGCGGCCGCGCCGGCTGCGGATGGCCTGCACCACCTCCTCGCAGGCCGCCGGATCGATGTCGGCGATCCCGACCGACGCGCCGGAGGCGGCCAGCAGCTCCGCGGTCCCCCGGCCGAGGCCGCGGCCGCCGCCGGTGACCAGGATCGCCCGGTCCTTCAGATCGAACGCCATCGTCTGTATCCTTTGCCCGCGTTGACCCGGTTGTTCTCCCATGCAATTGGTTGAGTAGGCAACCAATCCGGAGATGCGCCATGGCCGACGGCGAGATCGAGGTCCGTCCCCTTTGCGGCGCGGGCGGGGCCGAGGTGTTCGGCGTCGACCTCTCGCGTGAGCTGGACAACCGCACCGCCGAGGCCGTTCACGACGCCTACCTGCAGCACATCGCCCTGTTCTTCCCGGGCCAGCAGCTCACGCCGCCCCAGATCGAGCGGTTCGTCCGCCGCTTCGGGGACCCGCTGGTCCACCCCTATCTGCACGCGGTGGAAGGGTCGGCCTTCGTGCACGAGCTGCGCAAGCGGCCCGACCAGACCGTCAATTTCGGCAACGGCTGGCATGCGGACTTCACCTTCCTGGAACGGCCGTCGGCCGCCAACGCCCTCTATGCCCGCACCACGCCGCGCTTCGGCGGCGACACCGTCTTCATCAACACCGCCATGGCCTATGACGCCCTCTCGGACGGCATGAAGCGGATGCTCTCGGGCATGCGCGCCGTGCACCGGGTGCACGCCCGCTACGTCACCGACGTGGACGTGATGGCCAACCAGAAGGGCAAGGTGGTCGACGACCAGTGCCTGCACCCGGTGGTGCGGACCCATCCGGAGACCGGCCGCAAGATCCTCTACATCAACCCGAGCTTCGTGCCCCAGTTCGAGGACATGACCGAGGCGGAGTCCAAGCCGATCCTGGACTACCTGGTCGGGGTCATGACCCAGCCGGAGTTCCAGATCCGCTACCGCTGGGCCGCGGACACCTTCGGCATCTGGGACAACCGCTGCTCGCTGCACACCGCGCTCAACGACTACCAGGGCCAGCTCAGGGTGATGCACCGGATGGTGGTGCTGGAGACCTCGCGGCCGCAGTGACGCGCCTCAGGCCGCCGCCGCCAGCGCCTTGCCGAGGATCATGTCGGCGGCCTTCTCGGCGATCATGATGGTCGGGGCGTTGGTGTTGCCCGAGGCGATGCGCGGCATGATCGAGGCGTCGATCACCCGCAGGCCTTCAAGCCCGATCACCCTGAGCTGAGGATCGACCACGGCCATCGGGTCGTGGCCCATCTTGCAGGTGCCGACCGCGTGATAGAGGGTCGCGCCGGCCACCTTGGCGTAGCCCAGCATGGACTCGTCGGTGTCGCCGAACGGATCGCCCGGGGTCTCGAGATAGGGCGTGATCGCCGGCTGGCTCATGATCTTGCGGGCGATCTTGAGGCTGGCGACGGCGACGGCCTGGTCGAGCGGATCGGAGAGGTAGTTGGGCCGGATCGCGGGATAGACCACGGCGTCGGGCGACTTGATGTGCACGCTGCCCCGGGATTCCGGCCGCAGCTGGCAGGGGTTGCAGGTCATGCCGGGCTCCTTCTCGAGCACCAGCGCCTGGGTCTTGGCCAGCTCCTCCAGGTCCATGGAGGCCGCCATCATGTGGTACTGCAAGTCCGGGTCGGCGAGCTCGGGCCGCGACTTGGTGAAGGCCACCACGTGGGCCACGGCGAAGGTGAGCAGGCCCTTGCGCGCCACCGCCCACTTCAGCACCTCGCCGGCCAGGCGCACGCCGCGGCTGAGCTCGTTCACCGACGCGCATTCCGGCTTCAGCCGCCACTGGCAGCCGATCATGAAGTGGTCCTGCAGGTTCTCGCCGACGCCCTTCAGCTCGTGCACCACAGGCACGCCGGCCGCGCGCAGCACCTCGCCCTGGCCGACGCCCGAGCACTCCAGGATCTGCGGCGAGGCGACCGAGCCCGCCGCCAGCAGCACCTCCCGGGTCGCCCGGGCGGTGTGCTTCTGGCCCTTCTGGATGAACTCCACGCCGACGGCCCGCTTGCCCTCAAACAGGACCCGGGTGGTCTGGGCCTCGGTCTCAACGGTCAGGTTCGGCCGCTTCATGGCCGGGTGGAGGTAGCCCACCGCGGTGGAGTGGCGGCGGCCGTTCTTCACCGTCGACTGGAACCAGGTGACGCCTTCCTGGTGGCGGGCGTTGATGTCCTTGGAGCGGGGGATGCCGGCCTCGACGCAGGCCTCCAGCATGGCCTCGGACATCGGGTGCTTCTCGGTGATGTCGGAGACGTTGAGCGGGCCGCCCTGAGCGTGCCACTCGTCCTCGCCGCGCTCCTGGTGCTCGGCCCGGCGGAAGTAGGGCAGCACCTCGTCATAGGACCAGCCCTCGCAGCCCATCTGCCGCCAGCCGTCGTAGTCGGCCGCCTGACCGCGGATGTAGAGCAGGCCGTTGATCGAGGAGGAGCCGCCGAGCACCTTGCCCTTGGGCCACTTGTGCACGCGCCCGCCCGAGCCCGGATCGGGCTCGGTGTCGTAGAGCCAGCTGACCTTGGGATTGTTCAGGGTGCGGCCGAAACCGATCGGGGTGTGGATCAGGACGTTGGTCCAGAACTGCTTGAGGTTGCGGGTCGGGCGGTCGTCGCCGCCGGCCTCGAGGATCAGGACCCGGGTCTTGGGGTCTTCCGACAGGCGGCTGGCGAGCACGCAGCCGGCGCTGCCCGCGCCGACGATGATGTAGTCATAGCTCCCGGCCTCGGCCATGGCGCCTCTGCTCCCTCAAATTCTTCGTTGGGATCGCTATTTACCAGGGCCAAGGAGCTTTGAAAGCCATGCCCCAAGCCGCGTCCAGGCCCGTCGCCCGCATCGAAGCCGCCCAGCCGCCCCGGCGCAGCGCCGCCACCCACGCCAACCGGATGGTCATCGCGCCGGCCGATTTCGATGCGCATTCGCCGTTCCTGATGCTGGCGGAGGATTGGTTCGCGCCGCCGGCCGGGTTTCCGACCCATCCCCACCGCGGCATGGAGACGGTGACCCTGGTGCTGGAGGGGGCGATGGAGCACCGCGACCACACCGGCGCCCACGGCGTGATCGGCCAGGGCGACGTGCAGTGGATGACCGCAGGCAAGGGCGTGATGCACTCGGAGATGCCGGGCCCCGACGGGGTCCACTCCCTGCAGCTTTGGCTGAACCTCCCGGCCGAGCATAAGATGACCACAGCCCGTTACTGCGACCAGCCGGCCGCAGGGGCGCCGACGCTGGCCGGCGCGGGCTGGGAGGTCAGGGTCTATGCCGGACGCCAGGGTGATGTGGCGCAGCCGCACGGCTCCAGCTATCCGATGTCGCTCTGCACGGCCCGGCTGGAGGCGGGCGCCAGCTGCGTGCTGCAGATCCCGCGGGACGAGCGCGGGTTCCTCTATCTGGCGCAGGGCAGGGCGGAGGTCGCGGGCCAGGCGGTCGCGGCCGGCCAGACGGCCTGGATCGATCCGGGCGAGAGCGACAGGGTCACGGTTCGGGCCCTGGAGCCCACCTTCGCCGTGCTTTGCAGCGGCCGACCGATCGGCGAGCCGGTCGCCGCCTACGGGCCCTTCGTGATGAACACCATGGACGAGATCCATCAGGCCTTCGACGACTATCGTCAGGGACGGTTCGTCTGATCCGCGGCGGTCCGCCGACCCCCGCCGACGACGGCGCCGCCAAGGCCGCGCTGGCTGCCCGCCTTCGGGGCGCGATCCGCCCGCAGACCGCGATCATCGCCTCCAACTGCGTCGGAGGGCGGCTGTCCCAGGTGGCCGGGGTCGAGTTCGCCTCTCCGACCGTGGGCCTGTGGCTGGGGCCCGACGACTTCCTGCGGCTGGCGTCCGACCTGCCGCGATACCTGGCGGCGGAGCTGCGGCCAGCCGCCGAGGCCAGCGCGCGCCTGGGCTATCCGGTCGGCCGGCTCGAGGACGTACAGATCCAGTTCCAGCATTACCGCAGCTTCGAAGGGGCCCGCTCGGCGTGGGAGCGCCGCAGCCGCCGGGTCCGCCTGGACGACGTGGTGCTGGTGTTCACAGACCGCGACGGGTGCGACGCCGGTCACCTGGACCGTTTCGACGCCCTGCCGTTCAGGAAGATCGCCTTCACCGCCCGGGCGGGCGGGCCGCCGAGCACGGTGCTGGTCGAGGCCTATCGAGGCCAGCCCTGCGTCGGGGACCTGGCGAGCAACTGGGGCAAGCTCGAGCCGGCGCTGACCGCCGAACGCATCCGCAGGCTGTTCGGGCCGCCGGCGTTCGTTGCGGGCCAGCCTTAGACTCGCCGCAAGCCAGGATGCTCATTTGATCATGTCAAACGCTACAGCAAAGCTGTAGGTTCGATTCCGGGGAACTCTGGGCGGGCCGCGAGGCAAAGCGAAGCAGATGAGCGAGACAGCTGATCCGATCGATGTGGAGGTCGGGGCGAGGATACGCATCCGACGACGGCTCCTGAACGTCAGCCAGCAGGAGCTCGGCCGGGCGTTGGGCCTGACCTTCCAGCAGATCCAGAAGTACGAGCGCGGCTTCAACCGTGTCTCGGCCTCCATGCTGGTCAAGATCGCCCGGCGGCTTGAGACCACGGTCGCCGCCCTGGTCGGCGAGGACGAGAGCGTGGCGAGACCCGCCGCCGCCGTCTATCAGCGCCTCGCCGCGCCAGGCGCTGTGGAGCTGCTCGCCGCCTTCGCCGCCATCCCCGACGGGTCCACCCGGCGCGCGGTGGTCCGGCTGATGGAAGAGCTGGCGATGCCCGAGTCCGCTGCGACCGAACGGGCGGCCTGAGGCGCGCGGGCCGTCCCAACACCGGCTTTACCCCGCGTTCACCGCGACAGTTCGGCATCCCTAAACCATTTGCCTTCATAGCGGGGTCGCAACGCGCCTGGGTTGTGGCGCGCAGAGTGGCATCATGTCCGCCGTCCAGTCCCCGGCAGCCGACGTCCCCGACCGCCCCGCTTACCTGGGGGCCGAGAGCGCGGACGTGCTGTTCCAGCTGATCGGCTCCTCGGGGCTGGTGCAGCGCGGCCAAGCCTTCCTGGTTTCGATCGCGCCCGTGCGGCGGGCTCTGGGCCGCCGTTGGGAAGGTCGCCGAGCGCAGATCTATGACCTGATCGAACGCCACTTCCGCAAGCACCTGTCCGCGACCGACATCTGGCAGAGGGCCAGCGAGACCTGGTTCCTGGTGGCGACGCCCGAGAAGTCCTCGGTGCTCGGCCAAGCCCTCTGCTACCGGGCGCTGAAGGACGTGCTCACCTACTTCCTCGGCGAGGTGAATCCGGAGGACCTGGACGTCAGCCTGGTCACCGGGCTCACCTGCGAGGAGGTCGAGGTGCGGCCCATCACCGTCGGCGAGCTGGAGACGGCCGACCATGCCGTGCGCACCGCGCCGGCCGCATCCGCCCCGGTCGCACCCGCCTCTTCCCTCGCCGCCCTCAGCGTCTGGCCCTTGAAGACGGCCGACGGGCAGGACCTGCACGTGTCCTTCGCGGTCGATCCGGTGATGGACCTGAAGGCCTGGGCCATGGCCGGGCACCGCATCGAGTCGCGGATCATGAACCATCACAGCGGCGTGGAGCTCAATGCCGAGCAGCGGCGCAACTTCCTGCCGCGCGACTTCGAGACCATCGACTTGGCGGCGCTCGAGCGGGGCATGTCGCGCCTGGCCGACGCCGACATGCCCGACCGGCCCAACCTGATCATCCAGCTGTCCTTCGCCAGCCTCAGCAACAGCCGCGCCCGGGCGGCCCTGCTCAACCGCGCGCGAGAGCTGCAGTTCGCCTTGCGCCAGGCCGCCATCTGCGAGCTGGTGGACATGTCCGAAGGGGTGCCGGCGGGGCGGCTGGCCGAGCTGACCTCGCTGGTGCGGGGCTTCTTCCGCAGCGTCTGGATCCAGGTCGGCCCCTCGCGCACCATGATCGAGGCCGCCAGCGCGGCCAAGGCGTCGGGGCTGACGGTGCGGTCCGCGGACTTCGGCGACGATGACGACGCGATCGCCGCGGGCATCCGGCGCTTCGTCGGCCTGGTGAAGAAGCGCGGCCTGTTGCTCACGGTGACCAGCCTGCCCTCGACCGATTTGATGATCGACGCCATGAGCGCGGGCTTCACCCACGCCACCCTGCGGGCGCGCGCGCGGCCGGCGGCGGCGGCGGCGCCCAGGCGGGTGCACCTCTTGGCGAGCTGAGGCTCAGGCGAGCTTTCGGCAGGCGTAGACGAAGGTGGCGTAGGGCGCGCTCACCTGCGCGCGGTCCCGCAGCTCCGGCGTGGCCTCGATCAGGGCGTGCAGCCGCTGCTCCACGGCCGCCTTCTGGTCCGGGGGAAGGGCGGCGATGAAGCTCACGGATAGGGCGCGGTCCACCACCACCTGCTGCGCCGAGCCGGCGTGCGCGTGGCTGAACCGGCGCTCGCTCAGGGGGCCGTATCCAGGCGCGGGGAACAGCGTGCGCCAGGCCTGGGACTGATAGCGGGGCGCATCGCCCTGATAGGGCTCCATGATCGCGGACAGGGCCGCCATCCAGGGCGCCGTGGTCTCGCGGATGTTCCAGACGAGCCCGAGGGCGCCCCCAGGCTTCAGCACCCGGCGGATTTCGGCAAGCGCGGCCCCGCTGGCGAACCAGTGGAAGGCCTGGGCGCAGGCGACCGCGTCGAGCGAGGCGTCGGGCAGGGGATGGCCTCGGCGGCGCCGGACAGCACGCGCACGTCCGGCTGGCCCCGGACGAGCTGTTCGCGCATGGCCGCCACCGGCTCGACCGCCAGGACCTTCGCGCCGGTGGCCAGCAGGAACGGCAGGAACTTGCCGGTGCCGGCGCCCAGGTCGAGCGCGGTCTTGCCGTCGCCCAGCCCGAGCTCTTCACCCAGCCAGCCGACCACGGCCGCGGGGTAGTCGGGACGGCCGCTCACATAGGTGGCGGCGCCGGCGGTGAAGCCCTGCTCGGCGGTGCGGTGGATGCTCGACATGCGGCCGCCTCGCGCGCCTCCTCGCAGGCGGGCAAGATAGGCTATGGCTGCGTCAGGCCAAGGCCGCAGGAGCAATCGTCATGGCGCCAGCCCCCCGCGCGGTCGCCGAGATCCGGAGCTATCACGCCCACGTCTATTACGACCCCGCGGCGACGCGGGACCAGGCCGAGACCCTGCGCCGGCGGGTCGCCGAGCGGTTCAGCGTGCGGCTCGGGCGCTGGCACGAGGCCGTCATCGGGCCGCACGGACGCTCGATGTTCCAGATCGCCTTCCGCGCGCCGCTGTTCTCCGCCATCGTGCCCTGGCTGATGCTGAACCGCGGGGACCTGTCGATCCTGGTGCACCCGAACACCGACAACCAGCGGCTAGACCATCTGCAGAATGCCTTGTGGATGGGACCGCAGGTGAAGCTGTTCGGCGAGCGGCTCGACGAAGGCCCGCTGCTCGACGACGAGCAGGATCCGAACACCGCCCCGTCGCTGCAGCCGTGACGGCGGCGGCTTCCCCGCGCGGCGAAGACGCAGGATAGTGGCGCCATGATCGAGCTGGTGATCGAGCAGCGGAAGAAGAGCCTGGGCGGCTTCGACGTGGGCCGTGTGCTGCCGTTCGCCAAGCGGCGGATGGTCGGGCCGTTCGTGTTCTTCGACCGGATGGGGCCGGTGGATTTCCCCAAGGGGCTGGATCGCACCGCCGACGTGCGGCCTCACCCCCACATCGGCCTCTCCACCGTGACCTACCTGTTCGAGGGCGAGGTGATGCACCGCGACAGCGTCGGCTCACAGCAGGCGATCAGGCCGGGAGAGGTCAACTGGATGACCGCCGGGCGCGGCATCACCCACTCCGAGCGCTTCGAGCGGGCGCGCGCAGAGGGCGGGCCGATGGATGGAATCCAGACCTGGGTCGCCCTGCCGCTGGAGGACGAGGACATGGAGCCGGCGTTCTCGCACCATGGTCCGGAGGATCTGCCGAGCTACGAGGGCGGCGGCATGTTCGCGCGGCTGGTGGCCGGCGAGGGGTTCGGCGCCAAGGCCAAGGTTCCGGTCCGCTCGCCCATGTTCTACGTGCACTGGGAGCTGCAGGCCGGGGCCAAGGCGCAGCTGCCGGCTGAATACCCCGAGCGGGCGGCCTATGTGGCCAAGGGAAGCGTCGAGATCGACGGGCGCGTTTACGGCGAGGGCCTCATGCTGGTGTTCGCGCCGGGCGAGGCTGTGACCTTCATCGCGCTGGAGCCCGCGCGCCTCATGCTGCTGGGCGGCGAGCCGATGGGCGAGCGGTTCCTGGAATGGAACTTCGTGGCCTCCTCGAAGGACCGCATCGAGCAGGCCAAGGCAGATTGGCGCGCCGGCCGTTTCAAGCTGCCCGACCTCGACCACGACGAGTTCATCCCGCTGCCGCCCGATCCGCCGCCGGCGCCGAACCCGATGTCGTGATCAGGGCCGGCGCGGCCGCAGCGCCTTGAACGGGAGCATGCGCCAGAGCACCGGGCTTCCGTCGAACTGGTGCTTCAGCGCTCCGGCGATGTGCAGGGCGAGGTTGGCCAGGATGATCCAGACCAGATAGTCGGTGTGGAACTGCAGCAGGGTATGCCGCAGCGGGCGGTGCGCCTGGCCGGCTAGGCCCGCTAGGCCCGGGAGCTTCGGCCACCCCTCGAGCGTCCAGAAGCCGATGGGAATGGGCCGCATCGAGACGATCGCCCAGCCGGTCAAGGGCAAGGCCAGCATCAACAGGTAGAAAAGCCAGTGCGACGCGCGCGCCAGCACCCGCTCCCAGCGTTGCAGGCCTACGGGCAGGGGCGGCGCCGGGTGGGTCAGGCGCACGCCGATGCGGACCAGGATCAGCAGCAGCGCCGTCAGGCCGATGGAGATGTGCAGGCGCTCGACGGCCTCCTGCGCCGGCGAATGGTCGGGCAGCACGTGGTTCATGTACCAGCCGAGCCCGACCTGGATCAGGATCAGCGCGGCGATGGTCTAGTGCAGGGCGATCGAGACCGCCCCGTACCGGCGGTCGTTGGGGCCGGCGCGGGCGGGCAGCACGCTTTCAGGCTCGGTCGATGCGCTGGGGGTCATGGTGGGCTCCGTGGATCGGCGGCAAGGCGTCGCGGCGTCTGGGTCCGGCGACCCATGGCCGTAACGCCCAAGCTGTCCGGTGGATCATGCGCGGCGGTTTGCGTCGAGGCGCCGGTGGGCGATGCTCGGCGGATGAAACAGGTGATGGTGGTCAACCAGGCGCTCGGCCTTCCGCCGGGCAAGATGGCGGCGCAGGTCGCCCACGCCTCGGTCGGGTCCTTCCTCGCGGCGCCGCGCGATTTGCAGATCCGCTGGCTCGACGCGGGCATGCCCAAGATCGTCCTCCGCTGCGGCTCCGAGGTGGAGTTGCTGGCGATCCTGGCGCGGGCCCAGGCGGACGGCCTGCCGGCGTTCCTGGTGCGCGACGCCGGCAAGACGGTGGTCGCGGCGGGCACGGCGACCTGCGTCGGCATCGGCCCTGATCGCGCCGATCGCGTCGATCCGGTCACCGGCGAACTCGGGCTGGCCTGATCGCGGGCGGCCGGCTCAGTGCAGGCGGCCGACCTGGATGTCGTAGGCCGCCACCTCGACGCGATCGTAAAGGCCGGCGTGGAAGTAGGGGCTGCTGTCCAGATAGGCCTGGGCCGCGGCGAATCCGTCGGCCTCCATCAGCACCATGGCCCCGGTCAGCCGCCCGCCCTCGCCACGCAGCAGGCCGGCGAGGCGCAGGTGCAGGATCGGCTGGCCCACGTGCTCGTTGAACGCGGCCTGGAGCTCGGGCGGCGGCGCTTCGACCGCGTCCTTGAAGAAGCCCATCACGGCAAAGATCATCGTCCGCTCTCCATCCGGCCCATCCCGGCGGCAGGCCGGCCCTCGCCCCGGGGATTGGCCGCGAGCATAGCCCCCCGCCACCGGACGGCCAGCGCTGGTTCCGCCTAGAGCAGTTGCTCGACGCGCACCGGCAGGTCGCGGATCCGCCGGCCGGTGGCGTGAAAGACCGCGTTGGCGACCGCCGCGTTCATGCCGACGATGCCGATCTCGCCGATGCCCTTCACCCCCAGCGGGTTCACCCGGTCGTCATGCTCGGGCACGAGGATCACCTCGACCGAAGGGACGTCGGCGTTCACCGGAATCAGGTAGTCGGCGAGGTTGTCGTTGACGTAGCGCGCGGCGCGCAGGTCGATCTCGGTCTTCTCGTGCAGCGCGGATGACAGGCCCCAGATCGCGCCGCCCATGAACTGGCTGTGGGCGGTCTTGGCGTTGATGATCGTGCCGGCCGCGAAGGCGCTGACCGTGCGTGGCGTGCGCACCTCCCGGGTCAGGCTATGGATGCGCACCTCGACGAAGTGGGCGCCGAAGGCGTAGGCGGTGACGTCCTTGCGCGAGCCGCCGCGCACCATCGCGCTCTTGCCCTGGTAGAGGCCGGAGATCGCGTCCGGTTTGGATCCGGCCGGGGCATTCTCGGCGTAGATCTCCAGCACGCCGCCCGCGACGCGGCCCAGCGCCTTGGCGAGCGGCTCGCTGGCCCCGTTCGGACCGACCAGCGCGCGGTCCTTCAGCATCAGGGTGGCGGGGTCGGCCCCTCTGAGCGGGCTGTCGGCGGCCAGCGCCGCGGCTTGGGCGATCCGGCTGCGCGCCTCTTCGCAGGCCTTGTGGACGACGTTTGAGGTGCTCGCGGCGTTGTTCGAGCCCCCGGCCACCGGGACTGGCGGCAGGTCGCTGTCGCCGAGCGCCACCTTGACGTCCTCGACTCTAAGCCCGAGGCCCTGGGCCGCGGTGATCGCCACCACCGTATAGGCCCCCGTGCCGATCTCGTGCGCAGCCAGCTCCACGGTCGCCTTGCCCTGCGGGGTGAGCGACAGGCGCGCGGCCGCCGGACCGATGTTGGAGGGATAGGTCGCGGTGGCGCATCCCCATCCGACCAGCCAGTCGCCGTCGCGCATCGATCCGGGCCGCGGATCTCGCCGGCTCCAGCCGAACCTGGCCGCCGCCTGGTCGAAGCAGCCCATCAGCGAGCGGCTGGAGAACGGGCGGCCTTCGACCGGATCGGTCTGGGTGTCATTGACCCGGCGCAGCTCGATCGGGTCCATGTTCAGCGCGTAGGCGAGCTCGTCCATCGCCGATTCCAGGGCGAACATGTAGGGCGTGTCGGGCGGCGCGCGCATGAAGCCCGGCGTGTTGCGGTCGGCGTGGACGATGTTGACCTTGGTCTCGATGTTCGGACAGGCGTACATCCGCGCCGTCGTGTCGGTGCCCGAGACGTTGTAGGTCGACGGCCGCGAGGTCACTTCCCAGCCTTCGTGGCGCAGCGCCTGAAGCCTGCCGGCGCGATCGGCCGCCAGCTGCACATGATGCCGCGTCTCGGCCCGGTAGGTGTGGATGGTGAAGCCCTGGTCGCGCGTGGCCACCAGCTTCACCGGCCGATGAAGCCGGCGCGCGGCGATGGCGATCCAGGCGGTGCGCGAGCTGGCCTGGCCCTTTGAGCCGAAAGCGCCGCCGACGTAGCGCGAGACGCAGCGGACCATCGCCGGATCGATCTTCAGCTGCTTGGCCACCCCGGTCTTGACGCCCCACATGGTCTGGCTCGGCTCGTAGATCGTCAGCCGCGGGCCGTCCCAGACGCAGGTGGTGGTGAAAAGCTCGATCGGGTTGTGGTGCTGGGTCGGCGTCGAATAGCTCGCGTCGATCTTGACCGGCGCGGCGGCGAAGGCGGGCGCGAAATCGCCGACCTTGGGATCCTTGTGTTCTTCGCTCGGCTTGCGCACTTCGCTCTCTGCGCCCTGGCTGTCGAAGGTGGCGCTCGGCCGTTCCTCGGCGTAGTCGACCTTGACCTTGTTGGCCGCTTCGCGCGCGGCCTCGTAGGTGTCGGCCACCACCACCGCGATGATCTGGCCGTCGTGCCAGATGCGGTCGCTCTGCAGGGTCGTGGTGGTCTTCTCGTTCGGGTCCTGCTGGGCCGGCGGCGGCGCCTGGTCGCCCACATTCTCGTGGTTCAGGATGTCCAGCACGCCCGGCGTGGCCAGGGCCTGCGACAGCTCCATGCTGCGGATGCGCCCGCGGGCGATGGCGCTGGTGACCAAGTAGGCGAACGCCGGGTTGGCCACCGGCTCGTCGGAGGCGTAGCGCGCCGCGCCCGTCACCTTGTCGGCGCCGTCCACGCGGGATGTCGGCTTGCCGAACACGGCGGCGTCGTCTGCCATCTAGAGCTCCATCTGTCCGGCCTGCAGCAGCGCTCGCACCAGGGTCCGTCGCGCCAGCTCGGGCTTGTAGGCGTTCTCGCCGTGGGTCACCGCGCCCCGCAGCGCCGCCTGCGCAGCAGCCTCGGCGCTGGCCTGGTCGAGGGGCTTGCCGCTCAGCGCGGCTTCCGCCTCCCGCGCGCGCCAGGGCCGGTAGGCCATGCCGCCAAGGCCTATGCGCGCCTGCCTGATCACGCGGCCATCCAGCTCCAGCGCGACGGCGGCCGAGGCGATGGCGAACTCGTAGGAGTCGCGGTCGCGGATCTTCAGGTAGAGCGAGCGCCGGGTCCAGGGCCCGGGCGGAACGTGGAAGGCGGTGATGACCTCGCCGGGACGCAGCGTTGTCTCCACGTGCGGGGCGCCGGCGGCGGGCCGGTGCAGCGCCTCGATCGTGAGCGTGCGGGGGCCGCCGGGGCCCCTCAGCTCGACCTGGGCGTCCAGGGCCGCCAGGGCGACGGCGAAGTCGCCCGGATACTGGGCGATGCAGCTCTCGTCGACGCCGAGCACGGCGAAGTTGCGGTTGGCCCCGCCGATCGCCGAACACCCCGATCCCGGGCGCCGCTTGTTGCACGCGGCCCAGCTCGGATCGCGGTAGTAGGGGCAGCGGGTCCGCTGCAGCACGTTGCCGCCGAGCGTGGCCATGTTGCGCAGCTGGGCGCTGGCGGCGAGCTGCAGCGACTGCGCCACCGCCGGATAGTCGCGCAGCACGGCGGGGTGGTCCGCCGCCGCCGACATCCGGGCGAAGGCCCCGAGGCGCAGGCCCGAGGGACCGGCCTCGATCGCGGAAAGCTCGGGCGCCAGCGGATTGAGGTCGATGACGTCCGCCGGCGTGACCACCTCGAGCTTCATCAAATCGACCAGCGTCGTGCCGCCCGCGAGGTATTGCGCGGTCGCATCGACCTGGCCCTGGGCGGTGGCGCGGCCGGCCCGCGTCGCTTCGGCGAGGTCGTGCACGCGGTGATAGCTGAACGGCCGCATCAGCCGCGCGCCGTCTGGTCGCGCGCCTGCTTGATGGCGTCGACGATCTTCGGATAGGCGGCGCAACGGCAGAGGTTGCCGCTCATGTATTCGCGGATCTCCGCGTCCGTGCGGGCATGGCCTTCCCTCACGCAGGCGACGGCCGACATGATCTGGCCGGGCGTGCAGTAGCCGCACTGGAAGCCGTCCTGGTCGATGAAGGCCTGCTGCATCGGATGCAGCGCGCCCTCGGGCGCCAGACCCTCGATGGTGTCGATCTTCGCGCCCTCGGCCGCGACCGCCAGGGTCAGGCAGGACAGCACCCGCCGGCCGTCCAGGTGCACGGTGCAGGCCCCGCACTGGCCCTGGTCGCAGCCCTTTTTGGATCCGGTCAGGCCGAGATGCTCGCGCAAGGCGTCGAGCAGGGTGGTGCGGCAGTCGAGGGTCAGGCGGTTCTGGCGCCCGTTGACCTCGAGCACCACCGTCGTCATCCCGCTTCGCGAAGAATCCGGCGAGGCCATGGGAGCCGCGGCGCCGACCAGGGGCGCAATGCCCAGGCCCGCCCCCGCGCCTAACAATCCCCGCCGGCTGGGTCCGTCCGTCCGATCGACCGTCATCGCCGTGCCTGCATCAAGCGCTCAACACCCTGGGCCCGCCTCTGTTCCCGCGCGCGAGGGCCAGATGCTCCCGTGCGCGAGGGCCAGCTGCGCCGTCGGCGCCAGGGGCCTGGATTGCGGGCTGGATGGCCGGGTCAGAAGCGCTGAGTCGCCAGCAGCAGGCTGGTCTCGCTCGAGGCGATGCCATCGATGCGCCTGACCGCGTCCAGGGTGCGGCTGAAGTCCGCCAGGCTCTCGGTGCTGAGCTCGACCACCAGGTCCCAGCGGCCGTTGGTGGTGTGCACCGCCTCCACCTCGGGAAGGCCGCCGAGGGCCTTGACCACCGCCCCCGATCGCTCGCCGTCCACCGCCACCGTCATCACCGCGCGGACCCGGTGTGCGTCCTGCTCGGGATGAAGCCGCACGGTGAAGCCGCCGATCTCGCCGCGCCGGAGCATCCGGCTGATCCGGTTCTGCACCGTGCCGCGCGACACCTTCAGGGTCTTGGCCAGGGCCGCGACCGGCGTGCGCGCGTCCCGTCGCAGTAGGGAGACCAGGCGCTCGTCGAGGTCATCCATGTCGATTCGTCATCCGAGCCCGGCGATCCGATAGGTCATTGCCGCGGATCGTAGCAGCTTGCCTGCTTTTCGCTAGCGCTGCTGTGGCTCAGGCTTGGGCCCGGGCTGGAGACTCACATGCCGCGCGCGCCGACCTTCCTGATGACCGATCCGGCGGAGTACGCCGTGAGCTACCGGATCAATCCTTGGATGCGTCCGCAGGCCTGGAGCGAAGGCGGCCAGGCGCTTCGGCGGCAGGCGCAACGCAGCTCCCAGGCCCTGGCGGCCGCCCTGCGCGGCCTGGGCGCGCAGACGCATTGGGCCCCTGCGGCGGCCGGCCTTCCGGACCTGGTGTTTCCCGCCAATGCGGCGGTGGTGCTGGACGGCCGGGCGCTGCTCGCACGGTTCCGTTGCCCCGAGCGGCGCGGCGAAGAGGCGGTGTTCCGGGCCGTGTTCGAGCGGCTGAGGGCGCAGGGGGTGATCTCTGAGCTGGCCGAGCCCTTCGGGTCCCGCTTCCAGGAGGGCGCCGGCGACGCGATCTGGGACGCCGACCGCGGCTGGTTCTGGGCCGGCTGGGGTCAGCGGTCGGACCGTGACGCGGGGCCGGTGCTCGCCGACGCCTTCGGCCGCCCGGTGGTGGCGCTGCAGCTCGCCACCCCGTGCTTCTATCACCTGGACACCTGCTTCTGCCCGCTGCCGGGCGGGGAGGTGCTCTACTATCCCGCCGCCTTCACCCCCGACGCCCTGAGGACGATCCGCGATCGTCTGGACCCGGACGATCTGATCGAGGCGTCCGAAGCGGACGCGGCCGGCTTCTGCGCCAACGCGGTGTGCCTGGGCTCCGACATCGTCATGGCGCGCCCGCCCGAGCCGCTGCGCCGCACGCTCGAGGAGCGCGGCTACCGTGTCGTCGCGGTCGACCTCTCCCCCTTCATCCTGTCCGGTGGAGCCGCCTTCTGCATGACCCTTCGGCTCGACCTGACCAGCGCCCCCAAGGAGGCCCCGCATGACCGACACCTTGCTGCTCGAGCGCTCGCCTGACGCCGCGGCGCTGATCGATGTCGAGGCGCGCTACGGCGCGCGCAACTACAAGCCCCTGGACGTGGTGCTGACCCGGGGCGAGGGCGTCTACGTCTGGGACGTGGACGGGCGCCGCTATCTCGACTGCCTCTCGGCCTATTCGGCGGTGAACCAGGGCCACTGCCACCCGAAGATCCGCGAGGCGATGATCGCCCAGGCCTCCCGCCTTACGCTTACCTCCCGCGCCTTCCGCAACGACCAGCTGGCGCCCTTCTACGAGGAGCTTTGCGCCCTGACCGGCTCGCACAAGGCGCTGCCGATGAACTCCGGCGCCGAGGCGGTGGAAAGCGCCCTGAAAGTCGCGCGCAAGTGGGGCTACGAGGTCAAGGGGGTGCCGGACGGATGCGCCGAGATCATCGTCTGCGCCGACAACTTCCATGGCCGCACCCTGGCCATCGTCGGCTTCTCGACCGACCCGCAGTCGCGTGGCGGCTTCGGGCCGTTCGCCTCCGGCTTCACCATCGTGCCCTACGGCGATGCGGCCGCGTTGGAGGCGGCGATCACGCCCAACACCGTGGCCTTCCTGGTCGAACCGATCCAGGGCGAGGCGGGGGTGATCGTGCCCCCGCCCGGCTATCTGAAGGCCGCCCGGGCCCTGTGTGTGCGCGAGCGGGTGCTGCTGATCCTCGACGAGATCCAGACCGGCCTCGGCCGCACGGGCAAGCTGCTCGCCGAGGAGCACGAGGGCGTGGAGGCCGACCTCACCCTGATCGGCAAGGCGCTCGGCGGCGGCTTTTATCCAGTGTCGGCCGTGCTCTCCAACGACGAAGCCCTGGGCGTGCTGAAGCCCGGCGAGCACGGATCCACCTTCGGCGGCAACCCGCTCGCCTGCGCCGTGGCTCGGGCCGCGCTCAAGGTGCTGGTGGAGGAGGGGATGATCGACAACGCCGCCCGGGTCGGCGCCCGGCTGAAGTCGGGGCTCCAGGCCATCGCCTCGGCCGCGGTGAGGGAGGTGCGGGGGCGCGGCCTGATGCTGGCCCTCGAGCTCCACGCCGGGGCCGGCGGCGCGCGGCAGGTCTGCGAAGGGCTGCAGCGCCGAGGCCTGCTGTGCAAGGAGACCCACGACCACACCATCCGGATCTCTCCGCCCCTTGTGCTCACCGACGTCCAGGCCGACTGGATCGTGGAGCAGTTCCACCAGGCGCTCTCCACGCTCTGAAAGAGCTAATCCGTAAACGGATCATACGATAGGGCGGGCCAGGCCGCCTGAGGCCGACGCCGCCCGTCTCGCCTCATGCTTGCGTCCGGCGATGCAATCGTCCGGAAATACATAACACGGCAAGTTTGACAGTCATTCCGTCGTCGGCCATTCTTCCAGGCAAGGCGCAAGAACGACTTAAGAGTCAGCGACGCCGCATCGGGGGGAAACCGACCCGCAGTCTGGATCTAGCGGCCTTGGGCGGATTCGTCCGGGGCCGCGCGAGCGGCTGCGCGCTTCGTCTCACCCTGAAAAACGCTGACCGGGGAGGACAACTCGGCGCGTGTCTTTGCGCCTTTCCGGAGGATTCAGCGGCGGGAACCGGCCAGGCGCCGGTCCCGTGGGAGGGTGATCGATGCAATTCAGAAGTGCGTCCGGACGGACCTCGAGGTCCGCCCTTGTGGGGTCGACCGCGATCCTGATGACCCTGGCCCTGTCGGGAGGGCTCGCCTACGCCCAGGACAACGCCGGCCAGGCCGCGACTCCCTCGGCGCCGCCGCCCGCGGCCGGCCCGTCGGCGACGCCCGCGACCACGGCCAGCGCTCCGCCCTCCGGCGGCAACGAGGTGGTCGTCACGGGATCGCGCATCGCCCGCCGCGACTACTCCTCCGCCACCCCGATCGTCACCGTGAGCAAGCAGGTGTTCGATCAGAACTCCAGCCCGGCGCTGGTCGACACCCTGAACCAGCTGCCGCAGTTCCAGGTCGGCCAGAACGAGGTGTCGCAGGCGGCCCAGGGCCAGCCCAGCGCCACCCAGAGCCCCGGCGCGGCCTTCCTCAACCTGCGCGGCCTCGGTCCAAACCGGAACCTGGTGCTGCTCGACGGCCGCCGGGCGCAGCCGTCCAACGCCAGCCTCGCCATCGACCTCAACACCATCCCGCAGGCCGCCATCGAGGGCGTGGAGATCATCACCGGCGGCGCTTCGGCCGTGTACGGCGCCGACGCCATCTCCGGCGTGGTCAACTTCAAGCTCCGGCACAATTTCGCCGGCCTGGAGCTCGACGCCCAGTACGGCGTGACCGAGCACGGGGACGGCCGCGAGCCGCACGTCAGCGCCTTGATCGGATTCAATTCCGACAAGGGCAACGCCATGTTCGGGATCGACTGGTACCAGCATTCGCGGATCAGCCAGTACGACCGCGACTTCTTCCGCCGGAGCTTCTCCGACACCACCACCAACGCGTTCGGCTACTATCCGGACCTGCCGTACGCCGCGCTGGACTGCGGCTCGAACGCCAGCTTCGTGGGCCTGCCGGCCTTCGCCAACTGCCCGAGCCCGGTCGCCGAGGCCGCCATCTTCGGCCCGGGCGTGATTCCCCCCGGCTCGGCCAACTTCGTGGTCAATCCGGACGGCACCGTGTTCTTCCCGACCCGCGGCGCGGGCGGCCAGCCGGCCCCGGGCTACACTGGCCCGCTCGGCCCGAACTTCAAGATCAACACCGCGGGCTCCAACGCCGGCGCGCTCGGCCACAGCGACACCAACACGCCGCTGGTCTCGCCCCTGGACCGCTGGACCATGTTCGGCTCGGCCCACTACGACCTTGCCGAACACCTGACCGCCTTCGTGCAGGGCCAGTTCTCAGAGACCCGCGTGCAGAACAACTACGCGGCCTCGCCGGCGGTGCAGTTCTGGGGCGCGGCGATCCCGCACGACGCCGCCCACCCGACCACGCCGGAACTCGAGACCCTGCTCAACTCGCGGCCGGATCCGACCGCCCCCTGGGCGCTGGAGACGGAGCTGGACAACGTGCTCGGCGACCGTCGCGGCAGCACCATCACCAACACCTATCAGGTGCTCGGCGGCCTCCGCGGCGACGTGCCCAGCACCGACTGGACCTGGGAAGCCTACGGCTCGCACGGGCGGACCTACCTGGTGGAGCAGGACACCGGCGGCTACGCCTCGACGGTGCGCTACCAGGAGCTCCTGGCGCTGCCGAACTACGGCCAGAACGGCACCATCTCGCTGGGCTCCCTGCAGAACGTGCACTGCACCTCCGGCTTCTACGGGGCGATCTTCCAGGGCACGGCGCCGTCGCAGGACTGCATCGACGCCATCAGCCTGCACATGAAGAGCACCACCGACCTTCTGCAGAACATCGTCGAGGCCGACGTGCAGGGCGGCCTGTTCATGCTGCCGTCCGGCCAGCTCAGGTTCTCGCTCGGCGCCAGCTACCGGGAGGAGACCTTCGAGTTCTCGCCCGATCCGCTTCTGGACACGACCTCGGTGGCCGATTCGCCGATCGGCCTGTTCCCCACGGGGGCGACGACCGGCCGGACCGACGTGAAGGAGATCTACGGCGAGCTTCTGGTCCCGGTGCTGTCGGACATGCCGTTCTTCAAGAAGCTGGAGGCCCAGCTCGGCGCCCGCTACTCCGACTACAACACCGCCGGCGGCCACTGGACCTACAAGATCCTCGGC
>FTHL01000353.1_pt1 | contig 25786 bp, 20 predicted proteins | sample 1640951 | NCBI WGS metagenome assembly FTHL01 (sample SAMEA3914788, study PRJEB12502) | metagenome | biome: forest; material: soil | place: Canada | collected 2011-07-03 | depth 0.1 m
CTCGCGGTTGTAGCGCTTGCCCTTGCAGACGTCGCAGGTGACGTAGACGTCGGGCAGGAAGTGCATCTCGATCTTGATCAGGCCGTCGCCCTGGCAGGCTTCGCAGCGGCCGCCCTTCACGTTGAACGAGAACCGGCCGGGGCCGTAGCCGCGGGCCTTGGATTCCGGCAGGGCGGCGAACCAGTCGCGGATGGGGGTGAAGGCGCCGATGTAGGTCGCGGGGTTCGACCGCGGCGTGCGGCCGATCGGCGATTGGTCGATGTCGATCACCTTGTCGAACTGCTCGAGCCCCTCGATGTGGTCGTGGTGCGCCGGGGCGTCCGAGGCGTTGTTGAGCCGCCGGGCGGCGGCCTTGTAGAGGGTCTCGATGGTGAAGGTGGACTTGCCGCCGCCGGAGACGCCGGTGATGCAGGTGAACACCCCGACCGGGATCTCCCCGGTTATGCCCTTGAGGTTGTTGCCACGGGCGCCGACGACCTTGATCATCCGGCCCTTGGAGATCGGCCGGCGCTTCGGCGGCACCTCGACCTCGCGCTCTCCCTTCAGGTACTGGCCGGTCAGGCTGCGCGGCTCGGCCATGATCTCGGCCGGCGTACCCTGGGCGATGATCTCTCCGCCGTGGACGCCGGCGGCCGGCCCGAGGTCGACCACGTAGTCGGCGGTGAGAATGGCCTCCTCGTCGTGCTCCACGACCAGCACCGAGTTGCCGAGGTCCCGCAGTCCCTTGAGGCTGGTCAGCAGGCGCGCGTTGTCGCGCTGGTGCAGGCCGATGGACGGCTCGTCGAGCACATAGAGCACGCCGGTCAGCCCGGAGCCGATCTGGCTGGCCAGGCGGATGCGCTGGCTCTCTCCGCCCGACAGCGAGCCCGAGCCGCGCGAGAGGGTGAGATACTCGAGCCCGACGTCCACCAGAAACCGCAGGCGGTCCTTGATCTCCTTCAGGATGCGGCGGGCGATCTCGAGCTGCTTTTCGTTCAGCTCGCCGTCCAGCGCCTCGAACCAGTCGCGGGCGGCGCGGATCGCATAGGTCGACACCTCGCCGATGTTGCGCCCCCCGACCTTCACCGCCAGCGCCTCGGGCTTCAGCCGGAGCCCGTGGCAGACCGCGCAGGGGGTCTCGGACTGGTAGCGGCCGAGCTCCTCGCGCACCCATGCCGAGTCGGTCTCGCGCCAGCGCCGCTCCATGTTGGGCAGAACGCCCTCGAACGACTTCGACACCCCGTACCGGCGCGCGCCGTCGTCATAGTCGAAGCGGATCTTCTCCTCGCCGGTGCCCTGGAGGATCACCTGCTGGGCCTGCTCGGGCAGCAGGCGCCAGGGCTTGTCCATGGAGAAACCGTAGTGCTTGGCCAGGGCCTGCAGGGTCTGGGTGTAGAACGGTGACGGGCTGCGGGCCCACGGCGCCACGGCCCCGTTGTGCAGGGTCCGGTCCTTGTCGGGCACGACCAGCTCGGCGTCGAAGGCCAGCTTCACGCCCAGCCCGTCGCACGCCGGGCAGGCCCCGGCGGGGTTGTTGAAGGAAAACAGCCGCGGCTCGATCTCGGCGATGGTGAAGCCCGACACGGGACAGGCGAACTTCTCGGAGAACAGCAGACGGCGCGGCTCGCTCTCGCCCTCGGCGACGTCTGCCCATTCGGCCACGGCGATGCCGTCGGCGAGCCTCAGGCACTGCTCGATCGAATCGGCGAGGCGCTGCTCGAGGCCCTCGCGCACCACCACCCGGTCGACCACCACGTCGATGTCGTGCTTGATCTGCTTGTCCAGGACGGGGGCGTCCTCGATCGGGTAGAACACCCCGTCGATCTTCAGCCGCTGGTAGCCGGCGCGCTGCCAGTCGGCGATCTCCTTGCGATATTCGCCTTTGCGGCCGCGGATCACCGGCGCGAGCAGGTAAAGCCGCGTCCCCTCCTCGAGGGCTGTGATCTTGTCGACCATCTGGCTGACCGTCTGGCTTTCGATCGGCAGGCCGGTGGCGGGAGAGTAGGGGACCCCGACCCGCGCCCAGAGCAGGCGCATGTAGTCGTGGATCTCGGTGACCGTGCCGACGGTGGAGCGCGGGTTGCGCGAGGTGGTCTTCTGCTCGATCGAGATCGCCGGCGACAGGCCCTCGATCAGGTCCACGTCCGGCTTGCCCATCAGCTCCAGGAACTGGCGGGCGTAGGCCGAGAGGCTCTCGACGTACCGGCGCTGGCCTTCGGCGTAGATGGTGTCGAAGGCGAGCGAGGACTTGCCGGATCCCGACAGCCCGGTGAGCACGACCAGCTGCTCGCGCGGCAGGTCGACGCTGACGTTCTTCAGATTGTGCTCGCGCGCGCCGCGCACGCGGATGAAGCGGGAGGGGTCGGTCATAGCCGGCTCATGATGCGCGGCCGCAGGGCGCCGGCCGAACCCCTCTATGTAGGTCAGAGACTCGCCGGTACAGCAAGAACAAAACTGGAACTTGCCGAGATGGTCAGCCGCTGCCCGCGGCCGCCGCAGACGGCGCCGGTTTGCGCAGCGCCTCCGCCGCGGCGATCTGGGCCGCCCGGCGCTCGTGGCCGAGCCGCGCAAGCCGGTCGATCGTCGCCAGCTGGGCGGGCAGGCAAAGCTTCAGGTCATAGCGCCGCAGAACCGTTTCGCGCGCGGCGGCGCGGATCTCCTCGCGGCGCGGGTGGTCAAGGGCGGCGACGACGTCCGCCGCCACCCTCGCCGGCTGGTAGAGCTTGGTGAAGAAGCCGTTCAGGCCCGGACGCAACACCTCGCGCACCGGCGGCGTGTCGGAGCCGACGATCACGCAACCCGCCGCCATCGCCTCCAGGAATGACCAGGAGAGCACGAAGGGGGCGGTCAGGTAGAGGTGGACCTTGGAGACCTGCAGCAGCTTGAGGTAGCGCCAATAGGGCAACTTGCCGACGAAGTGGACCCGCGCGGGGTCGAACGGGACCTTCTCGAGCATCACCTGGCGCCAGGTGCGGCCGCCGCCGGGCGGGGAGCCGTAGCTGACCCCGTCGCCGCCGACCACCACCACCTGGGCCTGCGGCCGGCGGGCGAGGATCTCCGGCAGGGCGCGCACGAAGGTCGGGAAGCCGCGGTAGGGCTCCAGGTTGCGGGAGATGTAGGTGATCACCTCGTCGTCGCGGCTCAGCACCTGTCCGCTGGGAAGCTTGAACGTCGCCGCCTCGTCCGGCTTCACCAGGCCGGTGTCGATGCCGTCGAAGATCACCTCGATCTTGGACTGCAGGTCCTTGGGGTGGCGGCTCTTCTGCCAGCGCGTCGGGCTCCACGCCTGGTCGCACGCCTCCAGCGCCAGCAGCAGGTGCGCGTTCTTGGCGTGCAGGCGGCAGAGGGCGTCGATGGTGGGGCGCAGCGGACCTTCGCCGCCGTTCCCGGCATCGAGGGCCTGATAGTAATATTCGCAGTAATTGAGGATGGCGCTGGCGGGATAGACCTCGCGCATGAACATGCTCTCGCCCCATCCGGGGTGGGCGATGATCAGGTCAGGCCAGAACCCTTCCGCCCGGAGCCAGAGGCAGGCGCGCACCACCTCCTGGCCGTGCAGGACCGCGTCCTCGAGCGTGCGCAGATAGTGGTGGGCGCCGCGATGCACCGTTCGCGCGGGCTTGTAGGTCACTCGCCGCACCCGCGGCAGCTCGACGTCTCCCCGCTTGGTGATGAACACGACCTGGTTCTCCGGATCGGCCGCGAGGACCGGCGCCAGGTGCTTGAACTGGCCCGGCATGTTCTGATGGAGGAACAGGTACTTCATTCAGGACCGGCCCACGCGAGCGCCTGCCTGGGCGCCTGGGCCCGCGGCCGCATCCGTTCCCGGCGCCGGGAAGGGCGCCCGCCCGCTGGTGGCGAAGCGGTGCAGGATGTTGTTGCGCCGCACCTTGTAGATGACGCTGGCCGCCTCGAGCAGCAGGTGGGGGTGGGGGGCGATGGCGCGGAAGAAGTTCTTGTCCGCCTCGAAGCTGGGCTTGTCGACTCCGCCCGAGGACCAGCGCGCCAGCGCCTGCGACAGCTTCACCTTGTCCACGAGCAGGCAATTGGTGTCGACGAAGCCGCCGGTGCGGGCGAATCGGCCCAGCCCCGGCCCCACCGAATCCCAGACGTCCACGCCCAGCTGCTCGCCGCTCTCGGCGTCCACCATCATGCGCCGGCAGCCCGCCCAGGCCTTGTCGCGAACGGCGTCGAGCAGGGCCGGCAGGTGATCGGGCAGATAGACATTGTCGTCGTCGAGGTAGGCGACGAATCGGCTGTTCGCCATCAGGCTGAGAATCGACCGAAGCGCCCCGCCGTCCATCGCCAGGTGCACGCCGCCGTGCCGGACCGAGGTGGAGAACGGCAGCCGCAGCACCATGACCGAGACGTGGGCCGGCCGTCCGGCGATCGCCTGCAGCAGGGGCCCCGATTCGCCGCGGGCCACATCGATGCCGATGACCACCTGTATCGGAGCGGTCATCGCCTGGTTGTATATGGAGCGCAAGGCGTCGGCGATGGCGGGCCGCACCACGGTCGGCATGACCACGGCCACCGCCGCCGGCCGGCGCGCATCCCCGTCGTCCGGATAATAGGCCCCGAGGGAGACCGCACGCGGCTGCTGCGCGCCGGACACTACCGGACGGGGGGCGGGTCGATCGGCCATTTCGCCTGCCTTTTCTTGCGCGCCCAATCGGCGGGCGCCGCGCCCATTTTGACGTCGGCGCGACAGCGGGAAAGCCTTACGCGCAAAAGCCGTGCGAGGGTCATTGCACGCAGCGGAAAACTCGGGCAATAGTCCTCGGTAAGGGGCCCCCAAGTCGGGGGCAGGGTCAGGGCGTGGGCCTCGGTCGTGGACCGGGCGTTCGCTCGTTGTGGTGCTCTGGGGGGTGACGTCGCCTCCGAGCCCGCGCGCAGGAGGGTCGAATGTCTATCCATAATATCTCCGCCACGGACGGCCCCGACTATATCCCGGCGACAAACCAGGACGACCTCGGCGACGGGGGCAAGAACGACGACACCATGTTCGGCGGCCAGGGCAGCGACTCCCTGGAAGGCGGGCCGGGCAACGACCTCTTGTTCGGCGGGAACGGGAACGACTTCCTGTTCGGCGACGAAGACAACACCGGCTCCCTGGGCAACGACACCATCTATGGTGGCAACGGGGACGACAGCATTTCCGGCCAGCAGAGCAACGACCTGCTCTACGGCGACAACGGCGACGACCACCTGCAGGGCAACACCGGCAACGACACACTGTTCGGCGGCGAGGGCAATGACACCCTGCGCGGCGGCCAGGGCGACGACAGCCTGCACGGCGACAACGGCGACGACAGCCTGAGGGGCGATAACGGCGACGATGTGCTGTTCGGCGGCAACGGCGCCGACACGATGTACGGCGGCCAGGGCGACGACAGCCTGTTCGGCGACAACGGCGACGACTTCCTGCAGGGCAACACCGGCAACGACACCCTGTTCGGCGGCGAGGGCGACGACACCCTGCGCGGCGGCCAGGGCAACGACTTCCTGCACGGCGACAACGGCGACGACGTCCTGAGGGGCGACGCCGGCAACGATCATCTCTACGGCGGCGACGGCGCCGACACGATGTACGGCGGCGACGGCAACGACAGCCTGTACGGCAACAACGGCGACGACTTCCTCCAGGGCAACACCGGCAACGACCTGCTGGCGGGCGGCGAGGGCAACGACATCCTGCGCGGCGGCCAGGGCGACGACAGCCTGTACGGCGACAACGGCGACGACCACCTGTATGGGGATATCGGCAACGACCACCTGTTCGGCGGCAATGGCGCGGACAGCCTGTTCGGCGGCGAGGGCGACGATTCGCTGCGCGGCGGCAACGGCGACGACTCGCTGCACGGCGACAACGGCGACGACACGCTGAAAGGCGACAACGGCGACGACGTCCTGTTTGGCGACAATGGCGACGACCACCTGTTCGGCGGTGAAGGCAACGACACGCTGAAGGGCGGGATCGGCGACGACTTCCTGTCCGGCGACGCCGGCAACGACCACCTGTTCGGCGGCACCGGCAACGACATCGAGTACGGCGACAACGGCGACGACTCCCTGCGCGGCGGCCAGGGCAACGACACCATGTACGGCGGCGAGGGCAACGACACGATCAAGGGCGACCTCGGCAACGACTCGATCTTCGGCGGCAACGGCGACGACGTCCTGCAAGGCAACGAGGGCAACGACACCCTGTACGGCGGCGACGGGGCCGACTCGATCCGCGGCGGCAAGGACGCCGACCTGCTGTTCGGCGGCAACCAAGACGACACGATGCGCGGCGACGACGGGAACGACACCCTGTTCGGCGGCAACGGCGCCGACCACATGTACGGCGGCGAGGGCGACGACTCGCTCAACGGCGGCAACGGCGACGACAGCCTGTACGGCGACAACGGCGACGACCACCTGTACGGCGACAACGGCAACGACACCCTCTACGGCGACGGCGGCAGCGACGGGCATGGCAGCGACACCATGTACGGCGGCCATGGCGACGACGTGATGTTCGGGGACGGCTACATCGCCGGGTCCGGCAACGACGTGATGTACGGCGACTCCGGCAACGACCTGATGTTCGGCGACGGCTACCTGTTCGGGACCGGCAACGACACCATGTACGGCGGGATCGGCAACGACGTCATGTTCGGCGACGGCTACGTCTCGAGCGTCGGCGGCAACGACCTGATGTTCGGCGGCAACGGCCAGGACCTCATGTTCGGCGGCGGCGGCAACGACACGATGTACGGCGGCTCCGGCAACGACATCATGTACGGCGGCAACGGCGACGACCTGATGCATGGCGACGACGGCAACGACAGCATGGCCGGCGGCAATGGCGCCGACATGATGTGGGGCGATGCTGGCAACGACGTCATGTACGGCGGCTCCGGCGACGACACCATGTACGGCGGCTACGGCGACGACCGCCTGCACGGCGGGGCCGGCAACGACCTGATGTTCGGCGACGCCGGCAACGACTCCATGTACGGCGGCGACGGCGACGACCTGATGTTCGGCGGCACGGGCAACGACCTGATGTTCGGCGGCAACGGGGACGACACCCTGGTGGGCGGTGAAGGCAACGACACCATCCACGGCGACAACGGCGACGACCTCCTCTACGGCGGCAACGGCGACGATGTGCTGCAGGGCAACCAGGGCGCCGACACCATCTACGGCGGTGCGGGCGACGACAGCATCCGCGGCGGCCAGGGCGACGACCACCTGTACGGCGATCAGGGCCAGGACACCCTCCGGGGCGACCAGGGCGACGACAGCCTCTACGGCGGCGATGGCCGGGACGTGCTCTACGGCGGCGACGGCAACGACGCCCTGTACGGCGGGACCGCCGACGACACCCTGTACGGTGGCGAAGGCCACGACAGCCTCTACGGAGGCGTCGGCAACGACCTCCTGTACGGCAACAACGGCGACGACTCGCTGTTCGGCGGCACCGGCCATGACCTCATGTACGGCGGCAATGGCGCCGACACCCTCTGGGGCGGCGCCGGCGATGACGGCCTGTCTGGCGACAACGGCAACGACGAGCTGCACGGGGAAGCCGGCAAGGACACGCTCTACGGCGGCGAAGGGAACGACAGTCTCTTCGGCGGCACCGAGAGCGATCACCTCTTCGGTGGCAACGGGGACGACTCGCTCCGGGGCGGCCAAGGCGCCGACACCCTCTACGGCGGCAACGGGGATGACGTCCTCCGCGGTGATCAGGGCGACGACCACCTGTACGGCGACAACGGCAACGACGCGCTGTACGGCGGCCCGGGCTCCGACCACATCTACGGCGGTGGCGGCAACGACACCCTGTACGCCGGCGGACCTGGCCAGGACGTGCTCAGCGGGGATGGCGGCGAGACCGTCGGCGGCCACAACGACCTGTTCGTGTTCACCAACGACGACTCGACGAACAACCTCAACACGATGGACTACATCACCGACTACAACTCCCACGACGACACCATCCAGGTCGCCGGAGAGAACGTCACGTCGGCGAACACCTACGTGGACTCCACGGTGGCGACCTCCGCCCACGAGGCCTTCCTCATCGCGGGGAACGACTTCGCGGAGCACCATGCCAACGGGGTCGACTTCGTGGTGGTGGGGATCGACGACACGGCCAGCGGCCACGACGGCCAGCTGCTCTTCTGGGACACCAACCACGACGGTCACATCGATCAGAACGATGCGGTCATCGGGCTCGATCACGGCGGCGAGTTCTAAGCCAGCTTCCGCCACGAGTTGGATTGTGCGGGCCGCCCCGAAAGGGGCGGCCCCTTCCTTTTGCCCCTTGACCACGGCGCCGGAGCGCGCCCCCTGCAGCCATGTCCAACGCCGTCATCTATATGAATCCGGAGGCCTACCGGACCTCGGTCGACCATCTGATGGGCCGACACTCCGCCGGTGAGAGCTTCCTCAAGGGCTTCCTGCAGCACGCCGACGTTCCGGACTTCCACCTCTGGAACATCGCCAACCGGCCGGTCGACGAGCTCGAAACGCTGGTGAAGTCGCTGAAGCCGGCCGACAAGCCGATCAACTGGATCCAGAGGAACAACCGCGTCGCCTTCGCCGAGGTGGGCGCGGTCCACATCCCCTCGCCGCAGACGGCGCGGGAGGCCTGGTCGCGGCGCGCCCTGGGCCCGGCGCGCTACAGCATCACCGGGGTGACCCACACCACCGCCACCTCGCGGATCATGGATGCGGTGGCCGAGCTGATCTATGCGCCGATCGAGCCGTGGGACGCCTTGATCTGCACCTCACGGGCGGTGCGCGACAGCCTGGATGTGCAGATCGCCGCGGTCCGCGAATACCTGGCCACGCGCCTGGACGCGCGCGAGGTGCCCACCCCGCAGCTGACCACCATTCCCCTGGGCATCAACGTCAAGGACTTCTCCCCGCCCGCCAGGAAGCGGCGCGAATGGCGCGAGAAGCTCGGCATTCCCGAGGACGCCCTGGTGATCCTCTACGTCGGTCGCCTCAACTACACCTCGAAGATGAGCCCGGCGCCCATGGCCATCGCGCTGGAGCGGCTGGCCAAGCAGATCAAGCAGCCGGTCCACTGGATCCTGTCCGGCTGGGCGGCCAACGAGACCGTCGAGAAGCACTACCACGAGGAAACCCGGTCGGCGTGCCCGTCCGTCGGCTATCATCCCGTGGACGGCCGAGAGCCGGACACGCGCCGTTCGATCTGGGCCGCGGCGGACATCTTCCTCTCCCTCAGCGACAACCTGCAGGAGACCTTCGGTCTCACGCCGCTGGAGGGCATGGCCGCCGGCCTGCCGGTGGTGGTGTCCGACTGGGACGGCTATCGCGACACGGTCCGCCACGAGATCGACGGTTTCAGGGTGGCGACCTATACGCCGGCCCCGGGGCGCGGCGCCGATTTCGCCTATCGCCACGCCAACGAGTGGGACCACTACGACATCTACGTCGGCTCGGCGGCGCAGGCGACGGCGGTGGACCTGGACGAGACGGTCCGGGCGCTGCTCAGCCTGGCGGCGAGCCCGGATCTGCGCAAGCGCATGGGCCAGTCCGGGCGCGAGCGCGCCCGCTCCACCTACGAGTGGAGCGTGATCATCCCGCAGTACCAGCGGCTCTGGACGGAGCTGGAGCGGCGCAGGAGCGCGGCGGAAGGGCCGAGCACGCGGCCCTCGATGAACAACCCCTGGCGGATGGACCCTTTTCGCCTGTTCGCCGGCTATCCCACCGAATTCGTCAGCTACCACACCATGATCGCCAAGGCGCCCGGCGAGGCGCCGTGGAAGACGGGCGCGGCGTTGCTGGACTCGCCGCTGGTGAGGTACGCCCGACCGTTCCTGCCGTCGGCGGAAGAGCTCGAGCAGATCGGAGCCGCTCTCTCCAGGCGCCGGCAGCTCTCGATGGGCCAGCTGCTCGCCAGCTTCCCCAATCGCCGGCGGCAATTCATCGAGCGCGGCGTGCTGCTGATGGCCAAGTACGGCCAGGTGCTGATCTTCCCCAGCGCGGGTCTGCTTCCGGACTAGAGGTCGAGCGGCACGGTCTGTTCCAGCACCACCTTGCCCCCGTTCAGCACCTGGTATTGCAAGGTGTAACGCCCCGCCGGCCATTGGCCGCCAGGGCGCCTGCGACCGATCCCATCGAGCCACTGGGCCTTGTCGTGGTCGAGCGGGCGCGAGCGGCCCGAGGCGATGGCCGCGCCGTTCGGGCCCCACAGCACCAACGACCTGATGTCGCCCTGGCGCAGGCCGATGGCCCTCACATAGGCATAGAGCGCCTCCGCGCCGCGGCCGGGCGGCTGAACGCCCCCGGTCTCGACGTCCGGCAGAGACACCACCGCGGCGGCGAATCCTGCGTTGATCACCGTGCGCGCGCGATAGGGCAGGGCGGCCTTGACGTCCGGGCGCCAAAGCGAGCGCCCGCCCGAACACTGGCCCGGGGCTTCGCCATAGGCGAACGGATCGACGTCCTCGCGTCCTTCGCGGACCGACAGGTGAAGGTGGGGGAACTCGGTCTGGCCCGACAGGCCCACCAGCCCCAGCACGGCGCCGGTCTCGACCTTCTGGCCGGGCCGCACCTTCAGGCTGCCCTGCGCCATGTGGCAGTACTGGGTCTGCCAGCCGCCGGCGTGCTGGATGATCAGGCCGTTGCCGCAGGCGCGGTCGGAGGGCACCCGGTCGGGCCGGTCGCGGATGGAGATGTCGGGCGTCCCGTCGCGCATCCGCAGCACCACGCCCGGGGCGGCCGCCAGGACCTTCACCCCGCGCCGCTGCGCCGCGAGGTCGGGGAGCCTGAAATCGGTGCCCTTGTGGCCATCGTAGGTCAGCGGGCCGCAGGCGTAGTCTTTCGCCGCCGGCGAGGGATCGTGGTCGGTGTAGTTCTGCACGAAGCAGGTGCGGCCCGGCGCGCAGTCGATAGGCAGGGCGAGCTGGAACGGCGCCTGGGCGCGGCCGGCGACGGGCGCTGCGCCGAGCAGCAGCAGGGCGGCGATGGTGGCGGCGCCTCGCATGAGACACTCCTCGCGCTGGCCGCCGGGGCGGCGGCCGCGCCATGGTCCCGGCTCCGGCGGCAATTTCAAGACCTCGCAGGGGCGCGTGGCCGGTCGCGCGGCCGCGCACAATCTGCTAGGGTGCGACACAGTTTATCGTCGCGCTGCGCCGCCGTGCGTACTAAACGGCGCGCGGGTCGTGGCATCGATCAGGCGTCGCTTGAGACGTCTGCAGTCAGGGGACTATCCAGTTGGCCAATCTCGGACAACCTAAGCGCGCCGCTCCGATTCGGCGTTTCCTCGCCTTCGCGCGCGTGCCTTTGCTGTTCGCCCTGGCGTTCAGCATCGCCAGCAACCTGCTGTTCCTCGCCCTGCCGGTCTACACCAACCAGATCTACAGCCGGGTGGTGATCAGCCACAACCTGGCGACCCTCCTGGTGCTGACGGTGGCGACGCTGGCGGCCTTCGTGGTCTCGGGCGTGATCGACTACATCCGCTCGCGGGTGCTGTTCAATCTCGGCTCGGTGTTCGACGAGATGGTCTCGACCAATGTGTTCGAGGCGGTGTTCCAGGGCAACGCCCGGCGCGATCCGGCCGGGCAGTCGCGCTCGGTCCGGGACCTGGACGTGGTCAGGTCAGCCATCTCGGGCTCGGTGCTTTCAACGCTGTTCGACGTGCCGGCCATCCCGCTGTTCATGGGCGCGCTGTTCATCGTCGACCCCGCGGTGGGCGTGGTCACAGGCGTCGGCGCCCTGATCCTGTTCTCGCTGGCCTACGCCCAGGACAAGCTGAACCGGACCGAGACGGGCGAGGGCGAGGAGGCCAGCTTCCGCAGCAACGCCTTCACCGAGGCCACCGTTCGCAACAGCGAGGCGGTCTATGGCATGGGCATGGTGCCGACCCTGCGCGAGCAGTGGGTGAAGCAGCGCGGCAAGGCCATCGTCTCCACCTCGCGCGCCTCGAGCCTGACCAGCATGTTCTCGATCAGCATCCGCACCGTGCGCATGCTGGTGCAGATCTGCGTGGTCGCCGCCAGCGCCATCCTGATCATGAACCGGGCGATCCCGCCGGCCCTGATGTTCGTCAACATGATGCTGGTCAGCCGCGCCCTGATGCCGGTGCAGCGCCTGGTCGGCGCCTACAAGGGCCTGGTCGGCGCGGCGCGGTCCTACGACCGGCTGAACCGGCTGCTGCTGGGGCGCGATGCGCGCCGGGTCGCCACGGAGCTGCCGCGGCCCAAGGGGGCCATGGTGGTGGACGGCGCGAGCTATGTCGCCCCGGGCGGCAAGACCATGATCCTCAAGGCCATCAGCTTCAGGCTGGAGGCGGGGGAGGTGCTGGGCGTGCTGGGCCCGTCTGGCGTCGGCAAGACCAGCCTCATGCGGCTTCTGGTCGGCATCTGGGAGCCGAGCAGCGGCCAGGTGCGCCTGGACGGTCACAGCGTCTCGGCCTGGGACCGGGGCGATTTCGGCCGCCACGTCGGCTACCTGCCGCAGGAGACCGAGCTGTTCGTCGGCAGCGTCCGCGACAACATCGCCCGCTTCCGTTCGGACGTGTCGGACGAGAGCGTGATCGAGGCCGCGCGCCTGGCCGGGGCGCACCGGATGATCCTCAGCCTGCCCAAGGGCTACGACACCGAGCTGACCGACAACGGCCGCAACCTGGCGACCGGGCAGCGGCAGAAGCTGGGCCTGGCCCGGGCGGTGTTCGGCAACCCCGCCCTGGTGATCCTGGACGAGCCGAACTCCAATCTGGACGCGGAGGGCGAGCACGCCCTGGTGCGGACCATCGCCGATCTCAAGGCCAACGGGGCGACGGTCGTGGTGGTGTCCCACCGGCCGAGCATCTTCCGCACCGTCGACAAGCTGCTGCTGCTGCGCGACGGGCGGGTGGAAGCCTTCGGGCCGCGCCAGCGGGTGCTGGACAAGATCATCCAGCCCAGACCCCAGCGAGCGCCGGCCAAGCCCGGCGACGTCAAGAGCGCCTGAGATGAACCCTCGCGTCCCCCCCGAGCAGTTCGACCTGCGCCGCTTCTTCGTCCGCTCCGACACGGGCGACGCCGCGGCGACGTCCCGAGCTAAGCTGAAGGGCGCCATCCTCGCCGGCACGGCCCTGATCGGCGGGTTCGCGGTGATCTTCCTGGTCTGGACCCTGTTCGTCACCATCGCCGGCGGGGTCAGCGCGGTGGGCGCCCTCGCGCCGGAGAACGACGTCACCCCCATCCGGCGGCTCGAGCCGGGGATCGTCCGGCAGGTGTTCGTGCACAACGGCGACCACGTGAGGCCGGGCCAGCTGCTGATGCAGTTCGACGACGTCGAGCCCAAGTCGCAGGTGCAGGTGCTGGACAACCAGTACGCCTTCTTCGCCGCCCAGCGCGCGCGCTGGATGGCCGAGGCCGCCGGCTCCTCGCACATCGACTTCCCGCAGGACCTGAGGCAGGCCGCGGCGAGCGATCCCTCGGTGGCGATCGTGCTGGCCGACCAGCAGTCGCTCCTGACCTCGCGGCTGCAGGCCTTCCAGGCTCAGGTCAGCGTGCTCGGCCAGCGGATCGAACAGATCAAGAGCCGGATCGAGGGGCTCAAGGCGCAGGAAGCGGCCAACGAGCAGGAATCCAAGCTGATCGCCGACGAACAGAGCGGCATCCAGGCGCTGTACGACAAGGGCTATGCGCCCAAGACCCGGCTGCTGGCCCTGCAGCGCAGCGCGGCCGGGCTGGCCGGCGACCACGGCAACCTGATCGCCCAGCTCAGCGAGGCCCAGCAGCAGATCGGCGAGTCGCAGAACCAGCTGCAGCAGGTGCGCGGGACGCGGCTCACGGAGATCTCAACGGGTCTGGCGGACTCCCAGAGCAAGCTGTCCGACGTGCTGCCGCGGCGCCAGGCCGTGCAGGGCGTGTTCGAGCGGGCCACCGTGCGCTCGCCGATCGACGGCTACGTCATGAACATGGCGCCGGTGAGCATCGGCCAAGCCGCGCCGGCGGGCGAGCCGCTGCTGCAGATCGTGCCGGCCAACCAGCCCCTGGTGCTGCAAGTGCACATCCGGCCGCAGGACGCCCACGACGTGCAGACCGGCGCGCCGGCGCAGGTGCGCCTCACCGGCATCCCCCGCAGCAAGATGTCCTATCTTGACGGCGTGCTCAGCACGGTCTCGGCCGACACCCTGGTCGATCCCAAGACCGGGCCCTATTACGCCGCCACCGTGACCATCAATCCCACCGAGCTGCGCAAGCTCGGGGAGGGCGTGCGCCTGTTCCCCGGCATGCCCGGCTCGGTGATCATCGTCACCCAGAACCGGACCATCTTCGAGTACCTGTTCGGCCCGCTGCGCGACACCTTCGACAGCGCCCTGCGCGAAGACTAGCAGCGCCGGGAGCCCAGGCCGTGTGGACGCAGGCCATCGCCGAGCACGCCCGCACCTCGCCCGGGGCGGACGCGGTCGTCACCCCCGAGCGGACCGTCAGCTATGGGCGCATGGCCCAGGACCTCGACCGGTTCTGCCACCGCATCGCCGCCCTGGGCCTGCCCGGCGGCGCCGTCGTCGCCGCCTGGGTGCGCGACCCCTATCTGCAGTGGCTGGCCCTCCTGGCCCTGGGCCGGCTCGGGTTCGTCAGCTTCAGCTTCTTCAACGAGCCGTTCGCCGAGCTCAACTACGAGCTGGCCCGGCCCGTGCGGGTGCTGACCGACCGGCCCCAGGTCGGCGCCGATCCCCGCTTCGCCCTGATCGGGGCCGACTGGCTCGAAGCAGAGGCGCGCCCGTTCGCCGACGCGCGGCGCGATCCCGCGCGGCCGGCGCGGCTGCAGCTCTCCTCCGGCACGACGGGAAAGCCGAAACGAATGTTGTGGAGCCAGGCGGCGGTCGAGTTGCGGGTGCGCAACCTGATCGATCGCGCCATGCCCCCGTGTGCGCGGTCGCTGACCCTGTTCCTGCCCCAGACCGGCCTGGGCTTCGCGATGCCGCTCGCCACGTTCGTGCAGGGCGGCGCGGTGCTGGCCTGCGACGGGCTCTACTGGGACGCCAGTCTGTGGACGCTGAGGCCCAGCCTGCTCGCGGTCACGCCGCGCCACCTGTTCGAGATTCTCGCCAGCCTTGGCGGGGACCGTCCGGGCCCGCCGCCGAGGGTGATGACCGGGGGCAGCATGGTCCCGCGCAGTCTGCAGCGCGCGGCGATGGCCAAGCTCACGCACGACTTTCACTCCTGGTACGGGGCCAGCGAGGTCGGCATGATCGCCCACGCCCCGCCGGAGGTGCTGGCCCGCCACGAGAGCGCCGCCGGCGCGCTCCTGCCCGGCGTCGAGGTCCGGATCCTGGGCGACGCCGGCCAGCCGCTGCCGCCCGGCCAGACCGGCAAGGTCCGGCTTCGCACCCAGGCCATGGCCACGCCCCATCCCGGCGATCCCGACCTGTTCGAGGACGGCTGGTTCGCGCCGGAGGACCTGGGCTTCGTCACCCCCGACGGCCTGCTGGTGCTGGAGGGGCGCGGCGGGGAGGTCATGAACTTCGGCGGCAGCAAGGTCTCCGCGACGGACGTGGAGAGCGCCGCCATGAGCGCGCCGGGCGTGCTCGACGCGGCCGCCTTCTCCATGCCGGGCCCGCGCGGCCTGCCGATCCTCTGGGTCGCGGTGAAGACCGGCCCCGGCTATGCCGAGGCGGCCCTGCGCAGCGCCATCGCGCCGGCGGCCCGGGTCAAGCCGGTGATGGTGGCCCAGCTTCGCCAGATCCCCCGCAACGCCGCCGGCAAGATCCAGCGCAACCTGCTGGCGGGGCTGGTTCGCGGCCGCGCGGGCCGTCGGCCCGCCGGACCGCCGCGGCGCTGACCGGTCAGGCCTCCATCGGCTCCTGGTAGGCCGGGTCCAGCCAGTCGCTCAGGTCGATCCCCGTCAGCGCCTGCGCCTGCTGGATCTGGCCGGCGAGGAGCTCGGTCAGGAAGGCCTGCTCCTGCGCCGGGATCGGAAGGCCGCCGCCCGAAGGCGGAATGGAGACGTAGCGCGGCGTCGCCGCCACCGGCCGGGGCTCGACCCCCAGGAAGGCCTGCAGCTCCGCCATCACCGCCGCCGGCTCGGCCCACAGCCGGTCGGTGCGCACGAATCGCACCGCCTCGCGCGGGAACAGTCGCAGCAGCTCGCCGACCTGGTCGCCGTAGAGGCCCCGCTCGACGTAGGAATAGGTCGGGTGGGCGCGGTTTGGCGCGGCGTCCAGGCGCGCCCGGCCCGGCGCGCGGATCGCCTCGGCGAAGGGCAGGGGCTCCTTGCCCCGGGCCCGCTCCATCAGCCACTGCGAATAGGCCCGGTGCGCGGGATGGCGCAGGCAGATCACGAACCTGGCGGCGGGGTTGTAGCGGGCGATGCGCGCCAGCGCCCCGGGCCAGTAGAGGTAGATCGGGGTGGCGTCGCCGAACACCCGCCGCTGCGGGTCCTCCGCCTCGAAGCGGGCGTGATAGGGCGCATAGTCCGGCCGCTTCCAGTCCACCGAGTCGCGGTTGAAGAAGTGCGCCTCCTTGCCCTCGGCCATGCCGATCGCCGGATGGCCGCGCAGCAGCCCGTCGAGGGCGGAGGTGCCGCCCTTCTGCACGCCGGCCACGAAGAAATCGACGCGAAAGCCCTGGCTGGTCTGCAAGCTCTCGATCACTCCCGCGCCGCGCGCCCGGGCGGCGGGCGCGGCCGGCTTGCAATTGCCCGGCCCTGCGCCTTCTCTAGCGCCCAAACACACCCAAGGGGAGGGGATCATGGCCGCCACTGAGAGCGTCGACGCGCGAGCGCGGGGGGCCGCCGCCGTGACCCTGGTGCTCTGCTTCCTCACCGCCACCATCGAGGGGATCGACCTGCAGTCCATGGGCATCGCCGCGCCCAAGCTGGGGCCGGAGTTCCGCCTCGACCCGCACCAGCTCGGCACGGTGCTGACCGCCAGCCCGCTCGGCCTGTTCTTCGGCGCCTTCATCGGCGGGCGCGTGGCCGACAGCTTCGGACGCAAGGGCGCGCTGATCCTGGCCATGGCGGTGTTCGGCGTGTTCCAGCTCTCCACCGCCTGGGTCGCGGGCTTCTGGCCGCTGGTGCTGATCCGCTTCGCCTGCGGCCTCGGGCTCGGCGGCGCCCTGCCCAACCTGATCGCCCTGACCTCGGAGGCGTCCGGCGGCAAGAACGACATCCTGAACGTTGTGATCACCGCCGCCGGCATGCCCACCGGCGGCGCGCTCGCCAGCTATGTCGCCTTCCTCGGCGGCGCCCACGGCGACTGGCGCACGGTGTTCTACATCGGCGGGGTCGCCCCGCTGCTGCTGGCGCCGGTGATGGCCTTCATCCTGCCGGAGTCCCTGGCCTTCACCCAGGCGCGGGCGGCCGCGCGGCAGACTGGCGACCGGGTCAATACCCTCAAGGCCCTGTTCGGCGAGGACCGCACGCCCACCAGCCTGCTGCTCTGGATCGCCTTCTTCGGCACCACCCTGGTGACTTATCTGCTGCTCAACTGGCTGCCGGTGCTGATGGTGGCCAAGGGCTTCTCCAAGCCGGAGGCCTCCTTCATCCAGATCTTCTTCAACATCGGCAGCGCCGCCGGCTCGATCCTGCTCGGCTGGTGGATGCAGCGGCGGCCGCGCCGGCTGATCCTCCTGGTCTGCTACGTCGGGGGGGCCGCCTCCCTGGTGGGGCTGATGTCGGTGACCAAGGGCGTGTTGGTCGCCTCGGTGGGCGAGGCGGTGGTCGGGGGCTTCCTCCTGGGCGCGCAGTACATCCTCTACGGCCTCACCCCGGCCTACTACCGCACGGTGTTCCGCGGCACCGGCACCGGGGCGGCGGTGGCGGCCGGCCGGCTGGGCTCGGCCGCCGGCCCCCAGCTCGGCGGCCTCCTGCTCGGCGCAGGCCGCAGCACCGGGGAGGTGCTGCAGGCACTGCTGCCGGTCACCGCCGTCGCGGCCGCCGCGGCCATCCTGCTGATGTTCCGCAAGCGGACGTCGGACTAGCGTCTGCTGCAGCGCACACGCAGGGGGAAGGCTTTGCTGCGGTGCGTTGAACCCCGCCGGCCAAACGCCTATATCTCAGCGCCGGTCGCGACCCGCTGCATTTTGCGCGATCGAGCTTTTGGGGCCGCGACCTGATGCTGCTCACCATGATGAAGGCAAAGCTCCACCGGGCCACGGTCACCCAGGCCGACCTGGACTATGAGGGCTCCATCTCCATCGACCGGGACCTGCTGGAGACTGCCGGCATCCTGCCTCACGAGCAGGTCGACGTGCTGAACATCACCACCGGCGTCCGCTTCACCACCTACGCCATCGAGGCGCCGCCCGGCTCGCGCACCGTCGGCGTCAACGGGGCCGCCGCCCGCCTGGTGCAGAAGGGCGACAAGGTGATCGTGGTCGCCTACTGCCAGATCGAGGCCGAGCAGGCCCGCAACTATGCCCCGAGCGTGGTGCTGCTCGACGAGCACAACGAGGTGAAGAGGGCGGCGTGAGCCGGCTGGCCCAGGCCGCCGCCGCAGTCGCGGCCCTCGCCGCGGCGCTTCTCGTGTGCGGCTGCTCGCGCGGCGCCCAGCACGCTCAGGTCAAGCTCCCCCGCATCGGCCCCGCCACCGATTTCGACCAAGCCAGGCTGGAGGCGGGCGTGGACGCCCGCTTCGGCGGCGTCGGCACCTGCGTGATCGTCGCCGACGCCAGGAGCGGCCGGGAGCTCTACCGCTACAACACCAACGGCGTTTGCATGAACCTCCTGCCGCCGTGCGAGACCTTCGACATCCCGAACGCCCTGATCGGCCTGGACGCTGGGGCCATCACGCCGCAGACGGTGTTCAGGTGGGACAAGTCCCCTCAGCCGATCCGCGCCTGGGAGCACGACGCGGATCTGGCCGCGGCCTTCAAGGGCCAGGTCGGCTGGTGGTTCCAGCGCCTGGCGCGGCAGCTCGGGCCCGCCGCCTACCAGGCCGGCCTCGAGCATTTCGACTATGGCAACAAGGCCCCGCAGGGGCCGATCATCAGCTTCTGGCAGGGGCCGTCCCAGGGCGGCCGGCTCGGCCTGTCCACCCGCCAGCAGGCGCAGTTCCTGCACCGCCTGTTCGGCGGCGATCTGCCCGCCCAGCCTCAGAGCCGGGCCGTCGTCACCGGACTGATGGCCGACGAGACCCGGGGCGGCGAGACGCTGTGGGACCGTTTCGGCGGCTGCGGCGCCAATAGCGATGGATCCGAGCAGGTCGCCTGGTGGATCGGCCGCATCGCCGGGCCCCGGCACGACTATGTGTTCGCCGCCTCGCTGCTCACCCCCTCCGACACCGCCCTGCCGGGGCGGGAGCTGCAGCTGCGCGGCAAGGCCGTGTTCGCCCAGGCCGGGCTCTGGCCCGCCGGCTGATCAGCGCGCCAGCTCATAGAGGCCGGCGATGTCGATCCGCACCGTCAGCTCGCCCGGCTCGACCGGGGTGGCGGCGGGGGCGGCGGCGACCATCCGCGCCATCGCCAGGGGCCGCACCGGCTGGTAGCCGCCGGATTCGCCGAGGCTCACCAGCCGCCCGACCCGGTATCCCGTTGCGCCGGCATAGAGCTGGGCCTTGGCCTGCAGCGCCTGCACCGCCTTCAGCCGGGCGGCGTCCTCGGCGGCCTTGGGGTCCGACAGGCCGAAGCTGACGCCGTTGATCTGGTTGGCGCCGGCGGCCACCACCGCGTCGATCGAGGCGCCCAGCCGGGCCAGGTCGTGCACCGTGATGGTGACGTCGTTGGAGGCCTGGTAGCCGGTCAGGCGCGGCGGCTGGTTCTGCTGGTAGTCGTACTGGGCGTTGAGGTTGAGGCCCGAGGTCTGGATGTCCTTGCCCTCGATCCCAGCGCCGCGCAGGGCGGCTGTGACCTGGCTCATGCGCCTGGCGTTGTCCTGCATGGCGCGGGCGGCGCTGGGCGCGGTGGTCTGGACCCCCAGGGTGATGGTGGCCATGTCCGGCGCCGCCTTCACCTCGCCATAGGCCGACAGGTTCAAGGTGGTGGCGCGCCACATCGCGTCGGCGGCGGCTTCCGGCGAGGCCTGGGCCAGGGCCGGGGCGGCCGGCGCCAGGGACAGCAGGGCGGCCATCGTGGCGGCGGGGGCGAGCAGGCGGTGCATGTGCGGCTCCTTCGCGGCCCGCGCGGCCGCCATGGTCGCGGTCACGCTAGAGGGCCCGAGATGAACGGGAGCTTTTCGCTCCGGATGCGCCATGCTAGCGGGCGAGCGCCGCCGCGTGGAGCGCGGGCCCGTAGCTCAATGGTTAGAGCCGGCCGCTCATAACGGTCTGGTTGCAGGTTCGAGTCCTGCCGGGCCTACCACGAGGCGGGACGCCTGGGGAGCCCCGCGTCCTCGGCTCAATGCCCATGATGGTCCCTGTCGCCGTGGCCCATCGCCGCCGGGGCGTGGCCCTGGAAGGTGTGGAAGCCGGTCCCGCCCGGCGCCCGGCGGAAGTGGTGGGCGCGGTCCCGGTGGTACCGGCCGGCGCTGTCCGAATAGTAGAACACGTCGCCGGGGCCCCAGTAACCGCCCGAGAACGGCCCGTAAAAGTCATCGTAGTAGCCGGTATAGTCGACGTCGGCATAGGGTCCGGCCGGGCCGCGGCCGTAGCTGTCGGCGCAGGCCGTCAGGAGCGCGGCGGCGCCGATCGCGGCGATCGCCGTCAGGCAAGTGCTCTTCATGGGAATCTCCGATGCGCGCGGTCCGTCGCCTCGCGTCCCAGGAGAAACGAAAGCCTGGCCTTTGGGTTCAGTTCGGCTCGCGCGGGGCGTCGCTCAGCTTCTCGGTCCCGGCGAACAGCCCGTCGAGACGCTGCCGGATCGAGCGCTCGAAATCGTGCTTGGTCGCCGAGGCGGGGCGCATGAAGCACAGCTCCTTGACCATGGAGTCCTTGATCCGGCCGACCGCCGCGTCGTCGAGCACGCCGGCGCGGACAAGCTCGTGGCACAGGCTGAACAGGCCCGCCGCCGTCGAGGTCGCGCGCAGGCCCAGGATCCGCATGCTGATGTGGGAGCGTTCGTCGTCGTCGTCCGCCATGAGGCCTCCTCCACAGCGACGTTGAACCGCCGCAGTCCGAACACGGAGTTTGATCCCCGCTCGACGCGGACGCCAGCGGCAACCGGCGCGTTCAGCCGCTGGCCCCCTCTGGCGCGCCCATGCCTGGGCTGGCTATGATCGGGGCCGTCTGGCGGCGGGGCGTGCGGCGTGGTCGGTCTTTCGGATTTCGGGCTCTATCAGCGCACGCTGCTCGTCTTCAACGGCGAGTGGAGCAACGTCGCGCCCGGCCAGGTCAACTTCGGCAAGCCGAACCGGCGCGAGCCCCAGGTCACCATCGCGGTGGACCTCGCCCAGGGCCTGTGGGTCGCCCGGGGCACCAACTGGCAGCTCTGCCGCAGCCAGTTTCTGCACGCCGTCTCGGGCAAGGCCAAGAAGGAATACGTCGACATCCTCTTGGAGACGCCTCGCGGCGAGGTGACCATCAGCAACTACTTCAAGAACGACCATCCGCGACCCGACGGGCCGGCGTTCCTGGGGCTCGATCCGAACGGCGGCGGCCGCTACGCCCAGCGCACCTACTGGTGGCGCTACGACGATCCCGCCATCATGACCCCGTTCGACCGCATGGCCGAGATGCTTGACCGGGCGGTGCGCTCGCCCAAGCTCAAGGCCCAGCTGTCCCAGCAGGCCGGCGGCCTGATCAGCCCGGAAGTGCTGCTGCCCCTGGTGGGCACCTTCGCCGCCATGTTCGGGGCCGAGTTCGTCGGCGGCGCGGCGGTGGCCCTGACCATCGCCCGGCTGATGGGCGTGCATCAGCTGTTCTGCGACTATTACTTCTATGAGCCGCGCTGCAAGCAGCTGAACCACATCTGCATGGCGGCGGCCCGGCCGAGCGACCTGGAGTACGGCGCCGACCTCCTGGTCGAGATCCTGTGCCAGCTGATCAGCGACCTCGCCATGGCGGTGGGCCTCTCCACCCTGACCCGGATGGCGAGCGGGCTGTTCTCCACCCTGATGCGGATGGCCCCCGAGAGCCTTCGCCTGGCGCTAAGGGACAACGCCAACGCCGCCGCAGCCTACATCCGCGGCAAGGGCTATGCGCGCAAGGACCTGCTGCTCGATCCCCACGGCACGCCGCTCGAGCCGGCGGCCGTGCAGATGTACAAGCGCACCTCCGAGGGCCGGCGCGAGATCCTGGTGGTCCGCGAGCCCGATGCGCAGCGCGGCGCCTGGGTCGGCTCGGGCCTGCAGCACAACGCCAAGCCGGCCTGGCTGAAGGCCCGCTCCGCCGAGGGCATCCACGGCCTGGTCTGCCTGACCAAGGCCGACGTCACCGGCCAGCTGAAGCCGGCGGGAACCTTCAACGTCGCCCAGCTGCGCGGCTTCAACGCCGCCTTCGACGCCGAGCACCTGCCGGCGCACCTGCCGATGTACGAGATGCCGCTCGACGGCCGGCCGATGGGCAAGGGGCTCGACTACCACTACACCGGCCATCAGAACGTGGTGCTCAAGGGGCACAAGCTGGTCGACCTCGGCGACCGTTTCCTGGTGGTCGACGCCATGGGCCGTCCCTACGTGTCGGACCTCGACCTGGCGACCCGCCAGCGGCCGGGGCTCTCGCAGGCCGGGGCGCACCTGCCGGAATGGAAGTCCGGCTCGGTGGAGGACCATCCGATGCTGGAGTGGGAGCTGAACCGCGAGTACCAGCGCGCGGGCGGCCACCCGACGCACAATCCCTCCCAGCACGGCGGCCGCGCGGCCACCGTCGGCTACACCCGCGAGAACCTCGCGGCCGGCAAGGTCGCCGGCAAGGACTTCTGGAGCCCCAAGACCGCCGACGGGGGCTTCAAGCAGGAGCGGCTGGTGATCTTCGTCCCCGAGTGGAACGGCAAGGCGGTCGAGTCGCACATGTACGTGCTGGACTCCTGGGGGGCCTTCCGCGACTTCGCCAAGGCCAACAACCTGGAATTCCCGTGGTGAGCCGGGCTTCAGCCGCCGATCAGCACCGTCGGCGCGCCGGTGATGATGACGCCGCCGTGCACCGTCTGGTCCTGCAGGCGCGCGGCCGGCTGGCCGGCGATGATCACCGAAGAGGAGCCGGTGGCGATCACGTCCGGCGGCCCGATGCAGATCAGGGTGTCGCCGATGCGGGCGGCCGGCATGCCTTCGATGATCACCGTGGGCGCGCCGGTGACGATCGGGCCGCCGACGTGGGGCACCAGCACGGTCACCTGCGGACAGACGTGCATGTCCATGATGCGGGCGGCCGGCGGACACATCTTCTGGCGCTTTCCTTCCAACCGCGTAGGGCTATCATCCAGCCATGATCAAGGTCCAGGTCACCGTCCGGGATATGGCCCGCCTGTGCGCGCCGGCCGCCGTCGTGCTGCTGCTGGCGGCCTGCCAGACGCCGGCCAGCCAGGCGCCCGCGCCGCAGCCTCTGCCAGCGCCCGTCGTGGCGGCCCCGCCGCCGCCGCCTGCGGCGCCCCGCTTCACCGCGACGCCGGGCCTCACCGTCCGCGAGCGCATCCGCCGGGCGCTCGACCTGCTCAGCCAGGGCATGGCCGACCAGGCCCGGCCCGAGGTGGCGGCGGTCCTGGCCGAGCAGCCCGACAACGACATCGCCAAGAGCCTGCTGGACCAGATCGACAAGGACCCCAAGGTCCTGCTCGGCGAGCAGAGCTTCTCCTATACGATCAGGCAGGGCGAGACGATCTCCATGCTCGCCGACCGCTATCTGGGCGACCGGCTGCTGTTCTGGGCGCTCGCCCGCTACAACAACCTGGCCGTGCCGGGGTCGGCCGAGGTCGGCCAGACCATCCAGATCCCCGGCGAGCCGCGGGCGGCCGCCGCACCGCGCCGCCGCAGCCAGAGCGAAGAGGCCCTGATCCAGAACAGCCTCGGCGCCTCCAAGCCGGCGGCCAGGCCCGCGCCTTCGCCGCCGCCGTCCCCGCTGGCGTCGCGCGATCCCGGCAAGGCCCGGCAGCTGCGCGCCTCGGCGCTGGAGCTGTTGAACCGGGGCACCGTGGACCGGGCCGTGGCCCTGCTGGAGCAGGCCCTGCGGCTGGACCCCGGCAACGCCCTGATCAGCAAGGACCTCGCCCGCGCCAAGCGGCTCCAAGGCGTCCACCGCTAGGCGCCGAGGTCTATCCGCACCGGGCTTGCGAGCGCCGTTCGGGGATGGACCTCAGCCCTTGGGCCGCGCCGGGCCGGGCGAGACGATGGCGGCCGGGCCGCCGCCGCCGCTCTTGACGATCGCCTTCAAGGTCAGCTCGTCGTCCATCTCCCGCAGCGCCTGGCGCGCGGCGGGCTGGTGCGGGTCGAGCTTCAGCACCTCCAGATAGGCGCTGCGCGCGGCCGCGGGCGGGCCCTTGCGGCGCAGCCGGTCCGCCTCCGTCAGCGCCTCGGTGACGCGGGCGCCGATCTCGTGCTGCAGGGCGGCGGAGGCCTGGCGGGCCTCCCCCGGGGAGTCCGTCACCGCCTCGGCGATGCGCCAGCTCCACAGCGCCTCGCGCAGCTCCCCGCGGGCTTCCTGCTCGCGCGCGGCCGCGGCCACGCGGGCATAGACCTGGGCGCGCTGGCGCTCGGCCCCCGAAGCCGCCGGGGCGGGTGCGGCGGCCAACGGGGGCGGCGTGGTGGTCGCGCAGGCGCTGAGCGCCACGGCGAGGCCCGCCAGCCCTGAGAGCAGGCTGGCCCTCACCGGGTCGGCCCCCCGAGCCCGGCCAGGCGGCTGGCGAAGGTGTCCAGCGTGTCGGTGCCGTAGACCATCTCGCGCCGCATCAGGAAGGGGTCGGTCCAGTTCGGATTGCCGCCGCGGGTCACCGTCAGGCCGAGCGCGAAGCCCTCCCGGGCGGTGGAGGCGGTCACGTCCGGGGTGGCCGCGCCGTAGGGATAGGCGATGGCCCTGGGCCGGTCCCCGGTGATGCGCGAGAGCTCTTCGACCGGCTGGGCGAGCTCAATCCCCAGCCGGCGATGGTAATCGGCGTCCGACTCCCTCGGCTTCTTCAGCCGCAGGTCCGAGTGGGTCTTGGAGTGCGACTCCACGGTGATCAGGCCGGTCTCCGTCATCTCCTTGATCTGCGCCTGGGTCAGGGCGGCGCCTGAGCCCAGGAAGTCGGTGTAGATGAACAGGGTCGCGGGCGCGCCGAACCGCTTGAGCAGCGGATAGGCGATCGAATAGGCGGAGCGGTAGCCGTCGTCGATGGTGATCACCACGGGCTTGGGCGGCAGGTCCTGCTCCCCGGTCAGGAAGCCGGTCACCGCGCGCAGCGGGATCACGGTGAAGCCGTTGGCCTGCAGGTAGCGCAGCTGCTGCTCCAGCTCGGCGGCGCTGACCTCGAGCCGGCTGGTCTTGTCGGTGGTGAACCGGTGGTAGCAGAGCACGACCACCGACCTCGGCTGGCCCGAGGCCATGTCGCCCGGGTCCCAGGGCCGCAGGGCGACCGCCGCGGCCGCGCCCGCGCGCAGGGCGCCGTCCGGCTCCAGCGAGGCCACCCGCCACACCTTGCTGCGGTCGCCCAGCACCCGCCCGGCGAGGGCCGCGGCGTCCTCGCCGGGCTGCACCCGCACCACCGCCACGTCGTCGTTGCGGCCGAGCTCGGTCACCACCCTCGGCGCGGGCGGCGGCGGCGGAATCGGCTGGCTGGCGCAGGCCGCCAGGGCCAGAGCGCCCGTCAGGGCGCCGATCAGGCTAGCCCTCGTCACGGCCGCCCCGGTGGATCACCGTGCGCTCATGGTCGCCCGCCTCGGCCGCGTCGGGGGCTCCAAGGGCTTCGGCGCCTGGCTCGTCCTGGGCGTCGCCGAGGATCGGGTCGGCGACGGACGGCGGCGCCGCCGCCGCGGGCGCCGGCGTGGGCGTCGGGGCGGGGGC
>FTHL01000007.1_pt1 | contig 25532 bp, 26 predicted proteins | sample 1640951 | NCBI WGS metagenome assembly FTHL01 (sample SAMEA3914788, study PRJEB12502) | metagenome | biome: forest; material: soil | place: Canada | collected 2011-07-03 | depth 0.1 m
CTGGGTTCAGAACGTCGTGAGACAGTTTGGTCCCTATCTGCCGTGGGTGTACGAAGCTTGAGAGGATCTGTCCCTAGTACGAGAGGACCGGGATGGACACACCTCTGGTGGACCTGTCGTGGCGCCAGCCGCGCAGCAGGGTAGCTAAGTGCGGACGAGATAACCGCTGAAAGCATCTAAGCGGGAAACTCACCTCGAGACGAGGCTTCGCCGAGAGCCGTGGTAGACCACCACGTTGATAGGCCAGGTGTGGAAGCGGGGCGACCCGTGAAGCTTACTGGTACTAATCGCTCGACAGGCTTGATCGTTCCTCAGCAAAACTCATGTCCCGCTTCCGTAGAAGCTGATGTCATTTCATCCTGCCTGTTGACCTGGTGGCTATGCCGGAGGGTCCCCACCCGATCCCATTCCGAACTCGGTCGTTAAGCCCTCCAGGGCCGATGGTACTTCGTCTCAAGGCGCGGGAGAGTAGGTCGCCGCCAGGTCTACCGGAAGGATGACACGTTCACTGACCCTTCATCACGAGACAAGCTCGAGCATCGACGCGGGGTGGAGCAGCCCGGTAGCTCGTCAGGCTCATAACCTGAAGGTCACAGGTTCAAATCCTGTCCCCGCACCCAAGACCCGAACGGCCCTGCGCGAGCGGGGCCGTTTTCGTGTGTGCTCAGCGCCGCTTCGTCGCCACGGCGGCGACCACCGCGATGCGGTCCACGCCGGCATAGTCCGGCCGCTCCAGCTCCTCGCCGAACACGTCGGGATCGAGCTCGCGATAGTCCAGCTTGCATCCCGCGTCCCTGAGCGCGGTCTGCAGCGCCTGGCGCAGGGGATCTTCGCCAGCGACGATGGCGCTGCCGGTGTACAGCAGCAGCCGGCCGCCGGGCTTCAGCCGTGCGGCGGCGGCCATGGCCCAGTCCAAAGACACCCGGCCGCCGTGCATGTCTCCGCCGTCGCGATAGGTGCGGCCGCCACGGTCGAGGATGTAGGGCGGATTGGCCAGGACCAGGTCCCACGGTCCAGGGGCGCCTTCCAGCCCGTCGGTCTCGATCGTCTCGACCTGCAGGCCGGCATGGGCGGCGTTGATGCGGGCAAGGCGCAGCGCCTTGGGGTTGGTGTCGGTCAGCACTAGCCGCGCTTGCGGGAAGAGCAGGCCCGCGGCGATGGCCCCGACCCCGGCCCCGGCGCCGACGTCGACGAGCTCGGCCGGGCAGGGGCCGCCCCGCAGCTCAGCGGCGATCAGATCGGCGAACCTGTAGCTGTCGGGGCCGAAGAACACGGAATCCTGCGCCGCGGTGGGGAAGGCGGAATGCAGGAACAGGCTCCCGGCCAGGTTCGACACGCGCACCGCGCTGGACATCCCGTGGGGGCCTTCCTCAAGGACGCCGCCGGCGCGCATGAGGCCGAGGATCTCGGCGGGAACCACGCCGGCCTCGAACGGCAGGCTCCAGCCGAACACGTCCCGCAGGTCGCGGGCCCGATGGAGCTCCGCCCGCGCCAGCACGCAATGGTGGGTCAAGGGCGTGGGCGTCACGAAGCGGTACCCGCGCCGGGCCAGGGCCCCGAGCAAGGCGAGCAAGGCGCCATCCTCGCCCTCCGGGGACAAGGGCGGCTCGGCGGCCGCCGCGCCGGCGCTCATGCGGCTCGGGATGGCGTGTCCGATGCGTAGGCCGGGGCGCCCAATGCGGTCAGGGCGAGTGCGCGGATGACGCAGGCGGCCGCGGCGTTTCGGTTCGGCGCGACGCCTTGGGCGAAGGGCCGCCGGTCGGAACCGAACGTCGTCCAGCTCCAGCCGGCTGCAGCAGGATTGATGCGGAAACGCACGTCGTCAGGCTTGCTCATGGAACGTCCAGACTGCGGATTTGACTGGGCGTCCAACGAGCAGCCGCGGGCGATGGTTCCGCGTTAGACTGCACCATTGGTTAACGCGCGAGTTGTCCGAAGGCCGGCGTCAACTTCTCTTCCGCAGTATTCAGCACCTGCCTTCTAACAATTGTTGGTATGCTACGACGAAGCTGGACCTTGTCTTGGAATGTGGCGGAACTTTCGGTTCGCCCCGCGCGTATAGCGAGTCCCCCGCACGCGAGACTCCAATGCCCGCCAGACTGATCGCAGCCGCCAACGACCCCTCAGGCGCCGAGACCCTTGACGTCGGCGACGCCCTTCACCGGCGGCTCGCCCACTGGAACCATCGCCGGCTGGCGGTGGGCAAGCCGGGCGACGGCTGGATCGAGGATCTGCGCGAAGAGTTCGAGATGCGCAGGATCGAGGGCCAGTTCATCGAGGGGTTCCGATCGCAGGTCGCCGCGCGCGCGGCGGCGGCGCCCGTGGACGCCGAAAGCTTCGTCGCCTGGTTCGAGGCGCTGAAGCACGACGGCCCGGGTCAGAACGACGCGCTCTTCCCCTGGCTGGCCCAGGCCGCCGACTACGAGCAGATGCGCTGGTTCCTGTTGCAGGAAGTGGCCGGGGAAGCCGGCTTTGACGACCTGGTGGCGTTCAGCCAAGTGAAGATGCCGACGCAGGCCAAGCTCGAGCTCGCCCGCAACTATTGGGACGAGATGGGCCGCGGCTCCGAAGAGGGCATGCACGGGCCGATGCTGGACCAGCTGGCGAAGGCGCTGGACCTCAAGCCCGTCATCAAGACCACGGTCGGACCGGCGCTGGCGCTGGGCAACACCCTCGTCGCCTTCGCCACCAACCGCCGCTACGCCTACCACGCCATCGGCGCCCTGGGCGCCGTGGAGCTCACCGCGCCTTGGCGAGCCGCGCACGTGGCCGACGGCCTCAAGCGATTGGGCGTGGGACGCGAGCGCCGCTATTTCGCGCTGCACGCGACGCTGGATATCAAGCATTCCGAAGCCTGGAACGCAGAGGTCCTACGCCCGCTGGTGGCCGCCGATCCCGGGTGCGCCCGCTTCATCGCGGAGGGCGCCCTGATGCGGCTGACCTGCGGCGAGCGGTGCTTCGACGCCTACCGCGGCATTCTCTGGCGTAAGAGCGCCCTGGCGAGCTAGGACGGCGCCGCAGAGCGCCAGGCTCGGCTATGGTCGGGTTCGCCCGCACCGGGGAGCTTTCCGTGACGCCCGTGGTCACCGCCGTCAGCCGCAAGTCTCGCCATGGCATCGGCAAGTCCAACCAGCTCAGCATCCGCCTGGTCGCCGGGATCGGCGTCGAGGGGGACGCGCACGCCGGCGCCGAGGTGCAGCATCTCTCGCGCCGGATGCAGCAGCCCTTGCCCCCCAACCTGCGCCAGGTCCACCTGATCCACGAGGAGCTGCATCAGGAGCTGGGCGCGCGCGGCTTCGTGGTTGCAGCGGGCGAGATGGGCGAGAACATCACCACCCGCGGCCTTGATCTGCTCAGCCTGCCGGCGCACGCCCGGCTCAGGCTGGGACGGGACGCGATCGTGGAGATCACCGGCCTGCGCAATCCCTGTGTCCAGCTGGAGCAACTTCAGGCCGGGCTGATGATGGCCGTGCTTGGGCGCGACGAGGGCGGCTCTCTGGTGCGCAAGGCCGGGGTCATGGCGATCGTGGTCCAGGGCGGCGACGTCACGGCGGGCGACCTCATCGCCGTCGAGCTGCCTCCGGCTCCGCACCAGCCGCTGAATCCCGTCTGAGCTGAGATCAGCCGCCCGGCAGGACGATCGCGCCCACCGTTCGATAGGCTTCCATGTCCTCGAAGCAGGCGTTGATCTGGTCGAGGCCATAGCGGCCGGTGATCAGCGGCTGCAGGTCCAGCTCGCCGCGCTCGATCATCCGGGCGAAGCGGGGGAAGTCGCGCCGGATCGAGATGTCGCCGTGCTGGCTGGAATGGATGGTCTTGCCGCCGATGGCCATCCACACCGCCGGCAGGCTCGCCATGGCCGAGAAATCCCACGGCACGGACGCCAGCACCACGTGGCCATTGCTGCGGGTCACCGCGAAGGCGTCCTGGGTCGCCGACGCGTCCGCGGACGCTTCATAGGCGTAGTCGACACCCCAGCCCTGGAAGCCGCCGAGGTCCGGCGTCATGGCCCGCACCTGATCGGCCACGGGCGCCTCGGACGGATCGACGGCTTCGGTGGCGCCGATCGACAGGGCCAGGGCGCGGCGGTGCGGCAGCGGGTCGATGGCGATGATGCGGTCCGCGCCTGCGGCCTTCGCCCCCAGCAGATATGACAGCCCCGTCGCGCCGCAGCCGAACACGGCCACTGTCGAGCCGCGCTCGACCGGCGCCGTGATCAACGCCGCGCCGACCCCGGCCGCGCCTCCGATGGAAAGGAAGGCGAGCGTGTCATCGGGCAGGTCGGACTGGATCGGGACCACCTGCAGCTCGGAGATCACCGAGCGCTCGGCGAAGGCGCCCATGTTGGCGTCGCAGACCACCTCGCGGCCGTCCGCCAGCCGGCCGCGAGGGTCCTGCACACGCGCGGCCATCGAGACGCACTGTCCGGGGCGGCCCGCCAGGCAACAGCGGCAGCGGCCGCAGAAGGACGTCGCCGACAGGATCACCCTTTGGCCGGGCGCAGCGAGCTCGACGTCCGGCGCCGCGGCCTCGACCACGCCGACCGCGCCGTGTCCGCGGATCTGGGGAGCCTTGGCGGGGACCGGGCGCGCCTTGGAATCGATCACGTCCGTCACGCAGGCGTTCGCCGCGGCGATGCGCACGAGCAGCTCGCCGGACCGGAGCGGGCGCTGCTCCACGGCCTCGACCGTCTGGGCCTGGCCGGGACCGTGCCAGACCGCGGCCCTCATCCCGGCGCTCCGCCGAACGTCGGGCCCTTGCCGAACACCAGGCGCGCGTACTGGACGTTGAAGAAGTCGTCCGTGGCCGGGGCGTTGTGGGTCCAATAGGTCGCGAGATCGCGGAAATAGCGCTGCATCCGCTGGCCGTCGCGCGCGGCGCTGGAGCCGGCGGTGCGGAACAGGATCGACTGCACCGCGTCCCAGGCCAGGCGCCCGGCTTCCTGGGCGGCAATCAGGTTTTTCATGTCGGCCTCGGCCGGATACGGCTCGCCGTGGTCGGCCGCGCGGCGGCTGAGCTCCATGTGCTGCTCGGCGACGCGGATTACTATGGCCTCGGCGGCGGTGATCTTGGCCGTGGCCTGGCCGAAGTAGCGCTGATAGTCCTCCAGATCGATCCTCAGGACGCCGGGCAGCCGGGTCGCCGTCTTGGTGGTGATCAGCCGGGCATATTCGTCGAGGGCCCCCTTGGCCGCGCCGACGGCCACCGCCACCAGCTCGCAGCTGAAGAAGGCGCCGAGCCGGCCCGCGTACATGGGGGAGGAATGCACCCGCGCGGGGGTCACGTCGGTGCGTCCGGCCACGAGGTTGGCCTGGACCCAGTGGCTGGACGGCAGAAAGCCGTCAATGGACTCCACGCTGTGCGATCCGGATCCCTTGAGGCCCATGACGTCGCCCCAGTCGTTGCAGAGCCGCCATTCGCTGCGCGGCAGCACGAACAGGATCTCGGCGCCCTTGGGCCCTCCGGGCTCCGTCGGCGGCAGATGGGTCTGGCCGATGAAGTGGGTGGAGTAGGGGGCGCCCGAGGCATAGGGCCACTTGCCGGTGATGCGGAAGCCGCCCTCCACCGGCACCAGCTCGCCGGAATGGAAGCCATAGGAGCCGGCCCGGAAGTCCCCGTCCGGCCCGATGATCCCGGCCAAGGCCGCGTCCGAGAACAGGCCCGTGATCTGCATGATGTGGGCGGCGGACAGGCAGAAGCACCAGCCGGTGGAGGGGCAGCCGCGGGCCAGTTCGATCACCACCTTGAAGAAGGTCGCGGTGTCGAACTCGTAGCCGCCGTGCATGCGCGGCTGCAGCATTCGGTAGAAGCCCGCCTGAAGGAAGTCCTGGTGGGTGGCCTCGGGATACCAGGTCAGGGCCTCGGTCTCGGCCTGCCGCTCCACCAGCCTCGGACGCAGCGCTTCGGCGCGGGCGATGATCTCGCGCGGCGTCAGCTCCGGCTCCGGCGGTCCTGCCGGCGAAGGCCTCGCCGCGACCTCAGCTCCCATGTCCATAGCGCGGCCCCCCCGTCTGGGTCAGGCTTGGCCGAGCGCTTGACGGTGTCAATGGGCCGGCGCGTCTAGCGGCCGTAGCGCTGGATCTGCAGCCCCCAGTGGGACCGGGCCCGGGCCGGGTCCAGCCAGGGCTGGGAGGAGGGGTGGATGCGGTACATCTGCACGTCCCTGAGGTAGCGCTGCATCCGCTGGCCGCGGTTGGCGGCCCGAACCGGGGAGGTCCGGAACAACAGCTCGATCGCCTCGCAGGCCATCAGCGTGGCGTGACGCGACATGTCCCAGAGCTTGATGGTGTCGGCCACGGTGACGATGGCCCCGGTGCGCGCCGCGGCCTCGAACTGGTCCATCACCTGCTGGGCGATGGAGAGGGTGAGGGCCTCGGCGCAATCGGTCAGGGTGAGGGCGCGGCCGAATGGCGTCTGGGTGTCGATGTCGTCGACCCGGGTGACCCCGACCTTGCGGTAGGCCGCGGTCGTCTTGGCCGTCTCCTCGTACTCGTCGAGCGCCGCGCGCGCCGCGCCGGTGAAGATGCCGGCGAAGGTGGCGTGGAAGAGGCCGCCGACCACGCCCAGGTACATCGGGTTGCCGTGGATCTGCACGCCCTGGCCGTCGCCGGGGCCGAAGTCCTGCGAGGTGAGCAGGATGTCCTCGCGGAACAGCATCCGGTCGGGGACGAACACCTCTTTCAGCTCCACCGTGTTGGAACCCGAGGCCTCCATCCCGAGCGCCGCCCCGCCGCCCCAGTCAGGCAGCACGAACACCTCGTGCTTGGGGACGATGAAATTGACCAGCCGCGGCGGCTGGCCGTCGCGCTCGATGCGGCCGCCGCCGATGAAGTGCGTCGCCACCGGGATGCCGGAGGAATAGGACCAGCGGCCCGAGACCACATAGCCGCCATCCACCCGCGTCCATTGGCCGCCGGGCGGTGCACGATGCGGTGCGCGGAAGTCCCCGTCGGGTCCGAAGATCTCTCGCTGCACCTGTTCCGGGAAGTGCGCCCCCACCACCAGGGCGTGGGAGGAAGTGAGGGTGAAGCACCAGGCCGAGCCGGGATGGCCGCGGCCGATCTGCATCACCACCCGCAGGAAGGTGGGGAAGTCGAACTCATAGCCGCCGAACATCTTCGGCTGCAGGATGCGGTAGAGGCCGGCCGCCTTGAACGCCTCGTGCACCTCCGGGCCGTAATGGCCGCGCGCGTCGGCGTCGTCCTGTTGCGCGCGCAGCATCGGGATCAGGGCCTGGGCCCGCTCGACCATGGCCTGCGGGGTCAGGCCCGGCTCCGGGTGCGGCCCGTAGCCGGGGCTCGCCGGCCGATCCGTGATCGCGCTGTCCGCCATGATCGTCTCCGCCTTTTCGTCGAGCTATAGGCGAAGGCGGGCGCGCCGCGCCAGCTAGGCCGGCGTGCGGCCCGTGCGCATCACGCCCGCTTCGGTGACGATGTAGTCCATCGGCAGGTCGTGCGGCTGGGGATGGATGGTCGGCAGGCGCGACAGCTCGAAGCCGACGCCGATGGTCACGGGCTTGTCCGCGAAGATGGCCAGGGTGCGGTCGTAGTAGCCCGAGCCGTAGCCGAGCCGGTAACCGTCCTCGTCGAAGCCCACCAGGGCGACCAGCAGCGCGGTGGGCCAGACTGCGGGTCCCTCCGCCGGGTGCAGGATGTTCCAGACCCCCGCTTCCATCTTCGCCTCGGGGGTCCAGCAGCGGAACTCCAGCGGCTGGTTCTTCGCCACCACCACCGGCAAGGCGGCGCGCCCGTCGCCGGCGATCACCTGGCGCAGGAACGGCAGGCAGTCGTACTCCCGGCGGAACGGCCAGTAGCCGCCCCAGAGCCCGAAGCTCTCGGGCGCGAACAGGGTGGCCAGATTGGCCGAGATGGCCTCGCTCCTGGCCTGGTGTTCGTCCAGCGTCAGGGCCATACGGGCCTCGACCAGACGGGCGCGCTCCCCCTTGCGCCAGGCGCGCAGATCGGCGGGATCCATGCCGGTCCCGCCGTCAGGACAGGCCGATGATCCGTCCGTCCGGCTCGACCACGATGTTCTCGGCCGAGGGGACCCGGGGCAGGCCGGGCATGGTCATGATCTCCCCGCAGATGGCGACCACGAACTCCGCGCCCGCCGACAGCCGCACCTCGCGCACCGGCAGCACGTGGCCGGTCGGCGCCCCGTAGAGCTCCGGGTCGGTGGAGTTGGAGTACTGCGTCTTGGCGATGCAGACCGGCAGATGGCCGAAGCCCTGCTTCTCCAGCTCGGCCAGCTTGTCGGCGGCCTGCTTGGAGGGGACCACTTCGCCGGCGCGGTAGATCTGGAAGGCGATGGTCTCGATCTTCTTCAACAGGGTCATGTCGTCCGGATAGAGGGTGTGGAAGTTGGACTCGCCCTTTTCGATCTCGTCCACCGCGATGCGGGCCAACTCCTCGGCGCCGGCGCTGCCGTCGGCCCAGTGGCGGCAGACCACGGCCTTCACGCCGAGCTTGGCGCAGCCGTCCATCACCGCGGCCACCTCCGCTTCGGTGTCGGCGGTGAAATGGTTTATCGCCACCACCGGCGGCACGCCGAACTTGCGCAGGTTCTCGATATGCCGCTGCAGGTTGGCCATGCCGGCGGTCACCGCCGCGACGTTCTCGCCGCCCAAGTCCTTGCGGCTGACGCCGCCGTGGAACTTCAGCGCCCGCACCGTCGCCACCACCACCGCAAGGTTGGGCGACAGGCCCGCCTTTCGGCACTTGATGTCGAAGAACTTCTCAGCCCCGAGATCGGCGCCGAAGCCCGCCTCGGTGACCACGTAGTCGGCCAGCTTCAGCCCCAGGCGGGTCGCCAGCACCGAGTTGCAGCCGTGGGCGATGTTGGCGAACGGGCCGCCGTGCACGAAAACGGGGTTGTTCTCCAGCGTCTGCACCAGGTTCGGCTTCAGGGCGTCCTTCAGCACCGCGGTCATGGCCCCGGGCGCCTTCAGCTGGCTCGCGCGCACCGGCTGGCGGTCCCCGCGGGTGGAGGCCACGATGATGTTGGCCAGCCGACGCTCCAGGTCCTGCATCGAGGTCGACAGGCACAGGATGGCCATGATCTCGGAGGCCACGGTGATGTCGAAGCCATCCTCGCGGGGGTAGCCATTGGCCACGCCTCCGAGCGAGGAGACGATGCTGCGCAGCGCCCGGTCGTTCATGTCTAGGCAGCGCCGCCATGTGATCCGGCGCGTGTCGATGTTGAGCTCGTTGCCCCAGTAGACGTGATTGTCGAGCATGGCCGCCAACAGGTTGTTGGCGGTGCCGATGGCGTGGAAATCGCCGGTGAAGTGCAGGTTCAGCTCGTCCATCGGCACGACCTGGGCGTAGCCGCCGCCGGCGGCGCCGCCCTTCATGCCGAAGCAGGGGCCGAGGCTCGGTTCGCGCAGGCAGATGGCGGTGCGCTTGCCGATTCGGTTCAGGGCGTCGCCAAGGCCCACGGTGGTGGTGGTCTTGCCCTCGCCGGCGGGCGTCGGGTTGATGGCGGTGACCAGGATCAGCTTGCCGTCCGGCTTGGTCGAGAGCTGCTCCTCGACGAAGTCCATGCTGATCTTGGCCTTGTAGTGCCCGAAGGGCTCCACGCTGGCGGCCGGGATGTCGAGGCGATCGGCGATGGCCTGGATCGGCTTCAGCACGGCTTCCTGGGCGACTTCCCAGTCGGTCTTCGGCTTCGCCTTCACGTCGTTCATGAGCTCACTTCCATTCCCTGGGCCGGCCTCGGCCCGGCGCGATCGGCCGGTGTGGCGGCGGCTGTTCTGACGCGGGATCAGGCCGATGGCCCTCTCGCCCTGCGGTCCCGCGCGCTGCTATGCGCAAGGCGGTCGTCCCTGGTCAACCGTCCTTGCGTCCTGCTAAGCTCGCGGCCGGCCGAAGAGGGCCGCGTCGGGCCTGCGACCAGACCCCCCGCCGCCCGATCCCGCAACACAAGACGCCGTCCCGGGCGGCGGCCGTCACAGGGAGTCCCAAGGTGCGCAAGTTGATGCTCGCGGCCGCTGCTGGCGCCGCCCTCCTGATCGGGGCAACGGCCTGCCAGTCCAGCCCAGCCGCCAAGATCCTCGCGGCGGGTCCGTCCAAGGCCGCCGCCGCCGCCGTCGCCGACCCCTCGCGGCCGGCCGCCGACGTGGCCCGCGACCCCGACCGAAAGCCGATCGACGTCCTGACCTTCTCGGGCGTCAAGCCGGGCGACAAGGTGGGCGAGCTGGTCCCAGGGGGCGGCTATTACACCCGACTGCTGAGCCGCATCGTGGGTCCTCAGGGCAGGGTCTACGCCCTCATTCCGGAGGGCCTCGCCAAGGCCCGGCCGCAGGTCCTGGATCCGATTAAGGCCCTGGGGGGCAACGTCGAGGTGGTGCTGATTCCCGCAGGCGGGGTCACCGCGCCGGAGAAACTCGACCTGATCTGGACCTCGGAAAACTACCATGACCTGCACAATGCGCCGCCCGGCGCGCCGGCGCCGTCGATCGCGGGCTTCGACGCGTCCGTCTACGACCTCCTGAAGCCCGGCGGGACCTTCCTGGTCGAGGACCACGCCGCCGCCGCGGGGGCCGGACCCGGCGTCACCTCGACGCTGCACCGGATCGATCCGGCCCAGGTGATCAGCGAAGTGACCGCCGCCGGTTTCGTGCTCGAGGCCCAGTCCGGCGTGCTCGCCAACCCGGCCGACCCGCATACCGCCCCGGTGTTCGACGCCTCGATCCGGGGCCATACCGACAAGCTGCTGTTCAAGTTCAGGAAGCCCCGTCGATGACCGCCCGGACCCCGATCGCCCTGCTGGCCGCCGCGGCTCTAGCGCTCGCGGCCGGCGTCTGCGCTGCAGCCGACCGGGCGCCGGCCGTCATCGCGTCTGCGGTGGCCGATCCGGCCCGCCCGGACGCCGACCGCCAGCGGGACGGCACGCGCCATCCGGCGGAGCTGATGGTCTTTGCGGGCGTGAAGCCCGGCTGGCGGGTCGCCGACCTGATCCCGGGCGGAGGCTATTTCACAAGGATCTTCAGCAAGGTCGTGGGCCCCGCCGGCAAGGTCTACGCCGTCTTCCCGGAGAGCTTCAACGAGTTCGAGAAGGCGGACGTCGCGTCGATCAAGGCCCTGGTGGCCAACCCGGCGTACGCTAACGTGACCTACGCCACCACGCCCGACGCCGCTTTCGGGGCGCCTGAACCGCTCGACCTGGTCTGGACCTCGCAGAACTACCACGACCTCCAGTTCAACCTGAGCCACGACCAGATCCTCGCCTTCGACAAAAGCATCTATGCGGCGCTCAAGCCCGGCGGGACGTTCCTGGTGATCGACCACGTCGCCGCGCCGGGCGCGGGATGGACCGTGGCCCGGACCCTGCACCGTATCGACCCCGAGGCCATCAAGGCCGACATGGCCGCCGCAGGCTTCGTGCTCGAGGCGGAGACCCCGATCCTACGTAACCCCGCCGACCCGCATACGGCGATCGTGTTCGACCCCACGATCCGTGGCCACACCGACCAGGTCGTGTTCAGGTTCAAGAAGCCGGCTTGAGCTGTCTAAAGTCACGAGTCCGACATTCGTGCTCACCTGGAGGGGAGGGGCCGCCTATGTGGACGACGCAGCCGGCCTGTGCCAAAAGCCCGCCCCAGTGATGGGCGGCCTCGCGGGGACGTGACGAGCATGGATTACAAGGCCGCTTTCAAGGCCGCGGTGGACCAGATCCGCTCCGAGGGTCGCTATCGCGTCTTCGCCGACCTCAAGCGGAGCCGCGGCGAGTTCCCGCGCGCCATGTGGAAGGGTCCGGACGGCGAGCGCGAGGTCGTCGTCTGGTGCTCCAACGACTACCTGGGGCAGGGCCAGAACCCGGAGGTGATCGCCGCCATGCACGCGGCGATCGACGAAGCCGGCTCTGGTTCGGGCGGCACCCGCAACATCTCGGGCACCACCCGCTATCACGTCGAGCTCGAGCAGGAGCTCGCCGACTGGCACGGCAAGGAGGCGGCCCTGCTGTTCACCTCCGGCTACGTGTCCAACGAGGCGACGCTGTCGGCCATGGCGAAGATCCTGCCCGGCCTGATCATCTTCTCAGATGCGTTGAACCACGCCTCGATGATCGCCGGCATCCGCCACGGCGGCGCCCAGAAGCACGTGTTCCGCCACAACGACCTGGAGCATCTCGAGCAGCTGCTGAAGGCCGCGCCGGCCGATGCGCCCAAGCTCGTCGCCTTCGAGAGCGTCTATTCGATGGACGGCGACATCTCCGACATCCGTTCGACCATCGCCCTGGCCAAGCGCCATGGCGCCCTGACCTACATCGACGAGGTCCACGCCGTGGGCATGTACGGCCCGCGCGGCGCCGGGGTGGCCGAGCGCGAAGGCCTGATGGGCCAGATCGACATCATCGAAGGAACCCTCGGCAAGGCCGTGGGCATGATGGGCGGCTACATCGCCGGCGACGCCGAGATGATCGACGCCGTGCGCCTGTATGCCTCGGGCTTCATCTTCACCACCTCGCTGCCGCCGGCCATCACGGCCGGGGCCGCCGCGAGCATCCGCTGGCTGAAGCAGCACGATGAAGTGCGCGTCCGCCATCAGGAGCGAGCTGCCAGCCTGAAGCAGCGCTTCCGCGCCGCGGGACTGCCGGTGATGCCGTCGGTGAGCCACATCGTGCCGGTGCTGGTGGGCGATCCGGTGCACACCAAGCTGGTCTCCGACATGCTGCTCGGCGACTACGGGATCTACGTCCAGCCGATCAACTATCCGACCGTTCCCAAGGGGACGGAGCGGCTGCGGTTCACCCCCACGCCTTTGCACGATGACGCCATGATGGACCACCTAGTGTCGGCCATGGACGCCCTGTTCACGCGCTGCAACGTCAAGCGGATGGGCGGACTCGCGGCCTAGACCGTCGGGAGGGCTCTCAGCCCTTGCCGCGCTTGCGGCGAACGCCGCGCCCCAACCCGATCTTCTTGGCGAAGTCCGAGCGGCGGGCGGCGTAGTTGGGCGCGACCATGGGATAGTCGGCCGGCAGACCCCATTTGCGCCGGTATTCCTCCGGGCTCATGTCGTAACGGGAGCGCAGGTAGCGCTTCAGCATCTTCAGCTGCGCGCCGTCCTCCAGGCAGACGATGTAGTCCGGCTGCACCGAACGGGAGACCGGCACGGCCGGCTTCTGCTTCTGGATGGGGGCCGCAGGCGTAGGCTGCGAGAGCCCCGACAGAGCGCCGTGGACGGACCTGACCAGTTCGCCGATGGCGGCGGTCTGCACGGCGTTGCGAGACACGTAGGCGGCCACGATCTCGGCGCTGAGGCGCAGCACGTCGCCACCGGAGAGTTCGCTCGCCTCGGAGTCTAACGACATGTCCCTGATCCCCTGGCATCGTCCTGGCCGGCTATCGGTGCTGGCCTCAATGCCGACCGACCCGGCGCGTGAGCCGGGAGCGCGCAACAATTCCTATTGCAAACGGTTCGCGGGCTGCTCCGGTTCCGCTTGATGGCCGGCGGAGGCGCGGCCGTGGATTGATTGAGCGCGCCTGTCCGGTAAACAGGGCCCGCGGCGACGCAGTTTCCCTCCAGCTGGAGCCTTCCCATGGCGGCCACGGCCGAATCCCGCGCCTCGTTCGACGATGGTTTCTTCACCCGTGGTCTCGCCGAGGCCGACCCGGAGGTGTTCGAGGCCGTCCAAGCCGAGCTGGTCCGCCAGCAGCAGCACATCGAGCTGATCGCATCCGAAAACATCGTTTCGCGAGCGGTGTTGGAAGCCCAGGGCTCGGTGCTCACCAACAAGTACGCGGAGGGATACCCCGGCCGACGCTACTACGAAGGCTGCGAGTGGGTCGACGTCGCCGAATCGATCGCCATCGAACGCGCCAGGCGCCTGTTCGACTGCGAGTTCGCCAATGTGCAGCCTCATTCCGGCTCCCAGGCCAACCAGTCGGTGTTCATGGCCCTGCTGCAGCCGGGCGACGCTTTCATGGGCCTCGACCTCGCCGCCGGCGGCCACCTGACCCACGGCAGCCCGGTCAATCAGTCCGGCAAGTGGTTCCGGCCCGTGCCCTACACCGTGCGCAAGCAGGACCAGGTGCTCGACTACGACGAGATGGCCGAGATCGCATTGCGCGAGAAGCCCAAGCTGATCGTCGCCGGCGGCACCGCCTATGGCCGCATCATCGACTTCAAGCGCTGCCGCGAGATCGCCGACAGCGTCGGAGCCTATCTGATGGTCGACATGGCGCACTTCGCCGGCCTCGTCGCCGGCGGGGTCTACCCCAGCCCGTTGCCCTGGGCGCACGTGGTGACCACCACCACGCACAAGACCCTGCGCGGTCCCCGGGGGGGCATGGTGCTGAGCAAGGACGCCGAGATCGGCAAGAAGCTGAACCGAGGGGTGTTCCCGGGGCTGCAGGGCGGACCCTTGATGCACGTGATCGCCGCCAAGGCGGTGGCCCTCGGCGAGGCGCTTACCCCGGAGTTCAAGGTCTACGCCCGCGCCGTGGTCGACAACGCCAAGACCCTGGCCGACACGCTGGTGTCCAACGGCCTAGCCATCGTCTCCGGCGGCACCGACAGCCACCTGATGCTGGTGGACCTGCGGTCCAAGGGCGTCACCGGCAAGGCCGCCGCGGCAAGCCTGCATCGCGCCTATCTTACCTGCAATTACAATGGTGTGCCGTTCGATCCTCAACCGCCCATGGTGACCTCCGGCATCCGCCTCGGCACCCCGGCTTCGACCACCCGCGGCTTCGGCCAAGCCGAGTTCCGCCAAGTGGCCAGCTTGATCGCCGAAGTGGTCGACGGGGTCGCCCGCAACGGAGACCAGAACGCGGCGGTCGAGAACAAGGTGCGCCTGGAGGTTCTCGACTTGACCGCGCGCTTCCCTATCTACAGCTGAGCCGCATCCGCGCCGGAAGGAGCTGATCCCCTTTGCGCTGCCCCTTCTGTGGAAGCCCCGACAGCCAGGTGAAAGATTCCCGACCTTCGGAGGACGCCTCGGCGATCCGCCGTCGCAGGCTTTGCCCCGAGTGCGGCGGCCGCTTCACCACCTTCGAGCGGGTGCAGCTTCGCGAGCTGACCATCGTCAAGCGCTCCGGGCGGCGTACGCCATTCGACCGCGAGAAGCTGGCCCGTTCCATCTCCATGGCCCTGCGCAAGCGGCCGGTGGAGCCGGAGCGCGTGGAGCGGATGATCTCCGGCATCGTTCGTCAACTCGAGAGCCTGGGCGAGACCGAGGTGGCGTCCACCGTCGTCGGAGAGATGGCGATGAAGGCCCTGAAGACCCTCGACGAGGTCGGCTACGTCCGCTTCGCCTCGGTCTACCGCGACTTCCGCGAGACCAGCGATTTCGCCAAGTTCCTTGGGGAAGAGGGGCTCGGCGAAGAGTCGGAGGAATAGGCTTGGGCGTCACGCTCAAGCTCGCCACCTCGCTCGACGGTCGCATCGCCACCGCCTCCGGCGAGAGCCAATGGATCACTGGCCAGCCCGCGAGGGACGCCGGCCACCGCCTGCGCGCCGAGCACGACGCCGTGGTCATCGGCATCGAGACGGCCCTGGCCGACGATCCGGAACTGACCGTGCGTCTTCGCGGCTATGGCGGCGCCCAGCCCGCCCGTGTGGTTCTGGACAGCCGCCAGCGGCTTCCGGTCGGCTCGCGCCTGGCCCGGTCTGCCCGGGACATTCCGACCTGGGTGGTCTCCACCGACCCGCCTTCAGACGGCCTCACCAGCCTCGGCGTGCAGGTGCTGCAGGTCGAGGAGCTCGGCGACGGACGGCCGGAGCTGAAGTCGACGGTCAGGCGCCTGGCCAGGGTCGGGCTCGGCAGCCTGATGGTGGAAGGCGGCGGCCAGGTGTCGGCAAGCTTCCTGCGCTGCGGCCTGGTCGACCGGATCGAGTGGTTCCGCGCCCCCATCCTCCTCGGCGGCGAGGGCCGCCCCGGGGTCGGGGCCCTGGCGCTGACGGCGTTGGGGGATGCGCCGCGGTTCCGGCGCGTCTCGGCCGAGGCCATCGGCGATGATCTCTGGGAACGGTACGAGAGGGCCTGATGTTCACCGGCATCGTCACCGACGTCGGCCGCGTGCGGGCGGTGCGCGACACCAACCGCGATCGGCGCTTCGAGATCGAGACCGCCTACGACCTCGAGGGCGTCGACGTCGGCGCCTCCATCAGCCACGCCGGCTGCTGTCTCACGGTCGTGGAGAAAGGCCCGGACTGGTTCGCCGTGGAGGTCTCCGCCGAGACCCTGGGCAAGTCCACGCTCGGCGACTGGTCGCCGGGGGCAAGGATCAACCTCGAGCGGGCGGCCAGGGCCGGCGACGAGCTGGGGGGCCACATCGTCTCCGGCCACGTTGACGGGGTGGGGGAGGTGCTCTCGGTCGAGCCCGAGGGCGGCTCTCACCGCGTCCGCATCCGCGCCCCCAGGCCGCTGCACCGTTACATCGCCGCCAAGGGCTCCATCGCCGTGGAGGGGGTGTCGCTCACCGTCAACGAGGTCGAGGGAGAGGTCTTTGGCGTCAACATCATCCCCCACACCTGGGACATCACCACCCTCGGCCAGCTCGAGCCGGGCGCGCGGGTGAACCTCGAGATCGACATGCTGGCGCGCTACCTCGCCAGGTGGCAGGAGACGGCCTGACCATGGACGACACGCCGATCTCAGCCGTCGAGGACATCATCGAGGACGCCAAGCAAGGGCGGCCCTTCATCCTCGTCGACGCCGAGGACCGCGAGAACGAGGGCGACATCGTCATCCCCGCCCAGTTCGCCACGCCCGACCAGATCAACTTCATGGCCAAGCACGCCCGCGGCTTGATCTGCCTCGCCATCACCGCCGAGCGGGCCCGCCAGCTGCGGCTGCCGCCCATGGCCGCCGAGAACGAGTCGCCGCACGGCACCGCCTTCACCGTCTCCATCGAATCCAAGGAGGGGGTCACCACCGGCATCTCCGCCCACGACCGCGCCCACACGGTCGCGGTCGCCATCGACCCGACCAAGGGCCCTGACGACCTGGTCTCTCCGGGCCACGTCTTCCCGCTGGTGGCCAAGCAGGGCGGGGTGCTGGTCCGCACCGGCCACACCGAGGCGGCGGTCGACATCTGCCGCCTGGCCGGGCTGCAGCCAGCGGGGGTCATCTGCGAGATCATGAATGACGACGGCGCCATGGCCCGCCTGCCGGACCTGATCGCCTTCGCCCAGCGCCATGGCATGAAGATCGGCGCCATCTCCGACCTGATCGCCTACCGCCGTCGCACCGAGCGCTATCTGGAGCGGGTGCTGGAGCGGCCGTTCGAGAGCGTCTATGGCGGCCACTTCCGCATGTTCGTCTACCGCAACGCGATCGACCACTCCGAGCACATGGTGCTGGTGAAGGGGAAGATCGTTCCCCACCGCCCGACCCTGGTGCGGGTCCATCAGGTCGACCCGGCCGCCGACATGCTGGGCCACGTGGAATCGCGGCGTGACTACGTGCCCCAGGCGCTTCGCGCCATCGCCGCCCACGAAGGCGCGGGGGCGGCGCTGTTCCTGCGCGATCCCAGCCCGTCCTGGCTCTCGGACCACTACGGCGGCGAACGCGATCCCTCGGCGGCGGTGGTGCGCGACTACGGGGTGGGGGCGCAGATCCTGCTGGACCTCGGCGTGCGCGAGATGATCCTGCTCACCGGTACGGTGGCCAAGCTCCCGGCCCTGGAAGGCTATGGACTCAGGATCGTGGACCGCCGCCCCATCCCGCACGAGGACCAGGCCGATGCTTGAGGACCGGATCAGGGTGTTGATCGTTGAGGCCCGGTTCTACCCGGACCTGAACGACGAGATGCTCGAGGGGGCGAGGTCGGCCCTGACCGCCTTCGGCGCCGACCACGAGGTGGTGACCGTGCCGGGCGCCCTGGAGGTCCCCGCCGCCATCGCCGTGGCCGAGGAGGCCGGCCACCGTCCCGCCGGCGTCGCCTATGACGGCTATGTCGCCCTTGGCGTGGTGATGCGCGGAGAGACCTACCACTTCGAGATCGTGTCCAACGAATCCGCGCGGGGCCTGATGGACCTCGCGATCGGCAAGCGGCTGGCGATCGGCAACGGCATCCTCACGGTCGAGGACGAGGACCAGGCCTGGGCCCGGGCGCGGGTGTCCGAAGGCGACAAGGGCGGCCAGGCCGCGCGCGCCTGCCTCGACATCATCACCTTGAAGCGCCGGCTGATCGGCCAGACCCGATGACTGGCGAGCCGCGCTCGCTGAAGGCGGCGTTCGAACACCTGGAGGCCGCGCAGCGCGAGCCCGCGCCGATGTCGGGCCGCAAGCGGCGCGCGCGGACCGTCGCCCGGCTGGCCGGCGTGCAGGCGCTCTACCAGATGGAGATCGCCGGCGCGGGGGTGGAGGCGGTGATCCGCGAGTTCTCCGACTTCCGCTTCGACGCCGACCTCGAGGGCGAGCAGCTGGCCGAGGCGGACGAGGGCTTCTTCGCCGAGATCGTCCGCGGCGTGGTGGCCGACCAGCCGGCCATCGACCGTGCAATCGGCCGCCGCCTCGCCGCGGGCTGGAAGCTGGAGCGGATCGACGCCACCTTGCGGGCGATCCTGCGCGCCGGGGCCTTCGAGCTGACCTTGCGGCCCGACGTCCCGACCGAGGTGATCATCGACGAGTACGTCGAGGTGGCCAAGGCCTTCTTCGATGGCCCCGAGCCCGGCTTCGTCAACGGCGCCCTGGACGCCATCGGCCGCGATGCCAGGACTTAGGCCGAACCCCCGTGTCCGGGCCTGATCCCAGCGAAGGCGTCGACGAGTTCGAGGCCATCGCCCGGCTGTTGCGGCCGCTCGCCGAGGGCGCGCCGGAGGCCCTGGGGCTGCTGGACGACGCCGCCGTCATCACCCCACGGCCCGGCTGCGACCTGGTCGTCTCGAAGGACGCCATGGTGGCCGGCGTGCACTTCCTGGTGGGCGATCCGCTCGACCTCGTCGCCCGCAAGCTCCTGCGCGCCAACCTGTCTGATCTGGCGGCCAAGGCGGCCGAGCCGTACGCCTACCTCCTGGCCGCCGCCTGGCCGGACGGGCTCGGCTGGGCGGACCGCGAGCGCTTCGCCGCGGGCCTGAAGCAGGACCAGGACGCCTTCGGCCTGAAGCTTGTCGGCGGCGACACGGTCTCGACGCCGGGCCCGCTGACGCTCTGCTGCACCATCCTCGGCTGGACTGCCCAAGGCGCCATGGTGCGCCGCGCGGGCGCCCGGCCCGGCGACCGCCTGCTGGTGTCGGGGACCATCGGCGATGGCTGGCTGGGGCTGCAGGCCGCCCGGGGCGCCTTGGCCGGCCCGCCCGCCGCATCGGCCGCGTGGCTCGCCGGGCGCTACCGCCTGCCCGAGCCGCGGCTGGAGCTCGCCGCCGCCCTGCAGGCGCATGCGAGCGCGGCCGCGGACGTCTCCGACGGCATGGTCGCCGACGCCGGCCATATCGGCGAGGCCAGCGGCGTCGGCCTCGCCATCGCCCTGGAGCGCCTGCCGGTGTCCGAGCCCGCCCAGGCCTGGCTGGCCCTGCAGCCGGACCCCGCCGCCGCCCTGGCGGCCCTGGCGACCGGGGGCGACGACTACGAGGTGGTGTGCACGGCCGGGCCGGAGCGCGCGGCCGAGCTGATCGCCGAGGCGGAGTCTGCGGGCGTGGCCATGACCGAGATCGGCGAGGTGACGGCCGGGCAGGGGGTCCGTATCGCCTTTCGCGGCGTCCCGGTCGAGCCTGCCCGAACCGGCTGGCGGCACGGCGCGGCGGCAACCGCCCGCTAACCAAAGCCGCCGACAGTGGCGTGATGTCGCGCCTGTCTCCGGCCCTTGCCCTGGTTCTCCTCATCGCCGCTGGACCCGCCGCGGCGGCCTCAACGCCGCCGCCGGCCAACCCGACCGTCCTGATGTCCCCGGTGGGCCTGCCCGTGGTGGTCGATGGACGCCTGGTCAACTACGTCTTCGTCACCCTGCGGCTCGGCCTGTCCGGTTCGGCCGACGCCCCCAAGATGCGGGCGATGGAGCCCTATTTCCGCGACGCCCTGGTGCGCGCGGCGCACCGCACGCCCTTCGTGCGCGACGACAACTACGCGGCGCTCGACGACGTCAGGCTGAAGGCGGTGCTGATCCGGGAGGCCAACGCCGTCGCCGGGCCGGGCAGCGTAGTCTCGGTGCAGATCCTGCGCGAACAGCCCCAGCATTTCGACGGCCTGCCCAAGCCGAAGACCGGTCCGCGCTCTCGCTGAAGGCCCGCTTCGCAGACGCGGTTGCGTCGGCGCGGCAGTTTTGCCATTTTCCCGCACCTTTTTCGGGCGCCGCGCCAGGACCTTGGCTGGGGATTGGCGGCGCGCCGTCCACTGCCGCGTCCGCCGCGGCGTCTGCGCTAGACCAATGAAGGGCGCCTAGAACCATGAACCTATCGCTTTTGCTCGTCATCGCCGCGGGCCTGCTCGCGGTGCTCTACGGGGTCGTGCAGACGAGCGCCCTTTTGCGGGCTTCCACCGGCACCGACCGCATGCGTGAGATCGCCGCGGCCATCCAGGAGGGGGCCCAGGCCTATCTGCGCCGGCAGTACACCACCATCGGCATCGTCGGCGTGGTCATCCTCATTATCGTCAGCCTCCTGATCGGCTGGCGCGCGGGGCTGGGCTTCCTGATCGGCGCCTTCCTGTCGGGCGCGGCGGGCTACGCGGGCATGCTGATCTCGGTCCGCGCCAACGTGCGAACGGCCCAGGCCGCCTCCGAGAGCCTCGACAAGGGCCTCAGCATGGCGTTCCGCTCCGGCGCGGTGACCGGCATGCTGGTGGCGGGCTTCGCCCTGATCGGCGTGGCCGGCTACTTCTTCGTGCTGACCAACCTGTTCCACCTCGACATCACCGATCCCACCGAATCGCGTGAGATCGTCGATTCCCTGGTGGCCCTGGGCTTCGGCGCCTCGCTGATCTCCATCTTCGCCCGTCTCGGCGGCGGCATCTTCACCAAGGGCGCGGATGTCGGCGGCGACATGGTCGGCAAGGTCGAGGCCGGCATCCCCGAGGACGACCCCCGCAACGCAGCCACCATCGCCGACAACGTCGGGGACAATGTGGGCGACTGCGCCGGCATGGCCGCCGACCTGTTCGAGACCTATGCCGTGACCACCGTGGCCACCATGGTGCTGGCCGCCATCTTCTTTCGCGGCACCGCGGTGCTGGGCGCGATGATGCTCCTGCCGCTGGCGATCTGCGGCGTCTGCATCCTGACCTCGATCGTCGGCTCGTTCTTCGTTCGCCTTGGCAAGAGCCGCAACATCATGCGCGCGCTCTACCAGGGCCTGGTGGTCACCGGCGTGCTGTCGGTCGTCGCCATCTGGTGGGTGATCCACGCCCTGGTGCCCGGCAGCGTCACCGTGGTCGACAAGGTGGTCAGCGCCAACGCCCTGTTCGGCTGCGGCCTGGCGGGCCTGGCCGTCACCACCCTGATCGTGATGATCACCGAGTACTACACCGGCACCGGGTTCGCCCCGGTCAAGTCGATCGCCCGCGCCTCGGTGGCCGGCCACGGCACCAATGTGATCCAGGGCCTGGCCGTGTCGCTGGAAGCCACCGCCCTGCCGGCGCTGGTGATCATTGTCGGCATCGTCGTCACCTATAAGCTGGGCGGCCTGTTCGGCGTGGCCATCGCCACCACCACCATGCTGTCGCTGGCCGGCTTCATCGTCGCCCTCGACGCCTTCGGCCCGGTCACCGACAACGCCGGCGGCATCGCCGAGATGGCCGGCCTTCCCGGCGCCGTGCGGGTGTCCACCGACGCCCTCGACGCCGTCGGCAACACCACCAAGGCCGTCACCAAAGGCTACGCCATCGGCTCGGCGGGCCTGGGCGCCCTGGTCCTGTTCGCCGCCTACACCCAGGACCTGAAGTACTTCTCGGCCCCGGCCAACGCGGCCCAGTTCCCATTCTTCGCCGGCCTTTCCGACCAGATCGCCTTCGACCTCTCCAACCCCTACGTGGTGATCGGCCTGTTCTTCGGCGGGCTCCTGCCGTTCCTGTTCGGCGGCCTGTCGATGACCGCAGTCGGCCGCGCCGCCGGCGCGGTGGTGGAGGAGGTGAGGCGGCAGTTCCGCGAGATTCCCGGCATCATGGAGTTCAAGGCCAAGCCCGACTACGCCCGGGCGGTGGACCTGCTCACCAAGGCCGCGATCCGCGAGATGATCGTCCCGAGCCTGCTGCCGGTGGTCTCGCCGGTGGCGCTGTTCCTGGTAATCCTGTGGATCGCCGGCAAGGCCAACGCATTCGCCTCCCTGGGCGCGATGCTGATGGGCGTCATCGTCACCGGCCTGTTTGTCGCCATCTCCATGACCTCCGGCGGCGGCGCCTGGGACAACGCCAAGAAGTACATCGAGGAGGGCGCCTTCGGCGGCAAGGGCTCGGAGGCCCACAAGGCGGCGGTGACCGGCGACACGGTCGGCGATCCCTACAAGGACACCGCCGGCCCGGCGGTGAACCCGATGATCAAGATCACCAACATCGTTGCCCTGCTGCTCCTGGCCGTGCTGGCGCACAAGTTCCACTGACCGGACGTCCGGCCCGCGGCGGTTGAGGCCTGTCGCGGGCCTCGTCCGTCAGGAACATAAAGAGAACACTTGAACCGCTGACGGGGTGCGTCTAGGGTCCGCCGGACCCGGGCCGACGCCCGATTTTCAGCTCGAAGAGGCGACCATGGCCGGCAGCGTCAACAAGGTGATCCTGATCGGCAACCTCGGGGCCGACCCAGAGATCCGCACCCTCAATTCCGGCGACCGGGTGGCCAACCTGCGGGTCGCCACCTCCGAGACCTGGCGCGACCGCACGTCGGGCGAGCGCAAGGAGCGCACCGAATGGCACCGGGTGGTGATCTTCAACGACAACCTCGTGAAGGTCGCCGAGAACTACCTGCGCAAGGGCTCCAAGGTCTATCTCGAGGGCGCCATCCAGACCCGCAAGTGGCAGGACCAGGCCGGCGTCGAGAAGTTCTCCACCGAGGTCGTGCTGCAGAAGTTCCGCGGCGAGCTCACCATGCTCGACGGCCGCGGCGGTGGCGGTGAGGCCGGCGACGACGACTACGCCGGGGCGGGCGCCGGCGCAGCCGGCGGCGGTTTCCAGCGCGCCCAGCCGTCCGGCCCGCGCGAGAGCTTCAGCGCCGACCTGGACGACGAGATTCCATTTTAGGCCGCTGCGACACGCGGCGTGATGCTGAGGGAAGTCGACAGCTTCCGCTCTGACCCAACGGCTCCCGCCTTTCTCGACGACAAGCCGGTGTCCATCTTCGACGAGGACTGGGTGTTGTGCTCCCGCACGGCCCAGTTTGTCCAACGGCGGGATCGCACGCGCAGCATCCGCTTCGCGGCGGCGCAGGCGCCGCTGGGTCGGGCGCTCTGTCGTCACTACGGCTTGAACCCGGCCGCTCTGCAGACTGAACTGCCGCTCTCCGCGGGCGGGGCCCGCTTCCGGTCGGACGCCGCGAACGGGCTGCCCCGGCTGCTTGGGCGGCCCTGGTGGCTCGGCGTACTGACGCTCGTTCCCCGGCCGGTGCGCGATTTGGCCTATGACCTCGTAGCGCGGCCTCGGTTCAGCCTCTTTGGCCGACGGCAGGTCTGTTACTTGGGCGAGCCTGGAGCGGAGGACCGATTCCTTTCGTGAGCGGCATGGTCCTGATCCTCGGCGCATCCGGCTTCATCGGCGCCCGCGTCGCCCAGGCGGCCACGACAGCCGGCTGGACCGTCCGGGCCGGGACCCGCTCCGTGGCCGAGGCCCGCCGCCGGGCGCCGTCGTTCGATTGGGTGGCTGCCGACTTCGCCGAACTGACCGCCGTCGATGCCTGGGGACCGCTGCTCGCTGGCGTCGACGCCGTGATCAATTGCGTGGGCGTGCTGCAGGACGCGGCCGGCGACTCCAGCCGCATTGCCCACATCGATGGTCCCGCCGCCATGGTCGCCGCCTGCGAGGCCGCGGGTGTCCGCCGCCTGGTGCACCTTTCGGCCATAGGCGCCGACGAGGCGGCCGGCACCGCCTATGCCCGCGACAAGCGCCGCACCGAGAGCTTGATCGAAGCTTCCGGCCTGGACTGGATCGTCGTGCGGCCGTCCCTGGTGATTGCGCGCGAGGTCTATGGCGGCACGGCGCTCGTGCGCGGTTTGGCCGGACTTCCCGGAATCATCCCCTTGGTAGGCGCGGACCAGAGCTTCCGGCCCATCGCCATCGAGAATGCCGCCACCGCCATCGTCGAAATGCTCGAGTCCGCCCAGGCCGGGCGCCGGACTGTCGAGCTCGCCGGCCCGCAATCGTTGACCCTGGCGGAGCTGGTGATCGCCTACCGAGCGTGGCTCGGCTTCGGCTCCGCGCGGCTGTGGCGGATTCCGCGCTGGCTGGCGTGGCCGGCCTTGGCGTGCGGCGACGTGGCCGCTTGGCTTGGCTGGCGCTCCTCGCTGCGCACCACCAGCCTTCGTCAGCTCGAATACGACGCGGCGGGGACGGCCCCCGCGGCGGCGAACGCGCGGCCCTTCTCGGCCGTGCTGGCCCAAGAGCCGGCCGGCGTTCAGGATCGCTGGCACGCGCGGCTGGTCTTGCTGCGTCCGCTCGCCGTGGTGGTGCTGGGGCTCTTCTGGGTGCTCAGCGGGCTCATCGCCCTTGGGCCCGGCCGCGAGGCGGCGATCACGCTGCTCCAGCGGGGCGGCTTTGGCGCGGCCTCCGGCCCTATGGAGGCCATCACCGCGGCATTGGACGTCATGCTCGGCCTGGCACTCTGGGCGAGGCCGCTGACACAGGTGGCGGCGATCGCCATGGCGGCGACAAGCCTGGCCTATCTGGCCGTGGCCAGCCTGCGCCTGGGCGCGCTTTGGCTCGACCCCGCCGGTCCCTGGCTTAAGGTGTTGCCGATGATGGTGCTCTGCCTGGTCGTCGCGGCCACCGACGATCGCCGCTGATGGTCTTGGTTCTGCTCAAGACCGTGCATGTGCTTTCGGCCGCGGTGCTCTTCGGGACGGGGCTCGGCATCGCCTTCTTCATGGCCATGGCGCACCGCAGCCGCGAGCCGCGGACCGTGGCCTCGGTCGGCGCCATCGTGGTGAAGGCCGATCTGGTCTTTACCGCCACGGCCGTGCTGGTCCAGCCCCTGACCGGCGCGGGGCTGCTGCGCCTGGAAGGGCTCAGGTTCGCAGAGCCCTGGTTGCTGGCGACCTACGGCCTCTACTTGCTGGTGGGCGCATGCTGGCTGCCGGTGGTCTTCATCCAGGAGCGGATGCGCAGGCTGGCGGCCGCCGCTGCAACGGCGGGCGGGCCGTTACCCCCAGCGTACCTGCGGCTCTACCGAATCTGGTTTGCCCTCGGCTGGCCGGCCCTCGGCGGGGTGATCGCCATCTATGCCCTGATGCTGTTCAAGCCGCCCTCTAGCTCCCGCCCGTGCGCGGCGTTAGCTCGGCGTGATGGCTGCGCGCTCCGATTCGCCGTTCTCCCTGGCCGAATGGGGCGCGATTTGGCTGGTGGTGGTGGTCTGGGGGCTCAACAACGCCGCCGGCAAGTTCGCCGCCGCCGCCCTGCCGCCGTTCCTGGTGGGCGGGGCGCGGTTCGCCTTCGCCCTGGTCTTCCTGTTC
>FTHL01000089.1_pt1 | contig 25360 bp, 29 predicted proteins | sample 1640951 | NCBI WGS metagenome assembly FTHL01 (sample SAMEA3914788, study PRJEB12502) | metagenome | biome: forest; material: soil | place: Canada | collected 2011-07-03 | depth 0.1 m
CGTGCGCCGGGGCGCGCCGCTGAACCCGCTGGACCCCGCCACCACCTACGCCGGCCAGGCGGAGCTGGGGTATACGGACTATCCGATGCTGGAGGTCGAACCGGCGGAGTAGACCCCCCTTCCCCGGTCCGCGCGTCCCGGCGGGGTCGGGACCCGGATTCAGCCCGGGCAGTCGGAGGTTTCACCTGGATCCCGGCTTCGCCGGGATGAGCGGAGTTCGAGATTGCCCTACGCCCATGCCCCCGACGGGGTGAAGCTGTGGTTCGAGGCGGCCGGGTCGGGCCCGCCGCTGCTGTTCGTGCACGAGCTGGGCTCTGACCTGCGGCAATGGCGCGGGCAGGTGGAGCATTTCGTTCCGCGCTTCCGCTGCATCGCCTATGACGCCCGCGGCTATCCGCCTTCCGGCGTCCCAGGCGACGACGAGGCCTATGTCTGGGAGCGGTTCTGCGGCGACATCGGCGCGGTGCTGGACGCCTGCGGGGCGGACCGCGCGGTCCTGGTGGGCTGGAGCATGGGCGCCTATGCGGCATTGCAGTTCGCCCGGCTGCATCCCGAGCGGGCGCAGGGCCTGGTGCTGGCGGGGGTCGGGTCCGGATCGCCGGACGCCGACCAGCCGCTCTGGCGGGCGCAGATGAAGGCGATGTCGCAGGCCTGGCTGCGCGCTCCGGCCGAGGGCGCGGCCATCCTTGCCGAGGCGCCGAATCGCCAGGCCCTGAAGCGGCGCAACCCGGAGGCCTTCGCGGCCTGGCTCGCAGACCTTCGTGGTCATTCTCCAGAGGGCATGGCGCGCACCTGCCGCAACTACCAGGGCAAGCGGCCCGGGCTGCAGGACTTCGAGGCCGAGTTCAGGCGGCTAAGGACGCCGGCGCTGATCATCTGCGGCGAGGAGGACGGCCCCTGCCTGGAAACCTCGCATTGGCTGGCGGACGTCATGCCGAACGCGCGCCTGTGGCTGGCGCCCGGCCTCGGCCACGCCCCGAGCCTGGAGGATCCGGCGGCCTTCAACGGGGCGCTGGACGGGTTCCTCGACGGGCTTACGCCTTGATCGAGCGCGCGATGTCCCGGGCGTCATAGGCGGCCGGATCCTGCGGCCGGGGCCCTTTGCCGAGCACGATCTCCAGGGTCTCCGACAGCAGCGGGCCGCCGCCCAGGGGAATGCCGCCGACACCCACGCCGAACGCCGATCCGCCGCCGCGGCCGAAGCTCTCCGAGCCGCCGCCCACCGACAGGGTCGGCCCGCGCGGCGGCAGGGCCTCGCCATAGCGTTCGGTGACGCGGAACCAGTCGTAGCCTTCGCGAAGGGTCAGCTGGGCGGCGCGCAGCAGGGTCAGGTCCGCCACGCGGTTGCGGCCGGCGTCCGAGCCGCCGCGGAAGGTCACCCGCCAGCGATCCGCCTCGATGCGGGTTTCCGCATAGCCCGCGCCGTTCGGCCCCTGCATCGGCGCAAAGACGGTGGGCGTGGCGCAGGCGGCGAGGGCCAGAACCAGGGCGAAGCACGCGAGTCTCTTGGTCATGTCGTTGGAATGAACGACCCGCCCGGCCGTTCCCGCCGGCGCGGTCAGCCCAGCCCCGCCGCGCCGAGCACCTCCTGGAGATCGGCGGGAAGCGGCGCCTCGATGCGCTGGCGCCGGCCTTCCGGGTGAGGGAACTCCAGGGCGGCGGCGTGCAGCATCAGGCGGGGGACGGGGCGTCCGGCCAAGGTGAGCGCACCGCCATAGCGGACGTCGCCGGCGATCGGACGGCCGATCGAGGCCATGTGCACGCGCAGCTGGTGCATGCGGCCGGTCTCGGGGCTCAGCTCCACCAGCGCCGCGCCGCCGCCGGCCTTCAGGGTGCGGTAGCGGGTGAGCGCGGCTTCCGCGTCCGCATGGTCGGCCTCGCAGACGCGCATATAGGCCTCGCGCCCGAGCATCTCGCGCCGCAGCGGGCGCTCGATGATCCCCGCGGCAGGCTCGGGCGCACCGGGCGCCGCCACGGCGAGGTAGGTCTTCTTCATCCGCCGGCCCATCAGCGCCTTGCCGAGGAAGCCCGCGGCCGGCTTGGTCTTGGCCGTCAGGATCACGCCGGAGGTGTCGCGGTCCAGCCGGTGGATCAGCCGCGGCCGCGCATGCCCAGGCCGCGCGAAGGCCCAGAGCAGCTCGTCCAGGGTGTTGACCTGCGCCCGCCCGCCCTGGCTCGACAGCCCCGCCGGCTTGTTCAGGGCGATGATGTGGGGATCCTCGAAGATCACCAGGGCGCGGACGAAGGCGATCTCCTCGAGGGTGAGGACGATCGGGCGGTCGACCGCGCGGAGGCGGCGTTCCGTCTTCCCCCGCTCGGAAAGAACACATGGCCTACTCACCCTGCCCCCGCTTGTCCCTGAGCTCCGCCCACCGCTCCAGGCGCTCGCGGATGCGGGCCTCGGTCCCCTCCCCGCGCGGCGCATAGAAGACCTGCCGCTCCATGCCCTCGGGGAAATAGTTCTGGCCCGAGAAGGATTCCTCGGCCTGGTGGTCGTACTGGTAGCCCGAGCCATAGCCCAGCTGCTTCATCAGCCCGGTGGGGGCGTTCAGGATGTGCTTGGGCGGCATCAGCGAGCCGGTCTGCTTGGCCGCGCGCCGGGCCGCGCCGAAGGCGGTGTAGGCGGCGTTGGACTTGGGCGCCGAGGCCAGGTGCAGGCAGGCCTGGGCCAGGGCCAGCTCCCCCTCAGGCGAACCCAGGAAGTCATAGGCGTCGCGGGCGGCGATGGCGATCATCAGGGCGGTGGGATCGGCCAGGCCGATGTCCTCGCTGGCGGCGCGGATCAGCCGGCGGGCGATGAACAGGGGATCCTCTCCGCCCTCCAGCATTCGCGCCAGCCAGTAGAGCGCCGCGTCAGGGTCCGAGCCGCGGATCGACTTATGCAAGGCGGAGATGAGGTTGTAGTGCTCCTCCCGATCCTTGTCGTAGGCGGGGCTGCGCTTCTGCAGCACCTTGCCGAGCTCCAGCGTGGTGAGCGGCTTTTCCGAGGCGATGTTGAACAGGGTCTCGGCCAGGGTCAGGACATAGCGGCCGTCGCCGTCGGCCAGGGCGACCAAGGCCTGGCGGGCCTGAGGCTCCAGCGGCAGGGCGCGGCCCTCGAACGCCTCGGCGCGTTCGAGCAACTGCTCCAGCGCCCCGTCGTCCAGCCGCTTCAGCACGAACACCTGGCAGCGCGAGAGCAAGGCCCCGTTCAGCTCGAAGGAGGGGTTCTCGGTGGTGGCGCCCACCAGGGTGACGATCCCCTCCTCGACGAAGGGCAAGAAGCCGTCCTGCTGGGCGCGGTTGAAGCGGTGGATCTCGTCCACGAACAGCAGGGTCGACTGGCCGGCGGCGCGCCGTCCGCGGGCGGTCTCGAAGGCCTTCTTCAGATCGGCGACGCCGGAGAACACCGCCGACAGCTGCTGGAACTCGTAGCCCGCCGCCTTGGCCAGGAGGCGCGCGATGGTGGTCTTGCCCGTCCCCGGCGGGCCCCAGAGGATCATGGATGAGAGTCTCCGCGCCTCGGCCATGCGCCGGATCGGGCCCTCGGGGCCCAGCAGGTGGTCCTGGCCGACCACGTCCGCCAGGGTCTGCGGACGCAGGCGGTCGGCGAGCGGCGACGGGATCTCAGGCTTCACGCCGGCGGCTTCAAAGAGATCGGCCATGAGTGCAAACTAGTGAAAACCGGAGAGGACTGCGATGGCCGAACGGGAAGAGATGGGACCGAGCCAGGGCGTCACGCCCTATGTGACGATCAAGGACGGCCGCGCGGCCGAAGCCGCGGAGTTCTACAAGCAGGCCTTCGGCGCGGAGGAGCAGTTCCGCCAGCCGGCGGAGGACGGCAAGCGCCTGCTGCACTGCCACCTGATGATCAACGGCGCCTCGGTGATGCTGTCGGACGACTTCATGAGCGGCGCCGCATCGCCCCCCGCCGGGGTGACCCTGCACCTGCAGGTCCCCGATGCGCAGGCCTGGTGGGACCGCGCCTTGGCGGCCGGCCCCTGCGAGATCACCATGCCCCTGGCCGAGCAGTTCTGGGGCGACCGCTACGGCCATTTCAAGGATCCCTTCGGCCATCGCTGGTCGATCGGCGGCCCCAAGGGCGGGTGAGTCTTTCGCCACAACATCCGCCGCGCCAGACTTTGCGACCTTCCGGCCATCGGATACACGCTTGCCACGCTAATCATCAGGAGGACGGGCGTGGCAGGCGCTTTGGCGGGGGAAGTCGGGATCGTCACCGGGGCGGGGCGCGGATTCGGGCGTGAGCTGGCGCTGCGGCTCGCGCGCGAGGGCGCCGTGGTGGGCGTCATTTCCCGCAACCGCCAGGAGCTGGACAAGGTCGTCGCCGAAATCGAGGCGCTGGGCGGCGGAGCCGTCGCCGCCGCCGCCGACGTGATCGACCGCGAGGGCGTCGACGCCGCGGTGCGGACCGTCGAAGAGGCGCTGGGGCCCGTCAGCCTGCTGGTCAACAACGCCGGCCTCGACACCCCCTTCGGCCCGATCGGCTACGTCGATCCGGACGAGTGGTGGCGCACCCACTCCATCCACGTGCGCGGGCCCCTGCTGTTCATGAGCGCGGTGCTGCCGGGCATGCAGGCCCGCGGCAAGGGGCACATCGTCAACATCGCCTCCCTGGGCGGAAAGGTGATCGAGCCCAACATGTCCGCCTACGCCGTCGGCAAGGCCACCGAGATCCGCCTGACCGAACACGTGGCGGCGGAGAACAAGGGCAAGGGCGTCGCCGTCTTCGCCATCGAGCCCGGCACGGTGATCACCAGCATGGGTCAGAGCACCCTCGACAACCCCGAGGCCCACCGCTGGATCCCCGGCGGCATCGGCTTCCTGAAGGCGGTGCAGGAAGCCCAGCGCGACCCGGCCGTGCGCGAGGGCGTGTTCCGCCGCTGCGGCGACATGGTGGTGGGGCTGCTGTCCGGCCGCTACGACGCCCTCACCGGCCGCTATTTCGAGCCGCAAGAGGACTTCGACGCGCTCCTCGAGGCCGCGGCCACGGCCTGACGGTCAGGCTCGGTTCATCGATAGGCAGGCATCGAGGCGGGAAGGAGCAGCCATGGCTGGTGACGAGGACATCCGGGCCCTGAAGGCCGAGGTCGAGCGGCTCACCCGCAAGGTGGCGACGCTCGAGGACGTCCATGCCATCCGCACGCTCCACTTCAAGTACGGCTATTACCTCGACGCCTGCCTCTATGAGGAGGTGATCGACCTGTTCGCGCCGGACGCGGAGCTGAAGTTCCTGAACGGCGTCTATGCCGGCAAGGAGAGCGTGCGGCGGCTCTATCGCAACTGGCTCAGCAAGACCTGGACGCAAGGGCGGGACGGCCCGCGCCGGGGCCTGCTCTACGACCATCTGATCGTGCAGGACATCGTCGACGTGGCCGAGGACGGCCTCACGGCCAAGGGCCGCTTCCGGGCCCTGATGCTGGGCGGCTGGCACGAGAGCGTGGAGAAGTCGCCGCTGACGCCCCAGCAGATGTGGGAAGCCGGCATCTACGAGAACCAGTACCGCAAGGACGGCGGGGTCTGGAAATTCTGGCGCTTCGACTACAACATGCTTTGGCAGGCGGAGTACCAGAAGGGCTGGGCGCACTCGGGCGTGCACCTGAAGCCGTTGACCGAGACCTATCCTGCAGACCCCAAGGGGCCCGACCGCCTCCTGCCCGAGGTTCCCGAAACCTGGCCGGAGACGCGCGTCGTCCCCTTCCACTACCCTCACCCCGTGACCGGAAAGACCTGGCAAGGACTGACATGATGATTCGACGCGTTCTGGCTTTGGCGGCGGCGACCGCCTTGATCGGGGCCGGCGCGGCCCAGGCCGCCGGCCCCCTGGGCGGCGATGCGGTGAAGGGCAAGGCGCTGTTCAACCAGCAGTGCTCGCTCTGCCATTCCGCCACGGCCGGGCTGGAAGGCCAGGCCCCGAGCCTGTACGGCGTGGTCGGCCGCAAGGCCGGCGGAGACCCCGGCTTCACCGCCTACAGCCCGGCGATCAAGGCCTCGAAAATGGTCTGGAAGCCGGCGACGCTGGACGCCTTCCTGAGCGGGCCGGCCAAGCTGATCCCCGGCACCGCCATGCCGATCACCGTGGCCAGTCCGGACGCTCGCCACGACATCGTCGCCTACCTGGCGACGTTGAAGAAGTAATCCCAGACCTCTGGGGGTGGATCAGCGCCGCCGCCCTGTCTAGTGTTCGGGAAAGGCTTGGCCGGCCGACGAAATCACACAGGAAAACCCCATGCCGTCGAAGCTTCGATCCACGCTGCCGGCCATGACCGCCATGGCGGCGCTCTCCGTGGCCACCGCGGCCTGCTCCCAACCGCCGCAGGCCCCGGCCAAGCCCGCCGAGACTGTGGTGGTGTTCGGCGACTGGCGGCTCGACGCGCCCGGCGTGCGCCATCATGTGACTCTCGGCGACCTTCCCCCGCCGAGCGGAGGCACGGCCGCGGTCGCCAATGTGGTCCCGCCGCCGGCGGGCGCCTTGCCGAAGGTTCCGGCCGGCTTCACCGTCTCGCTGTTCGCCAAGGGCCTGGAGAGCCCCAGAGCCATGCGCGTCGCCCCCAACGGCGATCTTTTCATCTCCGAGCAGACCGGCGGGCGGCTGCGGGTGCTGCGCCTGAAGGACGGCGCGCCGGCGCCCGTCGACAATGCGGTCTTCGCCGACGGCCTGGACCAGCCCTTCGGCATCGGCTTCTACCCGGCCGGCCCCAATCCCCAATGGGTCTATGTGGCCGAGAACAACCGCGTGGTCCGCTATCCCTACCAGAGCGGCGACCTCAAGGCCCGCGGCCCGGCCCAGGTGATCATCCCCCGGCTCAGCAAGGACACCGGCGGCCACTGGACCCGCGACCTGGCGTTCTCACAGGACGGACAGCGGATGCTGGTCTCGGTCGGCTCTTCGGGGAACCTCGACGAAGGCATGAAGAAGAAGACGCCGGCCGAAGTGGAGGCCTGGCAGAAGACCCACGCGCTCGGCGCCGCCTGGGATGTGGACGAGAACCGCGCCGACGTGCTGGTCTCCGATCCCGAGGGCAAGGGCGTGCACGTCTTCGCCGCCGGCCTCCGCAACTGCTCGGGCCTGACCCGCCAGCCAGCCACCGGCGAGATCTGGTGCTCGGTGAACGAGCGCGACATGCTCGGCGACAACCTGGTCCCCGACTACGCCACCCACGTGAAGGAGGGCGCCTTCTATGGCTGGCCCTGGTACTACCTCGGCGACCACGAGGATCCGCGCCTGAAGGGAGAGCGGCCGGACCTGAAGGGCAAGATCACCGTGCCGGACGTGCTGTTCCAGGCCCACTCCGCGGCGGTGCAGATCAGGTTCTATGACGGCGCAGGCCCCGCGGCCTTCCCCGCCGACTACACCGGCGACGCCTTCGTGGCCCTGCACGGCTCGTGGAATCGCGCCAAGCGGACCGGCTACAAGGTGGTGGTCGCGCCGATCAGGAACGGCGTCGCCACCGGCGACTATGTGGACTTCATGACCGGCTTCGTGGTCAACGATTCCGACGTCTGGGGCCGCCCCTACGGCCTCGCCGTCGCCCACGACGGGGCCCTTCTGGTCAGCGACGACGCCAATGGCCAGCTGTTCCGGGTGACGCCGGCGAAGTAGGCCCTCTTCCCCCGGCGGCGCGCGCCTACAGCCTGAAGTTCCCCGTGATCTCCTGATCGCCCCGCTGGATGGTCAGCCGCCAGGCGCCCCCGGCCGACGAGAGGGCTTGCTGCAGGTCGGCGGTGGTGCCGATCGTCCGGCCGTTCACCTGACGGATGATGTCGCCGGGCTGCAGGCCGGTCTGCTGGGCGATGCCGCCCTCGGCGATCTGGGTGACCATCACGCCCCGGGCGGCGAAAGGCTCCGCCCCAAGCTCCAGCGCCGCAGCGGGGGAGAGGTTGATCACCGTGGCGCCCGACAGGGGATTGCGGCCGGCGATGGCGCGCTCGTCGCGGGCGGGCGAGGCGGGCGCCGCTTCGGCCCGGATGGAAATGCTGCGCGCCTCGCGGCCGTGGCGGACCCGCAGGGTCACCTCCTCGCCCACCTTGCGGGTGGCGAGGTCGTATTCGATCGCCGCGGGATCGTTCACCGCCTCGCCGTCCACCGTGAGGATGATGTCCTGCGGCCTCAGGCCGGCGCGGTCGGCCGCGGAGCCGGGATAGACCTCGGCCACCAGCACGCCTTCGGGCCGGGCGAGGCCGAGGCTGGAGGCGATGTCGCTGGTGACCTCCTGGCCGCGGACGCCCAGCCAGGGCCGCACCACCGCATGGCCGCCGCCCACCGCCGTCTCGACCACCTGGCGCACCATGGCCGACGGAATGGCGAAGCCGACCCCCGCCGACGCCCCCGACTGCGACAGGATGAAGGTGTTGATGCCGATCAGCTTGCCGTTCATGTCGACCAGCGGACCGCCGGAGTTGCCGGGGTTAATCGAGGCGTCGGTCTGGATGTAATAGGAATAGTCGGCCGATCCGACCTGGGTCCGGGCCAGGGCCGAGACGATGCCGTTGGTGACGGTCTGGCCGACGCCGAACGGGTCGCCGATCGCCAGCACCAAGTCGCCCACCTCGATGTCGTTGCGGTCGTCGATGTCGATCACCGGCAGCGGGCCCTGGGCGTCGATCTTCAGCACCGCCAGGTCGGCGCGGGCGTCGTCGAGCAGCACTCGGGCGGGGAACTGGCGGCGGTCGGCCAGCACCACCTGGATCTCCTGGGCGCCTTCGACCACGTGGTGGTTGGTGACGATCACCCCGTCCGGGCGGACGATGGAGCCCGAGCCCAGCGACTGCTCCACCCCGGTGCGCGGGCGCATGCCGAACAGCTGCCAGAACGGATCGACCTGCTGGCGCACCGTCCGGCGGCTGAAGACGTTGACCACCGCCGGCGCGGCCCGCTTCACCACCGGAGCGAAGGAGAGGCGCATGGCCCCCGCACTGGAGGGCAGCCGCCGTTCGGGGATCGCGAAGCCGCCCTGCATGGTCTGGGCGCTGGTCCGTCCGGGATGGCCCGAGCACGCAGCGAGGACGGCCAGGGCCAGGGCGGGGATCAGCGAGCGGCGCATGGGCATGCCGGGACGGCCTCCTGTGGCAGGGCGCCGCAGGAAACGTCAGCTTTGCGTCCCAAGCAAGGCGTCAGATCCGGACCATGGCCGCCCGCCGCATGCAGGTCACCGAGAGGCCGGCGCCGATCAGCAGGATGAGGCTCGCCAGCAGGAAGGGCGCGCCGGACATCTCGATCCGCATCCCGGGGGCGACGGCGACGGAATAGGCCCAGCCGAACAACATGGGCGAGATGATGCCGGCCAGGCTCTGCAGGCTGGTGTTGGCGCCCTGCAGCTTGCCCTGCTCGGAGGAGGAGACCTGGCGCGTCATCAGCGACTGGATCGCCGGGCCCGAGACGCCCGAGAGGGTCATCACCGGTATGGCCATGGCGTAGATCAAGCCGGTGGGCGCCAGGCCGAAGATCGCCGCGCCGGTGGCGGCGCAGAGCATGCCAAACAGGATCACCCTGTGCTCGCCGAACCTGCGCACCAGGCGTCCCGACAGCCCGGCCTGGATCAGGAACGAGCAGGCCCCGAAGCTGGTGAGGCAGGCGCTGACCTCGACGATCCCCCAGTTGTAGCGGTGGGTGGCGTAGAGCACGAAGACGGTCGGGAACACCATGGTGGCGAACTGGGCGAGCGCCAGGGTCATCGCCAGGCAGAACAGGCCCGGCTTGGCGTTCAGCACCGTGACGGCGTTGAAAGAGGCGAGCTTGAAGCGAAAGGGCGCGCGACGGTCCTTGGGCAGGGACTCCGGCACCACGAAGAAGCCGTAGGCGGCGTTGATCAGCGAGAACCCGGCCGCCGCCCAGAACGGCGCCGCCGGCGAGATCGCCATGAACATGGCGGCCACCGCCGGGCCGAGCGCGAAGCCCGCGCTCATCGCCGCCTGCATCAGGCCGTAGGCGCCCGCCCGCCGGTCGGAGGGCGTGACGTCGGCGATATAGGCGAAGGCGGTGGCGATGTTGGCCGAGGTCGCGCCGGTCAGCACCCGGATCAGCAGCAGCTGCCAGATCGAGGTGGCCATCGCCATGCCGGCGTAGCTGACCCCGAGGCCGGCGATCGACAGCAAGAGGATCGGGCGGCGTCCGTAGCGGTCCGACAGGGCGCCCAGGATCGGCGAGAACAGGAACTGCATCAGGGCGAACACGGTCATGAACAGGCCGTTCATCCAGCCGGCTTGCTGCTGGCCGCCCGCCATGTGCTCGATCAGCTTGGGCAGCACCGGCGCGGTGATGCCCATGGCGATGGTGTCGATGGTCACCGCCACGAAGATGAAGGCCAGCGCCGCGCGGCGGCCGGACCTGACGGGGACGTCGGCCGCCCCGGACGCGTCAGGGGCCGGCAAAGGAAGGGCGTCGTGAGCCATGAAGTCCCTGGAGCGGGTTGAGATGCGCCGCCAGCCGGCCCGCGGGGCGAAGGCGCGGGCACAGATGGCGGTCCGGCTTGACTCCGTCAAGCCGCAGTTGGCCGCAAGGCTCAGGCGGCGGGCTGGGCGGCGGCGCTGCGGGCCGAGGTCACGACCCAGGCCACGGCCATGGCCGACAACAGGAACGCCGAGGCCAGGAAGAACGGCAGGCCCTCCATCCCCGGATCGCGCCTGGTCAGGGCGAAGGTGAAGACCGCGCTGAACAGCCCGGGCCCGAACAGCCCGGCGAGGCTCTGGAGGCTGGCGTTCGCCCCCTGCAGCCGGCCCTGTTCGGAGGGGCCGACCCGCCGGGTCATCAGCCCCTGGATCGAGGGGTTGGCCAGGCCCCACAGGCACATCACCGGGATGCCGGCCAGGAACACCCAGCCCTGACCGGCCGCCCCGAAGATCGCCATGCCGAGGCCGCCGAAGAACAGGCCGGCCAGGAGGGTGGCGCGCTCGCCGAACCGGACCGCCATTGGGCGCACCACGGCGGCGGAGACCACCGAGGAGGAAAGCCCCACCACCGCCATGGACCCGCCGACCCACAGCGGGCTCCAGCCGTAGCGATCGGCGACATAGAGCACCCAGACGGTGGTGAAGACGTGATGGGCGAGCTGGGCCAGGACATTGACGCCCGCCAGGCCCAGGAGCTGCCGGTGCGAACGCAGCAGCACCAGCGCCCCGACCGGGTTGGCCCGGCGCAGCTGGAAGCTGGCCCGGCTCGACTTCGGCAGGGATTCCGGCAGCACCAGCAGGCCGTAGAGCCCGTTGAGCAGGCTCAAGGCCCCCGCGACCCAGAACGGCAGGCGCGGATCGACCTGGCCGAGCAGGCCGCCCAGGGTCGGACCCAGGATGAAGCCGAGGCCAAAGGCCGCGCCGATCATGCCGAAGGCCCCTGCCCGCTCTTCCGGCGGGGTGACGTCGGCGATGTAGGCGTAGGCGGTGGAATTGCCGGCCGAGGTGATCCCCGCCACGATGCGGCCGACGAACAGCCAGGGCAGGCTCGGGGCCAGGGCCATCACCAGATAGTCCACCGCCAGGCCGAAGTTGGAAGCCAGGATGATCGGCCGCCGCCCGAACCGGTCCGACAGGGCGCCCAGCAGCGGCGAGCAGACGAACTGAATCATCGCGAACACGGTGGCGAACACCCCGAACCAGGCCGCCGCGCGGGTGGTGTCGCCGCCCAGGAAGCTCTTCACCAGCCCCGGCCAGACGGGGCCGACCACCCCCACCGCCAGGACATCCAGGGTCACGGTCACATAGACGAACGCCGCCGCCGCCGTCCGGCGCCTCGGGGCGACGTCACTCATGCGCACGCTCCTTCACGGAGGCCAACAGGGTCCGCCACCACTCGCCGTGGCGGCGCAGGAAAAGCTGGTCGGGGAAGGTGTGGCGGGCGACGTGCTCCTGGGGCACGCTGTCCCAGCCACGGTGCTCGACGGTGATGCGGGTCTCCGCCTCCGCCGGCTCGAAGCGGACCTCGACCTCGGTGTCCTGGCCGGGCGCGAAGGTGGCCTGGCGCCAGCCGAACACCAGGCGGCCCGCGCCCTCCCCCTCCGGCGGCTCCCAGGCGCGGATCCTTCCGATCTCGAACACCTTGCCGTTGGCAAGCGTCTCGATGAAGCGGCCGCCGGCGCCGCCTTCGAAAGCGAGCACGCCGGGGCTCCTCGGCGTGAACCGGAAGATCGAATTGGGCCGCCACCACAGCCCGATCTCGGAGGTGAACACCTCGAACGCCCGCGTCGGCGACGCCCTTACCCGGAGGGCCACGACGACGCGGGAGGTCACTCCCCCTCCCCCTCGACGCCCCGCTCCAGATGCGCCTTGAAGGCGGCGAGCTGGTCGCTCCAGAGGCGCTCGGTTTCCTCGAGCCAGGCTTTCAAATGGGCCATGGGTTGGGGCCTCAGGCGATAGATGCGTACGCGGGTGTCGAAGTGGGCGGGGGTTTCCTCCACGATCCGACTCTCGCGCAAGGTGCGCAGGTGCCGGCTCATGGCGGGGGCGGAAAGGCCCACCGCCTCGGCGAGCTCCCCCGCCCGCCGCGGCCGCTCGCGCAGCAGGTCCACCACCTGGCGCCGATGCGGATCGGCAAGGGCGGCCAGGGTGCGGTCGAGCACGCGGAGGGATTCGCGGCTCATGCCCGCGCCGCCTGATAGGCGAGGACCAGCGGCCGCGGCGCCCTTGCCAGCCAGGCGGCGGCCAGCGCGCTCCGCAGCATCGCTTCCGCCACAGCGTCCAGGCGGACGTTGGTCGCGCCCTTGAGGCCCCAGGCCCCCTTCACCGGGCGGAACGCCGCCGGCGCCTCCTCTACGAACAGCGCCTGCTGCTCGGGCGGCAGATTCACCATCGCCCAGCTGGCGTCGGGATAACCGAGGGTGGCGAAGATCCTGCCTCCCACCCGGAAGTCGGCGTGCCCCATGTGCGCGCCCTCGACCGTCTCCGGCAGGTCGAGCGCGAGGCGACGGAACTCGTCGCCGGTCATAGCCGGGTGCGGGTGGTGAGGCCCGAGGCCTTGTCCCACTGTTCGGGCGTCAGGGTCTCGACGGTCTGGCCGAAGGTCCAGATGTGGCCTTCCGGATCCAGCGCCCGGTACGACCGGTCGCCGTAGAACTGGTCCTCGGGCTCGGCGAGGATGGTCGCCCCGGCCCTGCGCGCCCGCTCGCAATGTTCGTCCAGCCCGGCGTCGAGCTGCACGTGCACGGTCTGGGTGTTGATCCCGCCGATCGACGTCGGACTCTTGTGCTGGGCCGACCATTCGGCGGCGACCATCAGGATGGAGTCGCCGAACCGCATCTCCGAGTGGGTGAGCTCACCGTTCTGGTCGAGGATGACCATGGACGGCTCGAAGCCGAACGCCTCCTCCAGCCAGAGCAGCGCGGCCTTGGGGTCCTGGTAGCAGACTGCGGACGACAGGTTGGATCTCGTCGGTCGCTCGGTCATGGCGATGTTCCTTTGAAGGTGGCTCAGGCCGGCCGGTGGAGGGTGCCTTCACCGAAGGTCACGCCGAGCATCCGACCGGGTTCGATCACGCGGGCGATGTGCCAGGCGCCGGGCGGGACGACCAGGGTCGAGCCCGGCCCGACCGACACGACGTGGCGTTGGCCGTCCTGCTCCAGGGTCATCTCCAGCCGCCCGTCGAGGAACACCAGCACCTCGTGGCCCTTTGGGTGCATCTCCCACTGCGGCCAGTCGGCGGTGAACGGATAGACGCCGACCAGATAGGCCATGTCGGCCGGCGCCTTTGACAGGCGGACGCCGAAGTGTTCGCCCGCCAACTCGTCGGCGCGGCCGTCCGGGCTGAGGGCCAGAAACACTTGCTCCAGGTCGATGGGGATCATCCGGCCGCCTTTTCGCGCTGTGGGAAGCGTACGGTCCAGCCGTCGGGAGGCGGACCGCCCTCCGAGATGCTCTGGCTGAAGCACCAGAGATGCCCCTCCAGGTCGACGGCGACATAGTTCAGCGCGCCGTAGAACTCCTGCCGGGGCTCTATCAGGATGCGCGCGCCGCGCTCGCGCGCCCGTCGGTAATGGCCCTCCAGGGCGTCGCTGAGGGTCACCTCGACCGTCTGGGTGCTGGCCCCGCCGAGCGAGGCGGGACTCGGGCGGCCCGGGCCTTCGGCGACGATGCCCACCGGCCCCTGGACCCGGGCGAAGACCAGACGGCCCTCCGGATCGGACACCATCAACTCGACTTCGAGGCCGAACACCTCCTCGAGCCACCGCAGGGCGGCCTCGGGATCGCGGTAATGCAGCTCCAGAGTGGATCCGGTCGTGCTCGCCATCGCCGCCATCCAGTTAGATGTTCCGGCAATATTTCACGATCGAAGAAACTAAGTCAACCCGCGGGAGGCGCCGCAAACGAAAAAGGCGGCCGAAATCTCCGGCCGCCTCTTCACCTCAGCGTCTGGACGCCGAAGCTATTCCTCGGCGGCCGCCGCCTGGACCGGACCGGAATCCTGGCCCTTGGCGTCCGGGTCACGATCGACGAATTCGATCACCGCGACGGGCGCATTGTCGCCGAAGCGGAAGCCCGCCTTCAGCACCCGCAAATAGCCTCCCTCGCGGGCCTGGTAGCGAGGGCCCAGGGTGTCGAACAGCTTGCGCACCTGGTCGACGTCGCGCACGCGGCTGATGGCGATGCGGCGGGCGTGCAGGTCGCCACGCTTGGCCAAGGTCACCAGCTTCTCGACGAAGGGGCGAAGCTCCTTGGCCTTGGGCAGGGTGGTGGTGATCTGCTCGTGCTTGATCAGGCTCGCCGCCATGTTCGCGAACATGGCCGTGCGGTGGCTGGTCGTGCGGCCGAGCTTCCTGTGCGCGGAACCGTGGCGCATGGCGGTAATCTCCTAACCTTTGTTCCGCTCATCCCCGCGAAAGCGGGGACCCAGGCGCTGGTTCGACGGGCGCTTCGGCCCAAGGAAAAAGCCTCGGTTCCCGCCTTCGCGGGAATGAGCGGGTGATCAGATCTGGTCTTCGAACTTCTTGGCCAGGTCTTCGATGTTTTCGGGCGGCCAGTTGGGCACGTCCATGCCGAGATGCAGGCCCATGCCGGCCAGGACTTCCTTGATCTCGTTCAGCGACTTGCGGCCGAAGTTCGGGGTGCGGAGCATCTCCGCCTCGGTCTTCTGGATCAGGTCGCCGATGTAGACGATGTTGTCGTTCTTCAGGCAGTTGGCGGAACGGACCGACAGCTCCAGTTCGTCGACCTTCTTGAGCAGGGCCGGGTTGAACGGCAGCTCCGGCTTGGCTTCGCCTTCGACCTTCTTCTTCGGCTCTTCGAAGGTGATGAAGATCTGCAGCTGGTCCTGCAGGATGCGGGCGGCGTAGGCCACCGCGTCCACCGGCGAGACCGCGCCGTTGGTCTCCACTTCCATCACCAGGCGATCGTAGTCGAGCGACTGGCCCTGGCGGGTGGGCTCGACGCGATAGGCCACCTTCTTCACCGGGCTGTAGAGCGCATCCACGGCGATCAGGCCGATGGGCGCGTCTTCGGGCCGGTTGCGCTCGGCCGGGACATAGCCCTTGCCGGTCTGGACGGTGAATTCCATGCGGATGGTGGCGCCGTCATCGAGGGTGCAGAGCACATGGTCCTTGTTCAGGATCTCGATGTCGGATGGGGCGTCGATGGCGCCGGCGGTCACCGGGCCAGGGCCGGTGGCGCGCAGGGTCATGCGCTTGGGGCCTTCGGCGTGCATGCGCAGGGCGAGCTGCTTGATGTTGAGGACGATGTCGACGACGTCCTCACGGACGCCCTCCATCGACGAAAACTCGTGCACGATGCCGTCGATCTGCACCGAAGTCACCGCTGCGCCTTGCAGCGAGGAAAGCAGTACGCGACGAAGGGCGTTGCCGAGGGTCACGCCGAAGCCGCGCTCGAGCGGTTCGGCGACCATACGGGCCCGCCGTTCGCTGTCGTTCCCGGTCTCAATCTGAGGCTTCTCGGGACGGATCAGCTCGTTCCAGTTTCTTTCGATCACGGATTCGGTCCCTCGGACGGGGCTGGCCGGCGCGTCAAACTGCGCCGACAGTGGGGAATAGGACATAACGCTCTCAGACGCGCCGGCGCTTCGGCGGCCGGCAGCCATTGTGCGGGATGGGCGTCACGTCACGGATGGTGGTGATGGTGAAGCCCACCGACTGCAGCGCGCGCAGGGCCGACTCCCGGCCAGAGCCCGGACCGGCGACATTGACCTCGAGGGTCTTGACGCCGTGTTCCATGGCTTTGCGGCCGGCGTCCTCGGCCGCCATCTGGGCGGCATAGGGCGTGGACTTGCGCGAACCCTTGAAGCCCATCATGCCGGCGCTGGACCAGGCGATGGTGTTGCCCTGGGCGTCGGTGATGGTCACCATGGTGTTGTTGAACGAGGCGTTCACGTGCGCCACGCCCGACGTGATGTTCTTGCGTTCGCGCCGCTTTACGCGCGTCGGCTCTTTGGCCATGTCGGCGGGTCCTCGAGGTTACTTCTTCTTGCCGGCGATCGGCTTGGCCGGACCCTTGCGGGTGCGGGCGTTGGTGTGGGTGCGCTGGCCATGGACGGGCAGCCCCTTGCGGTGGCGAAGACCGCGATAGGTGGCCAGGTCCATCAGCCGCTTGATGTTCACCGCGGTTTCGCGGCGGAGATCGCCCTCCACCACGAAGTCGCGGTCGATGGCTTCGCGGATCTGGAGAACCTCGGCGTCGGTGAGCTGGTTCACGCGCCGGGCGTCTTCGATGCCCACCTTTTGAACGAGCTCGCGCGCCTTGGCCGAGCCGATGCCGTGGATGTACTGCAGCGCGATGACGACGCGCTTGTTGGTTGGAATGTTGACGCCTGCGATGCGGGCCACGCTTTCAATCTCCTGACACGCGCAAAAGCGCGAAAGCGGCTCAGCCCTCCGAAATTACACGGATGGAGCCAGCACGCCTTTCGCGCTCATTCGCGGAAGGGGCTTGTTATAGGTATGAAATATCCCCCGTCAATGCCGGCGAGCGCAAATCCGGCCTCGAATTCAAGCGTGGCCGGACGGAAGTGCAGGGTCCGGGCGGCCCTCCGCCGCCCTGGGTCGAGATCGCCATGGCGCCGTTCGAATTGCGCCGCCGCTACGCCCGTTCTAGGAAGGCGCGGGGGATGGATCAACATGCCAGGCGCCGTTCAAGAGCGGCTGTCGTCCATGAACTGGACGTCGGCCACCAGCTTCAGCCTCGACGGTGTCGATTTCGTGCTGGAGGATCTCGGGACCTCCTATGACGGCGAGGCCTATTCGGTGATGAAGCCGGCGGCCTTCCTGGACGCCTATGGCCAGGTGCTCGCCGCCGCCCCGACCCGCAATGTCTTCGAGCTGGGGATCCGCAAGGGCGGCTCCACCGTGCTGTTCGCCTCCCTGTTCCAGCCCGACCGGATCGTCAGCATCGACATCACCGGGCCCGTGCCGGCCCTGGAGAAATTCCGCGGCGAGCATCCGGACGGCGGGCGGGTGTCGGCCCACTACCGGACTTCCCAGGACGACGAGGCCCGGCTGAACGAGATCCTTGCCCAGGAGTTCGACGGCCCTCTGGACGTGGTGCTCGACGACGCCTCCCACGACTATCACCTGACCCGCGCGTCCTTCGAGATCCTGTTCCCGAGGCTCCGACCCGGCGGCTACTATGTCATCGAGGACTGGCAGTGGGCCCATGCGCCCGGCTTCATGCTGTGGACCGACAAGCCCGCGCTCAGCAACCTGGTGTTCCAGCTGATGATGGTGTGCGCCGGCCATCCCGACCTCGTCGCCCGGATCCAGCTCTATCCCGGCGTCGCCTTCGTGCAGAAGGGCGGCAGCGCCGCATCCGACGGACGGCTTGAGCTCGAGAAGCTCTGCTGGATGCAGGACCGCACCTTCAACCTGCTCTGACCCTCCGCTCCAACGGGTATGTTCAGCCATGCCTAACCCGATCCAGCTGCGGCTGGCCGATCTGAGCTGGGCCTCGCCCACCAGCTTCACGCTCCAGGGCCTGGACTTCGTCCTGGTGGACGTCGGCGCCGCCAAGCCGCCCCCGCCGACCCTGACGCTGAAGAAGCCGGCCGCCTTCCTGCCGACCTATGCCGAGGTGATCGGCGAGGCGCCCACCCGCAATGTGCTGGAGCTCGGCGTCGCCCACGGCGGCTCGGCCTTGTTGTTCGCAGCGATCCTGGCGCCGGTAAGGCTGGTCAGCGTCGACATCTCAGGCCCGGTCCCGAACTTCGACCGGATCCGCGAGCACCATCGGCTCGGCCGCCGGCTCTCGGTGTATTACCGGACCTCCCAGGACGACGAGGCGAAACTCGAGGAGATCCTGGCGCAGGAGTTCGACGGGCCGCTGGACCTCGTGCTGGACGACGCCTCGCACGATTACCAGCTCACGCGGGCCTCGTTCGAGATCCTGTTTCCCCGGCTTCGAGCCCACGGCTGGTATGCGATCGAGGACTGGCAGTGGGCGCACGCGCCCGGGTTCCTGGATTGGACGGACAAGCCCGCCCTCAGCAACCTCGTCTTCCAGCTGATGATGGTCTGCGCCGGCCGGCCGGACCTCATCGCCAGGATACAGGTGTTCCCGGGGATCGCCTTCGTGCAGAAGGGCGAGGCCGCCGCGAGCCGTGACCGGCTCGACATCGAGCGCCTGTGCTGGATGCAGGGCCGCGCCTTCAGGATGCTCTAGAACCGCGCCCGCGAGGCCCGCTCTCCTCCGCAGCAGTTGATCGGTGCGCGGCTCATAACCTAAAGACGGCTGGGCCTGAGCGAGTTGAGGCTCCAGCCCCGGGGAAGCGCTTGGACCTTTCGGTCATCGTCAATTTCTACAACATGCGGCGCGAGGCGGCGCGGACGCTCGCCGCCCTGACCCGCGCCTATCAGATCGGCGCGGACGACCTGAGCTATGAGGTCCTGTGCGTCGACAACGGCTCCAGTCCGCCGCTCGAAGCCGAGTTCATCGAGAGCTTTGGACCCGAGTTCCGGCTGGTCCGGCCCGATCCGCCCCATCCGTCGCCCGTCGGCCCCATGAATGCGGCGGCGCGTCAGGCCAAGGGACGGTTCCTGGCGATGATGATCGACGGCGCCCACATCGTGACCCCCGGCGCTTTCAGCGCGGCGATGGACGCCTTCCGCGAGAACCCGGGTTCGATCGTCGCCCTTCGGCAATGGTTCTTCGGCGGCGATCAGCGCTGGCTGTCGGCCGCAGGCTATACCCGCGAGATGGAGGACGAGCTGTTCGCCGGCTTGCCGTGGCCCGCCAACGGCTATGAGCTGTTCCGCGCCGGCGTGCCCATGGACGGCCGCACCACCAGCCACTGGTTCCGGGGGATGGCCGAGAGCAACTGCCTGTTCCTGCCGGCGGCGCTCTACGCGGAGATCGGCGGCTACGACGAGGGCTTCGACGAGCCCGGCGCGGGCCTCGCCAACCTCGACCTGTTCAGCCGCGCGATCCAGGCGGCCAGGGGCCCGCTGATCGGGCTTCTGGGCGAGGCTTCGTTCCACCAGTTCCACGGCGGCACCACCACCAACGTCAGCGACGAGCAGAAGGACCGGCTCGTCCGCGACTTCATGATCAAGTTCCAGGAGCTCAAGGGCGAGGCTTTCCGCAGCGCGGACATGTCGACCCTGACGCTCCGGGGCCAATTCAGGACCACAGCCGCGCTCAAGCTCGACAAGCGCCCGGCCTTTCCGCGGCCGATTCCCCTCACCGACGCGATCCGGCCCCTGCCCTTCGAGGAGACCTTCGACTTCGAGACCCGCCAGCACCTGATCTCGGCCTATACGGAGGCCAATGCGGACCGGCCGACCTATTGGCTGGGCGAACCGGTCAATCTCTATCCGGCCGACCTTGTCAGCCTGCAGGAGATGATGGCCCGCAGCCAGCCGACGCGGGTCATCCTGGTCAACGCCGAGCCGGGCCTGGTGCGTTTTGTCGACTCGGTGCTGCAGCTGCTGGGGATCGCCGACCCCCTGATCATCCGCGTGCTGGAAGAGGATGTCCCGGCCCCGCGCCTGAAGAACAGGATCAAGACCCTGGTCGGCAAGCCCTACGCCAAGCAGATCCGCGCGCGTCTGCTGGACCTGGTGGGGTCGGCGGAGACGACCATGGTGCTGTTCGCCATCCGCGACCCGACCGATTTCCGCGTCGGCCAGCTCGCCACCTACGCCAAGTTCGTGTCCCATCGGTGCTACATGGCGGTGCTGGGCACCGCCCGCGGCCATCCCTGGATCGGCTATTCGCGGCTCAGGGCCCGCGACGCGGTGCACGAGTTGGTCCAGATCGACCGAGGCCTGGTGATCGACAGCTCCTGGGACCGCAATGTTCTGACGTCCTGCCCTTCCGGGTTCGTGCTGCGGATCGGCGACCCTTACGAGGCCTATGACGCGTCCCTCGACGACCTCTCCAATTTCACGAGCTAGCTGATGGTCCGACTCTGGTCTCTCTTCATCGAACCCTTCATCCGCGAGCTCGCGCCGCGCCGGGTGATGGAGGTCGGCGCCGACAAGGGCTGGAACACCGTGCGCCTGCTCGAATACTGCCGCGAGACCGGTTGCCGGGCGGACGTCATCGATCCGGCGCCCGACAAGGGCCTGCGGCCGAACCTGGAGCGGTTCCCCGAGGAGCATGTCTTCCACCGGCTGCCCAGCCTGAAGGCCATGCCCCTGGCCGAGCATCCGGACCTCGTGCTTCTGGACGGCGACCATAACTGGCACACGGTCAACAGCGAGCTGAACCTGCTGCGCCGCCTCTCGGCGGAGCGCGGCAAGCCGTTCCCCTGCGTGCTCGCCCACGACGTGGCCTGGCCCTACGGGCGGCGGGACATGTACTACAGCCCCGATCAGGTCGAGGAGAAGCACCCTTTCGCCTACCAGGGCCTGGTTCCGGGCGACGCTGGCGTGGCCGAGGAAGGCATGAATGGCCACCTCGCCAACGCCACCCGCGAGGGCGGTCCCCGCAACGGCGTGCTCACCGCGATCGAGGACTTCATCGCCACCGCGCCGTTTGAGATCCGCCTGCATGTGCTGCCGTTCTTCAACGGGCTTGGCGTGCTGGTCCCGGAGGCGCGGATGACGCCGGAGCTGGAGCGATTGATCCTCGGCTTCTTCTCGGGCGAGACCCTGCTGAAGGCCTGCAAGGCCCTGGAAGCCGACTCCATCCAGGTGCGGATCGAGCTGGCCAAGGCCGAGACCCGGCTGGCGCGCCGCACCGACGCCCTGAAGCGGGCCCGCGAGCTGATCGGCCGGCAGGAAGCCGAGATCGTTGCGCTGAAGGAACGGCAGGCCGGGGCCAAGCCGGCCAAGGACGCGGTCCAATAGGCCGCCCCAGGAGGCGCCAGGGGGAGAACCGCATGGGAGGCGCCGCTTCAGAGGCTTCGGCGGAGGCCTGGCGCCGAAGGGCCCAGGCGCTCCGGGGCGGTTCGGACCTGAACGCCGAGGCGGCGGCATGGTCGGCCCTGCTGGCCCTGCAAGACGACACCCAGGCTCGCGAGCGGCTGGCGGCGGTGCTGGGCGTCCTGGGCCGGCACGCCGAGGCGGCGTCGCATCTGCGGATGCTGGTTCAGGCTGCGCCTCGCAAGCTGAAGCTGCGGCGCGCTCTGGCGAGGAGCCTGCGGCAGACCGGCGACTTCGACGCCGTCGCCGAGCTCTGGCGCGAAACGCTGGTCTGGCAGGCCGAGCTGGAGACCCGCGATCCAGCGGCCGGCGCGGCCGCCGCTGCGGATCTCGCCGTGCGGCTGTTCCCCGAGCTGGCGGAGCTGGTGCAGACGATCAGCCCCTTGGACCCGGATGGGATCGCCGACCGCTGGCGGCTCGTCCGATCGCTCTATTCGGATCCGCGGTTCGCCGCCTTGGCGGCCCGCTTTCCGGCAGCGTTCGGCGACTTCGTGCGGGTGGCGGGAGAGGACCTGGTCCTGAAAGCCGCCGGCAAGCATGGCGCCGACCTCAGCCCGGTGGTCGACGACGCCCTGGCGCTATTCCTCCCGTCCGCATCAAGGACCGCGCTGCTGACGGCGGCCCGCACCCAGATCGCTGGGGATCACGGCGGCCTCGCCGAGATCCAAGCCAAGGCCCGGCGGCTGCTCGACCACCCCCGCTTCCACGCCCCGGTGATCGTCTGCGGCTTCCACCACTCCGGCACCCGGCTCCTGGCGCGGCTGCTGGCCGCCATCGGCGTGACCCAGCGGATCAACGCCTTCCAGTTCGAATGGTCCTATGTGATCCAGCTGAACAGCATCCTCGAGCCGGGCTGCCTGGATCCCGCCAGGCTGGATCCCGCCAGGCGGGGCGTGGGCGCCGCCGGGGATGCGGGGATCGTCGCGCCCGAGCGGCTGGCCCTGCGCATGGCCATGGCGGGGCTGGAGCCCGGTGCGACCTGGGGCTTCAAGGACCCCCGCAATGGCCTCACCCTCGGCGCCTGGCTGGGCGCCTTCAAGGAGGCGCGGGTGGTGAACATCGTCCGCGACCCGGTCGCCGTCCTGGGGACCCTGCCGGAAGTCTACGGCCAGTTGGTGCGGACCGACGCGCGCCGCCCCACGGCGACGGCCTTCTGGATGGCTCTCTGGGAGGGCTATCTCATGAGGACGCGCCAGGCGATGGGCGATGCGCGCGCCGCCGTCGAGGTCCGGTTCGAAGACCTGTGCCGGGATCCGAGCGGGACCCTGAACCGGATCGTCCAGGCCCTGGACCTCGATCTGCCGGTGGACCCGAGCCTGATCCAGGAGGTGGCCATCGAGCCCGGCAAGACCGACCTGCGCGACCAGTTGCGGGCGAGGGGCGGGCTGGCGAGGTCGGAGCTCGAAGCGCTCGAGGCCCTGGCGGCCCGACACGGCTACCCTGGGAACGTCTGAGCCATGGCCAATCCGATCAAGGCCCGGCTCGGCCGCATCAGCTGGACGTCCGAAAAGACCTTCGATCTGGATGGCCTGAGCTATCTGGTCGACGTCGGGACCTATCAGCATAAGACCCGCCCGGACTGCGTGGTCATCCTGAAGCCGGACGACTATTTCCCAGCCTACGCCGACGTCATCCGCGGCGCCCCGACCCGCAACGTACTGGAGCTCGGCCTCTGGCAGGGCGGTTCGGCCCTCGCCTTCGCCTCCCTGCTCGATCCGGTCCGGTTCGTGGGGATCGATATCTGCGAGCCGATCGAAGGCTTCGACCAGATCCGCGCCCAGCATCCCCTCGGCCGCCGGATCGGCGTCCACTATCGGACCTCGCAGGACGACGCGGCCAGGCTCGGGGCCATTCTCGCCGACGAGTTCGATGGGCCGCTAGATTTGGTGATCGACGACGCCTCGCACGACTACCACCTGACCCGGCGCGCCTTCGAGATCCTGTTCCCGCACGTCCGGCCCGGCGGCTTCTACGTCATCGAGGACTGGGGCTGGGCCCACATGCGGGGCTTCGGGCTCTGGACCGACAAACCGGCGATGAGCAACCTGATCTACCAGCTGCTGATGGTGAACGCCGGCCGGCCCGACCTGATCTCCGCCATCCAGCTGTTCCGCGGCCTGGCCTTCATCAGGAAGGGGCGCAAGGCCCCCGTCGGCGGCGGGATGAGCCTGGACGAGCTCTGCTGGATGCAGGACCGGGAGTACCGGCTGCTTTAGAGGCTCAGTGGACCAGGGCGCGAGCCGCCAGGGCCCGGTCGATCTGGGCGGCGACCTCTTCGACGCTTTTCATGCCGTCGATCTCCACCAGCTTGCCCTGGCCGCGGTAAAACGGCAGCAGGGGCGCGGTCTGGGCGTTGTAGGCGGCCAGCCGCACCTTGAAGGAGTCCGGATTGTCGTCGGCGCGGCCTTCGTCGGCGAAGCGCTTGGCGATCCGCTCGATCAGGGCCGCGTCGTCGACCACCAGGCGGATGACCAGATCGATCTTGGAGCCGCGCCGGGCCAGGAGGGCGTCGAGCGCCTCGGCCTGGGCCACCGTCCGCGGGAAGCCGTCGAAGATCGCGCCGCCGGCCGCATCGGCCCGGGGCAGCGACTCCTCGATCAGGGCGATGACGATCTCGTCGGAGACCAGCTCGCCGCGGTCCATGATGGCGGCCACGCGCCTGCCGAGTTCAGAGCCCGAAGACCGCGCCGCGCGCAGCATGTCTCCGGTCGAAAGCTGCAGCATGCCGCGCTGGGCCACCAGGCGCTTGGCCTGGGTGCCTTTACCGGCCGCCGGCGGGCCGAACAGGATCAGATTCAAAAGCCGCCCTCCCCTCGCGATCGCGACGGACGGTTACAGCGTCCGCCGGATTCGACCTGCGAGCATTGCCCAAGATCGGCCGTGGCGGCCTCGCCGCCTCCGGCCCGTCAGCTCAACGTCCCCGTCCCCGCAGCTTGGACTTCTTGATGAGTCCCTCATACTGGTGCGCCAGCAGATGAGACTGGATCTGGGCGACGGTGTCCATGGTCACCGACACCACGATCAGGAGCGAGGTGCCGCCGAAGTAGAACTGGTTGTTCTGCATCTTGGCCATCAGGCCTTCGGGAAGGATGCACACGATGGCGATGTAGGCTGCGCCGATCACGGTCAAACGGGTCAGCACATAGTCCAGGTACTCGGCCGTGCGCTTGCCGGGGCGGATGCCTGGGAGGAAGCCGCCGTATTTGCGCAGGTTCTCGGCCGTGTCGTCCGGCGGGAACACCACCGAGGTGTAGAAGAAGCAGAAGAACACGATCAGGAAGCCGTAGAGCACCATGAACAGCGGCTGGCCGTGCTGCAGCTGGCCGATGAGGCCCGGGACCCACTGGGCCCAGCTGGGCAGGTTCTGGATGTTGCCGGCACCGAACTGCAGCGCCGTCGCCGGCAGCAGCAGCAGACTGGAAGCGAAGATCGGCGGGATCACCCCTGAGGTGTTGATCTTGATCGGCAGGAACGAGGATTCGCCGCCAAACATGCGGTTGCCGACCTGACGCTTGGGATACTGGATGAGCAGCCGGCGCTGGGCGCGCTCCATGAACACGATCCACACCACCACGGCCACGGCCATGACCGCGATCAGCAGCAGGGAGCCGGAGGAGAGCGCGCCTTGCTGGCTCAGGGACAGCATCTGGCTGAGCGCAGTGGGCAGGCGCGCCACGATGCCGGCGAAGATCAGCAGGCTGCCCCCGTTGCCGACGCCGCGGCTGGTGATCTGCCCCCCCAGCCACATCAGGAACATGGTCCCGCCGGTCAGGGTCGCGATGGTGGAGACGATGAAGAACGGCCCCGGATCGAACACCAGGCCCTGCTGGCTCTGCAGGCCGAAGGCGATGGCGCTCGACTGGAACAGCGCCAGGATCACCGTGAGGTAGCGGGTGTACTGGTTCAGCTGCTTGCGGCCGGCCTCGCCCCCCTCCTTCTTCAGCTTGTCCCAGGGCGGATAGATCGACTGCAGGAGCTGCACGATGATCGACGCCGAGATGTAGGGCATCACGTTCAGCGAGAAGATCGCCATGCGCTGCACGGCGCCGCCCGAGAACATGTTGAACATGCCC